>Ga0307406_10001785_pt1 | contig 11763 bp, 7 predicted proteins | sample 322Cmetagenome_3_FD_203706 | JGI IMG/M metagenome (GOLD analysis project Ga0307406, IMG submission 203706) | Maize rhizosphere microbial communities from greenhouse at UC Davis, California, United States - 322HYB-C-2 | ecosystem: Host-associated > Plants > Roots > Rhizosphere > Soil | place... | reverse complement strand
GATACACGTGCCAGATCAGCACGCTGTCGATGCCGCCGTAGCGGCGTTCGAGATCGTCGAGATAACGATCGACGGTGTAGCGGCCGGCGACCGGATCGTAGAAATAGCGGTCCTCGGCCATCATTTGGGCGTGGACGAAATTGCGCTGCGCCCATTGCAGTTCCGGGCGACGATAGTGCGCGTCGTCGTAGCCGATGCGGATCAGGTGTTCGCGGCGCCAGTCGCTGAGCTCGGCGATCCAGTCGTCGAGGGTGGCGTCGACATCGACCTTCCAATGGCCGATCTCGGCGAACGGCCAGCCCGGCGCCTTGCCCGGCAACGGCAGGTAGCGCTGGGTGGTGACGTGCGAGAACTTGTACTCGGTGCGCACGAGCGGGCGTTCGTCTTCGCTGGCGGCGTCGGCGGCGTGGTAATCGGGAGGGCGGGGCGCTTGGGTCATGGGGGCGTCGCTAAACCTGGAGCGGGAAAGACGTGACGGCGGCCGGCATCGAATCAGCTCCTTCGGCGAGCCACCGCTCGACCTCGTCGTGGCTCGGCACGCTGGCCTGCGCTCCGATGCGCGTGCAGGCCAGGGCAGAGGCGGCGCAAGCGCGGCGCAGGGCGGCGGCGAAGCTCAGGCCACGCGCGAGCGCTGCGACCAGTGTGCCGCAGAACGTGTCGCCGGCGGCGGTGGTGTCGAGGGCGCTGACGGCGAAGGCGGCCTGATGCAGACGCTCGCCGTCGAGGCGTGCGCGACAGCCGCGTGCGCCCAGGGTCACCACCACGCCGCGCGTCGGAATGCGCGCCAGCGCAGCGTCGAGGTCGCCGGCGATGCCGCTGAGGACGGCGAGTTCGCCTTCGTTGACGATCAGCAGATCGATGGCATCCAGCAACGAACTCGGCAGCGGCCGTGCCGGCGCTGCGTTCAGCACCACGCGGACACCGGCGGCGCGCGCGCGCTGCGCCCAGGCTTCGACCGCGGCCAGGGGCGATTCGAGCTGCAGCAACAAATGACCGACGCCGTGGAGGTCGGGCAGATCCTCGCCGCGCAGGGCCTCGTTGGCGCCGGGCGCGACGGTGATCGCGTTCTCGGCGTCGTCGGACACGCACACGAAGGCGGTGCCGGTGGCCCGGTCGGCGACGCGTACGATGTACGGCTCGACCCCGGCCTCGCGCAGCGAACGCTCGATCGGCGCGGCGTGGGCGTCGTCGCCGAGGGCGAGCAGCATGCGCGTCGGCGCGCCGCCGGCGCGGGCGCAGGCGACCGCCTGGTTGGCGCCCTTGCCGCCCGGGAACAGGGCGAGCTCGCGGCCGAGCACGGTCTCGCCGGGCGCCGGCACATGGCTGGCGCGGACCACGAAGTCGAGGTTGGCCGAGCCGGCGACGAGGACGCAGGAGGGCAGCGCAGCGCTCATTCCGTCGTCTCCGATTCGGCGCGGGCCGGGATCTGCAAGGCCCGATAGACCTGCCGATAGAAGTCGCTGCCGATGCGCGGCAGATCCCGGCGCGCCTCGCCGTGCGGCAGATGCTGCAGCAAGGCGATGGCGATCAATCGCTGTTGCGGGTCGATCGCGTAGGTCGTCGAGGCCGCGCCCGACCAACCGAACTGCCCGCGCGCCCCGGGACGCTCGCGCTTGGCCGGGTCGATCGCGACATAGCCGCCGAAACCGAAGCCCTCGCCGGCGCTGTATTGGTTCACCGGCGGGTCGAGCATGCCCAGTTGGTTGCGCAGCATCGCAGCGACGGTGTCGGCGCGCAGCAAGCGCGGTCGCGGCCGGGCGTTCGGGCCGGGGCTCGACGCCGCAAGGCCGGGTGGGTCGGCATCGCGCGAAGCTGACACCACCAGCGCGTCGGCCGCGGCATCGGGCAGCGCAGCCGACGGCGCGGCGATCGAGCCGCCGTCGAGCAGCATCTGGGCGAAGCGGGCGTAGTCGTGCGCGGTCGAGTACAGCCCGCCGGCGCCGCTCGGGTAGGCGTTCAAGCGCACGCCGGGTTCGCGCGCGCTCGGGCCGTCGGCGATCCGCAGCCGGCCGTCGTCGCCCATGCGGGTCAGCTCGACCACGCGTTCGCGCTGCGAAGGCGACACCTCGAATCCGCTGTCGCGCATGTCCAGCGGCACGAAGATGCGCTCGTGCAGGAAGGCATCGAAGGGCTGCTCGGCGACCACTTCGATCACCCGTGCCAGCACCTCCAGCGCGGCGCCGTCGTAGCCGAAGCGGGTGCCCGGATCGGCGGCGAGCGGGGCGCGGCTCAGGCGTTCGACGAAGCCTTGCAGGTCGGCGGCCGCATGCGGGTCGTGGCGCCGCGCGATCGCCGTCGCCAACTGGTCGCCGTCAAAGCCGGCCGGAAACCCGGCGGTGTGGGTGAGCAATTCGCGGATGTTGATCTCGCCTGCGGCATCGCGCAGCCGCGGCGCATCGACGCTGCCGCCGACGACGACCTGCGGCTGCGCCAATTCGGGCAGATACGCCGACACCGGGTCGTCGAGCCCGATCCGCCCTTGCTCGACCAGCAGCATCAGCGCGGCCGAGGTGATGGTCTTGGTCATCGAGTACAGGCGGAAGATCGCATCGCGCCGCATCGGTGCGCGGCGGGCCAGGTCGCGGTAGCCATAGGCCTGCCAGTCGACGATGCGTCCGTCGCGCGCGATCAGGGTGACCGCACCGAGATAGCCGTCCTCGCCTGTGACCGAGCGCATGAACCCGTGCAGCTCGGACACGTCTGCGCTCGGGGGCGATGGGGCGGCATGGCCGTCGGCCGCCGTCGCCGACCCGATGCAGGCGCCGGCCAGCGCCACTGCTGCGATCCCCGCGAAGCGCAGGCGCCACCCGTCGGCGCCGGCAAAAGGCCACCGTCGCGCGCCAACGCCGGCAAAAAGCCACCGCCGCGGACACGACGGCGGGGGCGTCGGTCCGGGGGCGGTTCGAGGGAAACGCGGCGAGGGCGGCAGACGGTTCAGAACTTGAAGGTGTGGGTGAGCGAGAAGGTGCGGCCGCGACCGGCCCAGTAGTTCTGGAAGCCGCCGGGCGGCTGCGACCAGCTCAGGATGTACTGCTTGTCGAGCAGGTTCTCGATGCCGAGCGAGAACTTGCCGTAGCGTTCGGTATCGAAGTTCATGCCCAGGTCGAACAAGGTGTAGCCACGGGTGCTTTCCTTGAAGTTGAAGCGCGCGCCGTCGAAGCCGCGCACATCGCTAGCGGACAGGTTGCGCGAGAACAAGGTGGTGGCGCCCAGGCTGACGTCGCCGCGCGGGTGAAACTTCCAGGTCAGGGTCCAGGCGAACTTGTCGGGGTTGATGTCGAGCACGCCCATCGGCTTGTTCGTGCCGCCCGCACCGAAGCGGCCGGCGGCGTCGGCGGCCCAGAACGAGGTCTTGCCGCGGGTGTGCGAATACACCGCGCTGAAACGCCAGGCCTCGTTGAAGCGCCAGTCGCCGGACAATTCGTAGCCCTTGATCCGCACCGGCGCGCGCAGCAACACGAAATCGTTGGTGGCCGGATCGATCGCCAGCGACTGGCCGTAGTCGGACTTGGAGTCGTAGTGCGAAGCGCTCAACGCGCCGCGTTCGCCGCGCCAGTTGAAGCCGAACTCGGTGTTCTCGACCACGATGGCGTTGAGGTCGAGCAGGTCGGCAACGCCGATGCGCGGGTCGTTCGGGCAGCCGTCGGGCTGGGTGTCGCCCGGGTCGTTGGAGCACTGGATGTTGCGAAGCGGAATACCGACGTTGGCCAGGGTGAAGCCTTCGCCGTAGGAGCCGAACACCGACCAGCCGTCGGTGATGCGCCAGACCGCGCCGAAGTTGGTCAGGTTTTCCTGGTAGTCCAGGGTGCCGCCGTCGACGTGGCGGCGGTCGCGGTACCAGGTGGTGGTGTAGCCGTCGACGTGCAGCTCGCCGTCCTCGCGACGGATGCCGCCGCTGAGCGTGACCGGGCCGATGTCCCAGGACAGCTGCGCCCAGGGTGCGCGGCTCTTGTACTCCATCGGCGGCACCCACAGCCGGTCGGTCAGCGCCAGGCGCTGCTCGGCGGTGTCTTCGACCAGGTCGAAGCCGAGCCGCAGTTCCAGGCCGCTGACCGAGAACAGCGAGGGCCGCGCCCAGGACGTGCGCAGGCCCTTTTTGTTGGTGACGATTTCCGATTGGTCGTAGATCGAGCCCGACGGACCGATCAGCGGATCCTGCTTGTCGATGGTGTTCTCGGGCAGGTAGCGCATCTCCTGGTCGGCCTGGTAGCCGTTGAGGGTCAGGGTGCCGCCGAAGAAGTCGGAGTGGATATAGGTGAGCTGGTACTGCTTGAAATCGTTGATCGCGGCCTTGGAGCCGAAGATGCTGCCGCGCTCGGAGGTGTTGGTGCGGGTGGAGCCGCACAGCGCGGCCTCGTCCGGGCGGCAGCCCAGCACCTGCACGTAGTTGGCCTTGCCTTCGATGTTGAAGTGGCTGACCGAACCTTCGATGCGCTGCACGCCGTCCTCGCCGAAGGCGTAGCCGGCCTTGAGGAACAGGTTGCGCGATTCGGTGTCGGCCAGCGAGCCGCTGGTGTTCATACCGATGCGGCGGCCGCTGCCGTCGTAGGTGATGCCGCGGTCGAGGAAGGAAGCACTGGCAAGCAGGTCGAAGTTGCCGGCCTTGCGGGCGAAGTTGAAGCCGAGCTTCCAGCCCTCGCTGTCGTCCTCGAACTGGGTGGTGTAGCGCGAGACGACGGTGAACTCGTTGCCTTCCTGGGTCGGGGCGGCCGAGAGGTAGTTGATGATGCCGCCGGCGGCGCCGATGCCTTCGGACGCGGAAGGGCCGTTGATGACTTCGATGCGGCCGACGATGCCCATGTCGGTGAAGGTGCCGTTGCGCGTGCCTTCGCGCAGCGGCGAACCCTGCGGCACGCCGTCGAACAGGCGCAGGGCGACGCGGCCGCGCAGGTTCTCGCCGGTGTTGCTCATCGCCTGCGAGGATTCGGCGTAGCCCGGCACCGAGCGCGCCAACACCGCGGTCGCGTCTTCGGTCAGCACCAGGTTGCGCTGCACTTCTTCCTTCGAGACCAGGGTGATCGCGCCAGGAATGCGGTCGACCGCTTTCGGGCTGCGCGTGCCGGTCACCACCACGTTGTCGAGATCGACCGCGGCCTGGTCGGCCGCAGCGCCTTTGTCGTCGGCGCTCGCCGCGGCCTCCTGCGCGCTGGCGGGAGCGGCGATGGCGGGACCGGCGATGGCGGAAAGCAGCAGGATGCTGCTGATCGCGGCGGTGAGTGGCTTGAGCATGTCGTGTCCCGTCCAGGCTGCGGTTGGCGGCGCGCGCCGCAACGGCGTGCGCATGAACCCCGGCGTCGAGCGACGGCGGCGTGGCCGCGTCCTTGTGGCGACGTCCCCGACATCGCATGTCCCCGGAGTGAGTGCGAGCCTATGCGTTCGACTGCGCGCATAGAACCGTCGCGGACTATGTTCAGAGACTAGGATTTGTTGCTTGAGAATCAGGGTTTTCTTGCGGCGGTGCAGCATGCGCGGCGAGCGAACGCAGGCGTGGGCGGCGTTCGCGCGCATCGCCCCCGCGTCGCCCCTTCGCGCCCTCCGTTCGCGCCGCGTGCCCGCTCAGGTTTTGGCCTGCATCGCCTTGCGGCTTTCCTGCAGCAGCACGGTCACCAGGCGCACGCGCACGCTCGAACGCGACCAGACGATGCCGATGCAGCGCTTGGCGGACGCATCGGGCAGTGCGATGCGGGCGATGTTCAGGCCTTCCGGCCAGGGCCTGGCCCAGTCCGGCACCAGCGACACGCCGAGGCCTCGGTCGACCATCACCGCGATCGCGTTGAGGGCGTTGAGCTCGAAGCGCTCGCGCGGAACGATGTTGGCCGCGCGCAGGTATTCGTCGGCCTGGCGGCCGCCCCATTGGTGGCGGTCGTAGCGGATCAGCGGTTCGTTGGCGAGCAGGTCGTGCGGATCGCGCTCGGCCATCGACGCCGGCGCCAGCACGATCAGCGGTTCTTCGCGCAGCAGCTGCCATTCGCAGGTCTTAGGCAGCGGGAACGGCGCCTGCAGCACGATCGCCGCATCCAGGTCGCCCTGTTCCACCGCGTGGTACAGATCGGCCGAATAGCCGGGCTTGATGAAGACGTTGATCTGCGGAAAGGTCTCGACCATGCGCGCGAGCACGTCGGGCAGCATGCCGGCGAGCGTGGTCGGGCAGGCGCCCAGGCGCAGCTCGCCGGAGATTTCGCTTTCGTTGGCCACGCTGCGCAGGTCGGCGACGCTGCGCAACAGCTCGCGGCTGCGCGGCAGGATCCGCGCGCCTTCCTCGGTGACGCTGACGGTGCGGCCGACCCGGGCGATCAACGGCGCGCCGATCTCGCGTTCCAGGGTGCGGATCTGCTGCGCCACGGCGGCCGGGGTGATGCCGAGCACGCGCGCCGCCGCGGCCATCGAACCCTGGTCGACGATGGTCACGAAGGTGTTGAGAAATTGGGTTTCCATGGCCTCTCGCTGGCGTCGTGACGGTCGCGCGAATCGCGGCCAGCCGAGGCTACACGAGGGTCGCCAGGCCCGCGTATGCCATCAGGGGGAGGCCGGCGCGGCGGCGACCGCCGCGTCCTTGTCGCGGTAGATCGTCAATCCGTCGAGCGAGCGCGCCGGCGCCGGGAACAACAGGCTGGCGAGGTAACCGAACACGATGCACAGCAGGATCGAGATCGCCAGGTAGAAGTACGGATGCACCAGGCGGAACGACCAGATCACCAGGGTCAGCACGATGCTGATGCCGATGCCGATGGCCACCCCGGGCGAGTTGGCGCGGCGGGTGAACATGCCCAGGGTGTAGGCGCCGGCGAAACCGCCGCCGAGCAGGCCGGCCAGTTCGATCGACACGTCGAACAGCGAATGGATGTCGAAGCGCGACAGCAACAGCGCCGCGCCGATGCCGACCAGACCGACCGCGACCGTGGTGAGTTCGGCGACGAACACGCTTTTCTTGGCGGTGCCGCGCTTGGCCAGCTTCTCGTAAAAATCCACCGAGATCAGCGTGGCCACGCTGTTCATGATGCCCGACAAGGTCGCCATCGCCGCGGCGAAGATGCCGGCGATGATCAGCCCGGTCACCCCGACCGGCAGTTCGGCGGCGATGAACAAGGGGAAGGTGGCGTCGATCGGCAGCAGCGGGTTCATCCGCTCTGGGTGCGATTTGTAATAGACGAACAGCGCGGTGCCGATCATGTAGAACACGAAGCCGCCGGGGATCATGATCGCGGCGAAGGCCCAGATCGAACGCCCGGCCTCGCGGTCGGACTTGGTCGACAGGGTGCGCTGCATCAGCACCTGGTCCTTCGGGAAGGTCAGCACCACGTCGAACAGCACCAGGAACACGAAGCCCCAGACCGTGGCCTTGGTCATGTCGAAGCTGAAGTCGAACAAATGCATCTTGTCTTCGGCGCGGGCGATGGCGAGGAATTCGCCGAAGCCGCCGTGCAACTGCCAGACGATGAAGCCGATGGCGAACACCGCGCCGCCCATCTTGACGATGACCTGGACGAAATCGGTCCAGATCACCGCCTTCATGCCGCCCATCGCGGTGTAGACGATGGTGAAGCCGCCCATCAGCAGCACGCTCCAGAACACGCTGATGCCGGTGATGGTGGCGATCGCCAGCGCCGGCAGGAACAGGATCACGCTCATGCGGCTGCCGATCTGGGTCAGGATGCACAGCGCGCTGGCGAGCATGCGGATCGCCGGATGGAAACGCGTCTCCAGGTAGGAGAACACCGACATCAGGTCGAGCCGGCGCAGCAGCGGCACGATCCAGATCGCCACGAAGATCAGCCCGAGCACCGCGATGAGGTTGTTGGTGAGGTACTGCCAGTTGCTCTCGAAGGCCTTGGCGGGAATGGCGATGAAGCTGATCGAGCTGGTGTTGGCGGCGTACAGGCTGACGCCGGCGGCCCAGAACGGAATGCTGCGGCCGCCGACGAAGAAGTTGGCGGTCGAGTTGCGTTTCTCGCGCAGATAGAAGTACAGGCCGATGCCGATCATGCCGGCCAGGTAGACCACGATCACCAACCAGTCCAGCCAGTGCAGCAGCAGCTTGTTGGCCTGCACTTGCGCGGTCGCGAAGGCGGTGCGGCGGCCGTCGGCCGAGGGCTGCGTCCACAACAGGCCGTCGGGCCAGGCGGCGGTGAGCTGCGCGCCGGCCAGTTGCGCGCCCGGCAGCGGCGCCCAGGCGCTGGTGATGGTCTGGTAGGTCATCGGCGTCGCCGCCGTCGCCCCCGGCGCGATCACCGGATACAGCACGTGGGCCTGGCCGAGGGCGCGGCCGGCTCCGGGCAGCACCTGCCCGGGTACCGCGCCGGCCTGGCGCCAACCGTGTTCGGCCGACCAGCGCAGCAGGCGGTCGGCGCCGCCGTGGGGGTCGGCGACGGCGACGAACAGGGAGCGGGTCTGCACCACCAACGAGCGCGGCGCGCCGGCGCCCGGCCAGATCGCGACCGCGCTCCAGACGAGGCTCGCATCGGCGAGGCCGCGTTGGAACAAATGCAGTGCGCCGCCGGCATCGCGTCCGGCCACGAACAAGGTGTCGGCCGACAAGGCGCCACGCACCTGCGACAAGGCGGCCGGCAACGGCGGCAGCGGGGCGAGGCGCAGGCCTCGCTCGTCGAGCGACAACTGCGCGACCGCGGTGGCATCGGCGCTGGCGTCGGAGACGGCATAGGCGCGGGTGCCGTCGCCGATCAGCGCAGCGACCGTGGCCGTATCGGCGGCGGTATCGCCGGTGCGCAAGGCGGTCCAGGCGGCATCGCCGGGTGCCAGGCTCCAGGCGCCGTCGCGGGCGATGGCGACGGTGCGGCCGTCGACGGTGGCCACGCCGAGCAGCGGCGAGGGCGTGTCGAGCGCGGGCAGGCTGGCACTGCGCAAGGGCGTCAGCGGTTCGGCCTGCACGGGCGCGGCCACGATCGTCAGCACGGCGCAGGCGACGAGCAGGCGCCGCGCGATGCGCTGCGCGAGCGTGGCGAGCCCCCGGGGCGAGGGAGCGGCGGGGGCGGTCGGGTGATCGATACGCGGCGGACTCATGTGCGCTCCGCGGCCGCGACCAGGGCCTGGGCGCGCTTGAGAAAGGGCAGGTCGATCATGCGGCCGTCGACGACGAAGACGCCACGGCCGTCGGCCGGCATCGCTTCGACCGCGGCCAGCACCCGTCGCGCCGCCGCCAGTTCGCTGGCGCTGATCGCGAAGGCGGCGTGGGCCAGCGCGACCTGGCGCGGATGCACGCAGGTCTTGCCGAGATAACCGAGCCGGTGCGCGGCTTGCGCCTCGGCGCTGAAGCCGGCGTCGTCGTGCAGGTCGGCGTAGGCGCCGTCGAGCGCGAACACGCCGGCCTGGGCCGCGGCCATGCGCACGGCGAACATCGCCGCATGCACGTTGGCGCGGTCGCGGCGGTCGATGCCTTCGGCCTCGAACAGATCGCCCAGGCCGAGTTGCAGCCCGGCCACGCGCGGATGCGCGGCGGCGATCTCGGCGGCGTGGCCGAGCGCGCGCGGGGTTTCGATGTTGACCAGGACCGGGATCGGCGGCGCGACGGCGTTGTCGGCCTGGGCGCGTTCGATCGCCGCGACCGCCGCACGCAGCGCGCTCGCCGATTCGATTTTGGGCAGGTTGATCAGGGTTACGCCGGCGCGCGCGACCGCGGCGAGGTCGGCGGCAAAGTGCGGCGAGGCGGGGTCGTTGACGCGCACGATGACGACCTTGGGCGAAGCCGCCACCGCCGCCGAGGCGACGAAGGCCGCGACCGCGGCGCGCGCGGCGTCCTTGGCGTTTTCGGCGACCGCGTCCTCGAGATCGAACGACAGCGCATCGGCCGGACCGGCGAGCGCCTTGGCGAACAATTCCGGCCGCGACCCGGGCACGAACAGCTTGCTACGCATGGATCACCGCGGCGGGATGCGAATCGTCATGGGGCTGGAGTGTGCGACAAGCGGGGCGCGGCAATCGCACAGGGCCGGCATGTTCAAACGATAGGTTTTGTTTCGATCCGCGCCGCCGGCGATCCGGCGCGCGGCCCCGGAATCGGCGGTTTCGGCCGGGCAACGTCGTCGAAGCGGCATCGATCCGGCGTCGAAGCGGCGGGAACGTTCCCCATCGGGCCGATGCAGCCGATAATGGCGCCTGTCCGCCCAGGTCCGCGCCCGTTCGCGTGCCGCCAACGAGCCGCCGATGACCTCCAGCCGCAGTTTTCCCGACTACCCCTTCCAGCCGCAGCGTTTCCAGGTCCGCCCCGGGATCGAGATGAGTTATCTCGACGAAGGCCCGCGCGATGGCGAGGTCGTGGTGATGCTGCACGGCAACCCATCGTGGAGCTATTACTGGCGCAAGCTGGTGCTGGCGCTGCGCGACCCGAGTTCGGGCAAGGCCTATCGCTGCATCGTCCCCGACCATGTCGGCATGGGCCTGTCGGACAAGCCCTCCGACGATCCGGCAGTGCAGCCGCATTACGCCTACACCCTGCAGTCGCGCGTCGACGACGTCGAGCGCCTGCTGCAGCACCTCGGCGTGACCGGGCCGATGACCCTGGCCGTGCACGACTGGGGCGGCGGCATCGGCTTCGGCTGGGGCCTCAAGCATTCCGAGCAGATCAAGCGCCTGGTCATCACCAACACCGGCGCCTTCCCGCTGCCGGCGGCCAAGCCCCTGCCCAAGCGCCTGCGTCTGGGCCGCGACTCGGCGATCGGCACCGGCCTGATCCGCGGCTTCAACGCCTTCGCCGGCGGCGCCGCGCGCATGGGCGTGGTCAAGCCGATGCCGGCCGAGGTACGCCGCGCCTACCTGGCGCCGTACGACTCCTGGGCCAACCGCATCGCCACCTCGCGCTTCGTCCAGGACATTCCGCTCGCCGACGGCGACCTGGCCTGGCCGTTGGTGCAGGCGATGGGCCGCAAGCTGCCCGAATACGCCGACCGCCCGGCCTTCATCGGCTGGGGCCTGCGCGATTTCGTCTTCGACCATCACTTCCTCAAGGGCTTCACCGACGCGCTGCCGCAGGCGCAGGTGCACGCCTTCGACGATGCCGGCCATTACGTGCTGGAAGATCGGGCCGAGGTGCTGGTGCCGGAAATCCGCGCCTTCCTCGATCGACACCCTTTGAGCTGAGCCGATGACGAACCCGACGTCGGCACCCGTCATCGAAGCAGGCGCCGCTGCGGCGAGCCGTAGCGAGACCTGCAACATCGCCGCGGCGTTGCCGGCCTGCGCGGCGCAGTCGCCCGAACGGGTGGCGATGCGTTGCCCGGGCACGCGCCGCAGCGACGGCCTGGCGAGTTACGACGTCGAGCTGACCTACGGCGAACTCGACCGCCGCAGCGATGCGATCGCCGCCGGCCTGGCCCAGCGCGGCATCGTGCGCGGCACCCGCACTGCGGTGATGGTGCGGCCGTCGCCGGAGTTCTTCCTGTTGATGTTCGCCCTGTTCAAGGCCGGCGCGGTGCCGGTGCTGATCGACCCGGGCATCGACAAACGCGCGCTGCGGCAATGCCTGGACGAAGCCGAGCCGGAAGCCTTCATCGGCATTCCGTTGGCCCACATCGCCCGCGTCGTGCTCGGTTGGGCGAAGTCGGCGCGCATCCGCATCACCACCGGCCGGCGCGCCTTCCTCGCCGACGACACCCTGGCGCGGGTCGAGCGCGACGGCGCCGGTGCGCCCTCGCAACTCGCCGACACCCGCCCCGACGAAGTCGCCGCGATCGTGTTCACCAGCGGCTCGACCGGCGTGCCCAAGGGCGTGGTGTTCCGCCATCGCCATTTCGTCGCCCAGATCGACATGAT
>Ga0307406_10001784_pt1 | contig 11764 bp, 14 predicted proteins | sample 322Cmetagenome_3_FD_203706 | JGI IMG/M metagenome (GOLD analysis project Ga0307406, IMG submission 203706) | Maize rhizosphere microbial communities from greenhouse at UC Davis, California, United States - 322HYB-C-2 | ecosystem: Host-associated > Plants > Roots > Rhizosphere > Soil | place... | reverse complement strand
GAACCCACGGCGGAACAGCAGGCGGCGATGGCCCGCATCCAGACCGCCGGCGAAGCGCTGGAAGCCCTCATGACGGACCTTGAGCCGCGCGCCGAAGCGATCCGGGACGACGCCGCCCTGTCCGACACCGACAAGGAAACGCGGATCCGCGCCCTGATCAGCGAGCACCAGCCCGTGTTTGACGAGTTCGCCGCCGCCCTGGGCGTCGTCATGACGCTCAAGGCCGCCGACGAGGGCGCTTCGCCTGAAGAGGCCGCCGCCGCGGCTCAGGCCGCCCAGGCCGCGGTCACCCAGGCCATCGTTCAGAGCCTGCTGACCGGCGAGGGCGGGGGCGGCTCCGAAGGCGAATAAGGCTTACGGCGATTTCACTTGAGATCGAACGGGGTTGGGCGGACCTTCGGGTCCTGCCCTTCCCCGGAGCCGTTCGATGATCAAGGCCCTCTCCCTCGCCGCCGCCCTCGCCGTCCTGCCGCTGTCGGCGGCGCTCGCGGCCGATCCGCAGACCGCGACCGGATCCTCGTCGGACGCCGCTGAGGCGGCCATCGAGGCCGCCGCCGAGCGCTTCGAGGCCCGCATGGAAGCCTACGGCGAACGCGCCGAGGCCATTTCCGATGACGACAGCCTGACCGACGCGCAGAAGAAGATTCGCATCGCCGAGATCTGGGCCGAGTATGAGCCGGACGTCGCCGCTTTCACGTCCACAATCTCGGAACATGTCGGCGCCATCGCCGGCGCGGCCCTGGCCGAGATCGATGTCGAGAGCATCGTCGCCGAGGCCATGAACGCCGTCGAGGAATCCGGCGCCCTGCGGGTCGCGAGCGGCGTGGCGAGCAACGGCGCCTGGGCCTCGAACGATCCCGAACACATGGCCACCTACGGCCTGATGGCCGAGTACGCCGTCGGCGAGGCGCTGGACGCCATCGACGAAGCGAGCGCCGGCGAGATCAGCGTCCATCTCGACACCCCCGTCGAGGCGGCCCCGGCCACGCCGCCCGCCAAAAACGACGCCCGCTGATCCTCACGGCTTGACCGCAACCGGTCGCGGCCCGACATCGGGCCATGGCCAGCCTGCCCGTCGATCCGCACCTGTATGCGACCTTCCTGGGCGTGATGGCCGTGATGGCGATCACCCCGGGCCCGGCCAACATCTTCTCGGTCGCCAACGGCGTGCAGAGAGGCAAGGCCGGCGCGCTGCTGGGCGTGGTCGGCATGAACGCCGCCACCCTGGTCTGGTTCGGCGCCGCGGCGCTGGGCCTCGGCGCCCTGGTGGTCGCCTTCCCGCAGGTCTTCCGCATCATCTCGGTGGCCGGAGCCCTCTATGTCGCCTGGCTGGGCTATCGCGCCTGGCGCGGCGCCTTCGCCACCGCCGCCCAGCCGGACGCGCCGGCCGTGAAGATGGGCCGCAGCGCCATCGTCGACGGCTTCATGGTGCAGATCGCCAATCCCAAGGCGGTGCTGTTCTTCACCGCCGTCCTGCCGCCCTTCCTGGACGTGAGCCGGCCCGCCGCGCCGCAGCTGGCCCTGTTCGCCGTGGCCACCATCGGCATGGACGTGCTCAGCATGTCCGCCTACGGTCTAGGTGGGGCTGCGCTGGCCCGGCGCATGTCAGAACCCCGCTTCCGCAAAGGGTTCGCCTTCCTGACGGGCGCCTTGCTGCTCGCCGCCGCCGTGCTTATTCTTTCACGTTTATAACGGCTTGCCGGGTGCGGGAACCGGCGCCGTTCATGTCCCGTTCAGCCGTCAGGACGCGTAGTGACGCGTCAAGGAGCATCCCATGAACATCCGTTTCCTGAAGCCCGTGCTGTTGGCGACGGCGGCGGCGCTCGCCTTGTCGGCCTGCGCCACGGCCACGCCCTATGGCCCGGCCGGCCCGCAGAGCCGCTACGGCTATTCCGAGCAGCGCGTCGATTCTGACCGTTACCGCGTCAGCTTCGCCGGCAATTCGGTGACCTCGCGCGAGCAGGTCGAGATGTCGCTGCTGCTGCGCGCGGCCGAACTGACGCTGGAAAGCGGCCACGACTGGTTCGCCACCGTCAACCGCGCCACCGACCGCGACGTCCGCCTGACGGGCACGCCGGATCCCTTCTATTTCGACCGCTATAGCCCCTTCTGGGGTCCGTCGTGGCGTTACCAGCGCCGCGGCCTGTGGAGCCCGTGGGGCTACCGCGATCCGTTCGGTCCGGACTTCGACGTCCGCGAGATCGATCGCTTCGAGGCCACAGCCGAGATCGTCTTCGGTCGCGGCGCCAAGCCGGCCGGCGATACGAACGCCTTCGACGCCCGCGAAGTGGTCAACAACCTCGGGCCCCGCGTTCCGCGGGCCTAGGTCACCGATCTTGAACTGACGAAGGCCCCGCCGGATCGACCGGCGGGGCCTTTCGTTTGGTCTATCCCACCCGCGGACTGTTCAGCCGCCGCTTGTTGGTGTGGGTCGCCGGCGCCGAGCCCAGCTCCTCGGGGATCTCGCCCTTGAAGTAGAAGCGCTGCCACGCCTCCTTGGCCGCGTCGGGATCGCCCGAGGCGAGGCGATAATTGAAGTCGCTGCGCGCCTTCAGCCAGGCGTCGTACTGGCCCTTCATGGTCGGATTGGACTCCAGCGTCCGGATTACCGGCTGGAAGGCCTCGACCTTGCGGTGCTCGACCGGGGTGATGAAGCAGAAGGGCTCGCCCTTCTCGAATTTGATCTTGCCCGGACGGGTGAAGACCCAGTTCATGGTGAAGGGGAAGGGCAGCCAGTCCGTCTCGATCAGGCCGACCAGCGGCTGGATGCCGTCCTTCACATGGTTGGGCGCGCCCCCCGCCAGCATCCCCCAGCCCGGCGGCGTGCGGAACAGATACTGTGGGTGCAGGGTCAGGATGCCGCGCGTGAAGTGCGAGGTGACGAAATGCGCCACGTTCGGCGTCGTCCGCTCGGGCGTGATGACGATGTCGGCCTGGGTCGGCCCCCCGTTCCACTCGGCCGTGAAGCCGAACGGGCACAGGATCTCCCAGCCCGTGGTGTTGGCCATGTTCAGCGGCAGGCAGCGATAGGGATGCCGGCTGGCGAAGGCGTCCATCCAGTCCCGCGACACCCGGCCAGGCACCAGGTCCGGCGGCTGCGGCGCCATAGGATAGCATTCCAGTTCCACAGGCGGTCTCCGGCGGGTAAGCGAAAGCGTCCCTCTCCTAACGACGCCGCATGACCGAAGACAACCCGAACCCGCCCGAACCCACCGCCGAACCGCTCTACGACCGCGACCGCCTGCTGACGTGGATGGCGGAGAACGGGATCGATCAGGTCACCCACGACCACCCGGCCGTCTTCCGTGTCGAGGAGGGGCTGGAGCTCAAGGCCGCCATGCCCGGCGCCCATACCAAGAACCTCTTCCTCAAGGACAAGAAGGGGACGCTATGGCTGATCTCGGCCCGGCAGGACACGGTCATCGACCTAAAGCGGGCGCCCAGGACCATCGGCTCGGACCGGCTGTCGTTCGGCAATGAGGGCCTGCTCTACGAGGCCTTGGGCCTGCGCCCCGGCTCGGTCACGGCCCTGGGACTTATCAATGACCCCGACCACCGCGTGACCTTCGTCCTCGACAAGGCCCTGTGGGACGCGGACATCGTCAACTTCCATCCCCTGACAAACACGGCGACGACTGCGATGACGCAGGACCAGTTCCGCAAGGCGCTGGCGGCGATGGGACGGGAGCCGGTGACGGTGGTGGATTTCTCCGCCCTGATCTGACCTCCACGGTTCTATCCTTGGCCGGACAGTGCTAGAGCCCCGCGCGTCTCCCCGACCCCTCAGCATACGGACGCCGCCATGCCCGCCGCTCCCGACTTTCCCCCCGCGCCGGACCGCGTGGCGCCGAAGCGCGCCCTGATCTCGCTCAGCGACAAGACCGGACTGGAGGACGCCGCGCGCTCCCTGCACGATCTCGGCGTCGAACTGGTCTCGACCGGCGGCACCCGCGCCGCCATCGCCGGGTTCGGCCTGCCGGTGAAGGACGTGGCCGACCTGACCGGTTTCCCCGAGATGATGGACGGCCGGGTGAAGACCCTGCATCCCGTGGTCCACGGCGGCCTGCTGGGCGTCCGCGACGAACCCAGCCACGCGGCGGCCATGACCGAGCACGGCATCGGCGGCATCGATATCGCCTGGATCGACCTCTATCCCTTCGAGGCCACGGTGGCCTCGGGCGGCGGGTTCGAGGCGGCGGTCGAGAACATCGACATCGGCGGCCCGGCCATGATCCGCTCGGCGTCCAAGAACCACGGCTATGTCGCCGTCTGCGTCGACAAGGACGCGGTGGATCAGGTGCTGGCCGCGCTCAAGGCCGACGGCGCCACCACCCTGGAGCTGCGCAAGCGCCTCGCCGCCCGCGCCTTCGCCCGCACCGCCGCCTATGACGCCGCCGTCTCGGGCTGGTTCGCCCAGCAGGTCGGCGACGAGGCCCCGGCCCGCAAGTCGATCGCCGGCTTCCTGGCCCAGACCCTGCGTTACGGCGAGAACCCGCATCAGACCGGCGCCTTCTACCGCACCGGAGAGGCCCGCCCCGGCGTCGCCCACGCCACCCAGATCCAGGGCAAGGAGCTGGGCTACAACAACATCGCCGACGCCGACGCCGCCTATGAGCTGGTCGCCGAGTTCGAGGCCCCGGCCTGCGTCATCGTCAAGCACGCCAACCCCTGCGGCGTCGCTGTCGGCAAGGACCTGTCCGAAGCCTACGCCCGCGCGCTGGAATGCGACGCCGTCTCGGCATTCGGCGGCGTGATCGCGGTCAACCGCCCGCTGAACGGAGACGACGCCCGCGCCATCACCGGCATCTTCACCGAGGTCGTCATCGCCCCCGGCGCCGATGACGAAGCCCGCGAGGTCTTCGCGGCCAAGAAGAACCTGCGCCTGCTGATCACCGACGGCCTTCCGGACCCGCACGGCCCGGGCGAGGTGTTCCGCTCGGTCGCCGGCGGCTTCCTGGTGCAGGGCCGCGACCGCAGCCTGATCCGGCCCTCGGACCTGAAGATCGTCACGCGCCGCCAGCCGACGCCGACCGAGATCCAGGACATGCTGTTCGCCTTCACCGTGGCCAAGCACGTCAAGTCCAACGCCATCGTCTACGCCAAGGACGGCCAGACCGCCGGCATCGGCGCCGGCCAGATGAACCGCCGGGACTCGGCCCGCATCGCCGCCATCCGGGCCCGCGAAGCCGGCGAGGCCAAGGGCCTGGCCCATTCGCTGGCCGAGGGCTCGGCCTGTGCGTCGGAAGCCTTCTTCCCCTTCGCCGACGGCCTGCTGGAAGCGGTCGCGGCGGGCGCCACGGCCGTGATCCAGCCGGGCGGCTCGATGCGCGACGCCGAGGTCATCGCCGCCGCCGACGAGAAGGGCATCGCGATGGCCTTCACGGGCGTGCGGGTCTTCCGTCACTGATCGTCAGGTCGACGCAGGTTGCGCCGACCGCCCGATATCCCGACCTTCGCCGTATGGGATACCGACTGAACGTTTTTCTCAGCCGCGTGCAGAGCCGGGCGATCGCGCTGTCGGGTCGCATGCACTGTGAAACCTGGGGCTTGACGGTCCGTCACTGGGGGCCCCGCACCTGGCCCTTTCCAATCGTGGCGGCGATCGTCCTTACGCGCGCCTGGTTCGTGCCCGAAGCAGCTGGTCCAGCGGTCTTCGCCGCCCTCCTCGTGCTCTCGGCCGGCGCCCTGCCATGGCTGGCGTCTCTCGCCCTGCTGGGGGCGCACGCGGCCCTCAACTGGCGGGCCCGCCGAGCGCAGCGCGCGGCGCACACGCCGCCGCGACGGCATGACGGCTCGGTGGACTGGGACGCCATCGACAGCTATGTCCTGCTGGCGGATGCGGCCTATTACGACATGCCCCGCTCGCTCGACCGCTTTATGACCGGGCCGATGCGTCGCTTCATCGAGTTATGCGAGGACCGCGCCGTGGCTATCCGGGCTCGGGCGCGCGAGATGGAATTCGCGCGCGGCGTCGCCACCGAGTTCAAACGACGCCGAACGCGATCTCCGGCGGCCGCCCACGCTGCCGAAACAGCGATCCTGGCCGAACTTGAGCGGCGCTTCGCCGATCATGGATCCGACGGTCGCTATTTGATCGATGTCTATCTCGGAAAGCGCACCCATAACGGCTAGGCTCGCTCCATGGACACCCTCGCCGCCCGCTGGACGATGCTCGAACCCGGCGTGGCCGTGGTGGGGCCGGACGATGATCGGCCGCGCCCGGCGGTGATCCTGTTCCACGGCTGCGGCGGCCTGCGCGACCACCTGCCGCGCTATGCCGAGGCCGCCAAGGCCGCGGGCTGGCGCGCCTTCATCATCGACTCCTACGGCCCGCGCGGCTGGAGCCGCGAACGGGCCCTGATGACGGTCTGCACCGGACTGGTCCTGCGCGGCGACAAGCGCGCGGGGGACGTCCTGGCCGCGCTGGACGGCGTGTCCCGCAGGCGGGACGTGGATGCGTCACGCATCGGCCTGGCCGGCTGGAGCCACGGCGGCTGGGGCATCATGGAGGCGATGAGCTCGGAGCGGCATGACCGCATGCTGGGCCTGGCCGACCCCGGCGCGGTCCGTCTGGACGGCGTCCGCGCCGTCTATCTGGCCTACCCCTACATCGGCGTCGCCGCCCTGAACCGCATGCGGCCGTGGAAGCACTGCCCCAAGACCCTGGCCGTCATCTCGCGCGGCGACCACCTGACCACGGTGCGCAATGCCGAGACCGTCCACGCCATGGTCCGCGACTGCGGCGCGGACGTGGAGACCTGGATCGCCGAAGGCACCCACGCCTTCGACGAGCCCGGCGCGGCCAAGCCGATGCGCTATCATCCCGAGCTTGCCGACGAGGCCGTGCGCCGCTTCGTCGCCCTGCTGGAAGACGTGGCGGTCGCCCCCGCCTGATCCCGTTTCCGGAATTGTCGCGTGCCGCCCTTGACGATCGTCCGCTCACGTAACAATTGAAGTTACATGAAGCGGAATTCACGACTGTCCGGCGTCCTGCACGCCCTGCTGCACATGGGAGACGCCGACGCGCCGATGACTTCGGATGCGCTCGCCGCCTGTCTGCAGACCAACCCCGTCGTCGTCCGGCGCACCATGGCCGGGCTGCGCGAAGCCGGTCTGGTCACCTCGGAGCGCGGGCACGGCGGCGGCTGGCGGTTGGCGCGTCCGCTGTCAGGCATCACCCTGCGGGACGTACACACGGCGCTGGGAGAACCGGCCCTGACCCCGGAAGCCCCGCCGGTCGAAAGCCACGGCTGCCTGGTCGAGGCGGCGGTGAATCGCTCCCTCGAAGCCGCCTACGCCGAGGCCCGGGCCCTCATCGAGGCCCGGTTGGCGCACATCACCCTCGCCGACCTGGCCGCGGATTTCGCCGACCGGAAGGCCCAGCTCAACACCGGAGGCTCCCGTGGATCCGACCATGCCGCATGACGCCATCATCATCGGCGGCTCGTACGCCGGACTGAATGCGGCGATGCAGTTGGCCCGCGCCCGACGGCGCGTGCTGGTCATCGACGACAATCGCCCGCGCAACCGCTTCGCCGCCCGCGCCCACGGCGTGATGGGCCGGGACGGCGTGCCGGGTTCCGAGATCGCCGCCGAGGCCCGCGCCCAGGTCTCCGCCTATCCCACCGCCGCCTTCCGGCGTGGCGAGGTCGTGAACGCGCGTCAGGGACGTTGCGGCTTCGAGGTCGATCTGGCCGACGGCGAGCGGGTCACGGGCCGAAGGCTGATGCTGGCCTACGGCGTTCACGACGTCCTGCCCGATCTTCCCGGGGTGAAGGAGCGCTGGGGGCAGACCGTCCTGCACTGCCCCTACTGCCACGGCTACGAGATCGGCGGCGGCCCGATCGGCGTGCTCGGCGCCGGTCCAATGTCGGTCCATCAGGCCGTCATGGTCGCCGAATGGGGCCAGGTCGTCCTGTTCCTCGATGGAAAGCTGGAGCCTGACGCCGATCAGTCGCGGATGCTGGCGCGGCGCGGCGTCACCGTCGAGGCCACGCCGGTGGCCGCACTGGAAGGCGAAGGTCCGGCGCTGGACGGCGCCAGACTGGCGGACGGTCGGCTGATCCCGCTGAAGGCGGTCTTCGTCGGCCCGCGCCTGCGTCTGAACGGCGACCTCGCCCAAGCCCTGGGCTGCGAGATCGAGGAGACGCCCATCGGCGAGATGATCCGCACCGACGAGATGAAGCAGACCACCGTCCCGGGCGTTTTCGCCGCCGGCGATGCGGCGCGCCTCATGTCGAACGTCACCCTGGCCGCCGCCGACGGCGTCATGGCCGGCATCGCCCTGCACCGCTCCCTGATCGAGGAAGATGCTGCCTAAGCCGGTTGCGGCTCCACCGTCACCGGCGCCCGGATCGAGTTGGCGACGTAGCAGTGCTCGTGCGAGCGATGGTGCAGATCGGCGATCGCCGCCGCATCCGGCAATTTGTCGCCCGAGAAGGCCACCGCGGGCCTCAGGGTCACCGCGGTGATCGAGACCTTGCCCCGCTCGTCCCGTCCCATCACGCCCACGGCCTGATCCAGATAGCGGTCGACTACGAAGCCGTCCTTGGCCGCATAGGCGAGGAAGAACAGCATGTGACAACTGGACACGGCGGCCACCAGCGCCTCCTCCGGGTCCACCGCGGCGGGGTCGGACATCGGGACCGGCACGCTGCCCGGGGCCGACGAGCCCCGCACCACCGCCCCGCCGTCGAAGCGCCAGTCGTGGGCGCGGGCGTATTTGTTGTCGAGGAAGGGCTGATCTCCCCGGACCCATTCGACGGTGGCGACGTATTCGCTCATGGCGATCTCCCCGACAGCGATGACCAAACCGTGTAGCGCGCTCCGGCGGGCAAACCCAGCCGTCGGCTTGCCCAGACGGGCGACCCGCCTTATCCGGGGGCATGGCCGCCCCCCTTATCTGCCCCTCCATCCTCGCCAGCGACTTCTCGAAACTGGGCGAGGAGGTCCGCGCGCTGGACGCCGCGGGCGCCGACTGGATCCATATCGACGTGATGGACGGGCATTTCGTGCCCAACATCACCCTGGGCCCCGACATCGTGAAGGCCATCCGGCCGCACACGAAGAAGACCTTCGACGTGCACCTGATGGTCGCCCCGGTGGATCCCTGGCTGGAGGCCTATCGGGACGCGGGCGCCGACATCCTGACCGTCCACCCGGAAAGCGGACCGCACCTGCACCGCACCCTGGGCCGCATCAGCCAGCTGGGCGCCAAGGCCGGCGTGGTCCTGAACCCCGGCACCCCCCTGACCGTCCTGGAAGAGGTGGTGGAGCTGGTCGATCTGGTCCTGCTGATGTCAGTCAATCCGGGCTTCGGCGGCCAGTCCTTCATCCCGACCACCCTGCGCAAGATCGAGAAGGCCCGCGCCCTGTTGGACGCCGCCGGATCGACGGCCCACCTGCAGGTCGACGGCGGGGTGACCAGCGCCAACGCCGCCGCCTGCGTCGCCGCCGGAGCCGACGCCCTCGTGGCCGGCTCGTTCGTGTTCAAGGGCGGCCCCGACGCCTACGCCGCCAACATCCAGGCCCTGAAGTCCGCGTGAGCCCCCTGGGACCCTTCGCCCCGCCGGAAGGCGACGGGCCCGCGCCCGGCGAGATTCCGGGCCTGCGCGGCGCACCCGTCCGCACGCCGGTGCGCGCGACCGGCGCCAGCACCGGCCCGGCCCTGTGGCCCGCCATCGCCGGACGCCTGCTGAGCCGCCAGCTGTGGATCGAGGCCTACGGCCTGCCCGGCTACGCCCTAACGCTGAGGGGCCGCACCGCCCAGAGCTTCGCCTCCACCCCGCGAGATTTCCGCCCGGTCGATCCGGCCGTCGGCAAGGGCGTCCTGGGCGGCCGTTTCGTGCTCGCCGGCTCCAGCCTCGAGGCCCCGGCGCCCGAGGATCCGTTCAACCGCCCCAGCCCGACCCGCGCCTTCGCCGTCGATCTGCACGCCTTCGCCTGGCTGCCGTCGCTGATGACCCAGGGCGAGCGCGGCGCGCGGGAGGCCCTGCGCCTGACCCTGATCTGGGCCGAGGTCTTCGTCCGCTGGTCGCCCTTCGCCTGGGACCCCGACATCCTGGCCCGCCGTGCGGTCAACCTGGCCTGCGCCGCCCGTCGCATGGGACAGGTCGCCACCGAGGCCGAGCGGCTGAAGCTGGCCGACGTGCTGGGCCGTCAGGGCCGCCAGTTGCTGCGCCCGCCCGGCGGGGTCGCCACCCGCGCCGAACGCCTGACCGCCGCCGCCCTGATCGGCTGCGTCCTGGCCGGCGCGCCGGGCGCCTCGATCCGCCGCAAGGCTCTGAGCCGCCTGTCGCGCGCCCTGCCCCGCACCGTCGGTCCGGACGGCGGTCACGCCAGCCGCAGCCCGGAGGCCGGCCTGGAGCTGCTGCTCGACCTGCTGGCGCTCGAGGACGGGCTGGGCCAGCTGTCCGAACCCCTGCCCGATGCCGCCGCGGCCGCCATCGCCCGCCTCGGCGCCGCCGTGCGGATCCAGACCCTTCCCGACGGCCGCTTGGCCACGCTGCAGGGCGGAGGTCCCTCGACCGCCGCCCGCGTCGCCGCCGCGCGGGGCACGGACGCCGAGCCCGCCGACGGGGCCGGAACCGTCGGCGGCGCCACCCGCATCCGCAGCCCCCTGCTGACCGTCTTCGCCGACACCGCCCCGCCCGCCCGCGGCCCGTGGTCCTCGGCCGCCTGCGCCCAGCCCCTGTCGCTGGAGATCGTCTGCGGCAAGGACCGGCTGGTCACCGGGTGCGGCTGGACGCCCCGCGCCGCCGACCGGCAGGGCCTGCGCCTGACGCCCGGCCACTCCACCCTGACCCTGGGCGAGACCTCGACCGGCGAGCCCCTGGGAGGCTGGAAGAGCGAACTGCTGGGTCCGCGCCTCGTCGGCCGCCCGCTCCATGTGGAGGCCAACCAGAGAGACGGCGAAGGCGCCGTCTGGCTGGAGATCGAGCATGACGGCTGGGTTCATGAATTCGGCCTGCTGCACCAGCGCCGTCTCTATCTGGACCAGCGCCTCGACGAGCTGCGCGCCGAGGAGCGGCTGCATCCCGCCCCCGGCCAGAAGGACGTCGTCCGCGCCATCGCCGCCCCCTACGCCGTGCGGTTCCAGCTTGAGCCCGGCGTCCAGGCCTCTCTGGCCCGCGACCGCCGCTCCATCCTGCTGCGCGGCCATTCGGGCCGAGGCTGGTGGTTCCGCACCGACGGGCCGGACGTGGCGATCGAACCGTCCGTCCATGTGGATGAGGGCCTGACCCGCCGCTCGCTGCAGATCGTCGTGCGCGGCTCGGCCCGGACCGATTCTGAGACCAAGATCCGCTGGAAGCTCAGCCCCGCGGGCGCCGGCAACGATCCTTCCTAGTGCGCCCGCCGCGCTTCGACCCTTGAGCGCGGCGCCCGACGCGACCATCTGACGACCTGACGCGTTACGACTGATCCGAGACCAGGACCGACATGACCCTCGCCGACCCGACCAACCTGCCGCCCAACGCCAATGGGGACCTGATCAAGGAAGGCTCCGACGCCGGCTTCATGGCCGACGTGATCGAGGCCTCCAAGACCCAGCCCGTGCTGGTCGATTTCTGGGCCACCTGGTGCGGACCCTGCCGCACCCTGACGCCGCTGCTGGAGAAATCCGTGCGCGCCGCCGGCAGGGCGGTGAAGCTGGTCAAGATCGACGTCGACAAGAACCCTGCCTATGCGGGTCAGCTGCGCGTGCAGTCGATCCCCACCGTCTACGCCTTCGTCAATGGCCAGCCGGTCGACGGCTTCCAGGGCG
>Ga0307406_10001778_pt1 | contig 11783 bp, 10 predicted proteins | sample 322Cmetagenome_3_FD_203706 | JGI IMG/M metagenome (GOLD analysis project Ga0307406, IMG submission 203706) | Maize rhizosphere microbial communities from greenhouse at UC Davis, California, United States - 322HYB-C-2 | ecosystem: Host-associated > Plants > Roots > Rhizosphere > Soil | place... | reverse complement strand
GCGCCGTTCGGTCGGCTCAGCGTGCGGGGCCGCTGCGCGCGGGCGGCCAGGTTGCCGGCGATCCCCTCGCGCCGCCGGTCCCGGCGAACCGCCAGCTCGGCCAACTTCGCGTCATAGACGGCGTCCACGTCCGGCACGCCCGCGAACCAGTCATAAGCGTAGTTGGCGACCAGATCGGCCAGCTCGCCCGCGAAGGCATCCTCGTTGACCATCACGGCCACGCCCAGATGGCGCTCCGGCATGAAGGAGACATGGGCGCGCGAGCCCGAGAAATTGCCGAAATGGTGGATCAGGACGTCGTCGCCGTATCGCCCGACCTGCCAACCCAGGCCGTAGCCGGTGCGGACATAGGGGCCGAAGGTCGTCTCCTGCGCCACCCTGGACGCATGGGTGGACGCGATGAGGCCCGCGGGCAGGACGCGGCGTCCGCCGACCGTTCCGTCCGTCACCTGCGCCTCCAGCCAGATCGCCATGTCATGCGCCGTGGAGACCAGTCCGCCGGCCGACTGCATCGTGGCGTCGGTCTTCTGCAAGTACGACCGCTCGGGCTGTCCGGCGATGCGGCCGAAATGACCCGCGGCGACGGTCGCGCCGCCGGCCCGCGCCTCGTCGATGAAGGCGGTGGTGTCGGTCATGCCCAGCGGCGCCAGGACCTCGCCCTGGACCAGCGCGCGCCAGTCGCGGCCCCATCGATGCGCGATCAGGACCGTGGCCAGGTTGTAGCCCGAGTTGGTGTAGGCGAAGGTCCCATAGGCTCCGCCCTCGCGCGCCCGGGTCTCGGCGGTCAGCCGCCACAGCAGCTCCGGCGTCCAGTCGCCTGAGTACGCCGTGCGGAAGGCGATCGGCCCGTTCTCGACCCCCGACCGATGGCTGAGCAGGTCGGTCAGGGTGATCCGCTCGGCGATGCCGGCGGACACGCCGGAGTCCGGCGACCAGGCGGCCAGCGGCGCCTCCAGATCGACCTCGCCCCGTTCCGCCATCGCCGCGACGGCCAGGGCGGTGAAGGATTTGGTCGCCGAGGCGATGTAGAACCGCGTGTCCGCGTCCACCGGCGCGCCGGTCGCGACATCCGCCACGCCGAAGCCCCCGGTGTAGATCGCGCCGCTCCGGTCCACGACCGCCACGGCGATGCCCGGCACGGCCTCGGTCCGCGCCAGCGCCCGGCGCGCGAAGGCGTCCATGGCGGCGGGGAAGGCCGCCCGATCCTGGGCGCCGGCCGCCGACGGGACAAGCAGGATCGCGGCGGCGAGGGCCGTACAAATGAAGCGCGCTGACATGGATGCTCCCCTTCGCCCCGACACGGGGGCGTGCCGGGAAGAGGCCGCCAGAGCGCCGAATGGATGCAGGCCGCGGCCATCAAACCGCCCCGCCCTTCCGCTAGTCATTTGCCCTGAAGCGGCGCGGCGGCTACATCCCGCGCCAACCTCCCCATCCGACCAGACGACAGGGCGCACCGCACCTCATGGCGCAGCAATACATTTTCCAGATGCAGGGCCTGACCAAGGCTTTTCCCGGCGGCAAGAAGATCTTCGAGAACATCTGGCTGAGCTTCTACAACGACGCCAAGATCGGCGTGGTCGGGGTCAACGGCTCGGGTAAGTCCACCCTGCTGAAGATCATGGCCGGGCTGGACAAGGAATTCTCCGGCGAGGCCAAGGCCGCCGACGGCATCAAGCGCGGCTACTTGGAGCAGGAGCCCCAGTTGGATCCGGCCCTGAACGTCCGCGAGAACGTCGAGGCCTGGTGCGAAGAGAAGCAGTGGGTCAACCGCTTCAACGCCATCGCCCTGGAAATGGCCGAGGAATACACCGACGAACTCATGGAGGAGATGACCGCCCTCCAGGAGAAGATCGACGCCGGCGACGTCTGGGACATCGACAGCCGCATCGAAATGGCCATGGACGCCCTGCGCTGCCCGCCGGACGACTGGGAAGTCACCAACCTGTCGGGCGGTGAGAAGCGCCGCGTGGCTCTGGCCCGCCTGCTGCTCAGCAAGCCGGACATGCTGCTGCTCGACGAACCGACCAACCACCTGGACGCCGAATCCGTCGCCTGGCTGCAGCATCACCTGGAGAACTTCCCGGGCTGCGTGATCCTGGTGACCCACGACCGTTACTTCCTGGACCTCGTCACCAAGTGGACGCTGGAGCTGGACCGCGGCAAGGGCCACCCGCACGAGGGCAACTACTCCTCGTGGCTGGAAGCCAAGACCAAGCGCGTCGTGCAGGAGCAGTCGGAATCCGAAGCCCGCCAGCGCGCCCTCACCCGCGAACTGGAATGGGTCCGCTCGGGCGCCAAGGCCCGTCAAGCCAAGTCCAAGGCCCGTCTGGCCGCCTATGAGCGGATGGTCGACGAGCAGGACCAGATGCGCGGCGCCCAGACCCACGCGGTCATCCAGATCCCGCCCGGCCCGCGCCTCGGCAACGTCGTGCTGGAGGTCGAGGACCTGCAAAAATCCTACGGCGACAAGCTGCTGTTCAACGGCCTGACGTTCAAACTGCCGCCCAACGGCATCGTCGGCGTCATCGGCCCGAACGGCGCCGGCAAATCGACGCTGTTCCGCATGATCACGGGCCAGGAGCAGCCCGACGGCGGCAAGATCCGCGTCGGTGAGACCGTCAAGCTGGCCTATGTCGACCAGTCGCGCGACGACCTGAAGCCGGACGAAACCATCTGGCAGGCCATCTCGGGCGGCACCGACATCATGATGGTCGGCAAGCGCGAGATTAACAGTCGCGCCTACGTCGGCAGCTTCAACTTCAAAGGCGGCGACCAGCAGAAGAAGGTCGGCCAGCTGTCGGGCGGTGAGCGCAACCGTGTCCACCTGGCCAAGACCCTGGCTTCGGGCGGCAACCTGATCCTGCTCGACGAACCGACCAACGACCTGGACATCGAGACCCTGCAGAACCTCGAGGAAGCCCTGGAAGGCTTCGCCGGTTGCGCCGTGGTCATCTCCCACGACCGCTGGTTCCTGGACCGCCTGGCCACCCACATCCTGGCCTTCGAGGGCGACAGCCACGTCGAATGGTTCGAAGGAAACTTCGAAGCCTACGAGGAAGACAAGAAGCGTCGCCTCGGCGTCGAGAGCCTGATCCCGCACCGGATCAAGTTCCAGAAGTTCGGGCGGTAACCGCCTACACGTAGATCGACGCGAAACTAGGTGCTGGATGTTAGGAACATCCAGCACCTTTGTTGTTTCAAGGGCTCCGTTGGATCAGCCTTCGCCCGGCCAGTAGCTCGTCTCCGTCAGCAGGCTTTCTCCTTCGTATTCCACATCTAGCCAGTTGAAACCGCCCAGCGTTTCAAAGGCTGAGAGAACTGCACCTGGCAAGACCGGCAGGATCATCCCGCTCCGAATCACAACGGAATAGGCGGCGCAGGCTTTGGAATCACAGAAGACGGACTTGATCCTTCTCGCGAGCAACTCCGGCATAGCATCGAGCGCTCGCTGCATCGCCTCATACTCGGCCAGAACGTCATATCGGCTGCTAAGACTTACTCCCAAATGCACCGCTTGGGCATATGCAGCTTTAGGTCCAGTTTCAGCGTAGTCGATTGAATTTTGGTGGCTGACGGCATCCGCGATTGCCGCCAAAGCTTCTTCTGAGATCTCCATCAGCCCCCCCTTCATCGTGGATCTGTTTCCGATTCGTACTGTCGATCCACATTGGCATTCGATTGGAGGACATTGCGTGAGAACTTCGAGGGCTGGCGAGCGCCACTGTTCTGCGGTCAGATGGCGGCAACGCAACTGATCCGAGGCCCGGCTTGAGCCAGACCCTGACTGAACCCGCTATCAACGGCGCGCCCCTGCGCCTCGAATGCTTCCCGACCAAGCCGAACCCGCCCCCGCTCGTGCCGGGGCGGCCCGAACGCGACTGGATGGACAGCTTCGCGGCCCGCCATCCCTATCGCTGCCTGCCGCTGACCATGGCCAATACGACGGGCTGGGAGCTGCTGTGCCCGTTCGGTTTCGAGGCGGAGTGGAACGGCGGGCTGGACGCGGACTCGATCCGGTTCCGCCCGCTGGTCGAGGGATCGCCGCTGGATCACCTGGTGGTGTCCCACTTCACCCACGGGGTCATCACCTTCCATACGGGCTGGCTGTTTCGCACGCCGCCGGGCTGGGCGCTGCGGGCGTCCGGCAGTCCGAACCGCTTCAAGCACGGCCTGGCGCCGCTGGAGGGCCTGGTCGAGACCGACTGGCTCCCCTACCCCTTCACGATGAACTGGCGCTTCACCGCGCCCGGCCGGGTGCGGTTCGAGAAGGACGAGCCCTTCTGCTTCATCCAGCCGCTCCAGCATCACCTGGTGGAGGCCTTCGAGCCCGTGGGCGCGCCCTTGTCGACCGATGGCGACCTGTCGCGCCAGTACGAGATGTGGAAGGAGGTCCGCGCCGACTTCAACACCCGCATGGCCGACGGCGACCCGGCGGCCATGAAGCAGGCGTGGCAGCGCTACTATTTCCGCGGCGAGTTCCCGGACGCGGCCGAGGCCCGTCCCGACGGACACGTCAACAAGCGCCGTCTGGGCGCTTTGCCGGACCCCGGGACAGACGAACCGGCCTGATCAGCCGCCCGACGCGTCGGGCATCGGCATGGGCATCGGATTGGCCGGCGCCGGCATCGGAATGGCGAGCGGACGCTGCGATGCGGGGGGTTGCGGGCGCTCTTCCTCGGACAGCTGGCCGTCGCCGTTCGCATCCATCCGGTCGAACGCGCGCAGAGCCCCGGCCCCGAATTCCTCGCGGGTGACGCGGGCGTCGCGGTTGGCGTCCGATTGCGACACCAGGGCGCGCAGACGACCGCCGCCCATCGAGGCCACCGGCTCCTGGGTCAGGATCGTCAGCTCATTGCCGGTGATGGCGCCGTCGGCGTTGGCGTCCAGACGCCCGAACACCCGTTCAGCCCACGGCTCCATCTCAGCGCGGGAATGCGGCAGGGCTCCCATGCCGCCGCCGCGGCCCATGCCCCCACCCGGAGGCCCGCCTTGCGGTCCGCCCTGGGGCGCGCCCGGAGATGCGCCTTGGGGCGCGCCGGGCGGCGGGGTCTGGGCGAAGGCGGCAGGGGCCAGAAGAAGGAGGCCGGCGGCGGGGGCCGCGATCAGGATCGGACGAAGACGCATCGAAAAAGCTTCCGGATACGAGGGTGGTCGACCGCGCCAGAGTGTGCCCGCGCGCCTCGTCTGGCCAGCGGTTTTTCCCGGCCCGTTTTTCCTTGCCAAATCATATAAGGATGTCCTTATATAAGGACATGTCGTTGAGCGCCGATCAGACCGTCGAAACCCTGCGCGCCGCGGGCGAACCGACCCGGCTGCGCGTCCTGTCCCTGCTGGCAGGGGAAGAGCTGTCGGTGATGGAGCTCTCGCGCATCCTGGAGCAGAGCCAGCCGCGCGTGTCCCGGCATCTAAAGCTGATGGCCGACGCCGGCCTGATCGAACGCTTTCCCGATGGGGCCCGGGTCTTCTACCGCCTGTCCTCCGATCCGCTGGCGCGCCGCCTGATCGACACCGTGCTGGACCTGCTGGACGAGACCGCCGGGGCCGACGACGACAGCCGGCTGGAAGAGGTTCGCCGCGACCGCGAAGCCGCCGCCAGCGCCTATTTTGAACGCGTCGCCCCCCAATGGGACCGCATCCGCTCGCTCTATGTCTGCGAAAGCGCCGTCGAGGCGGCCATCCTGCAGGCCGCCGGCGAGGGCCCGTTCGACCGGGTCGTGGACCTGGGCACCGGTTCGGGGCGCATGCTGACCCTGCTGGGCAAGAACGCCCGCATGTCGGTCGGCCTCGACCTCAGCCACAACATGCTCAACATCGCCCGCGCCAACGTCGCCAAGGCCGGGTTGGACAAGGTCGAGCTGCGGCACGGCGACATCTTCGCCACCCGGCTGCCCGAACACAGCGCCGACCTGGTGCTGGTGCACCAGGTCCTGCACTACCTCGCCGATCCCGCCGCCGCCGTGGCCGAGGCCGCGCGGCTGGTCGCGCCGGGCGGCCGCCTGCTGATCGTCGACTTCGCCCCCCACCGGCTCGAGCATCTGCGCGAAGAGCACCAGCACCGGCGGTTGGGCTTCGCGGATGAGGAGATGCACCGCTGGCTGGCCGGCGCGGGTCTGCGAACCAGCGCCCCGGTCGCCCTGCCCCCCGACACCGACGGCCTGACCGTCTCCATCTGGACCGGCGAACGCCCGGCCCTGGCCCAGGCGAGCGCGGCATGACCAGCCCCGTCAGCCTGGCCGAGGCCCGCGCCCTGCTGCTGTCGCCGCTGGGGCCCGTCGCCCGCGCCGGCCAGGACGCCTCGCGGCCCCGCGTCTCGTTCGAATTCTTCCCGCCCAAGAGCGACGAGGCCGAGGCCAATCTGTGGAAGGCGATCCAGCGGCTGGCCCCGCTGAACCCGGCCTTCGTCTCGGTCACCTACGGCGCCGGCGGCTCGACCCGCGAGCGGACCCACCGCACGGTCGAGCGGATCCTGACCGAGACCGATCTACGGCCCGCCGCCCATCTGACCTGCGTCGACGCCAGCCGCGACGAGGTCGACGCGGTGATCGAGGGCTACAAGGCCGCGGGCGTGCGCCACATCGTGGCCCTGCGCGGCGATCCGCCCGGTGGAGCGGGCATCGGCGGGGTCTATCAGCCGCGCGCCGACGGCTACGCCAACGCCACCGAACTGACCCGCGCCATCAGCCGCATCGGCGGCTTCGACATCACCGTCGGCGCCTATCCGGAGCGCCATCCGGAAAGCCCCTCCATCGAGCACGACATCGAGGTGCTGAAGGCCAAGGTCGACGCCGGCGCCACCCGCGCGGTCAGCCAGTTCTTCTTCGACATGGACGCCTTCCTGCGCTTCCGCGACCGCGTCCGCGCGGCGGGCGTCACCATCCCCCTGATCCCCGGCATCATGCCGGTGTCCAATTTCGCCGGCCTGCAGCGCATGTGCGGATCCTGCGGGACTTCGATCCCCGACTGGCTGGCGGCCCATTTCGACGGGCTGGACGGCGATCCCGAGACCCGCAAGCTGATCGCGGCCTCCATCGCCGCTGAAACCTGCGCCCGACTGCAGGAAGAGGGCTTCCAGGACTTCCACTTCTACACCCTGAACCGCGCCGATCTGGTCTACGCCATCTGCCGGGTGCTGGGCGTGCGCGAACAGAGAGCCGACGCGTGACCGACCTGTTTTCCCTGTCCTGCACCGGCTGCCGCTGGATCACCGAGACGCTGGGCCGCCTGCTGCCGGTGAGCGCGACCCGCCCGCTGGCCGCCTACGGGAGCCGCCGGGCATGACAGCTCCCCTGACCCGCGCCGAACGCATCGCCGCCCTGCACGCCGCCGCGAAGGACCGCATCCTGGTGCTGGACGGCAGCTGGGGCGTGATGATCCAGCGCCGCGAGCTGGACGAGGCCGACTTCCTGGGCGAGCGTTTCATCGGCCATCCGGGCCAGATGAAGGGCAACAACGACATCCTGTGCATCACCCGCCCGGACGTCATCACCGACCTGCACGACCAGTATTACGCCGCCGGCGCCGACATCAGCGAGACCAACACCTTCTCGGCCACGGTCATCGCCCAGGAGGACTATCACCTAGACGCCGAGGCCGTGTGGGACATCAATCTGGAGGGGGCGAAGCTGGCCCGCGCCTCGGCCGACCGCTGGACGCAGAAAGAGCCGCACAAGCCCCGCTTCGTCGCCGGCGCCATCGGGCCGCTGAACAAGATGCTGTCGATGTCGTCGGACGTGAACGATCCCGGCGCGCGGCTGGTGACCTTCGACCAGGTCTATGAGGCCTATCGCCATCAGGTGAAGGCGCTGCATCAGGGCGGGGTCGATCTCTATCTGATCGAGACCATCACCGACACGCTGAACTGCAAGGCTTGCATCAAGGCGATCAAGGACCTGGAGGACGAGGGCCTGGAGCCCCTGCCCATCTGGATCTCGGGCACCATCACCGACCGTTCGGGCCGCACCCTGTCGGGCCAGACGGCCGAGGGCTTCTGGAACAGCGTGCGCCACGCCAAGCCCTTCGCCATCGGCTTCAACTGCGCCCTCGGCGGCGAGCTGATGCGGCCCTTCATCGCCGAGCTGAGCCGCGTCGCCGACACCCTGGTCGCCGCCTATCCCAACGCCGGCCTGCCCAACGCCATGGGACAATACGACGAACAGCCGCACGAGACCGCCCACTTCATCGAGGAATGGGCGCGGTCCGGGCTGGTCAACATCGTCGGCGGCTGCTGCGGCACGACGCCGGAGCATATCGAGCACGTCGCGCAGGAGGTGGCGGGCCTGCCGCCCCGCGCCATCCCCGAGCGCCCGGTGGCCATGCGGCTGAGCGGGCTGGAACCGTTCGAATTGGCGTCCTGATGCGCCCCACCTTCATCAACGTCGGCGAGCGGACCAACGTCACCGGCTCGGCCAAATTCCGTAAGCTGGTGGTCGAGGGCGACTACGGCGCGGCGCTGGACGTGGCGCGCCAGCAGGTCGAGGCGGGCGCCGCCATCATCGACATCAATATGGACGAGGGGCTGCTGGACGGCGCCGTCGCCATGCGGACCTTCCTCAACCTGATCGCGGCCGAGCCTGACATCGCCCGCGTTCCGGTGATGATCGACAGCTCCAAATGGGAGGTCATCGAGGCGGGCCTGAAGTGCGTCCAGGGCAAGCCGATCGTCAATTCGATCTCGATGAAGGAGGGCGAGCAGGCCTTCCGTGATCACGCCGTCAAATGCCTGCGCTACGGCGCCGCCGTCGTGGTCATGGCCTTCGACGAGGTCGGTCAGGCCGATACCGCCGCGCGCAAGATCGAGATCTGCACCCGCGCCTACCGCATCCTGGTGGACGAGGTCGGCTTCCCGCCCGAGGACATCATCTTCGACCCCAATATCTTCGCCGTGGCGACGGGGATCGAGGAGCACGACAACTACGCCGTCGACTTCATCGAGGCGACGAAGGTCATCAAGGCCACCTTGCCCTATGCGCGGGTGTCCGGCGGGGTCTCGAACGTCTCGTTCAGCTTCCGCGGTAACGAGCCGGTGCGCCGGGCGATCCACAGCGTCTTCCTGTACCACGCCATCGCGGCGGGCATGGACATGGGCATCGTCAATGCCGGTGACCTGCCGGTCTATGACGACATCGACCCCGTCCTGCGCGAGGCCGTCGAGGACGTGATCCTGAACCGGCCGCAGCGGACGAACGTGTCCAACACCGAGCGGCTGGTGGACATGGCGCCCAACTACAAGGGCGAGAAGGGCGCGGCGCGCGTCGTCGACCTGAAATGGCGCGAACAGCCCGTCGGCCAGCGCATCGCCCACGCCCTGGTCCACGGCATCACCGAATTCATCGAAGCCGACACCGAAGAGGCGCGCCTTAGCGTCGAACGCCCGCTGCACGTCATCGAAGGTCCGCTGATGGACGGGATGAACGTGGTCGGCGACCTGTTCGGCTCAGGCAAGATGTTCCTGCCGCAGGTGGTGAAGTCCGCCCGCGTGATGAAGCAGGCCGTGGCCTGGCTGGAACCCTTCATGGAGGCCGAAAAGGCCGGACAGCCCCGCCGGCAGGCTGGCCGCATCCTGATGGCGACGGTCAAGGGCGACGTCCACGACATCGGCAAGAACATCGTCGGCGTCGTCCTGCAGTGTAACAACTACGAGGTCATCGACCTGGGCGTCATGGTCCCGGCCGACCGCATCCTCGACGAGGCGGTGGCCAACAACTGCGACATCGTCGGCCTGTCGGGCCTGATCACCCCCTCGCTGGACGAGATGGTCTTCGTCGCCTCGGAGATGGAGCGGCGCGGCCTATCGATCCCGCTGCTGATCGGCGGGGCGACCACCAGCCGGACCCATACGGCGGTGAAGATCGAGCCCGCCTATCATCGCGGCTCAACCACCTATGTCATCGACGCCTCACGCGCCGTCGGCGTGGTCGCGGGCCTGCTGTCGCCGACCGAAAAGGCGAAGAACGAGGCCGCCACCCGCGACGAGTACATCCGTATTCGGGAACAGTTCGCCCGGGGTCAGGAGGTCAAGGCGCGCGCCGCCCTGCCCGTCGCCCGCGCCAACCGTTTCCGGCCCCAGCCGACGACGCCCCTGCCCTCGCGCCCGTCCTTCCTCGGCGTGCGCGCCTTCGACGGCTGGGACCTGCAGGATCTGGCCGACCACATCGACTGGACGCCCTTCTTCGCCAGCTGGGAGTTGATCGGCCGCTATCCGCTGATCCTCGAGGATGAGATCGTCGGCGAAGCGGCCAAGGACCTGTTCAAGGACGCCCAGGCGATGCTGAGGCGCATCGTCGACGAGAAATGGTTCACGGCGAAGGGCGTGGTCGGCTTCTGGCCGGCCAATGCGCGCGGCGACGACATCGTGGTCTGGACCGACGACAGCCGCACCGTCGAGGCCGCCCGCTTCCACGGCCTGCGCCAGCAGATCGCCAAGACCAACGGCAAGCCGAACCTGTGCCTGTCCGACTTCGTGGCCGAAGACGGCGAAGACTTCCTGGGCGCCTTCGCGGTCACCGCCGGCCATGGCGAGCTGGAGAAGGCCGCGGAGTTCAAGGCCAGGGGCGACGACTATTCAGCCATCATGGCCACCGCCCTGGCCGACCGCCTGGCCGAGGCCTTCGCCGAGCGACTGCACAAGGAAGTGCGCACCCAGCTGTGGGGTTACGTCCCGGACGAGCAGACCAGCGTCGATGACCTGATCGCCGAAACCTACCAGGGCATCCGCCCCGCCCCCGGCTATCCGGCCCAGCCCGATCACACCGAAAAAGCGACGTTGTTCAGTCTGTTGCAGGCGGAGTCCAACGCGGGAATGCAGCTGACCGAGAGCTTCGCCATGACGCCGCCCGCTTCGGTGTCCGGTCTCTATTTCGGCCATGCCGAGAGCCATTATTTCGGCGTCGGCAAGATCGACCGCGACCAGATCGAGGACTACGCCCGGCGCAAAGGCTGGGACGTGGCGACCGCCGAACGCTGGCTCTCGCCAATCCTCAACTATGATCCGAATGCGCCGGCTCGCAGCAACGCGGCCTGAGGAGACACGCCATGCCCGAATGGATGATGCGCGCGATCCTGGGCGCCGGGATCATCGGCGTCCTGACCGGAGCCACATGGGCGTTCAAGGCGCTGCAGGGTGCGCCGCAAGCGGGTGTGGTCAAAGGATCCCCCTACGCCGCCGGCGGCGGAATACTCGCCCTGCTCGGCGCCCTGGGCTTCGGCCTGGTCGGCGTCCTTTTCAGCGACCTGTCCGACCCCGACCAGTTCTGGCCGTGGCTGGGGGTTGTCAGCGCCTTCGCGCTGGGCGGCGCGGCGCTTCTCTTCTTCTACACCGGCGTTCTCGCGCGTTTCGATGCGGCGGGCCTGCAGATCCGGACATGGCGGCGACATTGGCGTCACGTGCCATGGCGCGACGTTCGCCGCGTGCGCATGGATTTTTCGGGATCCGGTGTCGTGATCGAGCTTCAATCCGGGGCCAAGCCCTCGCTCCCGCAGGACGCAAACGGTCTGGGCGACCTGCTGGAGAGCGCCTGGACGGCCCGGGTTCCCGGCGCGGCGGAACTGCTAGGCCGCGACGACGCGGCCTGACGCCTACTCCAGCCCGACGTCTCGCGGCGTGGCCGGCGGGGTGGTGATGTTCTCCCGGATGCGGCGGGCGGCGTGCTCGCAGCGGCCCGGCAGGCCGAAGAACAGGCCGAAGGCCTGGCTGCGCGCCGCCTCGTTCTGGTCCATCAGCGGCGTCCATTTCGCCGCGGCCTCGGCGGCGGCGGCGCGGGCCGCGGCCCGCGTGGCGGCCGGCT
>Ga0307406_10001777_pt1 | contig 11788 bp, 6 predicted proteins | sample 322Cmetagenome_3_FD_203706 | JGI IMG/M metagenome (GOLD analysis project Ga0307406, IMG submission 203706) | Maize rhizosphere microbial communities from greenhouse at UC Davis, California, United States - 322HYB-C-2 | ecosystem: Host-associated > Plants > Roots > Rhizosphere > Soil | place... | reverse complement strand
TTTCGAATCCCTTTTCCACGGAACTCGCCAACGCTGTGCGTGAAACCCTTTCTTTTAGGGGCTACAACCTGTTCATCTGCATTAGCGAACACAGTGCCCGGGAAGATATCGCCGCTTTCGAGTCGTTGGTGGATCACAACGTGGATGGCTTGATCATTGCGACCCGCTCGAACCGCGAAGGTGACGAGCGTCTCAGCGAGATCGCCGATAGCGGAGTTCCTATCGTTGTTGTCGGCCGGGATTTCAAACATGATTCGGTGGATGCGATCTCGGCGGATAACTTCAAAGGCGGGTTCGAAGCGACTCAGCATCTGGTCGATCTTGGTCACACGCGGATCGGCTTTATCGGGGCTGCCTTCGAGGACCGTTCCAGGCTGAAGCGTCTTCAGGGGTATCTGGCCGCTCTCACGCAACACGAGATCCCGATCGATGAGCGCTTGATAACCGGCCGAAAAGGTTCGGCGAATGATGTTCCCGGCTATTCGACGGAATCGATCGGGTACGAAGGAATGAAGCGGCTTTTGTCGCTCCCGAATCGGCCGACGGCCGTCTTCGCCCGGAATGATTTCACCGCGGTCGGGGCGATCTCGGCGGTGAAGGAAGCTGGGCTCTCAATTCCGCAAGATATAGCAATTGTTGGGTTTGACGATACTCCTCTGGCGGTCCACACGATGCCGTCGCTGACGACCGTCCGCCAGCCGATGAAGGTGCAAGGCCAGCTAGCCGCGGAAATGCTGCTTCGGCGGATAACCGGTGACACAGATGTTGAACCCAAAGAGAAAGTCCTAGACTGCGAATTGATCATTCGCGAATCGACCGTTTCGCAAAGCTAGATAGAAACGATCTCAACCATTCTATGCCTAGAGCTGTTAACGTTACCAGAAAATCACACATCTCGCGATCATTTCGCGTAGCGGTGTTTCTGTGCGTTTCGCTGACTTTCGTTGTAACGGTAACCGCTCAGGATATTCCGACGCTCGAACAGCTTCTTTCACGACCGGTGTTGTTAAAGAAGGAGGTGAGCGGCTCTCACCCCAGGCTTTTCTTTACGGCGGCTGATATCCCGAATCTTCGAAGCAAAGCTAACGGCGAAGGCCGAGATCTTTGGGAAGCGACGTTGAAAGATATTCAAACTCTTCGTCGCGACGTGCCGGACCCAAAGGACGAAGATCTCTACAAAAGCGGGCTAGATAAACGCAAATCCGCGAGCATCACGCAATACGCCTTCGCATTTCAGATCGCACAGACAAGTCTTGCGTATGTGATCGAACAGGACGAGCGATATCTGAAGGCTGCGAAAGAATGGACGCTTGCCGCGTGCGATATGCCAATCTGGGGCTATACGTACAACAAACCGAACGTCGATCTGCCGCCGGCGCATATGCTCTACGCTGTCGCGTTTGCGTACGACGTTCTCCACGATAAGCTATCGACGGCCGAGAAAGAGAAGATCCGAAACAAGCTTGTAAAGCAGGGCCGGCTGATGTACGACTACTTCAAGTACAAGCCCGGCAAGCGATACACCTACACGCAGAATCACACATGGATCCCGATGGCGGGCCTCGCGATCGCGGCCTACGCGATGATGGACGAAGTTCCCGAGGCTGCGGAGTGGGCGAAACTTTCACGGGCAGTTTTCGATCGAACGATGCTCGCGTTCGGCACCGACGGATACTTCTACGAAAGTTTTCACTACTTCGGCTTCGCGTTTCGCTGGATGATCCGATATTTCGACGCACATCTTTCCGCGACCGGTGAAAACCTCTACGCGGTGATGAAGCCGAAGTTCGACGGGATGAAGTACTTCGCGATGCACTCGGTACTGCCCGATGGCGAGAACGTCTTCGATTTCGCGGACATCGGCGACGGATCGCTCAACAGAAACGGGACGAGTAAACGCGAGAGCATCTATTCGGAATACGACATTCTCTATCGCTTCGCATCGGTCTACAAAGATCCGCAGGCACAAAAGATCGGAGATTTCCTTCGCACCGAAACAAAGCTCGAAACTCGCGAGCCCATGTGGGCGTTTCTGTCGCGTGACCCGGCGGTGAAGGCGGCGGCGTTAACCGACATCCCGCTTCAGTATCACTTCAAGGACAACGACACCGTCTTCTGGCGATCCGCGTGGACGAAAGACGCGACGGCGTTTGCTTTCAGATGTGCTCCTCCGGAAGGGCATCATGCGGCTCGTCTCCACTCGAAGATCAAGGATTGGCGGCAGAACACCGGCCACGCTCATCCGGACGCGAACTCGTTCATCATTTGGGCGAACGGACGATACCTGACCGGCGACACCGGCTATCTCGGCATCAAGCAGACCGACGATCACAACACCATACTTGTAAACGGCCGCGGCCAGGAAAAGGACGGCGTCTACGAAATGTTCAAGGAAGTGCCGAATGAACGGCTCGACAAGATCAGGCTTGCCGAGGTCGATGCAGGCTCCGGATATTTATACGCTCGCGGCGAGGCGGCGTCCGGATACTATGCCGACCTCGGCATACAAAAATTCGACCGACATTTTATCTACGTCGAGCCGGGATACTTCATCGTTTGGGATGAACTGAAGACCGCGAAGCCCTCGACATTCACGTTTCTACTGAATGCCGACCGCGAGATCGTCGGCAAGGATTCGAAGTTCGAACTTATTAACGGCGATGTCCGGCTGCTTGTCGAAAGATTAGAACCAGTCGGGGTGTCGGCTGAGATAGATGATCAAAAAGTACAGGCTCGCGGACTGCCAGGGAGCGTTGATAAAGGAGACAGCGAGACCCGTGGACGCCAGCTTCGTGTGACGACGAAGGCGGAAGCGGTCACCGGCGGATTTCTTCACGTATTGGTGCCGGCAAAGGCCGGGACTTCTCCGGTTTCGAACGTGGCGAAGATCGACGGAGGACTTCGCGTGACGCTGGCGAGCGGCCGGACGGATACGATCTGTCTTGGCAACCCGTGCGACGGAGACAAAAGCGCGCCCGGCCGTGTCGTGATTCGTCGTGGCAGCGCGGCGGCGCTCGTGTTTCAGCGGCCGACAAGCACGACGGCAAGAAATTTTTGAGGATCGAGAGAATTGGTCAACCCAATTGATTTCCCATGGCAGATAGCACAACAAATAGCGGATTCAAGCTGCGCGGACTCCGATGGTACATCATCGGGTTAGTGTTCTTCGCCACGCTGATCAATTACATCGATCGGCTGACGATCTCGGTTCTCGCGCCGGCGATCATGGAATCGTTCAAGCTATCGAACACCGAGTTCGGAGCAATTGCGACCTGGTTCCTGTTTGCCTACACGATCAGTCAATCCGCTTCCGGAAAGCTCTACGACAAGATCGGCATCAAGAAAGGGTTCACTGTATCGATCATCGTTTGGTCGCTCGCGGGAATCGCGACGGCGTGGTCGAACGGTGTTCGCGCATTGAGCGCCTGTCGATTCATGCTCGGGCTCGGTGAAGCGGGAAACTGGCCCGGTGCTGCGAAGACCGTCTCGGAGTGGTTTCCTGCGAGGCAGCGTGCTCTTGGGATGGCGATCTTCAACAGCGGAGCCGCGATCGGGTCGATCGTCGCGCCGCCGATCATCATCGGACTTCATACCTATTTCAAAGGCCGCGGCGGTGATTGGCACGAGGTTTTCATCTTTACCGGAGCCCTCGGGTTCGTTTGGCTCGCGGCGTGGTTGTTTATCTACGACTCGCCGGAGAAGCACAAGTGGATCACGCCGGACGAGTATCGGCTGATCAAGGAGCAGGACGATCACCTCGAAGCGGTGGCTCCGCCCGAGGCCACGATCGCCGAGGAAGTCGCCGTGACTGTTCCGGAAGAACGGGCGATCGGCTGGTTCGAGCTTCTCACTTATCGCCAGACGTGGAGCATCATTCTCGCCCGTCTTCTCGTAGATCCGGTCTGGTGGCTTTACATCACATGGCTGCCGCTCTATCTGAATCAGGTCCACGGATTTGATCTCAAGCAGATCGGCTACTTCGCATGGGTGCCGTTCGTTGCGGCCGACGCGGGAAGTTTGTTCGGCGGATGGCTTTCGGGTCATTTGATCAGTCGCGGATGGTCGGTCAATGCCGCCCGCAAGGCGGTGATCGTGTTCGCCGCATGCCTGATGCCAGCCGGGATCATCGCCGCGTTCACTACGAGCGCGATCTTCGCGTTGGTCCTTATCGCAATCGTGCTGTTCGGCTTCCAGGTTTGGATCAACAACGTGCAGACACTGCCGAGCGACATGTTCCCGTCGAAGGCAGTCGGATCTGTTGCGGGCCTCGGAGGAACCGGAGCAGGGATCGGGTCGATGATCTTTACATTTACTACCGGCTGGGTGACGGACAACTTTTCGTACGCCCCGATCCTGATCGCGGCCGGACTGCTCGCCCCGATCGGGACCGTCGTGCTGTTCGCGCTCGCGGGAAATATCAAGAGGGTTACATTGGCGACGCCAAGATAAGGAAATTTACGAATTTTAGGAGTACGGAATATGAAGAACTTTTTCGATTTCACGGGCAAGGTGGTACTTGTCACCGGAGCCTCAAGCGGCATCGGCCGAGCTACAGCTGAACTGTTCGGCCAGTGCGGTGCGTCGGTGGCGATCAGCTATTTGAAGAACAAGGCGGGCGCAGACGAGGCGGTCACGGCGATCTCGGCAAATGGCCATGGACGATTTGTCGGCGATGCCGGTGGTGCGGCGGTCGGTACGGCGACGGTTCCGGCGATGGCGTTTCAGGCCGATGTCTGCACCAACGAAGCCGTCGTCAAGCTTGTCCGCGACGTGGAGGAGAATTTCGGTGGTATCGATATCCTCGTCAACAATGCCGGCTCACTGGTCGAGCGGCTGCGAACGCAGGAACTCACCGAAGCGCGTTGGAATGAGGTGTTTCAGCTTAATTCGACAAGCGCGTTCTTCGCGGCACAGGCTGCGATCCCGAAGATGCTCGAGAAGGGCGGCGGATCGATCGTTAACGTCACATCGATCGCCGCACGCAACGGCGGCGCTCCAGGTTCGATCCACTATTCATCGGCGAAGGCGGCGATGCTTACGATGACCAAGGGGCTCGCGAAGGAGTATGCGAATCAGGGCATACGCGTGAACGCGGTATCGCCCGGCGTGATCGACACGCCCTACCACGAAACCTTCACCGCACGCGAAGTGTGGAACAACATGAGCAACGTCATTCCGATGGGACGCGTTGGAACGTCGGCTGAAGTAGCAAGCGTGATCGCGTTCCTCGCGTCGGACGCCGCCGCCTACATCTGCGGCGAAACAATAGAGATCAATGGGGGAATGTTGATGGACTAAATCGTCCCAGGAGAAATCACGATGAAAAGATTTAATCACATACTTACGATCAGCCTCATTATTGCCTCCTTCGCGATCATCGCCTCGGCGCAAAGTTTTCGCGGAACCCTTGTCGGACGCGTTACGGATCCGGCGGGTGCGGACGTACCCAACGCGACGGTCACCGTAACGCAGGTTGCGACAAACCAAGCTCGTACGATTACCACGAACGAAAGCGGCGAGTATGTTGTGGCGCAGCTTCAGCCCGGCGAGTATTCGATCAAGATCGACGCGACCGGATTCAAGTCGACGATCAGCCAAAACATCGTGCTGCAAACTGATGAAACGCGTCGAGTGAACATAACTCTCGATGTTGGAAGCGTGAATGAAACGGTGACCGTCGAGGGCGAGGCTCCGGTCATTAATTCCGAAACTCCTGAAAAAGGCGAGGTGATCGTTCAGCGTCAAGTTCAGGAACTTCCATTGAACGTTCGCGACTTTACAGATCTCGCGAAGCTGGTTCCAGGCATTTATGCGCGACCGACTGAGGATGACCAAGGCCAGGGGCTTGCTTCGGCCGGAACGCGTACCGACTCGACGAACTTTATTCTCGACGGCGTTTCAAACCGCGATGATCGAAACGGAGCCGTAGGCGTAAATACCTCGGTTGATTCGATCCAGGAGTTCAAAGTTTCTACCTCGACGTACAGCGCGGAGTTTGGTCGTATGGCGGGAGCGCAAATAAGTGTGGTATCGAAATCCGGAACGAATCGGTACTCAGGTTCGCTCTTTGAATTCGTTCGAAATGATTTCTTCGACGCGAAAAATGCGCTGATGGCGCCGGAGGATCAGAAGACTTTGAAACGGCATCAGTTCGGGGGAACGATCGGCGGCCCGCTACCGTTTTTCAGCTTTGGCGAAAGCGACAATATGTTCGACAGCGGAAAGGACAAGATGTTCTTTTTTGCGAGTTTCGAACAGCTTCGCGAGGTTCGATCTTCGTCGGCCAATACGGTTGCCCCGAATGCTGATTGGGCGCGGGGAGATTTTCGGAATGTTCGAAAGGCCGGTCCTGACGGGATCTGGGGCAACTCGGACGATCTCTATCGGGTTATGTGTCTAAAGAGATCATCATCAAATGCGCTGCGACCAACTCGTGTTGAGTGTCCGACGCCGAATGTTATCCCAACTGCACCGGTCGTAGGTAATCCGGATCTTTTATATGCCAGTCCGGTAAGTTTGGCATTGCTTAATTACCTTCCACGGGCAAATGGCAGCGATCCACTCGCTCCGGATGAATTTGCCTACACCCTGATCTCCAATACGCTTCCTCGAAATCTCTTTTCACTGAAGATCGATCGCAAACTCAGCGATGCGAATAGCTTCTACTTTCGCTACTCGCTAGATAACCGCGATGCGTATCAACCGCAGGCCGGCCGATTCAACTATCCCGGATTTCTTCGTGTTTGGGACTACAAGAATACTTCATATGCATTTGGCGATACGCATATTTTCACTCCTTCGCTGATCAACGATTTCCGGATCGGATTCGGTATTCAGGACCGAAAGACGATGCCTGAGAACAACGATCAGGATTATGTCGCATTGCTGGGAATATCCGGGCTGCCGTCTGCGAGCGACCCGTCTGTTTGGGGTTTCCCGGCAATTCGAATTGACGGCTTCCCGGATACGGGGGACAGCGCGAATGTGCCCTTCAATTATGTCTACAAGAACCTTTCCATTAGCGACTCAGTTACTTGGGTTAAGGGCTCTCATAGCATCAAGGCGGGCATCGACATATTGCGGCCAAATTACGTCGAGAGCGATATTCGCAATGTTCGCGGCGATTTCCGCTTCCGAGGGCGGTTCACGTACACAAGTAACTCTCTTCCGGTTGACCCGATCACCGATCCAAACATTGACCGCATCGGTACCAATGTCTGGTCCTTCGCGGATTTCCTATACGGGATAGTAGATTCGACACAGCGACAAATTGGTACGGATCCGGCCGATCTGATGGCGTGGCAGTCAGCCTTCTATGTGCAAGACAATTGGCGGGTCGCGCCGTGGCTTACGTTGAACCTCGGTGTTCGCTACGACTACACGCCATACCTGTATGAAAAGTCGAACCTGCTTTCGAATTTCATTCCCGAGCTTGGTATTTCCGCTTGCGCCGGCGGCGAGTTTCGGGATGCATCCGGTACTCTGATCTGCGTCGATGGCGCAAGCCTCGGCTTGCCGAGAGCGCTTGTCGAAACGGACAAGAACAACTGGGCACCGCGATTCGGATTTGCCTTGAAGCCGTTCAAGGATGACAAGACGGTCATTCGGGGAGGCGCTGGTATCTACTACAGCACGGAAACGATCAACCCGGCGCGTCAGATGCTCGCGCTGAACTATCCGTACCTTAACAGGCAGCAGTTCAGCCGTTCGTCAACTGCGGATATTCTACGGATAACGTTTGCCGAGCCATTCCCTACGGGCTTTGGGAACGTCCAAGGTGTCGCAACGCCGCAAGGGATCCCTACCGATTCGCAGACCCCGGAGGTTTATCAATTCAACCTTACGCTTGAGCGCGAGTTGGCGAAAGATCTAGCACTCGAGGTCGGATACGTGGGTTCGCAGGGCCGCCATCTTGGTGTGCGCTACAACCTGAATTATCAGTACCCGACGGTTACGAACGGCGTGCCGGGCACTGCTCGAGCTTTCCCGGCGTTGGGAGACATTACGTACCAGGCCCAGGTGTTGAACTCCACCTACAATGCTCTGCAAGTCTCGGTTCGACGCCGTTCTCGGAACGGACTCACACTCCTCGCTTCGTACACATTCGGCAAGGCGATGGACATGAACTCGAACACGAACAATTCAACGACAGGTTCGCAGAGGCAACCGCAGGACATCCGTGATTTCGGTGAAGACTGGGGCTTGGCCGATTATCATCGAACCCACCAATTCTCCGGGAGCTTTAACTACGACCTGCCGTTTGGCCGCGGTCGTGCTTTTTTCTCAGGAGCACGCGGCTGGTCGGATGCGCTTATTGGTGGATGGCAGCTTAACGGGATCGTTACGCTCTTGTCTGGTCGTCCGTTTACGCCTGTATTCAATACACTTGATACGGCGTCGGGTCGCCCGGATCTCGTCGGCGATCCGATGGCAAATGTTCCCGCCGGATTGTACTTCAACCCCGCGGCATTCGCGCGTCCAGGAGCACCTACAGCGGACGATCCAACTCGGTTCGGCACCTCCGGGCGGAACATCGTCATTGGCCCGGACTTCCAAAACTTCGACCTTTCGCTGTTCAAGAATTTCCGCCTCGCCGAACGAGCAAAGCTGCAGCTTCGTTGGGAGCTATTCAACGTCCTAAACCATCCGAACTTCCAGGTTCCGCAGCACATCATCGGGGTTTCCGACACAGGCGAGATCCGCTCTACCGCGGGTGAGGGCCGTGAGATGCAGTTTGCGGTACGGCTGACGTTCTAGCTCAGAGTACGATTAACGGGAGGCGACGTCTCCCGCCATAATTTCGTTCATGACAAATAAACTTCTTTTATCGCTGATTTTTGCGATCTCTGTAACTTCTGTCGTTTTCGCGCAGGATTCGATCGGGACGTACCAGGTCCGTGTTTCTCTTGATCGGGCGGATTGGACTTACGAGCTCAATCGTCCTGCGAAGTTCACGATCGCAACGACGCTTAACAACTCGCAGACCGCAGGGCTTCCCGTGAAGTATTCGTGTGGGCCGGAGCAGCAGCCGGCGGTGATCGAGAAGACGGTGACTTCGACCGATCAGCCGATCGTCGTGGAAACGCCGGGGCTGAAGGAACCGGGATTTTACCGCTGCATCGCCACGGTGGAGAAAGACGGACGAACGTATAGAGGGCTTGCGACAGCCGGATACCGACCGGACCAGATCAAGCCGGTCGTGACCGAGCCTGCGGACTTTGACAAGTTCTGGAATGATGGGAAGGCAGCGCTCGCTAAGATCCCGATGGACGCAAAGATGGAACTGCTTCCATCGCTCAGCACGTCGAAAGTCGATGTTTATCACGTGAGTTTTCAAAATGTCGGGACGGGAATCAGCCGCGTCAGCCGGATCTACGGGATCCTCTGCGTGCCCAAGGATGTGAGCAAGAAATATCCCGCGTTGCTCCGAGTACCGGGTGCGGGCGTTCGGCCGTACACGGGACAGGTCGCTCTTGCCGAGACGGGGTTGATCACGCTTGAGATCGGTATTCACGGTATTCCTGTGAACCTGCCGCTCGAAACCTACGATCAATTGCGGGCCGGAGCCTTGAACCGTTACATGCTCTACAACCTCAACGATCGCGACGACTACTACTATCGCCGCGTGTTTCTCGGAGCCGTGCGAGCAAACGATTTTCTGACCAGCCTCCCGCAGTACGACGGAAAAAATCTCGGTGTGATCGGCGGCAGTCAGGGCGGCATCCTTTCGATCGCAACGGCGGCTCTCGATCCACGTGTGAAGGCTCTTGTAGCTTCGTATCCGGCGATGTCAGATATGGCGGGATACGCGGCGAATCGCGCTGGCGGATGGCCGCATATGTTTCGGGACGTGAGGAACCGTACCAAAGAAAATCTCGAAACGGCATCATATTACGACACGGTAAATTTCGCTCGTCGGTTGAAAGTTCCCGGCATCTATTCGTGGGGCTTTAACGACGAGACCTGTCCTCCCACATCGATGTTTGCGGTCTACAACACGATCACGTCCCCGAAGTCGTTGCTGCTCGGGTTAGAGATGGGACACGCGAATTCCGCCGAACAGAACGACCGGCTTAATCTTTGGATCGAGAAAGCTCTCAAGGAGGGTAAGACACAGTAAATGAGATCTATGTTGTCAGCAGTATTGACCACACTTTTACTAACGGCGACCGTCTTCGCTCAGGAAGAGACAACCGCAAAGTCCGCACCGCAAAAACCGACACCCGATGTGGCGAACGGCAAGTACGGACCGCTCGAACGCAACGTCTTTGATCTTTGGATACCGAAGACCAGGAAAGCATCGCCCCTTGTCGTGTACATCCACGGTGGCGGATTTGTAAACGGCGATAAGGATAAACTTTCGGCAAACCTTCTCAAGCGGCTGCTGGATAATGGTATCGCCGTAATGGCGATCAACTACAGCCTGTTGCCGCAGCATCTATATCCTCAGGCGTACAAGGATTCGGCTCGAGCGGTCCAGTTTGCCCGATCTAACGCGAAAGCCTGGAATCTTGACAAATCTAAGGTCGCGGCGATGGGGAGTTCCGCTGGCGGACTGACCTCGTTGTGGATCGGGTTTCACGATGACCTGGCGGATCCAAAGTCGGAAGATCCGGTTCTGCGCGAATCCACTCGCTTAAGTTCGATGGCGGTGTGGTCAGCACAGACGACGCTCGTAGCGGACATAGTCGGTCCGCGGGTCGGGACGGCGACCTTGAAGCATAGTTTCTACACAGGGCGATTCTTTGGAATGAAGCTGGCGGAGATGGACACCGAGAAAGGAAAACAGCTCACGAAAGACGCGTCGCCGCTCTCGCAACTGACGAAGGATGACCCTCCGGTTTGGGCCTACTACAGTATCGCCGACAAACCGCAAACCGAAGCGACGACCGTCAGCGAAGCGATCCATCATCCATACTTCGGCAAGGTCCTAAAGGAAGAGATGGACAAGCTCAAGATCGAATGCAAGATCCGTCACAAGGACGACGGCAAGACAGTGATTGACGATGTCGTCAATTTTCTCATCAAACATTTCAAGGGGTAAGGGTCACAGGATGTACAAAAGTTTCGTTGGAATCGCAGCACTCGTCGTTGGATTGTCGTTCTCGATCTTCGCTCAGGACGCTCAGGAACTTGCGTCCGAAAAGACTGCGAACGCGAGACTGAAGGGCGAGCACCCGCTCGTTCAGATCGCCAGATCGAAGCCGTCGTCGTTGCGCCAAGAGTTGGTCGGCGTGCATCCGCGCGTGTATCTGACACAAAAAGATATCGACGAGTTGAAGGACAAAACGAAGTCGCAACCGGAACTGTGGCAAACGGCATTGTCTCGGGTTAGAGCGCTGACCGCCGAACCGGCTCCGGCTCCCGCCCAGGAGCGGCGCGTTCAGAACGAGGTAGGGCTTGGGATAGCCGAGGCGGCGTTCGTCTACAAGATCACCGGCGATAAGAAATACTTCGACGCGGCGATGAGGTATATCGATGCCGGGATCAGCTACGACGTTTGGGGATATACCTACAACAAGCCGAACGTCGACCTCGCCGCCGGGCATCTGCTCTACGGAATGGGTTGGGGATACGATCTGCTTTACAACGATCTGACGCCTGCTCAGCGCACGCGTATCAAGGACAAGCTCGTAAAGCAGGCAAAACTTCTTCACGACTTCTTCAGGATCAAAAACGGGAAGACATATGCATACAGCCAGAACCATACCTTCATCCCGATCTCCGGACTTGCGGTCACGGCGTATGCCTTGATGGACGAAGTTCCTGAGGCAAAAGAATGGGCGGC
>Ga0307406_10001776_pt1 | contig 11789 bp, 9 predicted proteins | sample 322Cmetagenome_3_FD_203706 | JGI IMG/M metagenome (GOLD analysis project Ga0307406, IMG submission 203706) | Maize rhizosphere microbial communities from greenhouse at UC Davis, California, United States - 322HYB-C-2 | ecosystem: Host-associated > Plants > Roots > Rhizosphere > Soil | place... | reverse complement strand
CCCGACGACCACTTCTGCTTGCGCTTGAGCAGCTCGTCGACCCATTCCAGATTGGTCTGGTTGCCTTCCCAGGCGCGGATGAAGTCCTTGCGCGGCATCTTGGCGATGCGCGTGGCCAGGTCGAGGATCTTGCGCTCGTGGTCCTTGATCGAGCCGACCACGTCGCGCAGGTTGCGCATCAGGTTGTCGGTCAGGGCCAGCGGCAGCTTCAGGGTGACGAACACGGCGGCGATGTCTTCGCGCAGCTTGGTCGCTGCCTTGGCGCCGGCGCCGCCCTTGCCCTGGGCCTTGAGGAACTTGCCGTACAGGTCGGCGATGGCCTCCATGCGCGCGGCGACTTCGACCGGGTCCGGACCGGAGGTGGTCTCTTCGGTCTCGGCATCGTCGCCGGCGGCTTCGACTTCTTCGTCGTCGTCCGCGTCGGCATCGGCGTCGGCCACCACCACCGGCGGTGCCGGCGGCTCGGGCTCTTCGTCGAGGTGATCGTTGAAGCCGACCACGATCTCGGCCAGGCGCTTCTTGCCGGCCTTGTGCTGCTCGTAGTCTTCGAGGATCAGCTGGATCGTGGAGGGGAACAGGGCAAGCGAAGCCTGGACCTGGTTCAGGCCCTCTTCGATGCGCTTGGCGATGGCGATTTCGCCCTCGCGGGTAAGCAGCTCGACCGTGCCCATCTCGCGCATGTACATGCGCACGGGGTCGGTGGTGCGGCCGCCTTCGCCGTCGAGTGCGGTCAACGCCGCCGCGGCTTCTTCAGCCGCGGTGTCGTCGACTTCGCGATTACCGGTGTTGCCGTCGGCGAGCAACAGCGTTTCGGCATCGGGGGCAACTTCGTGCACCTCGATGCCCATGCCGTTGATCATGCCGATGATGTCTTCGATCTGTTCCGCGTCGACGAGATCGTCGGGCAGGTGATCGTTGACCTCGGCATAGGTCAGATAGCCCTGCTCCAAGCCCTTGCTGATCAGGAGCTTGATATCGGACGGAGGGGGCTGACGTTCGTTGGCCATGGGCTGCGCCACCGCGCTATTGAGGGTAGGGAACGCTCCAGTATATCAGGTCCGGCCTGGGAGGCCGGGTCTTAGGACCGGAGGAGAAAGGTGACCGGGCCGTCGTTGACCAGGTTGACGACCATATGGGCGCCGAAGCGGCCGGTTTCCACCCCTCCGGCATGACGTTGCCGGCAGGTTTCGACCAGACGGTTGAATAACGGTTCAGCCAGGCCCGGGGCGGCGGCCGTGCTGAAGCCCGGACGCATGCCGCTGCTGGTATCGGCGGCCAGGGTGAACTGACTGACCAACAGCAGCCCGCCGCCGGTATCGGCCAGGCCGCGGTTCATGCGGCCGGCCTCGTCGGCGAAGACCCGGTACCCGAGCAGGCGTTCGGCCATGCGGGCGATCTGGGGTTCGCCGTCGCCGGGTTCAACCCCGACCAGGGCCAGCAGGCCGGGGCCGATCGCACCGACGGTTTCGCCGTCGACGACGACCGAGGCCTGGGTGACGCGCTGGATCAGACTCAGCATGCGGGCTCGTACGATCTGGAAAGTCGGACGCGAGTGTAAAGCCTGCATCGTGCCGGCATCGGCGCCGTGCCGGGCCCGATCTGCGCCGCATCCGGCACCTATCGTCTGGTCCGGCCGCCACGGTGGCACACAGGCCAGCGGCTACACTCGCGCGATGACCCGATTCGTCGCCCGCCTGCTGTATGTCTTCGCCAGCGCGCTCGGCCGCCTGCCCTGGTCCTGGCAGATGCGCCTGGGCGACGCCATCGCCGCGCTGTGGCAGCGCCGCAACGCCCGCGAGAGCCGGGTCGCCCGGGTCAACCTGGAGCTGGCTTACCCGGAGTTGCTGCCGGCCGAGCGCGAGCAATGGCAGCGCGCGATCGTGCGCACCACCTCGCGCCAGGCGGTCGAGACCCTGCGCCTGTGGACCCGGCCCCACGCCGAAAATCTCGGCCTGCTGCGCGAGCAGCACGGCACCGAGCTGTTCGACGCCGCGCTCGCTTCCGGACGCGGCCTGATCGTGGCGGCGCCGCATTACGGCAACTGGGAGCTGCTGAACCAGTGGCTGGCCTTCCGCACCCCGCTGGCGATTTTGTATCGCCCGCCGGAGTCGCCGATCGGCGAGGCCTTCCTCAACCTGGTGCGCGCCGACACCGAAGCCGAACGTGTGACCCAGGTCCGCGCCGAAGGCTCGGCGGTGCGCCAGTTGTGGAAGCGCCTCAACGCCGGCGGCGTGGTCGGCATCCTGCCCGACCAGCAACCCAAGGCCGGCGACGGCGAGTTCGCGCCGTTCTTCGGCGTGCCCGCGCTGACCATGACCCTGCTCGGACGCCTGGCCGAACGCACCGGCGCGACGGTGTTGTTCGCGTACTGCGAACGCATCGACACGCATCCGGATCATCCGGCGTTCGCCTTGCGCATCGAAGCCGCGCCGGACGGCATCGCCGATCCCGATCCGCAACGCGCCTGCGCCGCCCTCAACGCGGCGGTAGAACGTATTGCGCGCCGCGATCCGGCCCAATACCAGTGGACCTACAAACGCTATACGCTGCGCCCATCCGGCAATGGCGACGACAACCCCTATCGTTCGAGATAGGACGCCGGTCCGTCGGCTCGACAAGGACGCCTCATGCGTTATGCGCTATTGCTGCTTGCCCTGCTGTGCGGCCCGGCCACGGCCGCCGCGCAGGGCGACGACCAGGCCGAGGTCAACGCCGTCGATGCGGCCTGGAACCGCTACACCCGGCTCGCCGCCAAGGACGACGGCGCGAGCGCCGGGCTGATCGCCGAATCGACCGCGCAGCATTACGCCTTCCTGCGCGACGTCGCCCTGTACGCCTCGACCGAACAAGTCCGCCGCCTGCCGCTCGCCGACCGCCTGACCGTGTACGGCCTGCGCGCGAAGTACGAAGCGCCGGTGCTGGCCGGATGGGACGGCCGCGCGACGTATCGCCATTGCGTGCAGGACAAGCTTTGCCATGTGGTGATGCGCCACGCCGACGGCAACTTTCCGTCGCTGAGCCACGTCGCCATGATCGATGCCGATAGCGCGCTCGGCGAAGTGCAGCCGCCGACCGGCGAGCGCTACGTGTTCGGCCCCGAATTCGTGCGCGAAGGCGGGGGCTGGAAGACCCGTCCGGAACGCCAGACCGAAGAGCTGTCGAAGTTCATGACCGCGGTGGCCGCGCAATCGGGCGGCGAGACCGCGCTGTTGCAGCACCTGCTCGGCGATTTCCTCGGCGAGGGCCAGGCGCCGTCGAACCTGAGCGCGCTGGAACTGGCGCCGCGCGACGACGCCGCGCAACGCAATCGCCTCAACGAGCGTTGGCCGGATTACCAGGCCCACGTCGACACCCAGATCGCTGCGATCAAGCGCAAGGCCGATGCCGGCGAAGCGCTGGCGCAGTACTTGTACGGACGCCTGCTCTACACCGGGCTGGAATCGCGCCGCATCGCCGCCGACCGCGACGCCGCCCTGGCAGTGCTCGAACGCGCCAGCGACAGCGGCCATGCCGAATCGGCGCTGGCGGTGGCGAACATCCTGCTGTCGACCAACGACCGCCTGTCGTTGAGCCCGCAAACCCTGCGCCGCGCCCTGCCGCATCTGCGCCGCAGCGCCGAAAGCGGCAACCCGCAGGCGATGATGGGCTACGCCGATTTCATCCGCGCCGGCGCCGCCGGCCTGGCCAGCGACTGCAGCCAGGCCATCGAATGGCTGCGCAAGGCCGAAGACGCCGGCATGGCGCAGGCACGCAACGACCGCGTCTGGATCCTGGCCACCTGCCCGATCGCGGGCCAGCGCGACGCCAAGCAATCGTTGGCCCTGAGCCAGCACATGATCGCCAGGCGCGAGCAACTGCGCGCCACCGAACTCGATACCGTCGCCGCCGCGCTCGCCGCCAACGGCGACTTCGCCCAGGCGATCGCGTTCCAGACCGATGCCCTGGCCCGGCTCAAGGACGGCGAACTCGACCCGAAGTCGCGCGCGCGCATGCAGGGCCGTCTCGCGCTGTATCGTCAGGGCCGCGACTACACCGAAACCGAACCGCTGTACGCCAAAGAACCCTGATGACGGATACGCCCGACCCCACCGCCTCCACCGAGCCTGCCTCCAGCGAGCCCAGCCCGGCGCCACCCGCAGCCGCACCCGCCGCGACGACGCCCGACACCGGCTCGAACGGCTGGCAGAAACTGCCCTCGCGCGCGGTGCTGTTGTGCACGATCGATGTCAGCCTGTCGCTGGCGATCGTGTTCGCGATCGCCGGGGTGGTCCTCGGCGTGCTCACCGTCGGCTCCTGGGTCGGCATCGCCAGCGGCCTCAGCGGCGCCCTGCTCGGCGCCGGCATCGGCACCTGGATCGGCTTGCGCCGCTACCGCAACACCTTGTGGCGGCTCGACGCGCACGGCTTCGCGGTGCGCCGCGGCGTCGCCTGGCAACGCGAAACCCTGGTGCCGCTGACCCGGGTGCAACACCTCGACCTCAAGCACGGCCCTTTGCAACGCTTGCGCGGCCTGGCGACCCTGGTCGTGCACACCGCCGGCACCCGCCACAACGCGGTCTCGATCGACCATCTCGACGCGCAGGACGCCGAGCGCCTGCGCGAGCGCCTCGGCCGCCAGCTCGACCACGACGAAGACGCCTGATGAGCGCGCCGGGTTCGACCGTATCGCCGGACGACGAAAGCACGCGGGCCGACCGCCGCCTGCATCCGATGTCGTGGTTGTTCGTGCTGATCCAGCAGCTCAAGCAGTTCATCGTGCCGCTGGCCGCGCTGGTGTTCTTCGGTCGCGGCGACCGCAACGAGCTGTGGCCGCTGATCGGCGTCGGCGCGCTGGTGCTGGTGGCGCTGTGGCGTTATTTCACCTACCGCTACGGCATCGGCAGCAATGCCGTGGTGGTGCGCAGCGGCCTGTTCAACCGCAGCCTGCGGGTGATCCCGTTCGTGCGGATCCAGAACGTGGCCCTGCACCAGACCGTGCTGCACCGATTGTTCGGCGTCGCCGAAGTGCGCATGGAATCGGCCGGCAGCAAGGAGCCCGAAGCGCAGATGCGCGTGCTCAAGCTCGACGACGCGCTGGCGCTGGAAGCCCTGGTGCGCCGGCGCGGCGCGGCCGTCGCCGAAGGCCAGGCCGAGGACAGCGCCGACGTGCTGCTGCGGCTGCCGCCGGCCGAAGTGCTGCGCCTGGGCCTGGTCTCCAACGGCGGCCTGGTCCTGATCGGCGCCGCCCTGGCCGGCCTGTCGCAGTACACCCCCGATTTCAACGCGCGCGTTCCCGGACGCATCGGCAGCCAGGCGACGCACTGGCTGTCCGGCCATGTCCAGGCTTATCACCTCGACGCGATCGGCGTGGCCCTGATCGCGATGGCCCTGATCGCGCTGATCGCCGGCCTGCTCAAGCTGCTGTCGATCGTGCTGGCGCTGCTGCGCTACTACGGCTTCGAACTCAGCGAACACGGCCGCCGCCTGACCGCCGAACGCGGCCTGCTCGGGCGCTGGCGCACCACCGTGCCGCGCCGGCGCATCCAGGCCTGGACGCTCGAGGAAGGCCTGATGCACCGCTTGCTCGGGCGCCGCGGCCTGAGCGTGGACACGGTCGGCGCCGAAGCCAACGAAGACGGCCGTTCGCTGAAGGAACTCGCGCCGATCGCGACGCCGCAGGCTTGCGACGCCTTGATCGAACGCTTGCTGCCGCGCGCCGACTGGGATCGCCTGGAATGGCGCGCCCTGCCGGATGCGACCTGGTGGCGGCTGTTTCTGCCCGACGTGCCGTGGGCCTTGCTCGCGGTGTTCTCGCTGTATTGGCAGGTCGGCGCCTGGAGCGCACTCGCCCTGCTGTGGCTGCCGTGGGCGGCGTTCAAGGCGCAGCGGCGCACCCGGCGCATCGGCTATGCCATCGGAGAGGTCTTGATCGCGGTGCGCGAAGGCTGGTGGCGCCGTTCCTGGCGCTTCGCCGAGCTCGACAAACTGCAAGCCTTGCAGCTCACCCGCTCGCCGCTCGACCGCCGCTGCGGCACCGCCACCCTGTGGCTCGACACCGCCGGCGCCGGCGCCCTGGCGCCGCCGCTGCGGATCCGCTTCCTGCCCGAAAACGAGGCCCGGCAAATTTACGCCCGGCTCGCGGCGATCCTTTCGCAACGCCCGCTGCGCTGGTGAGGCGCTGCGCTCAGGCGCCGCGCCCCCAATAACCGAGTTCGCGGCGGATCTGCAGGCCGCGCAGCAGCGACGACCACGGCTTGCGCCGCAGACGGCCGAGACGGCCGGCGAGCAGGTCCTCGGTCGCGGCGATCACCCGCTGCGAGGAGCGCCCGTCGCGATAGGGATGGATCGCGTCGGCATAGGCGTCGATCGCGGCCTGCAACTCCGGGCTCGGCGCGAACGCCTGCTCGAGCTGCGCGGCCAGCGCCGCCGGATCGTCGAAGTCGATCATGTGCGGCTTCGGCGCGCGGTTGCGGAAGGTCACCACCGGTTTGCGCTGGACGACGAACTCCGACACGACCGAGGTCGTGTCGGCGACCAACACGTCGGCCGCGCGTTGCGCCGAGATCAGGTCTTCGGTTTCGACGAAGGTCGCGTTCGCGCCGGCCAGCGCGCGATAGCGCTCGAACAGTTCCGGCGCGCATTTGGGATGCAGGGTCAGCAGCCAGTAGCGCTCGCCCGAGGCGATCTGCGCGGCGATCGCTTCCAGCAGGTGCGGCGCGGCGCTGAGGCGCTCGGTGAAGGTCGAGGCGAACAACACGGTCTGGCGGCGGCCGGCGAGGCGGCGCCATTTCGCCGCGCCGCCGTCGTCGTCGCCGAACAAGGGATCGAGCTTGGGCCAGCCGGTCTCGACCACGGCGAAATGCCCGGCCTGCGCGGCCAGGGCGAGGAATGGCGCGGTCGTCGCCGGGCCTTGCGTGCAATACAGGTCGAACAGGCCACGCACGCGGAAATGGCCGCGCGCGTCTTCGCGTTTCTCGACGTTGAAGCCATGGAACAACTGCACCTTGGCGCCGGCGACGAACGGCGGCACCCAGTTCGCGGCGCTGAACACCGCGCGCGGCCTCAGCGCGACCGCGGCGCGCAGGCCCTCGCGCCCGGGCGCGAGCATGCGCACCGGCGCCGGCAGGGTCGAAGCCGCGGCGCCGTCGGCGAACCAGGCGTGGGCGGTGTGCCCGGCCGCATGCAGCGCATCGGCCAGCGGCCGCAGGATCGGCAAGGCGTAACGCTCGGTCGCGAACAGCAGGTAATCGGCCATCGTGTCGTCCAGGCCGGAACCCAGTGCCGGCCGCGGCATTATCGCGTCCCCGGTCGCGGTATGCGCATCGGCGTGGTCTTCGCCGCGCCCACGCTATGGTTTCGCCCGCGGATGGGCTCCACAATGCCGGCATCCGCCGCGCCGCCTGCCGTCATCAGGTACCGATCATCGACACGACACGACCCGCCGCGACCACGCCGACCGACGGCCGCCCCAAGCTCTCGGCCTGCATCATCGCGTTCAACGAAGCCGACCGCATCGGCGACTGCATCGCCTCGCTGGCGTTCTGCGACGAAATCGTGGTGGTCGACTCCTATTCCACCGACGCCACCGCGGCGATCGCACAGGCCGCCGGCGCGCGCGTGCTGCAACGCGCCTTCGACGGTTTTCGCAGCCAGAAGCATTACGCGGTGGAACAGGCCGCGCACGACTGGGTGCTGTGCCTGGACGCCGACGAGCGCGTCGACGCGCGGCTGCGCGCTTCGATCGAGGCGGCGCGCGCGCGCGGTTTCGACGACGCCGCCGGCTACCGCTTCGCGCGCCTGTCGGAGTATTTCGGCAAGTTCCTGCGCCACGGCAATGCGTATCCGGACCGGGTCCTGCGCCTGTTCGACCGCCGCCGCGGCGGCTGGCGCGGCCAGCGCGAGATCCACGAAGCGGCCAGCGTCGACGGCACCGTGGCGACGCTCGCCGGCGACCTGATCCACTACCCCTACCGCTCGCTCGAACAGCAACTCAGCAAGACCGAACGCTATGCGCGGATGATGGCCGAGCACGAGCATGCGCGCGGCAAGCGCGCGAGCCTGAGCAAACTGGTGTTGGCGCCGGCCTGGCGCTTCTGGCGCGGCTACGTGCTGCGCGGCGGCTTCCTCGACGGCTGGCACGGCCTGGTCTACGCCTATGTGCGCGCCAACTACGTGCGCCAGAAGACCATCATGCTGTGGATGCTCGAACGCGGCCAAGCGCTGACCACGCCGCCGCGCAAGGACGACGCCGGCACGCCGCGCGACTGAGCGCGGCTCGCTTACGGTCCGCTGTCGTCGCTGCGCGCCTCGCGCAGGCTGAAACCGTACAGCAGGCCGACCGCCACCGCATAGAACGACGCGACCAGTTGGTGCGCGAACATCGACTGGGTCAGGCCGCTGGCGATGTAGACCAGCACCAGCACCAATCCGCCGAGCGCGCTGCTGCGCGAGCGCCCGGCCGGCAGCGCGCGCAGCCGCCGGGCGAACAGCACCAGGGGCAATAGATACACCGCCAGGATCGCGAGCAGGCCCGGCAGGCCCATGGTCGCGGCCCACTCGGGCACGTCGCTGTGGGCATGGCTGAGCCGGCAGAAACCGACCCGTGCCGCCGGCGGACGGCATTCCGGCAAGGCGCTCACCGCGCGACCGAAACTGCCGACGCCGATGCCGTCGAGCGGATGCTCGACGAAGGTCTGCCCGGCCAGGGACAACAGACTCAGGCGCGCGCCGAGCGAGGAGGCGCTGTCGCCCTCGCGCAGCCGGTGGACGTCCGAGCGCAGTTCCTCGATGCGGGTTTGCTCGGCCAGCGGGCCGATCCACAACGCCGCGACCGCGCCCAATGCCAAGGTCGCCAGCACCGCCCACGAGACCCGGCGCGCGCGGCCGCCGCTGACCAGCAAACCGATCAACAGCACGATCAACACGCCCGGCCAGGTGCCGCGGCTGCCGCTGAGGGCGACGGTCACCACGCCGAGCGCGCAGGCCGCGGTGGTCCACAGCAGCTCGCCGGAGGGCCGGCAGAACACCGCCAGCACGATCAGGGCGATCACCGCTTCGGCGTAGACGATGGCGTTCGCGGTCCAGCCGGCGGCGCGGTCCATGCCGCCGACGACCTGATACACCGCCACCGCGAAGGCGCCGGCCAGGCCGACCAGGGCGCCGGCCCACAGCCAGCGCCGCGACGGCCGGTAGGCGTAGGCCATCAGGGCGAAGAACGGCAGGGTCAGCAGGCGCAGGCGGTTGTCGGCCTCGCGCCAGCGCACGTCGTGGAGAAAGGTCGAAACCGCCACGATCACCGCCACCGCGACCGCCATCAGCAGCAGCGGGCGCAACGCGCTACCGATCTCGCGGTAACCGTGGGCGATCCGGCCCGGCGCCATCAGGAACGCGGCCAGCGCCAGCGCGGTGAACGGCAGCAACCCCCACGGCGTGGAGATCAGCAGCGCCGGCAGGCAGAACAGGGCGATCTCGAACGTGCGGCGGGCCAGGGCCAGGCGGCGCGGTTCGCCGGCGAGGGTCTCGGGGCGGAAAGAAACGTCGGGTACTTGCGGTTGGGGCACGGATCAGTCCGTATCGTCTTCATGTGGCCGCAGCGGCGGTGCGGCGGGACAGGTTTCGCGCGCAGCGTACGGCACCAGCCACCAGATGCGGCGATTGGAGCGTCCGCCTATTTCGGCGCGGTTGCGGTCCACGCAGGCCGGCAGCGCCGGATCCTGCACCAACAACCAGCGCGTCCGCGGCGCCTGGGCTTGCCAGGCCAGGCCCTGTTTCAGTTGTTCCGGCCAACGCATCTTGAAGCCGAAGGTGGTGGTACGCGACTGGGTCCTCAGCAGATTCTGCTCTTTCCAGGCGACCAGGCCGAGCTCGGCCTCGGGGCCGATGCGCGCGGCGACCTTGCTCATCACCCCGCGCGCCGACGAGGAATCGTTGAGCACCGGCGCGACCAGCACGCCGTTCAACACCCACAGCCCGCACAGGGTCGCGGCCATGCCGAGGATCGGCCGGCGCGGCCCGGCCCACAGCAGAGCCGCCAGGCCCCAGCAAGCGATCGCCAATACGCCCGCGGCGAGCCCGCGCGCGCCGTCGGTGAAATCGCGCTCGGCGATCAGCTTGCGCTCGAAGCCCGGGTTGCCGAACCACATCGACAAGCCCACGCCGAACAAGGCCAGGACGATCAGCGCGGCGAAGGCGAAGCCGATCCGGCGCGGCCAGGCCCGGCGCAGGATGCCCGGCAACAGCGGCGCGAACATCAGGCAGGCCATCGGCAGCGCCGGCAGGATGTAGACGTCGCGTTTGCCCTGCGGAATCGAGAAGAACACGATCACCAGCAGCCACCAGGCCAGCGGCAGCACATAGCGGGGATCGAGCCGGGCCAGGCGCCGGCGCCACGCCGGCAACGCCCAGGGCAGGGCGAACATCAGCGGCAACCACATCGACAGCATCACTCCGAGGTGGTACCAGGGCGGCTGGTGATGGTCCCAGGATTTGGAGTAGCGCACCGCGGTCTGGCGCAGCAGCAAGTCGTTGAAATAACCGCGGTAGGCGGGATCGGAATGGGTCAAGGCCACCGCCGCCATCGGCGCGACCCACAACGCGACCGCGAACGCGAACGCGAGCGGTCCGAGCCAGAAATAGCCTCGGCCGATGCCGGCGCGCACCGGCATCTCGACCCAGGCCAGGGCGCGATGCGCCGCACCGCCCGGCGCCAGCGCGGCACGCAGCGGCCGCAGCACCGCCGCGAGCGCCAGCGGCGCCAGCATCAACAGGGCGAGCGCGCCGACGCCCTTGGTGATGGTGCCCATGCCGGCGGCGAACCAACCCAACACCCACCAGCGCCAAGCCGGGCCGGTCAGCAGATGCCGCAACAGACCGTAATTGGCCAGGGTGATCCAGAACACCACCAGCGGATCGATTTGCGCCTTCTTCGACTGATAAACGAAGTGCACGGTCAGCAGCAGCGCCCAGCCGGCGTAATAACCGACCCGCGGCGTCCACAGGCGCCGGCCGAGGTCGACCACGCACCACAAGGTGCCAAGCGCGGCGAGCAGCGAAGGCAGCAGGAAGGCGACGCGCCATTGGCCGGTGGCCAGATAGGACAGCGCCTGCATCCACATGAAGAACGGCGGCTTGTCCGAGTACAACTCGCCGCCACGGTGCGGGAACAGCCACTGGCCGCTCTCGACCATCTGCATGGCGACCAGGGCGAAACGCGGTTCGTCGGCGGGCCAGGGATCGCGCAGGCCCAGACCGGCCCCGAGCACCAGCCAGGCGACTATCCAGAACAACCAGGCGGGGTGGGAACGGGCGCTTTTGAACATGCGCGGGCCTTTGAACGTGCGCAGATCATAAGCGGCGGCCCGCATCGGGTGGAGAGGCCGGCCCTTGAATCTGGGCCTGCGCTCACCCTTGCCCTCACTCTTGTGCCCTCTCTCTTGGGCTCAAGCGCCGCGGCGCAGACGGGCGTAGAAGAAGCCGTCGCCGCCGCCGTCGCCCGGCAGCCGCTGGCGGCCGACTTCGCGGTCGTGGCCGAACTGCGCCGGCAAGGCCTCGGCGCGCGCATCGGCGGTGCGCGCCAGGAATTCGCGCACTTGGCGCTCGTTCTCTTCGGTCAGGATCGAGCAGGTCGCATACAGCAGCACGCCACCCGGGGCGACGGTCTGCCAAAGCGCATCGAGCAGGCGCGCCTGCAGCAGCATCAAGGCGGCGATGTCGGATTCGCGCCGGTGCAGGACCACGTCGGGCTGGCGGCGGACGATGCCGGTCGCCGAGCACGGCGCATCCAGCAGCACCGCATCGAAGGGCGTGCCGTC
>Ga0307406_10001775_pt1 | contig 11789 bp, 8 predicted proteins | sample 322Cmetagenome_3_FD_203706 | JGI IMG/M metagenome (GOLD analysis project Ga0307406, IMG submission 203706) | Maize rhizosphere microbial communities from greenhouse at UC Davis, California, United States - 322HYB-C-2 | ecosystem: Host-associated > Plants > Roots > Rhizosphere > Soil | place... | reverse complement strand
TCGTGCTCTACCACCTGCTCGCCCCGCTCGCCCAGTACGGCGGGCTGTTCAAGCTCTTCAATCTCTTCAACTACATCACCTTCCGGGCGGCGGGGGCGTTCGTCACGGCGCTCATCGTGGCGTTCGTGGTCGGGCCGGTGATCCTGCGGCGACTCCGCGCGATGGCCGTTCACCAGGTCGTGCGCGAGGGGACGCCGGAGTCGCACGCCACGAAGGGGAGCACGCCGACGATGGGGGGGCTGATCATCCTCGCGGCCACCATCGCCCCGACGCTGCTCTGGGCGAAGCTCAACAACCGCTACGTCATCCTCGCGCTCGTCGTGATGGCGTGGATGGGGGCGATCGGCTTCCTCGACGACTACCTCAAGCTCCGCCAGAAGCGCGAGGGCCGAAAGAACGAGGGGCTCGTCGAGCGCTACAAGCTCGCCGGCCAGGTGACGATCGGCCTCTTCCTCGGCTGGTACCTCTGGCAGCACCCCGTCTCGACGCTCCCCGGCGCGTCGTTCACGCTGCCGTTCTTCAAGTACGTGCTCGTGTTGTTCGTCCCGGCGCTGCTCTACATCCCGTTCGTGACGTTCGTACTGACGGGCGTCAGCAACGCGGTCAACCTCACCGACGGGCTGGACGGGCTGGCCGCGGGGCTGACGGCGATCGCCGCCGCCACCTTCGCCGTCTTCGCGTACATCATCGGCCGTGTGGACACGAGCAGCTACCTCAACATCTTCTACCTGCGCGGGGCGGGCGAGCTGGCCGTCTTCTGCACGGCGATCTTCGCCGCGAACCTGGGCTTCCTCTGGTTCAACTCGCACCCCGCCCAGGTCTTCATGGGCGACACCGGCTCGCTCGCCCTCGGCGGCGCCCTCGGCGCGATCGCCATCCTGCTGAAGAGCGAGTTCCTCCTGCTCATCATCGGCGCCGTGTTCGTCGCCGAGACGCTGTCGGTGATCCTCCAGCGCTCCGTGTTCAAGTACCGGCGCGCCCGCTTCGGTCTGGAGTACGCGCGGCAGCACCGGCTCTTCCTGCGCGCGCCGCTGCACCACCACTTCGAGATGAAGGGGTGGCCGGAGACCCAGGTCGTCGTGCGCTTCTGGATCCTCGGCATCCTCTCCGCCGCGCTCGCTCTCAGCACGCTCAAGGTGCGGTGACGCCCAACCCCAGCCTCTTCCGCGGGCGCGCGCCGGGGGAGATCGCGGTCATCGGCCTCGGGAAGAGCGGCCGCTCGGTGGCGACGCTCCTCGCCCGCGACGGCCACCGCGTCTATGCTTCCGACGCCGGCAGCTCGGCCGCCGCCGCGTCGTCCGCCGCGGCGCTGGCAACGCTCGGCGTCGCGACCGACGTCGGCCGGCACGACCTCGAGCGCATCGCCCGCGCGGCGCTCGTCGTCGCGAGCCCGGGCGTGCCGCCCACGGCGCCGCCGCTGGCCGCGGCGGCGACGGGCGGCGTGCCCGTGGTCGGCGAAGTCGAGGTGGCGCTGCACTACCTGCCGGGCCTCCACTACATCGCCGTCACCGGGACGAACGGCAAGACGACGACGACGGCGCTCGTCGGCCACCTCCTGCGCGCGCTGGGCCACGAGGCGGTGGACGCCGGCAACATCGGCCTGCCGCTGGCCGAGGTGGCGCTCATGTCGTCGCCGCCGGAGTGGGTCGCGCTCGAGCTCTCGTCGTTCCAGCTCCACGACACGCCGAGCGTCGACCCGACCGTCGGCGTGCTGACGAACCTCAGCCCGGACCACCTCGACCGCTACGAGAGCGTCGAGGCCTACTACGCCGACAAGGCGCGCCTCTTCGCCAACGCGCACCGCGGGTCGCGCTGGGTCGTCAACGCCGACGACGCGCGCGTGATGGACATGGTCGCCGGCGTGAAGGGGACGATCTCTACCTTCTCGATCCGCGAGCCCGGCTTCTGGTCGCTCAAGCGCGCCGACGCCTACTACGACCGCGAATCGAACGCGCTCTGCTACCGGGGCGACGCGTCCATCGGGCGGGAGGAGCTGCCGCTGCTGGGCGACCACAACGTCGCCAACGCGCTCGCCGCCTGGCTGGCCGTCGTCACCGCGACCGACGCGATCCGCGACCCGGAGGGGAGCGAGCGGCTGGCCGCCGGGCTGCGCACCTTCCACGCCCTGGCGCACCGCATGGAGCCGGTGGGGGAGTTCGACGGCGTGCTGTGGATCAACGACTCGAAGGCGACGAACGTCAGCTCGACGCGCGTCGCGCTGGAGGGGATGGCGCGCCCGTTCGTGCTGCTGCTCGGCGGGCGGCACAAGGGGGAGCCGTACACCTCGCTCGCCGAGCCCTTCCGGCGCCACGGCAAGGTCGTCCTCGCTTACGGGGAGGCGGCGGAGATCGTCGAACGTGATCTGGGCGCTCTGGTGCCGGTCGAGCGGATCGCCGGCGGCTTCGACGAGGTGATGGCGCGGGCGCGGGCGCTCGCGGTGCCGGGTGACGCGGTGCTCCTGTCGCCGGCCTGCTCGAGCTACGACATGTTCAACAACTACGAGGAGCGCGGCGCCGAATTCCGGCGGCTGGCCGCGCAGAGGTAGCGGGGATGGCGACGGCAGCGGTGACGGGTGGCGCCCTGGCGCGCCGGCCGGAGGGAGCGAGGGCGCGGGATGCGGCATCGGCCGAGGCGGCGCGCGTCGCGAAGGCACCGGCGCGCCGCGAGCGGTGGCGCATGGGGCTGGAGGCGCGCTCGATGGTGCTGCTCGTCGCGGCGCTGCTGGCCTTCGGACTCGCCGTGCTCTACAGCGCGAGCGCGATCGTCGCCATGCAGGAGGGGAAGGGGAGCATGTTCTACATGCTCCGCCAGCTCACGGGCGTCGGCGTCGGGGCGACCGTCTTCGCCGTCTTCGCCAAGCTCGACGCCGAGCGCTTCGAGCGCTGGGCGTGGCCGCTGATGGGCGGCGCGCTCGTTCTCATGCTCCTCTGCGTGCTGCCGTTCACCGAGTCCATCGCGCCGCGCATCCACGGCTCGCGCCGCTTCCTCGTCGGCGGCTCGCTGCAGCCGTCGGAGTTCGCGAAGCTGGCTGTCGTCGCGTGGGTCTCGATGCTCGTCGTCAAGAAGGGGCCGCGGCTCCGGCGGCTGACGAAGGGACTCCTGCCGTTCCTCGTCGTCGTCGGCGCGCTGGCGGTGCTGGCGGCTCTCGAGCCCGACCTGTCTGTGGCGATGCTGTTCTTCCTCCAGATGGGAATCATCCTTTTCGCCGGCGGGGTGCGGGTCGGTCACTTCGTGGCGCTCGGCGTGTTGGCGGTGCCGCTGCTCTGGCACGAGGCCGAGCGGCTGCAGTACGTCGTGCTGCGCATGGCGAGCTTCCTCGACCCGGGCTCGGCGCCCGAGCAGGTGAGCTACCAGCTCAAGCAGTCGCTCGTCGCCGTCGGATCGGGGGGGCCGTTCGGCCGCGGCTTCGGCGAGGGGCTGCAGCAGTACGGCTTTCTGCCGTTCCCCTACAGCGACTTCATCGCCAGCAACATCGGTGAGGAGTGGGGCTTCGTCGGCCTGCTGCTGCTCGTCGGCGCCTTCGCGCTCTACGGCTGGCTCGGCTTTCGCATCGCGCGGCAGGCGCGCTCCCCCTTCCTGCGCCTCGTCGCGGTGGGACTGACGACGACGACGGTGATCACCGCCTACCTGCACATCGGCGTCGTGATCGGGCTCCTCCCGACGACCGGGCTGACGCTCCCCTTCATCTCCTACGGCCGCTCGAACCTCGTCCTGTCGCTGCTCATGACGGGCGTGCTGGTGAACATCGGCAGCGCGAAGGAGAGGGTCGTGTGAGGATCTTCTTCGCCGGCGGCGGCACCGGGGGGCACCTCTACCCGGGGCTCGCGATCGCCCGCGCGCTCGTCGCGCTGGACGCCGAGGCGCGGCCGTTCTTCGTCGGGGCGAAGCGGGGGATCGAGCGGGACGTGCTGCCGACGACCGAGTTCCCGCACGCGCTGCTCGACCTCCACCCGCTCTACCGCAGCCAGCCGTGGAACAACTGGAAGACGCTGGCCGGCGCGAGCTCGGCGTGGACGGCCCTCTTCCGGATCGCCGCGAAGGACCCGCCGCGCGCCGTCGTCGGCACGGGCGGCTACGCGGCGGGGCTCGCGTTAGGCTTCGCCGCCGCCACCGGCACGCCGCTCTGCATCCAGGAGCAGAACAGCTACCCCGGCCTGACGACGCGCGTCTTCGCGCGCTGGGCGCGCGAAGTCTACCTCGGCTACCCCGAGGCCGAGCGCCACATGCCGCACCGCGGGGCGACGTTCGTGGACAGCGGCAACCCGATCCAGCCGCCGCCGGCGACGCGGCCCGACCGCGGCGCGGCGCGGCGCCAGTGGGGCTTCCCGACGTCGGGTGGCCCGGTGCTCCTCGTCTACGGCGGGAGTCAGGGCTCGCGGGCGATGAACGAGGTGTTGGACGCGTGGGTCGAGCGCGGCCTGCCGCCATCGCTGCATCTCATCTGGGCGACCGGCAAGGGGACGTTCGACGAGTTCGCGCGGCGCGACGGGGCGTGCGACGGGCGCGTTCGCGTGCGCGCCTACCTCTCGCCGATCGCCGACGCCTACGCGGCGGCCGACTTCGCGGTGACGCGCGCCGGCGCCATGACGACCGCCGAGCTGTTCGCCTGGCGCATCCCGCCCGTCCTCGTGCCACTCCCCACGGCGGCCGCCGACCACCAGACGTCCAACGCCGCGACGCTCGAGCAGGCGGGCGCCGCGGTTCACCTCCCGCAGGCGCAGCTCACCGTCGAGCGGCTGGACGAGGTCGTGCGCGCACTCGTCGCCGACCCCGGCCGGCTGGCGGCGATGGCCGACGCCGGCGCGCGGCGCGCGCGCCCCGAGGCCGCGACCGAGATTGCGAGGCGAGTGCTGGCGGTGGCCAAAGGTAAGTAGCGGCGGACCCGCGATGAACAGCGGAGGGCGAAAAGAGGAAGGACTGTTGTCTCCCAGTCCTTCCTCTTTCGCCCTCCGCTGGCCCCGCTCGACAGCCGGGTTCGTCGCTTGAGCCCCCCCGGCCCGCGCTCTAGATTCCCGCTCCCTCCCCATGCCGCTCATCGATCCTACAGACCCGCGTCCCGTCCACTTCGTCGGCATCGCCGGCGCGGGGATGAGCGCGCTCGCCGAGCTCTTCCTCCGGCGCGGCGCCGCGGTCACCGGCTGCGACGCGAACGCCACGACCGCGGATGATCTCCGGCGGCTCGGGATCCCGGTCGTCGCCGGCCACGACCCGTCGCACGTCGCCGCGGCACGAGCGCTCGTCGTCACGTCGGCGATGCCGAAGGACCACTCCGAGCTCCAGCGCGCGCGCGAGCTGGGCGTGCCGGTCGTGCGCCGCGCCGAGGCGCTTGGCGAGGCCGTGGCCGGAGGAACGCTCGTCGGCGTCGCGGGGACGCACGGGAAGACGACGACGACCGTGATGACGACCGAGGCGCTGGCCGCGGCGGGGCTCGCGCCGACGGGGGTCGTTGGCGGGCGGGTGGCGGCGTGGGGCGGCAACCTGCGCTACGCCTCCGACTCGCTGTTCGTCGTCGAGTCCGACGAGTATGACCGCTCCTTTCTCGCCCTCACGCCGACCGTCGCCGTGGTGACGAACGTCGAGGCCGACCACCTCGACATCTACGCCGACCTCGACGACATCCGGGGCGCGTTCGCGCAGTTCGTGCGGCCGGCGCGCTTCGTCGTCCTCTGCGCCGACGACCCGGGCGCCAACTCGCTCCCCACGCCGTCGAGCGCCGAGGTGATCCGCTACGGCGTGGCCGGCGCGGGGGCGCGCGCGCCCGACGCGCGGCTCGTCGCCTCGGCGCCGCGCGGCGCGGACGGCCGGAGCGTCTTCGCGGTCGCGTTCGACGGTGAGGCGCTGGGCGAGATCACGCTCGGCGTGCCGGGCGTGCACAACGTGCGCAACGCGCTCGCCGCGGTCGGGACGGGGATCGCGTTAGGCGTCACGCTCGACGCGATGGCCCCCGCCTTCGAGCGCTTCGCCGGCGCCGAGCGGCGCTTCCAGCGGCTCGGCGCGGCGCGTGGCGTGAGCGTGGTGGACGACTACGCGCACCACCCGACCGAGATCGCGGCGACGCTCGAGGCGGCGCGCGCCGCCTACCCGGGCCGGCGCGTGATCGCCGCCTTCCAGCCGCACCTCTTCTCGCGCACGCGCGATTTCGCCGAGGAGTTCGGCCGTGCCCTCTCGGCGGCCGACGCCGTGTTCCTGACCGAGATCTACCCGGCGCGCGAGCGGCCGCTCCCCGGGGTGAGCGCCGACCTCATCGAGCGCGCCGTGCGCGGGGCGGGCGGCGCCGTGGCCTGGCGGGGCGAGCGGGCGGAGCTGGCGGTCGCGCTCGAGCGCGCCGTGCGCGAGGGGGACGTCGTCTTCACGATCGGGGCGGGGGACATCACGCGCACGGGCCCCGAGCTGCTCCGCCTCCTCGCGCCCTCGGCGTGAGCGCGGCGCAGCGCGACCGGGCCGACGAGTCGCCGCCGCGCGCGCGCCGGCGAGGCCGGCTCGCCGCCGTCGCCGCCCTCGCGCTCGCCCTCGTCGCGTCTCCGTGGTGGGCGCCGCGCGCGCTCGCCACCCTCTCGTTCTTCCGCGTGCGCAAGGTGCAGGTCGAGGGGCTCCGCTACCTCACCTCGACCGACGTCGTGCGCCTCCTGCGCGTGGACAGCGCCGCGTCGGTGTGGGACGATCTCGCGCCGTACGAGCGCCGCGTCGCCGAGCATTCGCAGGTCGCAAAGGTCGAGGTCGCTAGGAAACTTCCGGCCACCCTGGTCGTCCGCGTTGAAGAGAACCTCCCGACGGCGTTCGTGCCGGGCCCGGGCGGCGCACTGCGCGCGGTGGACGAGCGCGGGCGGACGCTGCCGATCGACCCGACCCGCGTCGCCGTGGACATGCCGATCGTCGCGCAGCGTGGCGCGCAGGAAGATACCGCGCTCCTGCAGCTCCTCGACACGCTGCGCGACGCGGACCCGCGGCTCTTCGCGCGCCTGAGCGAGGTGCGGCGCAGCGGGCGGGGGGAGCTCGAGCTGCAGCTCACGGCGTCGCCCGACCTGGCGCCGCGAGGCGTGCTGCCGGTGCGGGCGATGGCCGACGTGACGGTCGGGCGCCTGGCCGAGATCTACCCGGTGGAGCAGGACCTCGCGCGCCGTCAACTGCGCGCGGCCGAGATCGACCTTCGTTTCCGTGACCAAGTGATCGCCAGACTGCAATGAATGAGGAACGCCTCGTCGCCGGGCTCGACATCGGGTCGGCGAAAACCACCGCGATCATCGCCGAAGTCGTCGGCGAGCTGCCGCGGCACCCGACGATCAAGATCCTCGGCGTCGGGCAGGCGCGCACCACGGGGCTGCGGCGCGGCGTCGTCTCTGACATCGAGGAGACCACGCGCTCGATCCGCAAGGCGATGCAGGACGCCGAGCGGATGGCCGGGGCGAGCGTCGGCGAGGTCTACGTCGGTATCGCCGGCGAGCACGTGCGCGCGATGACGAGCCAGGGGATCGTCGCCGTGAACGGCGACGAGATCTCGAAGGCCGACGTCGTGCGCGCCAACGAGGTGGCGCGGGCGCAGGCGATCCCTCAGGACCGCGAGCTGCTGCACGCGATCCCGCAGGAGTACACCGTGGACAAGAACCACGGGATCCGCGACCCGATCGGCATGATCGGCATGCGGCTCGAGACCGAGATGTACCTCGTGACGATCGGCAGTTCGCCGGCGATGAACCTGCGCAAGTCCGTGCAGCTCGCGGGCTACAAGGTGAAGGAACTCGTCCTCGAGCCGCTGGCGAGCGCGCTCAGCGCGCTGACCGACGACGAGAAGGAGCTCGGCGTCGCGCTGATCGAAATGGGCGCCGGGACGACCGACTTGGCGATCTTCCACGAGGGCAAGATCCGCCATCTCGGCACGCTCGCGTTCGGCGGGAACAACGTCACGAACGACCTCGTTCACGGCCTCAAGCTGACGCCCGACGACGCCGAGCGGCTCAAGGAGCGCGCCGGCTGCGCGTACGAGCCGATGGCGGACGTCGACCGCATGATTCCGCTACCGGGCACGGCGTCGCAAGGCGCGCGTGAGGTGGATCACTTCACGCTCACCCACATCATCAGTCAGCGGCTCGACGAGATCTTCTCGCTCGTGCAGCGCGAGATCGAGCAGTCGGGCTACGACCGGCGGCTCGCCGCGGGCGTCGTGCTCACCGGCGGCGCGGCGGCGATGCAGGGCGTGGTGGAGCTCGCGTCGGATGTTTTCGGGATCGGCGCGCGCGTCGGCGTCCCGACCGAGAACATCGGCGGGTTGAGCGACTCGGTGGACGCGCCGCGTTTCGCGACCGTCGTCGGCCTCGCTCAGTACGGCGCGCACCGAGTCGCGCTGCTCGCCGGCGCCGTCCCCGCCGGCGCCTCGGGGCGCCGCGTCTCGCTGGCCACGCCCGGGGTGGACAAACTCGCGCAGCGCGTCAAGGACTGGCTGCAGGATTTCTTCTAGTACGGCGCTCGACACGCGGCGACGGCCGTGAACCGTTCACGGTCGGCGGTGCAGGCCGTGCACGGTAAGCGGTGAAGCCTCGACCCGGAAGTGCGAACCCCCGGCCGCGAGCGCCGTTCGCCGCCGTTGATGTGGAAAATTGGTCCTCGCGCCGCGCGGTAAGGATTTCTCGCATCGCTCGGCAAAGAGAGTGTGGTCTGCGGAAAAAAACGCGTTATATTCCCCGAGCGTTTTTGCCGCCGGCCTCCCGCCCTCTGTGGCGGACGCCGCCTCGTACGTCCCCTCGGCAGTTCGCTGCTGTTCGCCCGCCGACAATTCCGTTCCGGCGCCCGCGGCCCGTCCGGTCACGCGTCGCGCTTCGTCGTCCCCGTTCGCAGTTCCTCACCTCGTAGCTGTGGAGTCCCGCGCGCAATGATCTTCGAATTCGAGGAGAGCGCTTCCCAGAACGCCCGCATGAAGGTCGTGGGCGTGGGCGGTGGCGGCGGCAACGCCGTCAACCGGATGATCGAGGAGCGTCTCGAGGGCGTGGAGTTCATCTCCGTCAACACCGACGCACAGGCACTGCTCAACTCGAAGTCCGACGTCAAGATCCAGATCGGCAAGAAGCTGACGCGCGGCCTCGGCGCCGGCGCGCGTCCGGAGATCGGCCGCCAGGCGATCGAGGAGAACCGCGACGAGATCGCGCGCGCGATCCAGAACGCGGACCTCGTCTTCATCACCTGCGGCATGGGCGGCGGCACGGGCACCGGCGGCGCCCCCGTCGTCTGCGAGCTGGCGCGCGAGGCCGGCGCGCTCACCGTCGGCATCGTCACGCGCCCCTTCCTCTTCGAGGGACGGAAGCGGATGCGGCAGGCGGAGGCGGGGATCGCCGAGATGCGCAAGAACGTGGACACGATGATCGTCGTGCCGAACGAGCGGCTACTCGCCGTCGTCGGCAAGGGGATCCCGTTCCAGGACGCGCTCAAGAAGGCGGACGAGGTCCTCCTCCACGCGACGCAGGGCATCTCGTCGCTGATCAGCGTCACGGGGCTCGTCAACGTGGACTTCGCCGACGTGCGCACCGTGATGCAGAACGGCGGCTCGGCGCTCATGGGCACGGGGATCGGCCGCGGCGAGAACCGCGCGATGGAGGCGGCGCAGCAGGCGATCTCGTCGCCGCTGCTCGACAACGTCTCCGTCTCGGGGGCGCTGGGCGTGCTCGTCAACATCACCGGCGGGCAGGACCTCACGCTGGGCGAGGTCCACCAGATCAACGAGATCATCCACGACGCGGTCGGCGACGAGGCCGAGATCATCTTCGGCGCCGTGCACGAGCCGGCGATGCAGGGCGAGATCCGCGTCACCGTGATCGCGACGGGCTTCGACAAAGTGGCCGTCGGCGGCGCGCCGGCGATCCCCGAGGCGCCCGTGCGCATGCCGCCGGCGGTGATCCCCTTTCCCGCGCAGCGCCCGTCGCGCCCCGTGACGAGCGGCCACTCGCCGCTCCCGCCGCGCTACACGCCGTCGCCCACCGCCGGCTCGGACATTCCGCGCCAGTCCAACCCCGTTGTCCCGCGGCCGCTGCCGGTGGAGCGCGTCGAGCGGGGCGGTCAGGACCTGAGTGACATGGAGATCCCGACCTTCATTCGGAGGCAGATGGATTGAACGCGCCGAAGCTCGACGGCGCCCGCGTCGTCACCTACGTAGCCGTCGCGGCGCTCGCCGCCGCCGCCATCCGCTTCACCCCGCCCATCGAGGCGCGCCGCCCCGCCGAGCGCCTCGGGGCGGACCGCAGCACACCAGCCGCCGCTCCCTCCCTGCCGCCGGCCGCCTCCCCCACGCTCCACACCGACACGGCGGCGGCCGCGGCGACGTCGAGTTGGCGCGAGGCCGTGGACACGCTCGGCCGCGGCGAGACGCTGTCCGAGCTCCTCGAGCGCCGCGGCCTGCGCGGCGAGCAGGCGGCAGGGATCGTCCGGGCGCTCGCCCGGAGCGACCTGCGCAACCTGCCGCGCGGGCTGCGCGTGACGCTCGCCGGCACGGGCGCGGACTCGCTCCCGAGCCGGATCACCCTGCACTACGCCGCGGACCGACTCGTCACGCTGCAGCGTGAGGGTGCGGCGTGGCGCCGCCACGAGGTCCGCGTCGCGCCCACGGTGGACACGGTCGCCATCTCGGGGACGATCCGCAGCTCGCTCTACGCGGCGCTCGACGGCGCGGCACCGATGCTGCCGAGCCGCGCCCGCAGCGAGCTCGCGTGGGCGCTCGCCGACGTCTTCGAGTACCGGATCGACATGAGCCGCGACCTCCAGCGCGGCGACGGCTTCCGAGTGCTCGTCGAGCGCGAGGTGGTCCCCGGCGCGGCGCCGCGGCTCGGCCGCATCCTCGCCGCCTCGTTCGACCTGCAGGAGAACGAGATCGAGGCCGTGCGCTTCGCCAGCCGCGGCGCCGCGGGTGAGTTCTTCGACGGCACCGGGAAGTCGCTGCGCGCCGCCTTCCTGCGCGCGCCGGTGGAGTTCCGCCGCATCTCGAGCGGCTTCGGCCTGCGCCGCCACCCGATCCTCGGCGTCTGGAAGAAGCACAAGGGGACGGACTACGCGGCCTCGCAGGGCACACCCGTGCGCGCGATTGGCGACGGCGTCGTCGTCTTCGCCGGCCGCAAGGCGGGCTACGGCAACGTCATCGACGTCCGCCACCGCAACGGGTACGTGAGCCGCTACGGACACCTGCGCGGCTTCTCGCGCGGCCTGCGCCGCGGCGCCGCGGTCGCCGTCGGCCAGACGATCGGCTACGTCGGCATGACCGGGCTCGCCACCGCCCCGCACCTGCACTTCGAGATGCTGATGGGTGGCGTGCAGCGCGACCCGCGCGCCGCGCTGCTCCAGCTCAAGGGCGGCGAGCCGATCCCCGGCCGCGAGCGCCTCGCCTTCGACCGCGTGCGCACGCAGCTCTTCAGCTCCCTCGAGCAGAGAGTCGGCGGCGGGTCGAGGGTCGCCGTCGCGGAGTAGCGCGCAGCGGGCTCCGAGGGTCAGAGCGCCGGAGCGAGGGCGAACGAGGAAAGAGGGCAACCGCGCATCGGGGCGCGTTGCCCTCTTTCCTCGTTCGCCCTCCCTCCGCCATGCCTTGTCCCTGTCCGGTCACCCGCCTTTATTCCGCTTCCATGCTCTCCTGGCTCGCCGCCGCCGCGGCCGGGCTGCTCGCCGGCTTCCTGCAGTACGGCGCGCGGCGGGGGGCGCGGTCCGGCGGCGCGGGCGCGCGCCTGGCCGCGCTCGCCCTCCTGCGTGCCGGAGCGGTCGCCCTGCTGGTCGCCCTCCTCCTCGATGCGCCGCTCGGCGGGCGTCGCGCGCCGGCGCCGTTC
>Ga0307406_10001773_pt1 | contig 11797 bp, 10 predicted proteins | sample 322Cmetagenome_3_FD_203706 | JGI IMG/M metagenome (GOLD analysis project Ga0307406, IMG submission 203706) | Maize rhizosphere microbial communities from greenhouse at UC Davis, California, United States - 322HYB-C-2 | ecosystem: Host-associated > Plants > Roots > Rhizosphere > Soil | place... | reverse complement strand
TCGAACAGCTCGGGCGGGAGGATGACCTGCGCGCCCTTGCCCGCCGCCTCGCGGACGAGTTCGGAGACGGCGGCGATATTTTCCTGCACATCGTCCGAGAAGGCGAGCTGGAGGGCGGCGACGGTGAGTTCGGTCATGCTTTCCTCGCTAACTCGGCATCTGCTGGCTGATGCAGTGGAAGCTGCCTCCGCCGGTCAGGATATGATCGGCGCGAAAGCCGACCGCCCTGCGGCCGGGGAACAGCCCGCCGATCGCGTCCAGCGCCGCATCGTCATTGGCCGCGCCGTAGAGCGGCACAACCACGGCGGCGTTGCCGATGTAGAAGTTCATATAGGAAGCGGGCACGATCTCGCCATCGCGGATCACCTTGCCGGGCGAGGGCAGGGGGACGACTTTGAGGCCGAACTTGCGCGCGCGTGCGGCGGCGTCGCGATAGACCGCATCGTTGGGATCGTCGGCTTCGGGAACGGGGATCGCGATTACGCCCGGGGCGACGAAGCGGGCGAGATTATCGACATGGCCGTCGGTATGATCGTTAAACAGCCCATCGCCGAGCCAGAGGATGCGCTCCAGTCCGAGGTCGCTGCGCAGCCGCGCCTCGACATCGCCGCGCGACAGGAACGGGTTGCGGTTGGGATTGAGCAGGCATTGTTCGGTGGTTACGGCGAGCCCCGTGCCGTCGACGTCAATCGCGCCGCCCTCGAAAATCCAGTCGCAGCGGCGGACGGTGAGGCGCGCGGCATCGGCGAGGCGCTGGCCGATATCATCGTCGCCCGCGAGCCGATATTTGCCGCCCCAGCCGTTGAAGCCGAAATCGAGCGCGGTCGGCCGCGCATCGCCGGTGACGATGATCGGGCCGGTGTCGCGCAGCCAGATGTCGCCGAACGCCTGGGTCTCGACCTCGATGCCGGGGCCGGCCATGGCTCGCGCGGCTTCGGCTGCCTCGGCATCGGCGGCGACCAGGATGACGCGCTCGCCCGCGCCGCCATCATGCACCGCGCGCGCGAAATCGACGACCTCGCCGCGCGCGGGGGCGAGATCCTCCTCCCACAGATCGGCGTGGCTGGGAAAGCCGATCCACACCCAGTCGTGCGGGGCCCATTCAGGCGGCTGGCGCTGGCTCATCGGCTATCGATCCCCGATCCGTCCTTCATCCGGTCACTGCTTCGCTGCCGGGCGCGTAGCCGCTGGGCGGGCACGGAAGCAAGCGCGGCAATGAAGTTTCGCAACGGTCGAAAGTCACGAAAGTCGCACCTCTACGCATGCGCGCGTGCGTGCGGGGGCGAGCGCAGGTGCGCGCGAGGGGAAGGGGCGGGCATGGGGAGGCATTGCCGGACATCAGGGGTCTCCAGCGGGTTTTCGAGTTGGACAGGCAGTGCGGCTTGGCCGGGCCGTGGGTGGAACATGGCAGGTACGGCGGTGTGTAGGACAGCGCAATTTCTGTGGCTGGTTGCGTTGCCAAAGCCGTCATCTGCTCAAATTGATTGGGTGAGCGGGTTTGACGGGCTCTCTGCGTCTCCGCGTCTCCGCGCGAACCCGATGCGCTCGCCAAGATCGATAGTTTGAGGTTCGCGCAGAGACGCAGAGGCGCGGAGGAGTGGGAGCAAGCGGTGACGTCTTGCGTACGCGCGCCTCAGGAACCTATCACCGCCAGCAACAAGGGGCACCCGTCAGACCGGGTAAAGGGAGCGCGAGTAAAGCGGTTGGAGGAGCGAGCAGGTCTTACTGAAGTGACGAATTGAGATGCGTTTAGCGAACCTAACACCCATTCCTGTCCTTGTGGACTTGCTTCAGCATTCATCCGGAGCTTGGCGCCTGGCCGCTGGTTGATCCTTGAAACAAGTTCGGGGTGACGGACCGGCCTATTTCCCCGCCCGCGAGGCATCGCGGGCGGCCCTGAACTCGGCCGTCGGATACCAGTTGGGCCAGGCATCGCTGTCCGCCAGTTCGCGGCCGATCGCGTAGAAAAGCTGGAGGTCGCGGACGGCGCCGGACCAGTCCCAGGCGGGATCATATTCGTCGTCGGGCTGGTGATAGCGATGCGCCGTGTAATCCTCGGCCGCGGCCCGGCCCGCGGCGATGCCGCCCTTGACCATGTCCTCGCCGCTTTCGGCATAGATCATCGGCACGCCCTGCTTGGCGAAGCTGAAATGATCCGAGCGGTAGAAAAAGCCTTTCTCCGGCGTCGGTTCGGGAACGACGGTGCGGTTCTGCGCCGCCGCCGCGCGCATGAGGATTTCCTCAAGCTCGGACTTGCCGCCGCCGACGACCACGACATCGCGGGTCTCGCCGAAGATGTTGAGCGCGTCCATGTTGACGCCGCCGGCGGTGCGGGCGAGCGGATAGACGGGGTTGGCGGCATAATATTCGGAGCCGAGCAGGCCCGATTCCTCGGCGGTGAGCGCGAGGAAGATCACCGAGCGATCGGGCGGCCCCGCCTTGCGATAGGCTTCGGCCAGCGCGACCAGCGCGGCGACGCCGGTCGCGTTGTCGACCGCGCCGTTGCAGATGTCGTCGCCATTGACCGGCTCGCAGCGGCCGAGATGATCCCAATGGGCCGAATAGAGGACATATTCGTCCGGCCGCGCCTTGCCGGGCAGGATGCCGATCACGTTCCGCGATGCCTGGCGCCGGATCTTGTTGGCGAGGGTGAGCGAGGCCTTGAGGCCGAGCGGGACGGCCTTGAAGCCCCGCTGCTTCGCCGCCGAGGAGAGCGCGTCCAAATCCTGGCCTGCTGCCGCCATCAGCCGGCGGGCGGCATCGTTGGTGAGCCAGCCGATCGCCTTTGATTGGTCCATATGGCCGCCGGGATCGTCCATCTGGAGCTGCGGGCCGGTCCATGAGCTGCCGACGACGTTCCAGCCATAGGCGGCGGGCTCGCTATCGTGGACGATCAGCGCGGCGGCCGCGCCCTGCCGGGCGGCTTCCTCATACTTGTAGGTCCAGCGGCCATAATAGGTCATCGCCCGGCCGCCGAAGGGGCCATCGAGCGTGGGGGTTTGCCAATCGGGATCGTTGACGAGGATGAGCACGGTCTTGCCGCGCACATCGACGCCTTCATAATCGTTCCAGCCGCGCTCGGGCGCGTTGATGCCATAGCCGACGAAGACGATGTCGCTGTCCTTCACCTCGATCCTCGGCTGCACCTGATAGGTGGCGACGACCATGTCCTGCTTGTAGGCGAAGGCGAGCGGGGCCTTGCCGCCGCTGATCGCGATGCCGGGGCCGGGATCGCTGGTGATCTCGACGAGCGGAACCTGCTGATACCAGCCGCCCTTGTTGCCCGGCTGGAGCCCGGCGTTGGCGAAGCGATCGGCGATGTAGGCGACGGTCTTGTCCTCGGCCGGTGTCGCGGGGGCGCGGCCTTCGAAACTGTCGTCGGCGAGGGTTCGGGTCACATTCTTCAGCGTTTCGACCGAGATTGCGGCGGGGGCGGCGGGCGGCTTCGTTTCCATCGCCTTGGGCGCGCAGGCGGCGGCGAGGAAGGCGAGGAGAAGGGCGGCGGGACGATGGATGGACAAGTCGGCGCTCCGATGCGGTTCGGTCGCCCGATGAGGACAGAAAAAAGGGCGGCCCGCAAGGACCGCCCTCTTGCTTTCGCGATGCCCCGCAGGATCAGCGCGAATAGAATTCGACGACGAGGTTCGGCTCCATCTTCACCGGATAGGGCACTTCATCGAGCGTGGGGACACGCACGAAGGTGACCTTGGCGTTGCCGTCGGGCGCGACATATTCGGGGATGTCGCGCTCGGAGAGGCCCTGCGCCTCCATCACCAGCGCCATTTCCTGCGCCTTGGAGCCGAGCGTGATCTCGTCGCCCGGATTCACGCGGCGCGAGGCGATGTTGCACTTCACGCCGTTGACCCGGATGTGGCCGTGGCTGACGAGCTGGCGCGCGGACCAGACGGTCGGCGCGAACTTGGCGCGATAGACGACCATGTCCAGCCGGCGCTCGAGCAGGCCGATCAGATTCTGCGAGGTATCGCCCTTCATGCGGGCGGCGTCGGTATAGGAGCGCTTGAACTGCTTCTCCGTCACGTCGCCATAATAGCCCTTCAGCTTCTGCTTCGCCTTGAGCTGGAGGCCGTAATCGGAAACCTTGCTCTTGCGGCGCTGGCCGTGCTGGCCGGGGCCATATTCGCGCTTGTTGACCGGGCTCTTCGGGCGGCCCCAGAGGTTCTCGCCCATGCGCCGGTCGAGTTTGTACTTGGCGCTGTTGCGCTTCGACATGTTTAGTCCTTCAATTGCGTTTCAAACGTCCCCGGAACCGCGCTGCTTGCGGCCGAGGCCGGGCAGGACCGCCGCTTCACCGGGGGTGCGGGGTCAATTGCGAAGCGGGGCCTATGGCGGCGTGGGGCGAGAGAGTCAAGGTTTTCAGCGGGCGCGCGGCTTTTCCAGCGCGCTGAGCACGCCACGCAGCGTGCGCACCTCCTGCGCGTTCCAACCGGGCTTGGTGAGAACGGTGCGCAGCGTTCGTTTCGTCGCCGGAACGCGATCGGGCGGGAAGAAATAGCCTGTAGGTTCGAGCAAATCCTCCAGATGATCGATCAACCCGTCGAGCTCGGCCTGCGGGGCGGGAGGATCGAGATCGACCGCGGGGGGCGAGGCCAGACCCATGCCCTTCGACCATTCATAGGCGACGAGGATCACCGCCTGGGCAAGGTTGAGGCTGCCGAAATCGGGGTTGATCGGGACGGTCAGGATCGTGCGGGCGATCGCGACATCGTCGGTCTCGAGGCCGGATCGTTCGGGACCGAACAGGATCGCCGATCGGCCGGGTCCAGCATGGATGGCGCGGGCGGCATCCTCGGGCGTGACCACCGGCTTGGTCACCCCGCGCTTGCGCACCGTGGTCGCATAGACATGGGCGCAATCGGCGACCGCGTCGGCGACGCTGTCGAACAGCCGCGCCTGTTCGAGCACGATGTCCGCGCCGGACGCGGCGGGGCCGGCCGAAGGATTGGGCCAACCATCGCGCGGGGCGACGAGGCGCAGCTCGGTGAGCCCGAAATTGAGCATCGCGCGGGCGGCCTTGCCGATATTCTCCCCGAGCTGGGGACGGACGAGGACGATGATGGGAGGAATCACTCCCGCCCCGCCTCCGCCACCGTGCCGGCGAAGTCCTCGAAGTCCTTGGCTTCGCGGAAGTCCTTGTAGACACTCGCGAATCTTATGTAGGCGACGCTGTCGAGGGCCTTCAGCCCGTCCATCACCATCTCGCCGACGCGGGCCGCGGGGATTTCGCTTTCGCCGCTGGTTTCAAGCTGACGCTGGATGCCGGAGACGAGCCGCTCGACGCGCTCGGGGCTGATCGGGCGCTTGCGGCAGGCTATGGCGATCGAGCGTTCCAGCTTGCTCCGCTCGAACGGCTGGCGCAGCCCATCCTTCTTGACCACGCTCAGCTCGCGCAGCTGGACGCGCTCGAAGGTGGTGAAGCGCGCGCCGCAGCCCTCGCACTGGCGGCGGCGGCGGATCGAGGCGCCGTCCTCGGTGGGACGGCTATCCTTCACCTGGCTGTCGTCATGCGCGCAGAAGGGGCAGCGCAATCCTTACATCCCCTGATAGATCGGGAAGCGGGCGCAAAGCTCCTCGACACGGCCGCGCACGCTCTGCTCGATCTGCGCGTCGCCGGCCTCGCCATTCTTGCGCAAGCCTTCGACCACTTCGGCGATGAGCTGGCCGATCTGGCGGAATTCGGCTGGGCCGAAGCCCCGCGTCGTGCCGGCCGGCGTGCCGAGGCGGATGCCCGAGGTGACGAACGGCTTTTCCGGATCGTTGGGAATGGCATTCTTGTTGCAGGTGATCGAAGCGCGATCGAGCGCCTTCTCCGCATGCTTGCCCTTGGCTTGCTTGGGGCGGAGATCGACGAGCATCAAATGATTGTCCGTGCCGCCCGAAACGATATCGAGCCCCTGTTCCTGTAGGGAAGCGGCGAGCGCCTTGGCATTATCCACGACCGCCTTGGCATAGGCCCGGAACTCAGGCTTCATCGCTTCGCCGAGCGCGACCGCCTTGGCGGCGATGATGTGCATCAGCGGGCCGCCTTGCATGCCGGGGAAAATCGCGCTGTTGATCTTCTTGGCGATCTCATCGTCATTCATGAGAATGATACCGGAGCGCGGGCCGCGCAGCGACTTGTGCGTCGTGGTGGTGGTGACATGCGCGTAGGGGATCGGGCTCGGGTGTGTGCCGCCGGCGACGAGACCCGAGAAATGCGACATGTCCGCGAGCAGATAGGCGCCCACCTCGTCCGCGATCTCGCGAAAGCGCGGGAAATCCCAGATGCGCGAATAGGCGGTGCCGCCGCAGATGATGAGCTTCGGCCTGTTCGCGCGGGCGATGCGGGCGACCTCGTCCATATCAATCATATGGTCGTCCGGCCGCACCCCATAGGCCACCGGCTTGAACCACTTGCCGCTCATGTTGACGGGCGAGCCATGCGTCAGATGGCCGCCGGCGGCGAGATCGAGCCCCATGAAGGTGTCGCCCGGCTGCAGCAGCGCCAGGAACACCGCCTGGTTCATCTGGCTTCCCGAATTGGGCTGCACATTCGCGAACCGGGCGCCGAATAGCGTCTTCGCCCGCTCGATCGCGAGCGTCTCGATCTCGTCGACATATTCGCAGCCGCCATAATAGCGCTTGCCGGGATAACCCTCGGCATATTTGTTGGTCAGCACCGAGCCCGCCGCTTCGAGCACCGCCTTGCTGACGATGTTCTCGGATGCGATCAGTTCGATCTTGTCGCGCTGACGGCCGAGCTCCTTCGCGATCCAGCCGGCGATCTCGGGGTCGGTCTCGGCAAGGCCGCGCGTGAAAAAGCCGTCGGGCAGCACCTCGCTCAGCTTCGCGGGGTTCATGCTCATGCGGACTCCTTCGTGAAAATAGGATTGGAAAGCTTGTCGCGGCGGCGCTCGTGCCGGCCGCCGGCGAAATCGGTGGCGAGGAAGGCGGAGAGGCAATCCTTGGCGGTGTCGATCCCGATCAGCCGCGCGCCCATGGCGATGACATTGGCGTCGTTATGCTCGCGCGCGAGGCGGGCCGAAAGCCCGTCGGAAACCAGCGCGCAGCGGGCGGCGGGATGGCGGTTGACCGCGATCGATATGCCGATGCCGGAGCCGCAGAGCGCCACGCCCTTGTCGACCGCGCCGGACGCGACGGCCTCGGCAAGTTTATAGCCATAATCGGGATAGTCGACCGAATCCGCCGTCGCGGGGCCGAGATCGCGCACGGCATGGCCCTGCTCGCGCAGCCAGGCGACGAGCGCCGCCTTGAGATCAATGGCGGCATGATCGGATGCGATGGCGATCGTCTGGGCCACGGCCTGTCCTTCGGCTTTGAGTCGATGGCGGCTATCTAGGGGCTCGCCGCGCGAAAGGCCACCGGCTTTGCGATGCCGGATCAGGAACGGCCGAACCTTCTTAGGGCGAGCCAGAGCAGCAGCGCCGAGGCGGCCGAAGCGGCGAGCACGGAAGCCGCCGCGCCGATTGCGCCCCAGCGCGGAGCGAGCAGCGCCATCAACGAAAACATCAGCGCGGTGGTCACGAAGCGGAGCCGGAGCGCCAGGCCGGCGCGCCCCATCGCGGCGAGCGCCGGTTCGAATCCCACGGCGGCGAAATCGAGGGCGGCGGCGGTACCGAGCAGCAGCAGGATCGGATAGGCCGAGGCGAACTGGGGCCCCGCGATCAAATCGATCGCCGGGCGACCGATGAGGAGGAGCAGCGCGAATACGATCGCACCGCCGGCCGCCGTCAGCCGCACCGTGCGCGCCAGCAGCCGATCGAAATGCGCGCCCGTTTCCTCGCCCGCCCGGCTGCGCATCAACTCGGGAAAGATTGCGCGGGCGAGCATCTGCGACAGCTTGCCCATCGCCTGCGCCAGCTGCTGCGAAAAGCGGAACTGGCCCGCCGCGGCGGGAGCGGCGATTAAGCCGACGATGAGGATGGTGAGCTGCTTCGCGCCAGCATCCAGCGAATAGAGCAGGTTGGTGGTGACCGCATAGGCGCGAATGCCCGGATTTTCGCGCCAGATGTCGGACCAGCGCCAGGGACGATCGAGCCGCCAGGACACATTGGAGGTGCGGAGCGCGCTCACCCAATAGGCGGCCGCCGTGATCGCTTCCGCGACGGCCCAGACCGCCAGATAGCCGATCACGCTTGGACCCGTGAGCCATACCACGAGCGCGCCGAGGAAGCGGACCATCGGCGTCGTGGCATCGGCGAATGTCGCGGTGGCGAAACGGTCGCGCAGCCGCAGGATGCCGACGGGCGTCCAGTGCGTCGAAAGCACGAGCACCATGCAGATCGCCACCGCCCGAAAAATGAAATCGCCTTCCCAGCCGAAATGCCATCCCAGCAGCAGCACCACCGGCACGATGACGGCCGCCCCGATCAGGGCGGCGGCGATGTCCACGAACGTCGTGAAGCGCAACAGCCGCGCCAGCGCGTCCGAACGCCCGGCATGGAGGTGCGGCATTCCATAGCGGACGACGATCTGCCAGCTCTGGAAAGCGACGAAGGTGGCCACGCCCTGGCCGGCCCCCAGCACCAGGGCGAACTGACCGAATCCCTCCAGCCCGAGCGAGCGGGTGACGATCGCCAGATAGATGGTGCTGACCACCGCTCCGAAGCCCTTGCCGCCGAGCATCCAGCCGGTGTTGTGCAATATCTTGCCCAGCGAGCCGCGACGCTCGGCATGTTCGGGTTGAGTGGTCATGCCGCCGCTTATGGTTCAGGCGGGCTCACAGCAAGGGTCGTCGGCGATCCGCGCAAATCGAGCCTGCAGGGCCTCCGTCGTGGCCCCGTCCGTGGTTCGCAGCAAAATCTCCTGGTTGATCCAGCGGGAACGGGGATTGAAATTGGCGCTTCCCAGCCACGCGGCGGCTGCGTCGCCGGGCTTCTCGATCAGCAGGAACTTGGCGTGCATCGGCCATCCGAGCGGATGGCGGAGGCGGCGGACGATCGCGCCCGCCTGCCGCAGCCGAACGACGTCCGATCCGGGCACCCGCCGTTCGGTATCGTGCACGATGAGATCGACATGTGCGCCGCGCCGGGCCGCGCCGCCGATCGCGGCGACGAAGCGGGAGCCCTTCAGGTGCGAAATCGCGGCGCGAATGCTGGTCCCCTTCCCGATGCCATGAAGCTCGCGCTCCACCTGGCCGGTACGGATGCGCGGGTAGAAGAACAAAGCGCTGTCGCCGGCCCGGATTGCCCGATTGGTGGACGGCGCAAGGCGCGATGCGATCAGGCCGCCGCTTACGGGAATGGCCGATACATGACGACGCAGCGCATCGACCAGTACGGGTTCCTCTATGCCCAGCAGCAGATTATGGCCGCGATCCTGATCGCCGATCTCGGCGATCACTTCGGCGTCTTCGGGCTCGTTTCCCGATGGGTTGAAGGAGCCGATGAAGGCGATCGGGCGCGGCGCGGAGAAGGCATAGATCTTGGCATGGAGGTGGGGATGCACGGGTCCGCGCGGGGCGAAGATACGCAGGCCCCCGCCAAGCCCGTGCGCCTCCAGACGCTTCAGCATGGCAGTATTGGCGTTCTTGCGGCGGGGCGTCCGCTCCACCGTCAGCGTCACGGCGACGCCCCGATCGGACGCGCGGATCAGGGCTTCGGCAAGCGCTTCGTCACGGAAATAATAGGTGCACCAGTCGATCGACGAGCCGGGCGGGCTTTCATCGACATGGCTCTGGAGGAGGTTGCGCAGCGCCCGTTCCGGCAGGTCCGGACCTCCGAAATGGAGTGTCCCCAGCGCCACATCAAACCTTCCGGCCGAGCCAGTCCATGGCGGCATGGAGGTGGCGCAATCCGAAGGCGGCCCCGCCAAGGGCCTTGAGCGCCGAGGAAAGCCGATCGCGCTGGGCGGGATCGAGCGCATCGGCCCCCCTGTCGAACAGCCGGGCCGCGAGATCGGGCTTGCCATAGGCGACCAGGGCGACAATCGCCTTCATCAGCGAGACGCCGGAATCGTTCCGGGCGCGCTGGAGGATTATCTCCTCGTTCCGGAGGAAAATCGCATCGCCATAAGCGATCTGTCCGGCGCGCTGGCCGCCGCCGAGGCCGACATTGGCGACGCCCGCCTTGTTGAGCGCGCGATAGCGCTTGATCCGGGACAGCTCGATCAAATCGAAGCCCGCATCGCGCATGAAGCGGACGATCTCGTCAAAAAGAGGCTGGCCGACATAGCGTTCGACGAAGGACACCTCGACCTCGGCCACCAGCACCGAACGCTCAAGCGACGCGCGTGCGCCTTGCAGGATTTCCAGTTCGCTGCCCTGCGTATCGACCTTCAGCACATCGGGCGCGAAATCGTCACGCTCGGCGATGGCGTCAAGCGGCTCGATGGGGAGCGTTTCGGTGGACACCACCTCGCTGTGCGCGCCCTTCTTGCGGAAGCCGGAAAGCAGCGCCCGATTGGGCGCGAGCGTTGAGGACATGTTGGGCAGGGCGAGGATGTTGAGCGTCGCCTGGCCCGCCTCGCGTCCGAGCGCGACCGGATAGACGCGCCGCTGCCCGCGCCCCAATGCTCCCGAGGGCGCCGCCTCACGCGGATCAAACAGCACGGCGGACAGGATTGGCTCGAACGGCCGCCAGCGCGGCTGGAGACCCCCGGCCGAACCTACATCGACCAGGGTCAACGCGGCATCGGACGGAAAGATCTTCGTGAATGCGGCAAGCGTCATCCGGCGATCATGCCGCCTTGCGCATTTCCATACGGTCCCAGATCTCGACCAGCGCCTGGGTCAGCTCGCGCATCATCGCCTCGCTGTGGGAGGGGCCGGGGGTGAAGCGCAGCCGCTCGGTGCCGCGGGGGACGGTGGGGTAATTGATCGGCTGGACGTAGACGCCATATTCGGCGAGCAGGATGTCGCTGATCCGCTTGGCCTTGACCGGATCGCCCACCATCAGCGGCACGATATGCGTGGTCGACGGCATCACCGGCAGGCCGGCTTCCGCCAGCATCGACTTCAGCAGCGCGGCGGCGGCTTGCTGGCCCTCGCGCTCCACGCTCGATTCCTTAAGGTGGCGGACGCTGGCGAGCACGCCCGCGACCAGCACCGGCGACAGCGACGTCGTGAAGATGAAGCCCGGCGCGTAAGAGCGGATGACATCGACGATGTTGCGGTCGGCCGCGATATAGCCGCCCATCACGCCGAACGCCTTGCCGAGCGTGCCTTCGATGATCGTCAGCCGCTTTGCCGCGCCGTCGCGATCCGAAATGCCGCCGCCGCGCGGGCCATACATGCCGACGGCGTGGACCTCGTCGAGATAGGTGAGCGCGTTATATTTGTCGGCGAGGTCGCAGATCGCGTGGATCGGCGCGACATCGCCGTCCATCGAATAGACGCTCTCGAACGCGATCAGCTTAGGCGCCTCGGGATCGGCCGCGGCGAGCAGCTCTTCGAGATGGGCGACGTCATTGTGGCGGAAGACCTGCTTCTCACAGCCCGAATTGCGGATGCCCGCGATCATCGAGGCGTGATTGAGTTCGTCCGAAAAGATGATGCAGCCGGGCAGCAGCTTCGCCAGCGTCGACAGCGTCGCGTCGTTCGAGACATAGCCCGAGGTGAAGATCAGCGCGGCTTCCTTGCCGTGGAGATCGGCGAGTTCGGATTCGAGCTCGACATGATAATGGGTGTTGCCGCCGATGTTGCGGGTGCCGCCGGAGCCCGCGCCGACATCGTGCAGCGCCTCTTCCATCGCGGCGATCACCTTGGGGTGCTGGCCCATGGCGAGATAATCGTTGGAGCACCAGACGGTGATCGGCTTCGGCCCGTTATGCCCGTGAAAGC
>Ga0307406_10001772_pt1 | contig 11801 bp, 12 predicted proteins | sample 322Cmetagenome_3_FD_203706 | JGI IMG/M metagenome (GOLD analysis project Ga0307406, IMG submission 203706) | Maize rhizosphere microbial communities from greenhouse at UC Davis, California, United States - 322HYB-C-2 | ecosystem: Host-associated > Plants > Roots > Rhizosphere > Soil | place... | reverse complement strand
CGCGTCCGCGCCGGCGGCGGTGAACATGTCCTCGGCGGTGCGCAGGTGGCCGCGGGCCTCCTGGCGCCGGTTCTCCCGCCGCAGCCACTCCCCGTACAGCAGGTGGCTGCGGGCCAGCTCCATCCGGATCCGGGTCCGGCCGAGGTGCTCGATCGCCTGCTGGTACAGCTCGTCCGCGGCACGGCCGGTGGCCAGCAGGGCGCTCGATCGGGCGAGCACACCGAGCGCCCAGTCGGTTCCGCCGGCGCGTGCCGTCGCGGTGAGGCGCTGATGGGCGCCGGCCGCGAGCTCCGGCCGGCCGCTGCGCACGGCCGCCTCGATGAGCTCGGAGAGCGCCCAGTAGGCGACGGCCGACTCGACCGGATGCTCGGTCGCCGCGCTGGCTGCCGGGACGGCATCCGGATAGCGGCCGAGCCCGTTCAGCAGCACCGACTGCGCCCAGTGGGTGACCATGACCCCGCTGTCCTCGCCGCGGGTCACCACGTCGGCCATGCTGGCCTCGATCAGCGGTACGGCGGCGGCCTCGTCGCCGCGCCAGGCCGCCAGCGCCAACGCGCCGTACGGCGCCAGCGCGACGCCGGTCGCCTCTCCGATCGTCTGGATCTCGGCGACCAGCGAGGCGGCCGCCGTGCGCTCGCCGGCGAACAGATGCACGTACACCAGGGAGTTGAGGGTCAGTGGAAGGACACTGAGATCGCCGGTGTCGCGGGCGACGCGGACGTGCCGCGCGGTCAGGACGGACCAGCTCTCGTAGTCCCACATGTCGGCGGCGGTGATCGCCGCCAGCCACAACCAGGCCTGGTCGGCTGCGTCGGACGAGTCCTGGCCGCGGAACGCCCGCAACGCCTCCCTGGTCAGCGGCACGGCGGCCGGGTAACCGTCGGTGAACAGCACGGCGAGGCCGTCCAGCAGGAGATCACCGGGCCGGTACCGCGTCGGTCCCGGCGCCGCTCGCACCGCCCGCGCGACCTCGGACACGCCGGAACCGTCGGCGAACCCCCCGGCGAGCAGGGCCGCACCCATCGCGTCGCGGTAAGTGTCGCGGGCGAGATCGGTGTCCAGCGGCTCGAGCCGGCGGCCCGCTTCGAGGAGCAGACGCGGCGCGGCCATGTCGTGACCGGACGCGAAGGCGATCTGTGCCCGCATCAGTTGCACCCGTGCCTGGTGCAACTCGTCGGCGGGGCGCTCGTCGGCCGTGAGGAGCAGCTTCAGCGCGGTCTCGAAGGCGCCGCAACGCAGTTCGGCCTGGGCGGCGGCCAGCGCGCGGACCGAGCGCGTGGCCGCGTCCGGGGTCAGCTCCGTCGCGCGCCGCAGGAACTCGGCCGCGGCCGCGACACCACCGCGACGCTCGGCCCGGTCGGCCGAGCCGACCAGTTCCGCGGCGACGTCCTCGTCGGCATCGGCGGCGGCCTGCGCCCGGTGCCAGGCTCGCCGGTCGGGATCGTCGGCCGGGACGGTCGCCTCGGCGAGGGCCCGATGGACGGTGCGGCGGTCGGCCGGCGTCGCGGCCCGGTAGATCGCCGTGCGCACCAGCGGATGCCGGAACCGCACCCGGGAACCCAACTCGATCAGCCCGGCCGCCTCCGCCGGCGCTTCCGCGTTCCTCGGCAGGTTCAGCAGATTCGTCGCGCGCCGCAACAACGTCGCGTCGCCGAGCGGCTCGGCCGCCGCGATCAGCAGCACCTTCCGCGTCGGCGCCGGCAGCGAGCGCACCCGCCGGGCGAAGCTCCGCTCGATCTGGCTGGCCAGCGGCCGGGCGTCCGGCCGCCCGAACCCGCCGGCCAATTCCGCCGCCGTCAATCCCCGGGGCAATTCCAGCAGGGCCAGTGGATTGCCCCGCGTCTCCGCGACGATCCGGTCCCGTACCCGTGCGTCGAGGCGTCCGGGAACGGCCGAGTCCAGCAGGGCACGGGCGTCGTCGTCGGCCAGGCCGCCGACGGTCAACTCCGGCATTCCTTGCCACGCCGGCCCGGCCGCCGGCTCGCGGACGGCGAACACGACACCGACACGCTCGGCGAGCAGGCGCCGCGAGACGAAGGTCAGCGTCTGTACCGACGCCTGGTCGAGCCACTGTCCGTCGTCGATGACGCAGAGCAGTGGCCGGTCCTCGGACACCACCGCCAGCAGACTCAGGACGGCCAGTCCGACCAGGAACCGGTCCGGCGGACTGCCGGCGCCGTACCCGAACGCGACGGCCAACGCCTCCCGCTGCGGAATCGGCAGACGATTCCGCAGGTGCAGCATCGGCCGGCACAACTGATGCAGACCCGCGTACGGCAGCTCCATCTCGGATTCGACGCCCGCCGCACGCGCAACCCGGCATCCGGCGGCAGATCCCACGAGGTAGTCGAGCAGGACGGATTTGCCGACTCCGGCCTCACCACGGATCAGCAGGGCTCGGCCGCGACCCGAGCGTACGTCGTGGAGCGTCCGGTCCAGGACCGCGCGCTCCGCCCGCCGATCGCGCAGTTCGGTCCCCGCCCCGCTCGTCATGGCCTCCTTCACCCTGCTCCGAGGTTAGAGCCGTCCACCGTTTGGCGGTAGGGTCGGGCGCGGAGAACGCGGCCCGGTCCGGCCGGAGGGCGGCCACGCCGTCGGGTCGGCCGGTCAACCGTCGCCGCTGAGCCTGCGCAGGATCTCGGCGGCGGGACCCGGGCGGGCGTCGGCGTGCGCGGTGCCGGCCCACAGGTTGAGCGCTTCCGGGTCGCCCTGCCGGGCGGCCGCCGCCCGGATCGGCGCGGTCAGATGATGCACGGCGGGATACCCGATCGGCGCGATCTCCGAGTAGGCGCCGGTGAACCGGTTCGCCAGACCCCGCGCCGGCTGACCGGTGAACGCGCGGGTCACGACCGTCTCGGTGAACCGGCCGGACCGCAGCGCCGCACGGTGCACGGCCCGGGTCCCGGCCTCGTCCGCGAGCAGGAACGCGGTGCCCGCCTGCACGGCGACCGCGCCGGCGGCCAACGCGCGCCGCACGTCGGCGGCCGTTCCGGTGCCGCCCGCAGCGATCACCGGAAGGTCCACCGCCGCGACCACCTCACGCACCACCTCCGGTGCGGTGGATGAGCCGTCGTAGCCGGCGGGCGAGGTGGTGGCGGAGTGGGCCCCGGCCGAGCCGGCCTGCGCGATCAGCGCGTCCGGGCCGCAGGTGATCGCCCGGCGGGCCTCCGCGGCGTTGGTCACCGTCACCAGCACCGTGCATCCGGCCCGGCGCAACGCGCTGACCATCGCGTCCGGCGGGACCCCGAAGGTGAAGCTGACCAGCGGCACCGCGGCGCCGGCCGCGATGTCCACCTTGGCCGCGAAGTGGTCATCGTCGTCCAGCCGCAGCGGCGGCACGTCGACGCCGTACCGCTCCGCCTCCGGGCGCAGCGCCCGCCGGTAGTCCTCCAGCGCGGCCACGTCGGGCGGGCGCGGCGACGGCACGAAGATGTTCAACCCGTACGGCAGCCGGCTCGCCCGCAGCTGCGCGACCTCCTGCGCCACCGCGTCGGGCGGCTTGTATCCGGCGGCCAGGAAGCCCACCCCGCCGGCCGCCGCGGCCGCGGTCACCAAGGCCGGCGTGGTGGGGCCCCCGGCCATCGGCGCCACCACGATCGGACGTTCGTACTCCCACACCATCCGCCCATCCTCCCGCCGGTCGGGGACGATAGCTGATTCCCGTGACGCTGAAGCCGGCAATCTGGACGCCGGCGCGGTCACGCCGGCCCCGGCGGGCCCTCGTGCCGGTCCGGGGACGCCTGCGGCAGATCGCGCCAGGGCACCCGCCCGGTCCGGCGGCGCAGCACGTACCGGGCGAGTTGTTCCAGCAGCCACGGCCCCGTCCTCTCGCGGCGTTCGTAGCCCAGCAGCCGGCCCCATCGGCCCGCGGTGATCACCACCGCCTCGACGGTTTCCCGGCCCTGTGGGTCACGGCGCGTCTCCAGGTCCGCGATGCGGCCGAGGACCCGCCCGGCACCGTCGCGCACCTCGCTGCGCAGCAGCATGCTCACCCGCCACGGCGCCTCGTGCTCAGGAGGCATGGCCGGCTCCGGGGATGCGATCGATGACGTGATCGCGCAGCCACGCCTCCAGTGGCGGATCGGGCAGCTGGTCCCGGGAGACCGACAGGTTGACGGCGCTGTCCACCCCGGCGACCAGGTCGAAGCCGATCCGCATCGGCCCGCGTCCTGGTGCTGGCGCCAGGCGCCGTGCCACGCCGGCGATCCAGCGGCCGAGGGCGCCGCCGATGCGATCGCCGAGGGCCTGCTGGCCGACCAGCAGGGCGGCGACGTACGGGACGCCCACCTCGGTGCGGCCCAGTTCGATGTCGTCGACCTTGCCGACGGGGCGGCCGTCGCGGTCGAGGATCTGCCGATCGAGCAGCTGGAATGCCACCAGCATGTCAGCCGCCTCCCATCCGGGTGATGAGCATGAGCGGAATCGCGGCGACGGCCGCCGCGACGACGACGATCAGGTAGACGCTCCCCACGGAGTTGGCGAGCCGTCCGTTGACGCGGTCGCCGAGGTAGTCCCGGTCGTTGGCCACCACCAGGATCGGCAGATACGTCAGCGGCAGCGCCACGGCGCTGAACACCAGGGTGTACTCGGTCAGCTGGATCGGGTCGATCGTGGTCATCAGCAGCGCGACGCCGACGACGATCCCGATGATCAGCACGGTATGGAATCGGGCGGCGTCGCGAGGACGGCGCAGCTTGCCCCAGTCCCACCCGAAGTACTGCGCGACGGTGTATCCGGTGGACAGTCCGGTCTCCATGGCCGCACCGAAGGTGGCGGCGAAGAAGCCGAGGATGGCGGCGGCCAGCCCGAGCTTGCCCAGGGCGAGGGCGGTGGGCATGGCCACCTGCGCAAGGGTGTCGACGGACATCTGCCGGGGTCCGAACACCGTCGCGGAGGACAGCATGATCGCGAAGGCGAGCAGGCCGCCCAGCGGGAAGCCGAGGAACACGTTGAAGCGTGCGGTGCGCAGGTCCTTGGCGGTCCATTGTTCCTCCACCGCGCCGGAGGAGAAGAAGAACACCTCGTACGGGGTGAGGGCGGAGGCGAACAGGGCGACGGCGAAGAACCAGTAGGTTCCCCAGTCCTCGCCCGCCGGCGGCCCCGGATCCGTCGCCTGGTGCCACAGTGCGCCGGTGTCGGGGCGCAGACGCAGGAACGCCACCACGAAGACGATCAGCACCAGGCCGGTGAGGCCGAAGACGTTCTCCAGCATGGAGAACTTCACCCGCCACAGCGCCACCCACAGCACCACGGCGACGACCGGCACCCACAGCAGGTAGTCGACGCTGCTCGCCAGTTGCAGCGCGAGGCCGACACCGCCGAGTTCGGCGCCCAGTGTCAGGACGGTGACCAGCAGGGATCCGGCGAGGTTGGCCAGGGCCACCCGGGGCCCGAGCCGCTCGCGGACCAGGTCGAACACGGCACGGCCGCTGACGGCGCTGACCCGGCCGCTCATCTCGGCGTACGAACAGATGCCGACGACGCCCACGGCCAGGACCCAGGCGTGCGCGACACCGAAGCGCGCGCCGGCCTCGCTGTTGGCCACGATGTCGCCGATGTCGACGAAGCCGCCGATCGCGGTGAGGATGCCCAGAGCGATGCTCAGCACGCGTTTCACGACGGATGCCTCACTGCCACGCACGCAGCAGGGTGGCCAACTGCCGCACGTCGTGCTCAAGGTCGTCCACGGCAGCGCGCAGACGGGCGTCGTCCCGGGCCGAGGCCGCATCGCCGAGGTGGTCCGCGGCCGCGCCCAGGATCGGGGCGATCCGGTCCCGCTGCGCCATCGATGTCCCGTCGGGAGGGGCCTGTTCGGTGAGCCGCCGCCGGGCCGAGCCCATTGCCCGGGTGGCATCGCGGTAGGCGCTCACCGCGAATGGACCGAACACCTGGCCGTCGAGCTGCTGCCGGCCGATCAGCGCGCCCGTGGCGGCGGCGTCGTGCGCGGTCCTGGTGATCTGCAGGACGGTCCGGTGGTAGTCGGAACCGTCCGGCGGGCGGGACAGGTCGTAGGCGAAGCCGGTCCACAGCAGCACCAGTGCCGTGGCGGCGATCCACATCCGGCCGCGTCCGCGCATCGGACCTCCTGGGATCGGGCCTCCTTATACCGGTGGCTGGGCGCCGAGGTCGAGGGTCATCGGTGTTCCGGATGCGCTCATCGGTCATCTCCCTGCTGGGCGGTGTCGACATGCTGCTCGGCGGTGTCGTCGCTGGTCTTGGTGGTGGTGCCGGCCGGGCGATGATCCCCGGCGGTCAGCGGACGAGCCGCACCCGTGCCGGTTGGTAGGTGACCACGCCGTGCTGATCGAGGTGGTAGAGCGCGCTCGGCTCCGGCCCGCTGACCCGGAGCCGGTGGGCGGTGATCAGCTGGTACGTCGAGAGGGTGGGCGCGACGACCAGCGACGGGGTGAGCACCCGGACGGTCGGTACGGTGCTCGGCCCCTCGCCGGATGTCAGGTCCAGCTGGCGCAACGCCCAGGTGATGAAGACCGGCGATTGGTCCAGTCGGACGATTGTGGCGCCGTGCAGGCGGATCGGGTCGTCGATGCCCGGTGGCGGCGGCGCGGCGTGTCCGCTGCCGGTCAGCGACCGGCGCAGATCACCGGTCTCCTCGGTGCGGCAGGCCCAGCCGCCGTCCGCGTCCCGGCTCAGGCACAGGGTCCTGGACCAGCCGCTGCCGGAGCAGGTCACGGTCAGCGTCCGCACCGCCGACCGGGTGTCGAGGTCGGCATGGAACCGGGTGGTGTGCGGCACCGGCCCGGCGACGACGGCGGTGCCGTCCGCCGAGCGGTTGTCCGCACCCGAGGGCAGCACCAGCTCGGTGCCGACCGTGTCGGTGCGCTGCCACGCCAGAGGTCCGGCCATGGTCGTGCTGGGGGCGCCGCGCAGAGCCGGGTGGAGATCGGTGACAGTGTCGAGGCTCAGTGTCATGGTCAGCTCCTGTCAGCGTTGGCGGTGGGCCGGTAGCGCCCGTGGACCGGCTGCCGGCCGGGGCGGCCGAGGGCCGTCAGCACGTCGGCGCCCTGCCCGGTACGGCTGACCAGGCGCCAGCCGTACCGCGCGTTACCGGCGCCGGTGACCACCGCGGTCATCGGTCGGTGGCCGGCCGGTGTGCCTCGGGCCGCCGGCTCGCGGCATCATCGGCGGCGGGGCGGCGGCGATGCCGGGACAAACCCGCGGCGATCCCTCCGACACACTGCTCGAGGTAGTTGAAGTCGGGGACGGCGACCGCCTCCGCGCGTTCGTGCAGATTGCGTGCCGTCACGGTGTCATCGATGCGGGCCACGTGGTGCTGGCCGTCGGGGTCCATGATTCCGTCCTCCCACAGAGCTCGAGTTCGGTGTACCCATATTCCTTGCTGAGAACCATCATTGCACTATGCAATGAAAGCGGCCACGGCGCTCCGCGGATGCCCGTGCGGCGGTTGGGAACGCGGCTCAGGTGGCCGGCGGCTCCTCGTCGGCGTCGTCGCTGTGCGCGAACCAGCCGAGCCACCAGTCCTGCTCGGCCGGCTCGCCGGCCGCCTCGGCGAACGCCGTCAGCGCGTGCGTCACCGCCGGCTGCCAGAGCTCCGCGGTGGCGGCCACGAGACGTTCCAGCTCCGTCCGGCGGCGGGTGATGATCTGCTCGACGATGTCGTGGCCGGCCGGGGTCAGCCGCAGGCGGACCACCCGGCGATCGCTGCTGGACCGGACGCGCCGCACCAGACCCTTGCGCACCAGCCGGTCGCACATGCGGGTGCCGGTCGAGGGGTTGACCCGCAGCTCCTCGGCGATGTCGACGCTGCGCTGCGGGCCGCGGACCGCCAGCACCACCAGCGCGCGGAACTGCGGAAGCGTGACGTCGCCGTCGATGTCGGCCAGGGAGCGGGCGGTCAGCCCGACGAAGGCCCGGCTGGCCAGCATGAGCGCCTGCACGGCTTGCTCCCGGTCGGCGGGCCCGGAACGTTGCATAGGGAAATGATTGCACTCCCCGACACCGGCGCGGAGCGCCAAGCCGTCACCGCTCCGGGCGCACCAGGCCGGACTCGTAGGCCAGAACGACGACCTGGACGCGGTCGCGCAGGCCCAGCTTGGTCAGCAGCCGGCCGACGTGGGTCTTCACGGTCGCCTCGGACAGGAAGAGGTGGGCGGCGATCTCGGCGTTCGAGGCGCCCCTGGCCACCTCGAGCATGACTTCCCGTTCCCGCTCGGTGAGCCTCGCGATCTCCGGCGGCGGTCGATGGGGCCCGGGCAGACTGCCGGCCACCTGGTCCAGGAGCCGGCGGGTCGTGCTGGGCGCGACCACGGCGTCGCCGCGGTGCACCGCACGGATGGCCTGCACCACCTCTTCCGCTCGGGCGTTCTTGAGCAGGAAACCGCTGGCGCCGGCCCGCAGCGCGGCGAACGCGTGCTCGTCGACGTCGAACGTCGTCAGCATGACTATCTTCGGCGGGTCCGGATAGGCGAGGATCCGGGCGGCGGCCTGGATCCCGTCCAGAACCGGCATGCGCACGTCCATGAGCACCACGTCCGGTCTGGCGCCGATGACCGCTCTGACCGCCGACTCGCCGTCGCCCGCCGCACCGACCACCTGCAGGTCGTCCTGGGAGTCGACGATCATCGCAAGGCCGGCACGGACCAGCTCCTGATCGTCGGCGAGGAAGACGCGGATGCTCACCCGGCCCATCGTAGGAACCGCGTGCCGAGTGTCGGTAGCCCGGCCGGGCCGGCCGGGCGGTCATCGTGGCCGATCCGGGGAGACGCTCAGCCTTGTTGGATGCGGGTGGCGCCCGCGGCGCGCCGGCGGTGGTAGAGGTACGTGACGCACAGCAGCAACGGTCCCCACAGCATCGCCGGCAGGTAGCACGCGACCATCAGCACCCACCATCCGGTCCCGCCGGTGAACTGCTCGACCCGGCCGGTGAACACCCCGACGAGGGCGAAGCTCCAGATGACGATCAGCAGGACACCGCCGACGGTCGCCGGGACGACCACGGCCGCCGGGGGAATCCGCCGGCCGCGGAGCCTCGGCACCCAGGCGGGCACGACCTCCCCCCAGGGGCGTACGAGCCCGAGCGTGAGCAGCGCCAGCGCCTCGCTGATCACGGTGAGGAAGAAGACCCACGCCGACCCCCAGCCGGGGATGTGGCTGGCCCGCATCGCGGCCGGGCTGAAGCCCATGCTGAAGCCGAAGCCCATGATCACCCGCCACACACCCGCGGGCAGGATCGTCAGCGGCACCAGATGCGCGAGGATCACGGCCGGGCGGGGAACAGGCAGCCCGACATCTGCGGCGGTAAGCGGTCGATCGTCGTGGACGGTGGAGGTCATCACGTGCCCCTACAAATCTGCGGTGCGCCTACTGCGGCGCTCTCCGGACCAGCCTCGCCGCCCGCAACCGGCCGGTGCGTCGTCCTGAGGTCGCGAGGGGATACCTCCGAGGGATGAATTGTGCACGGGATGTCATGCGGTGCGCCCGCCCGAGGCGACGCCCACAGCCGGAAGGACGGCCGTCACTTCGAAACCGCCACCGTCGACCGGACCCGCCTGCAGGGTGCCGCCGAGCAACGCGACGCGCTCGGTCATCCCGGCCAGTCCCCGGCCGCCCCCGGTCACCGCTGTCGAGCGGCCGCCGGGACTGTTGCGAACCGTCAGGTGCAAGCGGTCCGCCTGCCAGTCCAGGCACACCCGGATGCCGGCGTCGGCCCCGGCATGCTTCAGGACGTTGGTCAGCGCCTCCTGGACGACCCGGTATGCGGCCAGCTCACCGGCCGCGCTGAGCCGCAGCCGGTCGCCGCGTTCGGTCAGCTCGACGGCCGGCCCGGCCCGCCGGACCCGGCCGATCAGCTCGGGCAGGTCGTTCAGGCCCGGCTGCGGGGGATCGACCTGAGCCGGGTCGCGATCGTCGAGGGCCCGCAGCAGGCCTCGCATGTCGCCCATCGCCTCCTGCCCGGTACGGGCCACCGTCTCCAGCACGGGAAGGGCGGCAGCCGGGTCCTTGCGGGCCATCATCCGGCCCCCCTCGGCCTGGCTGACCATCACCGACAGCGAATGCGCCACCACGTCGTGCATCTCCCGGGCGATCCGCGTCCGCTCCTCCCGCGCGGCGCGCCGGGCGTTCTCCCGTCGGTCCTGTTCCTCCCGCTCGGCCCGTGCCTCCAATTCCCGGACGTACTGGGTCCGCAGCCATCGGTATCGGCCCAGCACCCACGGCACCAGCACCGTCCCGACCACCGCCAGCGCCAGGAACAACGGCCAGCTCCGCACCGGATCGGCGCGGTCGGTGAGCCCGGGTTCGGTCAGCGTCAGATACTCCGCGCCCCACAGCCGCACCACCACGAGGACGCAGCCCGCGCCGGACGCGGCCAGCGCCAGCCGCGCGATCCGTTGCGGGCACCAGGCGGCAACCGAGTACAGCACCACCGGGAACACCACGACGCTGGGCACCAGGATCGGTACGAACGCCGCGACCCCGCCGCCGGTGTCCACGTCGGGCAAGGTGACCAGCACCAGCATCACCGCACCGGCCACGCCGAAGGCGGCCAGCGGCGCGATCCGCCGCACCGCCACGGCAGCGTGACCGATCACCAGCGCGGCGACGGCCACGACCCGCAAGCCACGCGGCCAGGAACCGTCCCAGATCACACCCGCCGAGATGGGCAACGCCAGCACCGCGACAGCCACCGCGAACAGGCCGTCCACCAGCCACCGCCGCTGACGAAGCCACTGCTCGATGGACATCCCGACGCCCGTGTCCACCCGGCCATCGTAGGCGCCGGCCGGGGCGGAAAGGCGTCCGATGTCGCTTCACCGGCCGGGTCAGCGGATGGCCGGACACCACCTCCTGCGGCGAGACGTCAACATCGCCAGGCCGGGGACCGGGGTCCGGTCGACTAGAGCCCCTGGTCGACGGCCTCCGCGGTCAGGGGGTGGTGCAGTGTCTGTGCGCTGACGACGCGGTTGCGGCCGCCGTTCTTCGCGGCGTACAGGGCCGTGTCGGCGGTCAGGACGAGTTCCTCGCTGGTGCTGCAATGCGCGGGCATGGCGGCGCAGCCCACCGAGATCGTGACGTTCGCCAGGTCGTTGGGTGTGACGGCGATGGGTGTGGTGGCGATGCCGCGGCGGATCCGCTCGGCGACGTCGACCACCTGTTCCGGGGTGGTGTGGGGGAGCAGGACGGCGAACTCCTCTCCGCCGTAGCGGGCCACCAGGTCGCCGGGGCGTACCAGCTCGTGGAGGCGGCGGGCGACCTCGCAGAGGACCCGGTCGCCACCGTGATGACCGTAGGTGTCGTTGATCTTCTTGAAGTGGTCGATGTCGAGCAGCAGGACCGCCAGCGGCGCACCGCTGCGGGCGGCCCGGTCGGCCTCGGTCCGCAGGCCCTCCTCGTAGAACCGGCGCGTCCGCAGCCCGGTGAGGCCGTCGGTGATCGCCGCGTGCCGCTGGGTGGCGACCAGGCCGGCCATCCGGGCCAGCACGAGCAGGAACAGGGCGATGCAGGTCGACGCGGCCACGGCCACCTGGGCGGGTGATCCGAGGGCCTGCTGCACCAGCATGGTGGCCGGCGCCATGATCGACGCCACGGCCAGCACCGCCAGGCGGCCGTTGGTGGCGTCCGAGGCGGCGGCCGCGGAGGGCTCGGTGATGCGGCGCATCGACGGGTGCAGGCCGGCCGCGCCAAGCAGCGCGATGCCGACCATCCACACCGGGTCGAGCAGCTCGCCGGTCTGGTAGGTGCCCAGCGTGCTCTGCACCGCGTACACCGCGTCGGCAGCAAGCGTTACGATCAGCGACCCGATCAGCAAGCGGAACGCAGTCGTA
>Ga0307406_10001767_pt1 | contig 11833 bp, 15 predicted proteins | sample 322Cmetagenome_3_FD_203706 | JGI IMG/M metagenome (GOLD analysis project Ga0307406, IMG submission 203706) | Maize rhizosphere microbial communities from greenhouse at UC Davis, California, United States - 322HYB-C-2 | ecosystem: Host-associated > Plants > Roots > Rhizosphere > Soil | place... | reverse complement strand
CAAGCCGATTCGGTACTCCGCGTTACCTGGGGTGGTTTGCAGGTGGTCGTCGATGCTTTCGAGCATTTCGTCAAGACTGGGCTTGAGCATCGGCGCCCTTGCATTTAGCAAGCTGAGGATCTCAGGCACATCGCGTGCCAGATCCGCCAGATGCACCGCGTGTGCGCCCGTCTCCGCAAGCATCTCGATAATGGCGATGCTATGGGCCGCAATCTCGCTAGCGGCCTCAAGCTCGTCGGCGTGAAGCGCGATGCCCGCTCGGCTGGTGAGCGCTTCGAGCGCGGTGCGGCATCCCTTGACGGAGGCCAAGGCGTCGCGGAATCGGAAGGTATCGTTTGCGTTCATGGTGGCCTCCGTGGCCGTCGTTGGTGTGGGGACATGAACGCTTCGTTTGCGCACAAAGCCAAGCGGATTCAGCGATAGAGAACGCTCGCTCTCGATTGCAGACAGCCGGAAGACAGCTTCGGCTGGGTGCCTTCCATAACCTAAACAAGACAATGAGAACGACCGTTCTTCTTGCATCATTTGCTTGGCTTTCGGCTCGATAGAAGCGTTCATGTCCCCGCCGCAACGACGCGGCGCATCCATGGAAGACAAGCATGAAGATCGAACTGGCCGATTCCCATCTGATCCAGAACACGCTTACGCTGTACCAAGCCAGCGTGCAGCGAATCGAAGAAGTCGCAGCGGGCTTTTCGCCGGGCTTTGACGGAGCGGAACTGGAGGCCGCGAAAGTACTAGCGCTGAGCAGCCTGGGTCTGATTCAGACGCTCTTTGACGCACATGAGATCGAATTGGCCCTGCGCGCGGACTTGGCGGGCATGGTCCAGCGCGTCAATGAGCGCGCGCCGAGCGTACCGTTTCGGGCCCGCTGAACAATAGGAGAGCGCAGACCCCAGCGCCTGCCGGGCGCTGGGGTGTTCCTTCTTCTTGAGCTTCGGAAGCGCGACCGATCCATCTTATCTGTCAGCTGTACCGCGGCGTGAACTGCGACGGACACCGCTTTGCTTACCCCGCGAAGGAAGCGTTCATGCCGTCGCCGCAACGACGCGGGGACTGCGAGAACAGCAACATGGGTGCGATTGACCAAGACGAACTGATCGGGGATTTACGCTCGTGCGCGAGCCGCTTGGATTTCTTGACGAACCACGCTCGCGCGCGATTGCTAGCGGACAACGAGTACGAGACGCTTTCGACGCGACTGTCGGTAGCGCTCGGCATGGTACTGGCGCATCACAGCGAAGGCTATCGATCGCAGCCGATTCAGCCCGAAGTGCTACGGGATCTGATCGACGGATGCGATGCCGAGTTGTCGTCCTGGGAGCGCCATATCCTGGCGCGCCATAACAAGGCCCGGCGCAAGCCCGCTGGCGAGGCGACACCGGTTGAACACGCGCTTCGCGGGGTCATGGCGATGATTGATCGCTATCTCGACGGCATAGAGCCGGCCGAGCCGACGCATGCCATCGCGCGAGCCATCGAGCGGGTGGAGCGGCTGATGAGCTGCTACCCGCGCGATGATGAGTTTCAGCACGGACTGGCGCATGCAGTCGCCGGCTTGGAGCAAGCCAAAGCCGCTGCGGAGTTTCAGGGGGTCTGACTCAACGGGCGACGCCCGAGCTGTCCGACGCCTGTCCGAGCCGGCGTGCTAGCGAGAAAGCGCTTGGCTCCAGCCTGGAAGGAAGCGTTCATGTGCTCGCCGCAACGACGCGGCGAACCTGAGAGAACAACAATGGCGAATATGTCTTACTGCCGATTCCAGAATACCGAGCTGGCTTTGAAGGATTGCGAAGGTGTTCTGGAGGAAATGGTCGACAGCGTCCCAGAGCGGCTCAGCGATGAGGAACTGTACGCGGCCCAGCGATTGGTCGCCAGTTGCCTCAACATCGTCCAACTACTGGCCAAGCGCGGCTCGCTGGAATTCGCGCCGGACATGGACCTTGCGACGGTGGTCCAGGAGTTGAACGACGCAGCCGAGTGATAGGAAGTGAGAGAGCCTACCCCAGCGCCCGCAGGGCGCTGGGGTATTCCCTCTTCTTGACGGGTGAGAGACCTGTCTGCCTGCTGTCCGTGGTCGATCCAGCACCTGATATCGCTTGCCATCTTTTCAGAAGGAAGCGTTCATCACGACGCCGCAACGACGCGGTCTACAGGAACTAACCCATGGACAAAGAGGTCATGATTTCCGACGCTGAGCTTCGAAGCCTCAGCGATTACGTCGAGCGGATACTGCGGTCCGGCCACACGTTCTCACAGCCCGACGCAGCCTTAACTTTATTCGCCTGCTATGCCTTGGCCAGCATCCTCGCCGAGCGCACGGATACGATCCGAACGCGTCGTCTCGATCCGAAGATCGTTGGGCGATTGGTGGCCGAGTGCCGCCGAGAACTGGCCCCGGTGGAACGTGCTATTGAGCAGACCGGTAGCTGGTCGGTAAAGCGCTGGGTTCCTAGCGAGATCTGCGCGGACGAGATGACGTTGCGCTGGCTGCATGACGAGATTACGCGCTGCTTCGAAGGATTGGAGCCGGAATTTGTGGGCTTGCCGGTGCATCAGCTCAATCGGGCGGTGCAACAAGCCCGGCTGATGCAGGTATGGGATGTAGCGGACGCCAAATACCAGATCAGCCTGCGCACGGCTATCCGTCATTTGGAGCAGACGATCATGGCGGCGATGTGCGCCCCGCGTAACTGATCACGGGAGAGTGAACACCCCAGCCTTTTGACATGGCTGGGGTGTTCCTTCTTCCTAAAATGTGTTCACTGAATCGCTTGCTATCGTGCCGGAATGAAGCGTTCATGCCGACGCCGCAACAACGCGGCGTCTCCGAGAAGAACCACCATGAGCGAGTATCACCGCAATTTCAGCACTATCACCCGCCGCATGACCGAGTTTGAAGTAACTATTCACGACATGCTGGCGCACGACGACACCGCCGCGCTGACGCGCGAAGATTTGGCGGCGGCTGGCAAGCTGACTCGAAGCTGTTGGGCGGTCGTCGCCATGCTCTGCGGAGCGGCGGGTGTCGACTTGCCGACCGAGCCGGATTGGGACGTCATTCTCGCGAGCGCAAACGTGTCGCTGGGCGGATAGTAGGTCGGGAGTGGCAAGTCCCCAGCGCCCGATGGGCGCTGGGGTGTTTCCTCTTCTAACAGCCCGATCTGCGCCGATGGCCGGCGGACGCGGAGGCTCTACCGAATCGAACCCTTCTATCGTGGGAATCTCCATCCGCGCCTACGGCCGCCATCGCGGCGTGTCGGACACGGCGGTGCGCAAAGCCATTGCCACCGGCCGCATCACTGCTGAGGCGGACGGCAGCATCGACCCCGTGCGTGCCGACGCCGAGTGGGCTGCCAATACGACGTCGGGCAACGCAGTTGCGCCAGCGCGCCCGGCGCGAGCGCGGTCGGCACCGGCCGTCTCCATAGAAGAGTCGTTCGCCGCGCCGGGACGCCCTGCTGCCGGTAATAGCTATGCCCAAGCGCGCACCGCCAACGAAGTACTCAAGGCCCAGCACCACAAGCTGCGCATTGCTCAGCTCAAGGGCGAATTAATCGACCGCTCGCAGGTGATGGCGCAGGTGTTCGCGCTGGCGCGCGCTGAGCGCGATGCCTGGCTGAACTGGCCGGCGCGTATCAGTTCGATGCTCGCAGCTGAGCTGGATATTGATCCGCATGTTCTGCACGTCGCTCTGGAGCGCGGCGTGCGGCAGCACTTGGCCGAACTCGGCGAATTCAACGCCCGATTGGACTGACACTTGTACGACGGCTTTGATGACGTTGCGCGGTCATGGCGCGACGGGTTAACGCCCGATCCGTTTCTCGACGTATCCGACTGGGCCGACCGCGACCGGGTGCTGTCCAGCACCTCGTCGTCGGAGCCCGGCCGGTGGCGCACAGCGCGCACGCCGTATCTGCGCGACATCATGAACGACCTGTCGCCGGCGTCGCCGACCGAGCGCGTCGTGTTCATGAAGGGCGCGCAGGTGGGTGGCACCGAGTGCGGCAACAACTGGATTGGGTACGTCATCGCCTGCGCTCCGGGCCCGATGATGGCCGTGGCGCCCACGGTCGAGATGGCCAAGCGCAACTCGAAACAGCGCATCGACCCGCTGATCGAGGAATCGCCGTCGCTGCGTGAGCGCATTGCGCCCTCGCGCGCGCGGGACGCCGGCAACACGATCCTCGCCAAGGAATTCCGCGGCGGCGTCCTGGTCCTGACCGGCGCGAACAGCGCGGTCGGCCTGCGCTCGATGCCGGTGCGGTATCTGTTTCTGGACGAAGTGGACGGCTATCCGCGCGACGTGGAAGGTGAAGGCGATGCGGTGGCGCTGGCCGAGGCCCGCACCCGCACCTTCACCCGGCGCAAGATTCTGTTGGTATCGACGCCGACGATTGCTGGAGCCTCGACCATCGAGCGCGAGTACCTCGCGTCCGACCAGCGCCGGTACTTCGTGCCGTGCCCGCATTGCCGGCACGAACAGTGGCTGCGGTTTGAGCAACTGCGCTGGACCTGGGGCAGCCCGCGCTCGGCGCGCTACATCTGCGAGTCCTGCGAACAGCCCATCGGCGAGCACCACAAGACCGCGATGTTGGCGGACGGCCGCTGGATTGCAACCGCGCCACAGAATCAGGGCAAGACGGCCGGCTACCACCTGTCGTCGTTGTACTCGCCGGTCGGCTGGCGCAGCTGGGCCGATATCGCCGCCGCCTGGGAATCCGCGCAGGGCTCGGCGACGGCGCTTAAGGCGTTCAAGAACACCGAGCTGGGCGAGACCTGGGAAGAGGAAGGCGAGGCGCCGGACTGGGAACGCCTGCTGGAGCGACGGGAGGACTACCGCATCGGCACGGTACCGGTGGGCGGCCTGCTGCTGGCCGGCGGCGCCGACATCCAGAAGGATCGTATCGAGGTATCGGTGTGGGCCTTCGGCCGCGGCCGGGAGACCTGGCTGGTCGAGCACCGCGTGTTGATGGGGGATACCGCCCGAGCCGCGGTCTGGAACGATCTGGGCGCGATCCTATCGGAGCAGTGGACCCATGCCAGCGGCGCGCTGTTGCCGCTCACGCGCCTGGGCCTGGACACCGGCTTCGCAACGCAGGAGGCGTATGCGTTTGCCCGCGCGGCATCCGACCCGCGCCTGCTGCCGATGAAGGGTGTGGGCAGCGGGGCGGCGCTAATTGGCACGCCGACCGCGGTCGATGTCAGCGTGCCGGGCAAGCGCATTCGACGCGGCTTGAAGCTGTTCGCGGTGGCCGGCGGCATCGCCAAGCTGGAGTTCTATAACGCGCTGCGCCTGTCGATCGATATCGGCCCGGATGGACAGCCGGCCTTCCCGGCGGGCTACGTTCACCTGCCAAAGATCGACGGCGAGTTCCTACAGCAGTTGACCGCCGAACACCTGATTACCCGCCGCGATCGCCACGGCTATCCCCAACGCGTCTGGGAAAAGCGCCGCGACCGCAACGAGGCACTGGACTGCTACGTCATGGCGCGCGCCGCCGCGATGCAGGCGGGCGTGGATCGATTCGAGGAGCGCCATTGGCGGGAGATGGAACGGACCCTGGGCGTACTGCCCGCCGGCCCGCCGCCTGTTCCGCAGCAACTTTCGCCGTATCCCACCCCACAGGCCGCCCCACCGGGCGGCCTTTCCGTTTCTGGCCCGCGCCGAGGGCGCCGGGTCATTTCGAGCCGTTTCATGCGATGAGCGATCTTCCTTACACCCACGAACAACTCCAAGCGCTGCGCAACGCGCTCGCGCGCGGCGAGCGCCGCGTCAGCTTCGGCGACCGCTTGGTCGAGTACCGCAGTGTCGAGGAACTGCTGGCCGCGATCCGTGAGATCGAGGCCGCCCTCGCGGGCACCGAAGGGCGGCCTCGGCGACCACGGCGCTTGCTGACCACCACCGCCAAAGGCTTCTAGTCGATGGGTTGGTGGTCAAAGCTCCGGAGAGGCATGTTCGGCGGCGCGGCGGTACACGAGGTAGCCGGCCACGGCCGACGCTCGACCGCATGGCAACCGAGCAATCCCGGCGCGGTCGCCGCGCTGCTGGCGACCGGTGATGCGCTACGCGTCCGCTCGCGCGACCTGGTGCGCCGCAACGCCTGGGCCAATGCCGCCATCGAGGCGTTCGTCGCCAATGCGGTCGGCACCGGCATTAAGCCGCAGTCGCTGATTGCCGATCAAGGCCAGCGCGAAGCGCTGCAAGCATTGTGGCGGGACTGGTGCGACGACGCCGATGCGGCGGGCCTGACCGATCTATACGGATTGCAGGCCCTGGCGTGCCGCGCGCTGCTGGAAGGGGGCGAGTGCCTGGTACGGCTGCGCCCGCGCCGGCAGGAGGACGGCTTGGCGGTGCCGTTGCAGTTGCAACTGCTGGAGCCGGAACACCTGCCGCTCCATTTGAACCGGGAAGAGCCCAACGGCAATCTGACCCGGGCCGGCATCGAGTTCGACCGCTTGGGCCGGCGCGTCGCCTACCACTTGTACCTGTCCCACCCCCAGGACGGGGCGATGGCGCCCATGTCGCGGCATGGCGGGATGGACACGTTCCGAGTGCCGGCGTCCGAGATCCTGCACATCTTCCGGCCGCTGCGGCCGGGCCAGATTCGCGGCGAGCCATGGCTGGCGCGCGCGCTGGTCAAGCTGAACGAGCTGGACCAGTACGACGACGCGGAGTTGGTGCGCAAGAAGACGGCAGCGATGTTCGCCGGATTCATTACTCGCGATGGTCCCGAAGATCCGTTGCCCGGCGATGGGCCACCGGACGAGCACGGCAATGCGCCGCTCGGCCTGGAGCCGGGCAGCCTGCAAATCCTGGAGGCGGGCGAGAACGTCACCTTCGCCCAGCCGGCCGATGTGGGCGCGAGCTACGACGCCTTCTTGCGCTCGCAGTTCCGCGCGATCGCTGCGGCGATGGGGATCACCTACGAGCAATTGACCGGTGATTTGACCGGCGTGAACTACTCGTCCATCCGCGCCGGCTTGCTGGAGTTCCGGCGTCGCTGCGAGATGGTCCAGCACACGGTGCTGGTGTACCAGCTGTGCCGGCCGATCTGGCATGCGTTCGTGGACGCCGCCGTCCTGTCCGGTGCGATCGAGCTGCCCGGCTACCGGCGCCGCAAGCGCCAGTACCGGACCTGCAAGTGGGTGCCGCAGGGCTGGAGCTGGGTCGATCCGGAGAAGGAGTTCAACGCCATGATCCTGGCGATCCGCGCTGGATTGCTCTCGCGCTCGGAGGCCATCGCCAGCTCCGGCTACGACGCCGAAACCATCGACCGCGAGATCGCGGCCGACGCGCAACGCGCCGATGGCCTCGGCCTGGTCCTCGACACCGATCCGCGCGCTGTCGCGCGCAACGGCGTCAAGCACGCCCCACCGCCGGCCGCCGCACCGGCTCTTTCATCGAACGGTATCGAATGATCGGACTGCCCCATTTGGCGGCGCGTGTGTTCAACACGCCGCTGCTGATCCAGCGCGCCAAGCTGGATGTGATCTTGAGCGTACTAGCGCCCAAATTTGATCTACAAACCTTGCCGCCGCCGCAGATGGGGCCGCCCCCCAGCGCGCCGACACTGGCCAACGAGCAGGGCATTTACGTGCTTCCTATTCACGGCACGCTGGTGCAGCGGGCCAGCGGTCTGGAGGCGCTGTCCGGACTGACCAGCTATTCGTCGATCGCGCGGCGCCTGGACGCGGCGCTGGCCGATGAGTCCGTGCGCGGCATCGTGCTGGACATCGACAGCGCGGGTGGCGAGGCGTCCGGTGTCTTCGACCTGGCCGACCAAATTCACGCGGCTCGCTCGGTTAAGCCGGTGTGGGCGGTCGCCAACGATGCGGCGTTCTCGGCGGCCTATGCGCTGGCGAGTGCCGCCGGCAGGGTCTACCTCACGCGTACAGCGGGCGTCGGATCGATTGGCGTCATTGCCCTGCATGTCGATCAATCGCAGAAGGATGCGAAGGATGGATTGATCTACACGCCCATCCACGCGGGCGCGCGCAAGAACGATGGATCGCCCCACCATGCCCTGAGCGAGGGCGCGCAGACCGCGATCCAAACCGAAGTCGACCGGCTCTACGAACTGTTCGTCCTCACCGTGGCCGACCAGCGCGGCGTCGCGCCTGAGCTGATCCGTCAAACAGAGGCCGCGCTGTACTTCGGCCAGGACGCCATCGACGCCGGCCTGGCCGATCGCGTCGGCACGCTCAGCGATGCCGTGCAGCACCTAAACACCGAACTGGACGCCGCGCGTCCGCCTATTTTGGAGAACCTCACCATGTCTACCCCCGATGCGACGGCGCCGGCCGTCGACGCTGATGCCGTGCGCGCGCAAGCGCATAGCGACGCCTTGGCGATTGCCGAACTGTGCGAGCTGGCGGGCCAACCAACCCTGACGGCGAGCTTCCTGGCCGAAGGTGTTACCGCTGCCGTCGCGCGGCAGCGGCTGCTTGCCGCGAAAGCCGAATCGACGGAGATCACCAGTCATTTGTCGCCAACTGCGCCGGCACCGACCGCGGCAACGTCGCTGAACGACAACCCGCTGATCCACGCGGTCAAGGCGCGCGCTGCTGCGGCGCGCAAGGAGCGCTGAAATGCGACTGACCACCTATCCACCCGTCCATGAAGGATTGAACTTGGGCGACCTGCTCAAGTTCGAGGCCGACAACCTCTACTCGCGCGACCAAGTCACGGTCGCTGCCGGCCAGGTTCTACAGCTCGGCCAAGTCGTCGGGCGCATTACCGCGACCGGTGAAATCGCGGCCCTCGACCCGGCGGCCACCGATGGTCGGGAGGTCGCGGTTGGCGTGGCCATTCTGCCGATCTCGACCGCCGCCGAGCCCGCTTCGGACGGCTTGATCGTCGCGCGCCACGCGACCGTCGCTGACCACGCCCTGGTCTGGCCGCGGGCCGTCACCCCTGAACAACGCGTCGCTGCCATTGCGCAGCTGCGCGACCTCGGCGTCCTCGTGCGCCACGGAGTCTGATCGATGTCGATGAACAACCCGTTTCACAACCCCGCGTTCTCGGTCAGTGCGCTGACTGCCGCGATCAACCTGCTGCCGAATCAATACGGTCGCCTCGATGAGCTGAACCTGTTCCCGATTAAGCCTGTTCGCACGCGCCAGGTCACGGTCGAGGAGCGCAACGGCGTGTTGTCGTTGCTGCCCACGCAGCCGGTCGGCTCGCCGGGCACCGTAGGCAAGCGCGGCAAGCGCGCGCTGCGCGCGTTCAACGTGCCGCACATCCCGCACGACGACGTTGTCCTGCCCGAGGAGGTTGTAGGTGTGCGTGCCTTCGGCACGGAAACCGACCTGGAGACGGTCGCGGGGGTCATGGCCGATCACCTTCAAACGATGCGCAATAAGCACGCCATCACCCTGGAGCATTTGCGCATGGGCGCGCTGAAGGGCGTGATCCTGGACGCCGACGGCACCGAGCTGGCCAACCTGTTCGACATTTTCAACATCACGCCGAAGACCTTCGATTTCCAACTCGGTAACAAGGACACCGATGTTCGCAAGAAGTGTCTGGACCTCAAGCGCTACATGAGCCAGTCGTTGCTCGGCGAACGCATGAGCGGCATCCATGTGTTGGTCTCCACGGAGTTCTTCGACGCGCTGACGGGCCATCCGAACGTCAAGGCCGCGTATGAGCGTTGGCAGGAAGGCGCCGCGTTGCGCGACGACATGCGCGCGGACTTCCGGATGGCGGGCGTGCGGTTCGAGGAATACACCGGCGAGGCCAGCGATGCGGACGGCAAGTCCCGCCGTTTCATCGCCGAAGGCGAGGGTCACGCGTTCCCGCTGGGCACCTTGGACACGTTTGCCACGTATGTCGCGCCGGCCGATTTCAACGAGACGGTCAATACGCTGGGCCAGTTGCTGTACAGCAAGCAGGCACCGCGCAAGTTCGACCGCGGTACCGACCTGCACACCCAGTCCAATCCACTGCCGATGTGCCACCGGCCGGCGCTGCTGCCCAAGCTGAAGGCGTAAGCCGTGGACGCGTTCTCCACGATGGACGCCGTAGTCTTCGACACGCTCGGCGTCGTCGCGCAGGTTCAGCGCCCACCTAACCCCTCGGTGCCGATCCGGCTTGTCGTGCGCGACGGTGTCGAGCGCCTGGGGGAGTTCCAACAGGTAGTCGGCCGGGCCCGGCACATACTTGCCCGCAACCTCGACTGGCAATTTCGCCGAGGCGATCTGGTCACGTTGGCCGAGCAGACCCGGCCGATCGAAGCGCTGATCCGCGATGACGGCTTGGTCAACGAGGCGGTGCTGCATGGATAGCGCAGCGTTGCAGCCGCTACCGCGGATCCCGTCGTGGGACCTGTTGGAGCGGATCGCTGCCCGACTGGCTGATATCCGCCAGGACCGCGGCTACCGCACCAACGTCGGTTCTACCATCACGCTGGAACCCTCGCAGCACTCCGATGAGTTTGCGACGGGCCTGACGCTGGCTGCATTGGGTATTCGGCGGGACGAAGCCAAGCCCCACGGGCGGCATCGCGTGATGCAAGCCGTCGCCGAGGCGACCGTGCCCGTGTCGCTGGAGGAAGCCCACGTTGAGTCGCACGCGATCGCGGCTGACATCGAGGACGCGCTGGACGATTGGATTCCGCTACCGAATGCCTTACCGGTCCAGGTCGAGGACGTTGTGTTCCTGGATCGGCCGGAAGGGCTGCCGGTTGTCGCCGTCCAGATCGCTCTGACGATCCGCTATCGCCGCTGATGGACCTGTTCATCGACGCCAACGCTGCGCTAGCCGTGGCGAAACGCGTGAGCGAGATCCCGGCGAAGGTCGCCCTGGCGCAGCGGCGCGCACTGGGTACCCTGCGCCGCCGCTGGCCGGTCATCGCCCGCCGCGACATCCAAACCGAGTACGCCCTGTCGGCCCAGCGTATCCGGGCCGGGATCAGCGTGCGGACCACACGCGAGGGGGTCGAGCTAGTCGGCGTCGCACGCGGCGTCGGTCTGCGCAACTTCGCGTCCAGGCGCAGCGCTGACGACCGCGGTTTGAACTTCACCGCCCTGCGGGGCAAGCGCGGTTTTCGCCGCAGCGGCTTTCATCGCCGTCACGGTGGCGCCGACATCGCATTCGTCCGAACACCGGTCTCCGGCGACAAGCGTGTTCCGCGCACCCCAATTCAGCGTCTGTACGGACCTTCCTTGGCGCAGATGTTGCGCAAGGGCGATCGCCCGGACCGCATGGCCCAAGCCGGTCTCGACGTGATCACCGCCGACATCGACCGGTTGCTGCTGCGCTCGCTGCGCCGCTGATTTCCTGCCGCCCCCTCGGGCACCACACCATATATATAGGAGCAACGCGACCCATGGCCGCGCAGGACCTGTTTTCGTTTCAGGGCAAGGTCTTCCTTGCCCAGCGCCAAACCAATGGCAAGCCCGGCCCGCTGCGATGGGTCGGCAATGCCCCGCAACTGCAGTTGCAGCTGGAGGTTCAGAACTCAGACAAGACCGAGTCGTTCAGCGGTAATCGCTTGCTGTATGGCCGCCTGGTCCAAAGCAAGACCGCCAACGTCAACCTGACGCTGGACGAGGCGACCCCCGAGAACATCGCCGAAGGTCTGTATTCGGTTCCGGCGACGCTGCCGGCCGGTGCGGTCAACAATGAACTGCTGCCGCCTGGCTTGACGGCCGGGGACGTGGTCGCACTAGACCGCGGTTGGGTCAGCGATGTGGTGTTGAGCGATAGTGCCACCCCGCCGGCCCCGGTGCCGGCGGCGAACTGGTGGATCGAATCGCCTTCGGCCGGCTTGGTCGGCCTTCGCAAGGTTGAAGGACTGACCCAACCGTTCAAGGCCACCTACAAGCACGG
>Ga0307406_10001766_pt1 | contig 11839 bp, 4 predicted proteins | sample 322Cmetagenome_3_FD_203706 | JGI IMG/M metagenome (GOLD analysis project Ga0307406, IMG submission 203706) | Maize rhizosphere microbial communities from greenhouse at UC Davis, California, United States - 322HYB-C-2 | ecosystem: Host-associated > Plants > Roots > Rhizosphere > Soil | place... | reverse complement strand
GTCGCGCAGATTTCGCTGCACGATCCGACGGGCGACGGCAAGCAGGACATCCCCGAGGGCGCCGCGCGGCCGGTGTTCGCCCTGCGGCAGGTGCCGATCGGACCGAGCGGCCCGGAGCTCATCCGCGCCATGCGGCCGACCTTGCAATCGCAGGCGGACCTCATGGCGAACGTGATCGTCGGGCGATTCTGGGAGGAGAACGACGACCTCGATTTTTACGTGCGCCGCGGCGCGGAGGGCGGGCCGCCGCTCCTGTATTTCGTGGCGCCGTCCGATCGAAAGCCAGATCCGGCGGGCTCCGACGATCCCAAGCCCTACCGGTACGAGCGCCCCGGGTTTTTCACGAGCCCGGACCTCTCCGAGGCGAGCCGCGTCTCCTCGCGCGAGATGGCGGGCGTCTCCGACACGGAGCACGAAAAGGTGCCGCTCCCGCCGGGCGACGTCGTGTTTTATGCGGAGGACGACACACGCGACGTCTACGAGATCCGTATCTCGGTGCCCGCGGAGGAGGGACGCGACATGGTCGTCGATTTCGAGAAGGTCGCTCCCAGGAGGTCGCGATGATCCCGGCCCGATTCTGCGCCCTGCTCGTGCTCCTCGGCGCCTCCGCCGCGGGTTGCGTCGAGCCCGTCCGCCTCGATCCGCCCGCGCCCGAGGGGGAGCTCAGGGTGGGCGAGAGCCGCGAGGTCACCTTGCGATTTCTCCGGCTCGACGTGGAGGATTTCGCGCAGACGCTCGGCACCGAGGAGCTGGGAGCATTGCCGCGAAAAACGCTCGAGGAGACCTGGCTGCTCGACATGGAGCTCCGGCCGCTCGTGGAGAATGCCCTCGACCAGTTCATGCGGCTGCCCGCGGAGGAGGCGAAGGCGCTCCCGCAGGCGGCCTGGAACATGTTTTACCTGCTCAACATGACGCCGGAGAACGCGCGCCTCGAAGGCACGGCGCTCGCGGGGCTCTCGGCCGTGGGGGAGGCGGTCGGGATCTCGCCGTCGCAGATCCTCGCGGATCTCACGGGCGCAGGGCCGAACGATCGAATCGCCGATCGTTCGATCGTCACCGACGTCGTGCTCGAGCAGGTGATCGCGACGCACCCGCGCACGCGGATTCGCCGCGGCCCGGTGACCGCCGATCATCCCGAGGGCATTTATCCCGTGGAGGAGGGCAAGATCGCCCTCAGCCTTTACGACGTGGCCACGGATTTCGCCTCGCTCTCGGAGAGGTTTGGCCGGGCGTCCCTCGCTCCGGCTGATCCGCGCGGCCCTGCACATCCGGGGTTTCTCCGGTCCGCGTCCGGCCTCTCGGCCGACGAGGGGGGCTTCCGGATGACGGTGCGGCTCGACGTGAATGCGCTCCCGTACCGGGGCGTCGACGCCTCGCACGCGCGCGTCGCCAGCGTCAATTCGATCGGCGCGCAGATCGGCCGCGCCTTCGATTTCACCGATCCGCGGTGGCTCGAGGTCGAGGGCCTCGCGGAGGACCTCGCGATTCGCGAGATGACGATGACCATCGAGGAGGATCCCCGCTACCTCGCGCCGGGGACGAGCCGGGATCCGCGGCCGCTCGGTGATTCGCCGGTCTGGGGCGCGGCGCCGTGGGCCGAGGAGCGTGTCCTCGCCGAGACGGGGCGGCGCCTCGCGGCGCGTATCCCCGCCCATTGCACCACGTATTCGCCGGCGGGTGAGGTCTCCGATCCTTTCGAGGCGGTGCGCGTGTGTATCGACGGGGACGGCTGGGTCCAGATCGAGGTCGATCCGAGCGTGATCCTCGAAGGGCCGCCGCCGAGGCCGGGGTATTTCTGGGATTTGCTCCTCGAGGTCTCGCAGGCGCGAATGCACGACGGCGGGCTCGCGGAGGGCGAGGCGGACGTCGTGATGCCCGTGCGTGACGTGCCCGTGGGCGTGCGGACGGAGGTGGTCGTCGCGCGGATCCGCGAGAACATCGAAAAGAATCCCGCCGCGCTCCGGGACATGGCCGAGGCGCTGACACGAACCACCCGCGGCGACGCCGATTTTTTCTACGTGCAGCCCGAGGGCAGCGCCGAGGATTGGCTCTATTTCGTGGCGCCCGAGGACATCCGCGAGGACGCGGAGGGCCACCCCGTGCGGCCGTACGCCTACACGAGCCCGGGTTTTCATGCGGATCCGGCGCTCACGCAAAAGCTCTCCTCGCATGTCGACATCGGCGGGGACACGACGCACGAAAAAGTCCGGATCGAGCCGGGAGATCGGCTCTACGTGAAGGACGCCGAGGGGCGCGTCTTCGAGATCGCCGTGGAGGAGAAGCCGAGCCTGCATAAGCTCGCGCTGGTCGTGACGCGTGTGTCGTGAATCAAATGTTGGGGGAGAGCACCATGTCACGTCGTCCGTTACGATTCGCGCCCCTGCCCCTCGTCGTCGGCGCGCTCCTCGCGCCCGAGGCCGCCTTTGCGTCCGGGCTCGACGCGCCGATCGTGGGGAGCGGGCAATCCGGGCCGACGATCTCCGACGGCGCCGCCATTCACCATAACCCTGCGGCGCTCGTCGGTATCGATCGCCCCGAGCTCTTCGGCGGCGCGGGCCTCGTCGCAGGGAGGGTCGGGTATCGGCGCGAGCGGCGGGGGACGTACCAGACGCCCGATACGATGCGCCTGCGGGGGCCCATGACGGAGGGCGAGACGGCCCCGGACAAACGAGGTTTTTCCGAGGAGGTGGTGGCGACGCCCCTCGCGCCGACGGGGGATCTGTTTTTCGTGATGCCCATCGCGCGGCGGCGGCTCGTCCTCGGCCTCGGCACCTATGTGCCATACGCGGCGGCCCTCGATTTCCCGGCGAACGGGCCTCAAGCGTGGCAACTCCAGCAGGCGTTCATCGTGGCGACGCACGTGACCGCGAGCGCGGCCGCGCGTGTCCTGCCAAACCTTTCGTTCGGCGCGGGCGTCTCCTACGTGGGCGGGCTCGCGAGCCTCTCGAAGAAACAAGATTTCGCGGAGCTGCCCGAGTTCCAGCGGGCATTTTCGGATCCGCCCATCGGCCAGCCGAACGAGTTCGGCCCGAATGCGCCGAGCCACGTGCGTGAGCTCGACGTGCTCTCGCGGCCGACCTCGATCACGAACGCCCTGAGCCACGGGATCTCGTTCAACGCGGGCCTGCTTTATGAGCCCACCGAGGACGTGCGCCTCGCGCTCGCGTACCAGCACGGCGCGCAGATGCGTTATCGGGGGCGCTTCGCGCTCGACATGAACGATCCGTTCTTCACGCAGGACCTCGCCGCCCAGGGGCTCCGGTATCCGGCGCTCGTCGAGGGGGACGCCGAGCTCGCCTTCCGTCTGCCGAAGCGCGTCACGGCGGGCGCGGCGTATCAGGCGACGGATGGGTTCCGCTTGGACGGGTTCGTCCAGTACGTCACGTATTCGGACGTGGATGCGTTCGTCGTGACGACCCGCTCGCCGGATCTCGCGCAGCCGAAGCTCGGGATCGGCCCGTCGGTGCGGGCGGTCTTGCCCCGGAAATGGAACGACACGGTGTGGGTGGAGGCCAATGGGCGCCTCGCGATCTCGCGGCTCTTCACCATGTCGGCGATGGTCGGGTATCAATCACCGGCCTCGCCCGACGAGACGATCGACGTGGGCTCGCCGGACGGGCACCGTTTCCTCGGCGGCCTCGGGGCCGTCGTGCGGGCGACCGAATGGCTCGATTTGCATGCAGACGCTCGCGCGCAGGGAATTCTGCCGAGGACGGTGACGACCTCGCGCAGCGACGTCGGCAATGGGCGGTACACGCTGGCGATCGGATACGTCGGCGGGCACGCGAAGGCGCGGTTCTAAGGGGCTCGCGCCGCGGGTGCTGACGGCGCTTGTGGGGCGCCGGCGTTTCTGCTGGAATGGTCCCGTGACGAACCTGAAACCGCCTGGCGAGCGTGTGGCCCGTGCCCCCGGCCACCGCATCCCTTATGGCCCAGATCCGAGCCAGTTCGGCGAGCTGCGTGTCCCCCCGGGGCCTGGCCCGCACCCCGTCGCGGTGATCCTCCATGGCGGGTGCTGGACCACCATGGTCGCGCTCGACATCATGACCCCCCTGAGCGAGGACCTCACGAACGAGGGCCTCGCGACCTGGAACGTCGAGTTTCGGCGAATCACGATGGGCAAACCGGAATCGGGATATCCAGGGACGTTCCTCGACGTGGGCGCGGCCATCGACGAGCTCCGCGCGCTCGCGCCCGTCCACGATCTCGATCTCGACCGGGTGGTGGCCGTCGGCCACTCCGCAGGCGGGCACCTCGCCCTCTGGGCAGCAGCGCGCCCTCGGCTCCCGTCGACGAGTGGCATTCGTGGCTCCGACCCGCTCCCGCTGCGCGCCGTCGTTTCCCTCGCGGGTGTCCTCGATCTCGCCGACACGAAGGCGCGTGGCCAGTGCGGAAAACTCGCCGACAAACTCCTCGGCGGCACGAAGGCCCAGGTGCCGGAACGTTATGCAGAGACGAACCCCGCCGAGCTCGTGCCCATCGGCGTACCTCAGGTCCTCGTTCATGGGACCGCCGACGACGTCGTGCCCGTCTCGGGGAGCGAGGACCATCACGCCCGCGCGCACGCCGCCGGGGACCGGGTCTCGTTGACCACCATTCAGGACGGCGACCATTTCGATGTGATCACCTCCGCGTCGACGAAATGGCCTCGGGTTCGCGAGCAGATCCTCGCCCTCTTCGAGGAAGAATGAGGCCTGGCTGGTCATAGCGGTGACCAGTTCCCTGAAACGGTGTCGTTGATCTGTATTCCAGATCTCTCGCAAGCCAGGTCACGCAAAGAGCGGCGCGCGTTGGCTTTCGTCCAATAAGGACGAGCTACCGGTGCGACGGAATTTCGTGATACGACGGAGGCTGCATGCAGCCTCAGCACCCCGCGCAGCAGCCCGTCCTTGCCCTCGAGCCCTGGCTTCGGGCCGCGATCGCGGCGGCCGACGCCCTCGCCAAGCTTCATCAGAGCGGTATCATCCACCAGAACATCCGTCCGCAGACGCTGCGGGTCGAGCCCGGGGGGGCCTCGGTCGAGCTCGTCGGCGCCGAAGGGTACGAGCTCAGCGCGGCCGTGGTGCTCACGCTGCCGCTCGACGCGCTGCCGTACATCGCGCCCGAGCAGACGGGGAGGCTCGAGGCCGCAATCGATCACCGCGTCGATCTTTATTCGCTGGGGGTGGTGCTCTACGAGCGCCTCGCCGGCACGTTACCATTTCACGCCGAGGACGCGGTCGGCTGGGTGCATTGCCACGTCGCGCGGGCTCCGAAGCCACTCGCGGACGTGGCGCCGGGGACGCCGGCGGTCGTCTCCGAGATCGTCATGCGCCTGCTCGCGAAGGCGCCCGACGAGCGTTACCAGAGCGCGCGTGGCCTCACGCACGACCTCGAGCGGTGCCTCTCCGAGCTCACGGACCTCGGCCATATCGATCCCTTCCCCCTCGGCGCGCGGGACGTATGGGACAAACTCCGCGCCGCCAGCCGGATGTACGGCCGGCGCGCCGAACTCACGGCGCTGCACGAGATCCTCGAGCGCGTCCGGGAGACGGGCGCGCGCGAGGTGGTGCTCGTCCAGGGGCCCTCCGGGATCGGCAAATCCGCGATCCTGCGTGAGCTCCAGCGCGAGGCGGGTAATGCCCGCGCGATTTTCCTCTGGGGGACGTTCGAGGAGCAGCGGCGCGACATCCCCTACGCGACGCTGGGCCAGGCATTCGAGGGGCTCGTCCGGCAGATCGTCGCCTCGACGGACGCGGAGCTCGCGACGGTCCGGCAAGAGCTCGCGGCCGCCCTCGGCGACAATGGGCAACTCATCATCGGGCTCGTCCCCCAGATTCAGCTCGTGATCGGCAAGCAGCCGCCGGTCACGCCGCTCCCCCCCGCCGAGGCGCGGACGCGCCTGCACCAGACGTTCCGGTCCTTCGTATCGGTATTCACGAGCCGAGAGCGCCCGCTCGTGCTCGTGCTCGACAACCTGCAATGGGCCGATTTCGCGAGCCTCGAGCTCCTGCAGCACGTGCTGACGCACCCCGAGGGCCGAAGCCTGCTCGTCATCGGGACCGAGCGCGGGGACGAGGGAGACGCGTCGCACCCCGCCCGGGTGATGCTCCGCGACGTCCAGAATGCCGGCGTCGTCGTCCACGAGCGGGTCATCCGCCCGCTCGAGCGCGCGGATTTGATCGAGCTCGTGATTGATCTCTTCGGTTGTGATCGAAAAGAAGCGGAGCCCCTCGCGGCCCTGCTCTGGACGAAGACCGGAGGCAATCCATTCTTCGCGGGGCAGCTCCTCGGCGCCCTCCACCACGATCACCTCATTCGATTCGATACCCGTCGCTGGGCGTGGGTGTGGGACATCGCCGAGCTCGAGGCCAAGGAGATCACCGACGACATGGTCGAGCTCGTCCTCGGCAAGCTGCGGCGCTTGCCCCAGGACACGCTCGACGTACTGAAGCTCGCGGCTTGCATCGGCGGCGAGTTCGCGGTCCACCTGCTCGGCACGTTGAGCGAGAAGAGCCCCGAGGAGGCGCGCCGCGCGCTCGAGCCCGCGCTCACGGAAGGGCTCCTGCTGCAGCGCCCGGACGGGTACAAATTCATGCATACGCGGGTGCACCAGGCCGCGTATTCGTTGATCGAGGAGCAGGAGCGGGCGTCGCTCCATTTGCGCCTCGGCTGGCTCCTGTTCGAGCGTACGCCCGAGGCCGAGCGTGAAGGCCTGCTCTTCGACATCGTCAATCAGCTCAACCTGGGGGCGTCGGGCGCCGCCTCCGCCGCGGAGCGGCGACGTATTGCGGAGCTCGATCTCCAGGCCGGGCGGAGGGCCAAAGCGTCGAGCGCGGCGCGCTCCGCAGCGGCGTACCTGTCCACGGGCATGTCGCTCCTGCCGCCCGACGCGTGGGAAGCCGAATACACGCTGGCCCACGGCATGCATCTCGAGCTCGCCGAATGCGAATTCGTGCTCGCGCGCTTCGAGGAGGCCGAGCGGCTCTGCGGCGTCATCGTGGAGCGCTCCCGCACGCCGGTGGATCGGGCGGCCGCGCATCGATTGCAGATCGAGCTCGCGACGGCACAGGTGGACAACACACGCGCCGTCGACGTCGCCCTCTCGTGCCTGCGCCTGCTCGGCGTGGAGTTGCCGAGAAACCCGACGCACGAGGAACTCCGCGCCGAGCTTTCGGCGACCCGCGACGAGCTCCACGGCCGCCCCATCGAGGAGTTCGCCGAGCTCCCGGCGATGACGGATCCGAGCATGAGCGCCGCAATGCACATCCTCTCGTCGGTGTACGCGCCCGCGGCGTACGTCGCGCCGAACCTCGCGCCCATGGCGGCGGCTCGGATGGTGCGTATCAGCGTCGAGCACGGCAATTCTGCGGCCTCGGTGTTCGGGTTTTCCCACCTCGGCCTTGGCCTCGCCGCCCGGTTCGACGAATACAAGGAGGGGTTGCGCTTCGCCACGCTCGCCTGCGAGCTCGCGCGACGGCCTGGGTATGGTGCTTATGCCGCGCAGGCCACGATGGCGCTCGCCCTGTCGTTCATTCCCTGGTCGGGGCATGCGCGGGAGTCGCTCGACCTTTTGCGGAGCAGCTTCAGGCTCGGCCGCGAATCGGGGCAACTCCTGTATGCGGCCGTGGCCCTCGTCCAGAATGCGATGACCCAGATCACGCTGGGCGAGCCGCTCGAGGCCGTCTACGAGGCGACCCTCCCGGCCTTCGAGTTCGCCACGAACGCGAAATACTCCTTCCTCGCCGAGAACGCAGTGCTCGTGCAGCGCTTCGTTCGTTGCATGTCCGGCGATACCGATCGGTTCGGGTCGTCGAGCGGAGATGGCTTCGACGAGTCCGCGTTCGAGGCGCACGTCCGCGAGCGGGGCAACCCGGTCGTCGCGATGTTCTTTTACATGCACCAGCTCATGGCCCGGTACTACGCGCACGACCATGCGGGCGCGCTCGTGTCGGCGCGAGCCGCCGAGGAGTTCACCAGCGGCGGGGTGCATTCGATCGCCGAGGCCGAATGCACGTTGTACGGGGCCCTCACCCGCGCGGCCCTCCACGATGAGGTCGCGGGAGAGGAACGCGAGCGCCTGCGGCAGGAGATCGTCCCGCTGGAGGCGCGGCTCCGCCGCTGGGCCGAGAGCTCTCCGGATACCTTCGGGTGCTGGTATTCACTCGTCGCGGCCGAGATCGCTCGTATCGAGGGGCGCGAGGACGATGCGGCGCGCCTCTACGATCGAGCGATCCGGGAGAGCCACGCGTCAGGCTTCGTGCATCACGAGGCCCTCGCGTGCGAGCTCGCGGGCCGACTCTCGCTCCGCCGGGGCCTCGCCGTGGTGCCGGCCGCGTATCTCCGCGAGGCGCGGAGCTGTTATGCGCGGTGGGGCGCGCGGGGCAAGGTGAAGCAACTCGAGGCGCTTTACCCGGAGCTGCTCGCCGAGCCGCGCAGGGAGAGCGGACCCGTGCTGGTTGCGAACGCGGAGCCCATCGATACGTTGACCGCGGCGAAGGCCTCGGCCGCCATTTCGAGCGACATGTCGCCGGACCAGCTCCTCGCGACGTTGATGCGTATCCTCATCGAGCACGCGGGGGCGCAGCGGGCTTGCTTGCTTTTGCCCGCCGCGGGGACCTTGGGGGTGGCCGCGGACGTCACCTCGGATCAGGACGGCGTGCGCGTCGACATTCCGAGGAGCGCGCGTGGCCCCTCCGCGTCGAGTTTTCCCATTGCGGTCGCGCATTACGTCCGTCGCACCCGGGAAAAACTCATCCTCGACGACGTGGCCGCGCAGGGGTTGTTCGCGGCCGACCCGTATCTCGGAAAGGCGCCGCCGAAATCGATGCTCTGCGCGCCGATCGTGCGACGCGGGGAGGTGGCGGGGATCCTTTATCTCGAGAACAACCTGGCGCGCGGCGTCTTCACCGCGCGCAGGCTCGCGCTCCTCGAGTTCCTCGCGGCCGTCTCGCTGGAGAACGCGCTGCTCGCCGCCGATCTTGCGCGGGAGACGGCCGAGCGCACCCAGGCCGAGCGGACGCTGCGCGAGAGCGAAGAGCGCCTGGCGCGGCTCGTGGAGACGGCGAGCGTGGTGCCGTGGGAGGCCCGCGCGGAGACGGCGCGATTCACGTACGTCGGCCCGAAGGTGGTCAAGATGCTCGGCTATCCCCAGGACGCGTGGCTCGCCGAGGATTTCCTGTCGAAATACGTGCACCCGGAGGACCGCGAGAGCACATTGATGCATTTCTTCGCGGCGGAAGGCGATGACGATTTCGATTTCCGGGTGAGGGCGTCCGACGGGCGCACCGTGTGGCTGCACAACGTCTTCAGCTCACGCGCGGTCGACGGGGCCGAGGTGCTCGGCGGATTCCTCTTCGACGTGACCGAACGCAAGGAGGCCGAGGCGACGCTGCGGGAGAAGCTCCGTATCATCGAGGAGCAGCAGGCCGCGATCCGGAGCCTGGGGACGCCGATCATCGAGGTCTGGGAGGGCGTCTTGACGATGCCCGTGCTCGGGAGCGTCAACGAGAAGCGGGCCGCGGAGATGATGAGCGTGATGCTCGACGCCGTGACGCGGAGCGCGGCCGAGTACACGATCATCGACCTGACGGGCGTCGACACCGTGGATACGGCGACGGCCGATTACATCATGCGGATCGTCCGCGCGGTGCAGCTCCTCGGCGCGAAGGCGATCGTGGTCGGCATCCGGCCCGAGGTCGCGCAGACGATCGTCTCGATGGGGGTCGATCTGTCGTCGATCGCGACGCTCTCGACCCTGCGGGCGGCGCTGCTCATGTGCATGCGGGACCCGGGGAGCAGGAAAACCCGGGCGGGCGCGCAGAAGGCCACGCGTCCAATCAAGCGATAGCCGCCGTCGATGACGAGGTCCACGCCGGGGACGAACACGGTCCCCGGCGTGGTGCGGCGTCATGCCATCGCGTAGGCAGGTCCAACAGGCAAGGAATAATGCACGTGGACGAGCTGCCAGCGTCCCTCGTGTTTTTCGAGGACCCAGGTCGCGCGCACGCCCTCGTAGAAGATTCGTTTGCCGTTGTGCACGAGGATCATTTCGGCGTCGAACCGCGCGGTGACGGTCGCGGCGTGACCGCCGGCGAAGAGCTTGACGCGTTCGTCGTAGGCGCGGAGGCTCGCGGCGCGGAGCGTGGCGACACCACGCTTGTAATGCATCCGAATGGTATCCGCATTGGCGATCACGCTGTCGCCGACCGGGACGAGCACACACGTCTCGCCGTCGGCCCACATCTGCCCGATGGAGACCGCGTCGAACGCGAGCATTCGGTCCCGCAATCGCTCCGTGAAAGCGCGGGCGGTCGCCTCGTCCGTGTCGGGCCCTCCCGACGCGGACGATTCGATCGCCGCGTCGAGCTGCTGGGCCAATCCCGCGATGTTTTCCGCCGCGAGCATCGTGAGGTGGTCTCCGGGCACGCGTACGGTGCGTAGAGGCTGAAGGGGCAAATCGACGGCGTCGGTGGGGCGCGCCGGCGAACCTTCGGCCATGAACAACGTGGCGGGCACGGAGAGCGCCGGGACCTCGTAACGGTGCCACGCGTCGAGGTGATGCTCGGCCACGGCGATTTGCTGGGCTTGCGACGACGCGGGAGCGGGCGTCGCGACGCCGTGGCGGCGCCGGTGTTCGCGCCCGGTTTTCTGGGATCCGAAGACGTCGAGAAGGAGGACCTGCGCCACCTCCTCGCCGCTCTGCTGGAGCTGCCGCGCCATTTCGATGGCGAGCACGCCGCCGAACGACCATCCACCGAGGAAATAGGGACCGACGGGCGCTTGTTTTCGGATCTCCTCCACGTAACGAGCCGCGATCGCCTCGATGTCGCCGAGGCGGGCCGTGGGGTCGTGGAGCCCGGGCGACTCGATACCAAAGACGGGTCGGTCCGGGGACATGGCCTTCGCGAGGGGCTCGTAACAATCCACGGTGCCGCCCGTCGGATGGATCAGGAATACGGGCGGCTTCGTCCCCTCGGGTTTCAGAGGGACGAGGTGATTGCGCAGCGGGGGGCTCGGGCGGTCCGTGGCGCGCGCTGGGGCCGCCGGGGCCGCGGCGTCGTTGGCGGACCGCAGAGCACGCGCGACGGCGTCCAGCGTGGGATCCGCCATGAATTGCGGGGCTTTGATTTCGAGGCCCGTACGAACACGTATCTCCGAGAGCATCTGGATGGCGAGAAGCGAATCACCTCCCATCTCGTAGAAGCTCGCGTGCGGAGGCACGTGTGACAGACCAAGCAAGCGCCCGAAGATGCCCTGCACGAGCGCCTCGGCCTCGTCCCTCGCGTGTTCGGGTCCGCGCGGGGAGGGGGCGTCGTCCGCCGCGGCGGAGGAGAAATGGGCGACGTCATTCGAGAGCAGCGGCGCCGCGGTCGGTAGACGCGCCGGCGCCGCGGCAAGCGAACGCTCGGCGAGCAACACTCCATGGTCGTCGCTTCCGCGCTGTCGTGTCCTGCCTGCGACGGAGGTGACGCGCGTGAAGCCGGCGCGCGTGAGGGCGTCCTCCCATTGCCCGAGGTCCATCGCCAGCGAGCCACGTGCGGCCACGATGTCCCAGTATCCCGTGGCGAGGCTCCAGACGAGCTCGTACCACGGATTCATACGCGTGAATTCGACGAGGAGGACCGTCCCGCCCGGCGCCGCGAGGTGGTGCAGATGCTCGAGCACGGGGGCGAGATTCGGCACGACGTGTACGGCGTCGAGGCCGAGGATGAGATCGTAGCCGCCTTGCAAGCCTTGCTCTTCGGGAGGACGGGTCAGATCGAACGGCTGCGCCCGGAGCCAGGGGATGCCGCGGCGCCGGGCCTCGGCCTCGGCGCGGTTCAGGAAGGACCGGCCGATGTCGGTGAAATGGTATTCG
>Ga0307406_10001764_pt1 | contig 11843 bp, 7 predicted proteins | sample 322Cmetagenome_3_FD_203706 | JGI IMG/M metagenome (GOLD analysis project Ga0307406, IMG submission 203706) | Maize rhizosphere microbial communities from greenhouse at UC Davis, California, United States - 322HYB-C-2 | ecosystem: Host-associated > Plants > Roots > Rhizosphere > Soil | place... | reverse complement strand
CAATACCATCGCGGCGCACGGCGGTGTGGTCATCGAGCCATGGCTCGAGCGTGTGACTGACTTCTCCGCGCTCTACGAGATGGATGCCAACGGCGGCATCGAACTCATTGGTCTGACGGTGATCGAGAACGATGCCGCAGGCCGCTACAATGGCACCCGCGTGGGCCCGAAGTGGGCGAATCTTCTGACTCCCGAGGTGGCCGCTTTCCTCCACCGCGAGGCCAAGGTGATGCGGTGGTATCAGGAGAAGATTCCCGCCGTGCTGCCGAAGGTGGTGCCCGGCTATGTGGGGCCACTCGGGGTGGACGCCATGGTTCATCGCTTGCCGGATGGATCGCTGGCGCTGAAGCACGTGGTGGAACTCAACGTGCGCATGACGATGGGCCGCGTTGCTCTCGAGCTCTTGAAAAAGTCCGCGTCCAACCGCCTCGGGCGGATGACAATCCTGCGCCGCTCCAAGGTGGCGGATGTTTCGGAGTTCACCGGCGGCAGCCTGCGCGGCGGGCCGGTGTTGTTGAATGATCCTGAGGCGGCTCGGGAGTTTCTCGCGGTGTGGGAAGTCCTAGCTTAGAAGGTGACGCTGAGTTCCCGCGGGGCAGAGGTGTTGTTGAAACGGAGGTAGAGCAGGCCTTCCTTGGCATCGTGAACGAAGGACTCCAGCGGCTGGCCGTCCAGAGTCACGGACTTCGGAGGCTGCGGTGCCGACAAGAGGACGATGGCGGGGGTGTCGGCGACTCCTTCCACGGTCCATGAAAGTCCGCCGTCATCTCGTTTCAGGGGCAAGGCCTTGCACGCGGACGCAAGGACCCGTGGCGTGCCGGATTTTACCGCATCGAGATCGAGCAGGAATGATCGCGAGCCAGGTTTCACGTCGACCTGGCCTTGAACCTTTAGCTCGGGGTCGAAGAGGTTCACGAAACGGCCCTTGAGCACCTTCGACTCTTGGGTCGTCGATTCATCGAGCCCCGCGGCGATGAAGTAAGGCCCCCGTCGTAGAATGAGATGGTTGGTTTCCTTCCATTCACCGCCGGCCTTGGCCACGGCGGTCTTCATCGCGGCTGCAAAGCCGGCCTCCTCGGCGGCGTCCAATGCGAAGCGAGCGGGACTGCGACGCAGCCATATGACGGCTCCCTTGCCGACCGGGACGGGTTCGTCACCCTTGAAAGCGGTATCGGCCACTTCCAACTCGCGGAACAACAGCTGGCGGGGGATCGCCTTGTCCTTCCCGAAGCCATTCCACCATTCCTTCACTTGGTTGTAAGGGTCGCGATCGTCATCGCCCACCACCAGCACGCCGCCGTTTCGTACCCACTCCGCGAGCGGCGGATGGACTTCGGCTGCCTGTGGCTTCTGACCTTCATAGCTGAGGACGAGCACCTTCATGCCGTCGAGGAATCCGGGCAGGGTGACGTTCTCAAGCTGCACCGGCGTGACCGGCATTCCGCGTTTCACGAGAGGCATCGCTAGGCCGTAGAAGTGAGCCATGTTCGGATCGCTGGGCGTCGGTTGCTCGCGCTGGAACATGAGAGAGTCACTCACCAGCACGCCGAGGCCGCGGGTGCCGCAGTCCCAAGCGTGGTCGGGCTGCTTCATGTCGTTGAGCGCGTTCATCACGACCTGGAGTTCGGTGGCGTACTCCGGCGGGATGGACTTCTGTTCCTCCCGGGGGACATTGCGCGGATAGGTGCCGCCGAAAATCCGCTCCGGCCACGGTGCGACCTCGTATTGCGAAACGTCCGGCTGCAGGAGCGATGCGACGAGCGTGGACTCCCAGTTCGTGCGGTAGTCCGTCCAGTCGTGGCGCGGATTGTCTTCGATGGGATCGTTCAAATACCAGACGCCGCGACCGGTGGCGCGGACGAGGTTCTGCATCGCTCCGTATTCAAGGAAGGCAGTTTCGAAGGTCCGCTCCTTCCGTTCGCCGCGGAAGTGGTTCGGCGTGCGCGAGGTGCCGGTCCACACCTGTGCGATGTAGCCGTCGCAGCCATCGAGTTTCGCCAGGCTCGATTGCGGGCTGACGATGCACCAGTGCGCGTAGTTGAGCAGGCTGTGGGTGGGAACGTAGCAGCGCACCTTCTTGCCGGTCCGCTCGTTGAAGGCGTGGACGTGATCGAACACCTGCTGCAGCGCCCTACGATAAAGGTAGTACTTCAGCTTGGACGCCTTCCACTGGGCATCGACCGATGAGTGGGGCGGCTGCCAGTCTTCCTTGTAGTAGGCCTTCCACTCCCGCTTGAAGCCTTCCGAATAACCCGCGCGGGCCCAGAATTCGGGCTCTTCCAGATGGATGGCTTCCGCGCCTGCATCGAGCGCGCGCTGCACTCCCACGCAAAGGAACTTTCCGAAGTTCTCCGCGGGGCACATGTAATAGACGTCGCCGCCGTGGCTGATCTTCTTGCCGTTGCGATCGGTCTGGGCGTTGTCCTCATGGTTCACGCCATCAAAGCGACCGTAGAGATAGTCCTGATACTGGCCCCACGAGACGCCGGTCATCACGTGCAATCGATAGCCGCGGTCGCGCCACGTTTTCATGCGTTCCGGCAGATCCGGGCCGATGCCGTAGACCATCGCCACGTCCGAGCGGAGATTGCCTTGCGGGCTCCACGCCTTGCTGGTCTGGAAGCTGGTGCGCTCCAGAGCCTGCGCCGGATCCTCGGGAAACGCGGGAGGTATCTGCGCTGCCGCGGTTGAAACGAGGGCGATGAGGATCAGAGCGCGACGAATGGGCATGAGGGGTTGGTTACGCCTGATCCTTATCCTGTCTTCCCGGGATGACAGGCATGAAAAAGGCCTCCGCGGAGAACCGCGGAGGCCAGTCGGGGTAGGGGCGAACAGATGCGGATTTATTTCTCATCCAATTTCGCGAATCCATCCAAGGAATGGGGGACCATCACCTTGTCGATGGAGTGAATGACGCCATTGGTGGCGACCAAGTCTGCCGAGGCGATCTTCGAGTCTTCCACCTGCTTGGTGTCCGACTTGATATCGACCTCGATCTTCTCGCCATTCATGGTCTTGATCTCACCGTTCTTCAGATCGGCGAGCGCGAAGGTGCCGGGCAGCACGTGATAAAGCAGCAGCGAGCGGAGCTTCTCGTTGTTTTCGGGAAGCATCAGCTTGTCCAAGGTGCCGGCGGGCAGCTTGGAGAACGCTTCGTCGGTAGGCGCGAAGATCGTGAAAGTGCCCTTGGCGCCGAGCGTCGCATCGAGGCCTGTCGCTTGCAGGGCCTTGGTGAGGATCGAGAAGGTGGCGCCATCAGCCAAGGCGCTAGCGATCGAGCCCTTCTCAGGACCCACCATTACCTTCTCCTCGACGACGGTGGTCTTCGTTTCCTTCGTCTTCTCCTTCTCCTGTGCGAATGCCACTGGCATCAGCGAACCAATGGATAGCAGGAGGGCTAGTCGTATGAATTTGGTTTTCATGGTACGGATATCGGTATTGCGCCCCACAAATGCCTTGTGGGTCGTGTTAGCTTTCAATTCGCAGACGACATGCCATTCCAGCAGATGCATCCGATGAGATCTGCAATATACTGAAAACCAGTTGTCTGCACCGGTTGGTCCGATGCCGGGGTTTGCGACTGGTCACCCCCGCGGGTCATGCACGGTGCATCCCACGCCTGAGCGAAATGCTCCTATCCGATCAATGCTGCACCGCGAACTCCGGGCTGCAGACGATCAGGTAAATCGCGAGCTTCAGCCGGTCCTCATGCCAATCCCACCCACCGGGGCCGATGCGCGCGAGCGCCTCACGAATGATCTGAAAGCTCTGCGGTGTGAGTGTGCCGCCGGTGAGCGCGAGATCGAGCCGGCGGATCAGCGGATCTGGATCGAGCGGCTGCACATCGGTCTGCCCGTCCTCATCGAAATCAAGCGACGGGATGTTCATGAGCATCTCCTGTTCGAGGTTCAGTTTGACCATCCGGTCCGATTGGGCGGTTCCGCCGACCTGGCCGTTGACTGCTCCCCAGAAGTAGTTGGGCGCGGTGACGCCGGACGAGGCATTGATGATCTGCATTTCCGGAGCCACCAGCCCATTCTGGGCGAGGACGCCCGGAGGCGTGTAACTCGGCAGGAAGAAATTGAAGACGCTCGGGGAATTCAATGGCTCCTCGACGTGATCGGTGGCGAAGCCGGAGAGGTAATACCAGCCTTCCTGGGAGGTCGCATTGAAGGCGCGGGCGAAATTGACGACTTTCAGGAAAGGCTCACGCAGCTTGCCGAATGATGGGTCGCTGATCTTGGCCGCATCGCGCGCTTCGGGGTCTAGCAGAATCGCCTTCACCGTGCGTCCCATGTCGCCGCGCGGTGCGGCGTTGAAGGCGGCACTTACCCGGCCGATATAAGCGGGTGATGGATTGGAAGTGACCAGTCGCTGAATCAGCAGGCGACCCATGAAGGGACCGACATTCGGGTGATTGAAGAGGCAATCGATCGCCGCATCCACGTCGGCCATGGTGGCGGTACTTCCCGAGCTGGCCGTGCGTGCCGGTGTGGTGGCGCCTAACAGCAGCGTCTTCGGTCCCAGATCGTGCTCGCTGTCCCAGCCTTTCATCGGGACGGTGAAGTCACCTTCGTAGTCGCCGAAGTTGGCGGGATTGCCATTGTTCAGCTGCCCGTAGGAGAGACCGGTGAAGACCTTGGCGAACTCGGTGATGTCGTCGTTGTCGTAAGTCGGGATGGGACGACCCTGGCCATCGAGGATGCGGGTGCCGTCGGGATTCAGCATCCACAGGCCGATGCTAAAGAGCTGCATGATCTCGCGGGCGAAGTTCTCGTCGGGAAAGGTCTTGGTCGTGGTGTTTGCTTTCCGGTTGGCGAGATGGCTGAGGTATTGCCCCATGCAGGGGTGGAGCGCCACGTCCTTGAGGAGCGTCCGGTAATTGCCGAAGCTGCTTTCTAACAGCTTGTCGTAATAATGGGTCATCGCCGCCGGTTCGGTGGCGAGGCGTTCCATGCGATCGCTGATGACGAAGATCTGGCTGAGGGCGAAGCCCACGCGCTGGCGCAGAGGGTCGGGAAGCTGCTCCTCGGTGGCATCCGGCCGCAGCTTCGGCAGACCCATCGCACGACCCCACCAGGCGTTCATTTTGCGATTGTTCCAGATCTCAGCGTCGTTCGGATCTCCGTTTCCCGGTTGCTCATTTTGCCACTGGGCCATCGGCAGCAAGCGGCCGACTGGACGCGTCATCTGGTCGTCGATCCACGCTTGGATGCCCATGGTCATCACTTCCTCGACATTCTCCGGGATCTGATCCGCGTCGGCTGCGGAGTCCTGATCGGGACCGAAGGCGGCTTGGATGAGGAAGCGGGCGGCTTCTTTCGCGGACGGGCCGCTTGGGTCGAGGATGGTCGCGCTGGCGGAGTTTGCGGTGCCGACCGTGTATCCCGTGCCGGCTTGCACCGTCAGGGTCACGGTTTCCTCCGGTTCGGCGGCCACCGCGTCGTCGACGGGAGAAATTGTCACGAAGACCTCGCGCTGGCCGGGCGCGAAATGGGCCATCGTGCCAACAATTGAGGTGGTGTAGTCGGAGGCAATCGCCGAGCCGCCGAGGGTGAAACTGACATCGAGGGACTTCAGCCCGCCGCTACGGCGAAGCACCAGCACTGCGGGATCCGGCCATCGCTCGGAGCAAGACTCATCGTAAATCGAGACGGTCACTGTATTCGCCGCGGTGAGGCCCGCCGCGACCCGCTGGGCATCGAATTCAGCGTATCGTCCGGTGCGGTTGGAGGCAGGATTGAAGCCCAGCGTCAGTTCTTCCCAATCGCTGACGCCATCGCCGTCTGAATCGGCGTCGGAAGCCTGGAGCTTGAAGAATTCCCTGCCACCGGACGGAGCGAGCGGCCATGTCAGCGGTCCGCCGGTGCCGGAGATGTTCGTTTGCAGTGGCGCCCACGAGACGAGGTCGGTCGCGGTGTGGATCGTGTAACGCTTGCCGGCGAGGCTTTGCCACCGCAGCACCGGCAGGCTGCCGGCGGCCGTCACTTCCAGCTTCGGGAACGAGGTGGGATCGAAAGGATTCGTGCCGGCGGTGCTTTCGAGGGCATTGGTCCAGCCGTCGTGATCGGCGTCGGCCGCGGCGGATAAGCCGGAGGCGCCAAAGACCATTTCCCAGACGTCGCTCTGGCCATTGCCGTTACCATCGAGGGCGTGAGCCGTCGATGCCAGCGACGCGGCGGCGAAGAGACCCGGCCAGCGTTTCATGATGGGGCGGATGATGCCCATTCCGGGTGTGAGAACAAGTCTACCGCGTTGACTCGCTGGAAATCAGAGAGTTGGAGGAAAGTTCTTGTCGCTCCACGGCGGGGATGGTGCCGTGTAGGAGAAAGGGAAAGAAGCCCGGACGCATGGGACGCCATCTGAAGGCACGCTATTTGGTTCCCGCCCTCGTGGCGCTCGTGATGATCATTTACGGGGCGGTCACCTCGGTGAGGAACACCCGTGCCATCCTCGAGGATGCCAAGGGGGTGGACCACACCCACCAGGTGATGATCGCATTGGAAAACAGCCTGGTCGCGATGCTGAATCTGGAGACCGGCCACCGCGGTTACCTGATCACTGGCCGGGACGACTATCTCCCGCCCTACAAGCTCGCCCTGCTGCAGGTGGATGGACAGATGGAAGCGCTCAGCCATTTGACGAGCGGCAGTCCAGTCCAGCAGGCGCGCATGCAGCGGCTCCTTGAGTTGGTCCAACTGAAGAAGAAGGAGCTCGAGAGCAGTGTCGAAGCGCGCCGAGCCAAAGGATTCGAGGCTGCCGCGGAGATCGTCGATACCAATTTCGGCCGCAGTTTGATGGACGAGATCCGGGAACTCATCGACTCGATGCGCTTGGAAGAAGCGGACCTGCTGGCGGAGCAAAACCAGCGGATGGTGAAAAACTTCAGGGATACCAATCGCGTGGTGGTAAACACGGGCGGGGTCGCCCTGCTCGCGGGAGTGACCGGCGTGATTCTGCTCGGCCTTTATCTGGGAGCAAAGGAGCGTGAGGCGAAGCTGGAACTCGAGAAGGAGAAAGCCGAGCAGGCGGATCAGGCGAAGACCGATTTCCTGGCGATGATGAGCCACGAGATCCGCACGCCGATGAACGCCATCCTCGGCTTCGGCGAGCTGCTCCACGAGTCGGTGGAAAAGCCGCAGAACAAGCACTTCGCCCACGCCATCGTCACCAGCGGCCGTTCCCTGCTGACGCTCATCAATGACCTCCTCGACCTATCGAAGATTGAGGCCGCCAAGCTGGAGCTGAATCCGGAAGCCGTGGAAATGAAGCGATTCACGGACAGCTTGGAGACCTTGTTCGCCTACCGGGCGCGCGAGAAGGGGCTGGAGTTCACCATCCGTCTCGATCGCTCGGTGCCGGCTTATTTGAATTTTGATGCGCTGCGGCTGAGGCAGGTGCTGGTGAACCTGATCGGAAATGCAGTGAAGTTCACCCACAACGGCCGGGTGACGATCACCATGCGCGCTGAGGGTGAAGGGGAGGAAATGCAGCTGGCGGTGGATGTGGAAGACACCGGCATCGGCATCGCCAAGGACAAGCTGCGTGATATTTTCCGACCCTTCTATCAGGTGGAGTCCCCGCAGAGCCGGCAATTCCAAGGCACCGGCCTGGGACTAAGCATCTGTGAGCGGCTGGTCACGTTGATGAAGGGCGAGATCGGGGCGCGCAGCACGCCGGGCAAGGGTTCCGTTTTCCACCTGCGGGTGCCGGTGCGGCTATGCTCAGGCCAGGCCGCGCTGGCAGCGGGTTCAGTTATCGGCGACGGCGTGGTGGATTTCAAGCGCCTCGCCCCGGCCAAGATCCTGGTGGTGGATGACGTGCCGCTGAACCGCGAGCTGATCCGCGGCTTCCTCCAGGGCACGCATCACGAGGTGCTGGAGGCGGAGAACGGCGAGCAAGCGATAATGCTGTGCCTGAGTGCCAAACCTGACGTGGTGCTCATGGACCTTCGCATGCCGGCGACCGACAGCCGCGCCGCGCCTGCCATGCTGAAGGCGAACGAAGAGACGAAGCATATCCCGCTGGTGGCGATGTCGGCCTCGATGCCGATGGAGAGCCAAGAGGATCTGAAGCGGGTCTTCGACGGCTTTGCGAGCAAGCCGCTCAGCCGCGAACGGCTCTATCTCGAGCTCGCACGCTTTTTGCCCGTTCATGCGGCGGCGGCTACCGCACGACCTCAGCCGGCCGACCCGGTCATGATCGTCGCGAGTGACCGCAAGTGGCCGGAGCTTCGTCCGGAGCTCGAGCGACTGCGCGAGACCAAGCTGTCGTCCTTGATCAAGCTGGTGCCGGCGCAGGCGACGGCGGGATTCGCGGGCGAAATCGCCGCCTTGGCGCAGAGCTACCATTGTCCGCCCTTGGAAGACTACGCCCGCCGGCTCGCGACTGCTGCCGGCACGATGGATGTCGCGGAGGCGGGACGCTTGTTGGAGGCTTTCCCCGGTGTCATCGAATTGCTTGTAGCCGATGTCTGACTTCGATCCGCTGCCGCCGCCGTCCGGTCCCGCGCTCGTCCTCGTGGTCGATGACGAGCCGAAGAACATCCAGGTCGTCGGCCCGCTGCTCCTGAAACAGGGCCACGAGGTGATCGCTGCCGGCAGCGGCGAGGAAGCACTCGCCAAGATGCGCACGGCCAAGCCGGACCTGCTGCTGCTGGACGTGATGATGCCGGGCATGACCGGCTTCGACCTCTGCCGACGCTTGCTCTCCCAGCCCGAGTGGCACGCGCTGCCCATCATTTTCCTCTCCGCGGTGACGGACAAGGGCTTCGTGACGGAGGCATTGGCGGCCGGGGCGGTGGATTACGTGACCAAGCCCTTCCACGGTCCCGAGCTGCTGTCACGGGTGCAGCTTCATCTCAATCTGCGCCAGCTGCGGCAGCGACTCTCAGCCGCCGTGGAGGAACGGAATCATTTGCTGGAGATCGTCGCGCACGACCTGAAGAACCCGCTCGGCGGTGTGCAGTTCGCCGCGTCGATCCTGACGGAGGAAGCCGGGTCGTTGTCCCTGCGGCAGGCCCAGCTGGTGGACAGCATTTCCCATTCAGTGGATCGGGCGCTTGAGATTACCACCTCGCTGCTCCAGACCCGGCGACTGGAAGAGGCGAAGGAGCATCTGGATCTCATGCCGCTTTGCCTCCGGGACCACACGGAGCAGGCGGTGAAGGTCTTTTCCCATCACGCCGCCGACAAGGACACCGAGGTGCGGGTCGAATGTGCTGCCGCCACGATTCCGGTCCGCGCCGACCGCCGCTCGCTGCTGTGCTCGCTGGAGAATCTCGTTTCGAATGCGATCAAGTTCTCGCCGCCCGGTTCGCTGGTCAGCATCCGGCTCTCCAGCGAAGGCGGCGACGGCATCTTCCGCATCGAGGACCAAGGCCCCGGCGTGAAAGAGGACGAGCGGTCGAAGCTGTTCCGGAAATTCACCCGTCTCAGTGCGAGGCCGACCGGAGATGAGCTTTCGACCGGCCTGGGTCTGCACATCGTCCACGAGCTGGTGAAGGCCATGGGTGGCAGGGTCCAGTATGAGGATAGTTCCCGGGGAGGTGGGTGTTTTGTCGTGTTCCTGCCGCTGGCGAGGTGACGGCCATCAACGCGATGGTCTTCGACGCCGCCGCGCCAAGGATTGATTCCCGTAGCCATGCCGTTTTCGGGCATCGACTCCCGCGGTGGGGCTGGCCAGCATCAAGTCCATGCCCCGCTTTACCGCCAATGCCGACTACGAGGAAAAGGACACGAATCCGATCCGCCTGCAGCCGGGCGATGAGGTGACCGTGGGACCTGTCGATCGCGCTTGGCCCGGCTGGGTGTGGGCGGAGGACGATAGCAACAACGACGGCTACGTGCCGGAGGACATCCTGGAGCCGCTTGGCGAAGGACGCTTTGCTGCCATCGAAGCCTTCGACCCCACGACGCTGGTTATCCGCCGCGGCGACGAACTGGAATCGCTGAAGCAAATCCACGGCTGGCACTGGTGCCGTAATGCCAGCGGCGGGGAAGGCTGGGTCGCCGGCTACCTGTTGAAGCCGGTGGCTTGATGGCTCACTGAGGCAGCAAGCGCTCGATTGTCTCGATCGAGCGTAGCTCCCTGCGCCACTTGATGGGAAATGCCGCCTCGCCATGGCGGGCGCCCATTAGCAGTCCTAGCAGCATGCCGCGTGCGGCGGAGTCGCCGCCGAGCATGGCATTCGCCGACAGCGCCTCCACCGGATCGGCTTCGTGGCGGAAGGCGACCGCGATGGTGATTGGAAACGCTCCTTCGACCCCGCAACCGAGGCCGAGCTCACCGGCTTGTGCCGCCAAGTCGCCGGCTGCCGCATCGCGGCCAAGCGTGACCCAGTCGATGGCAGGCAGGGCGTCGTAGGGATGCGAGGCAGCTTCGTCGAAGGCTTCCTCGAAGCCCGCGCCGCCGGCAACGGACAGCGCCGCCCGCGCGAAGAACTCGGCGGCATCGATAACCTGCGGATCGCCATGGGTCAGCGCGGTCTGGGCGCGGGCCAGCTGCACGAGCTGACCGGCATCCCGGGTGAAGGCGAGCAGTGGGGCGATGCGAGCCGCCCCGCCTAGGTCGTGGGAGTCGGACGGCTCTGCCACACCGGCTGCGAGGTTTTCCAAGGTCCCGCGGGTGGCTCCGTCGAAGTAGCTGGTCCTTTCATCGCGAACTTTTTCCGCCCAGCGCCGCCAGTCGGTCGGCCAATTGATCAGACTGCCCTCCGCGCCAGCCAGCGACTCAAGCAGCGCTAGCGTCTGGTCGCCATAGTGGGTGAAATCGCCGGCCACCTTGCCGGGGTGATACGAGCTGCGGGGCGCGTCGTAGGAACGAATGCCGCCGGGATACCAGCCGGCGATTTTCGGCGGGTCGTAGACCCAATGCGGGCCGAGGGCGAGGGCGTCACCGAAGAACGAGGGGAGGACGAGGTCACGGGCGGTCATTGGCGACAGTCTCGGCAGGAATCGTTCCCGCGCAAAGGATTCGTTGGCATCCTGCAATCCACGGTTAGAAAGGTCCCATGCGTGACGAACTTTTGCGAAATCCGGTCTTCGCCATGGCGGCCACGCAGTTCGATGGGGTGGCCGATTTCCTAGGCCTCAGCGACGAGCTGCGCGAGCGCACCAAGTGGCCGAAGCGGCTGATCACGGTGACCGTGCCGATCCGCCACGACGACGGCACGGTCAAAGTCTACTTCGGCCACCGCGTGCAGCATCACCTGACCCGCGGCCCGGTGAAGGGCGGCCTGCGCTACCACCCGAGCGTCGATCTGGGCGAGGTGGCCGCGCTGGCGATGTGGATGAACTGGAAATGCGCGCTGATGGATCTCCCGTTCGGCGGTGGCAAGGGCGGCATCACCTGCGATCCGCGGACGATGAGCCTCGGAGAGCTCGAGCGCATCACCCGCCGCTACACGATGGAGATGATCCCTTTCATCGGCGAGGACATCGACATCATGGCTCCTGACATGGGCACCAATGAGCAGACCATGGCGTGGATCACCGATACCTACTCGACCCACGCAGGGCGCCTGGTTCCGGGCATCGTCACCGGCAAGCCGCTGAGCCTCCAGGGCTCGGCGGGTCGCACGCAGGCTACCGGCCACGGCGTCGCCTTCCTCGCCTGTCGTGCGCTCAACAAGCTGAACCTGCCAATCGAAGGGGCAACGGCTGTTGTTCAGGGATTTGGCAATGTCGGCGCGCACGCTGCCTATGCGCTGTCGAACTCACGGGTGAAGATCCTCGGCATCTCGGATGTCACCGGTGCGATCTGGAATGACGGCGGGATCGACACCCGCAAGCTGCGCGACCACGTGACGGCGTGCGGAAGCATCCAGGGATTCGCCGAAGCCG
>Ga0307406_10001761_pt1 | contig 11855 bp, 12 predicted proteins | sample 322Cmetagenome_3_FD_203706 | JGI IMG/M metagenome (GOLD analysis project Ga0307406, IMG submission 203706) | Maize rhizosphere microbial communities from greenhouse at UC Davis, California, United States - 322HYB-C-2 | ecosystem: Host-associated > Plants > Roots > Rhizosphere > Soil | place... | reverse complement strand
ATTTCCGCTCCGCGTACGGTCGCCCTAAAGGGTGTTTCCCAGCCCGTCGAAGTGGTGACGATCGAGTGGATGTGAACGATACGTGGTGAACAGCGCTCCGTCATCGGCATGCAGCACGTGATGCAAGCGGTACGAGCTCGGCACTGGTAGGGCAGCGCCGCTAGTCGAACGCAGGCCTTGGCCGCCGACGACCACGGGAGCCAGTGTCAGGGCCACCTCGTCAACCACACCGGCGGCAAGCAGATCGTTGTGCAGTCGGGGACCGCCCTCGCAGAGCAGGCGGGGCAGCCCAGTGCCTGCCAGCTGATCAACGATCAGGGCCAAGTCGAGGATGCTGCCTTCCGCCTCCTGCACTGTAATGCCCGCCGCTCGCAGCGGTTCAAGATCATCCGGCGACTTGCCCGGCGTGGTAATGATCATGACCGCGCCACCCTCACCTTCGGCAGGTGTCGCGACCGTTGGATCAAGGTCTGCGCTGGCCGAAATGATCACCAGGGTTGGATAGGGAGCCAGACCCTCCTGGTCGCGAATTTGAAGCTGCCACGGTTGAAGATCAACGGCCCGGTAGCCCTCAAAGCGCACAGTGTTGGCTCCGACCAGGATCGCGTCGGCCAGGGCGCGCTGCAAGGCAAACAGGTGCTGATCACTGGGAGTATTGAGGGTGCCCGATCGGCCGTCGGGGCCTTGCACTGAGCCGTCGAGTGACATGACGAAGTTAGTACGGAGCCAGCCGCGGCCCTCCGGTGCCGGAAGCCGGTATAGCTCGATGAGCTCGGATTCGTCGACGGTTTGGGGTGCTCCACCATCAGGGCCGAAGATCAGCTGCACGGCACCATCGTCGCACGTCGTGTACGCGAATGCGGGAATCGCAGATACGGCACAATCGGGCGCATGGCGAAGAAGAGCAAGGTTGACGATGTGCCGCAGTTGATCACTGATCTGCTCCGGTTGCCGGTCGGCCCAGCGGACCTGGCAGGCCTCGATACAGCGGCGACGCCCGGTTTCGGAGGAGACAAGGAGGATGCGTCGGAGATCACCGAGGATTTGGCTCCCGAGCTTGGCGACCTTCAGGAGCGCCTCTTCGCCGCCGGTCGGGTCAAGGAGACCATAAACCAGAAGATCTTGATCGTGCTGCAAGGAATGGACACGTCTGGGAAAGGGGGGACCATCCGGCATGCGATCGGCATGGTGGATCCCCAGGGAGTCAAGATCAAATCCTTCAAGGCACCAACCCAGGAGGAGCGCGCTCATCCGTACCTGTGGCGCATCGAGCGTGAGCTGCCCGCTGCTGGCTTGATCGGCATCTTCGACCGTTCGCACTACGAAGACGTCCTGGTAGTACGGGTTCACAACCTCGTTGACGAATCAGTGTGGAGCAAGCGCTACGACGAGATCAATGCGTGGGAAAAGGATCTTGTCGAGCATGACACGGTGTTGATCAAGTGTTTCCTCAACATCTCGTCGGTGGAGCAGAAAGAGCGTCTCATGGCCCGGCTCGATGATCCGACCAAGCACTGGAAGTACAACCCCGGCGACGTCGATGAGCGGGCCAAATGGCCCGCGTACATGGAGGCCTACCGGGCTGTGCTGGAGCGATGCAATACCGAGCATGCGCCGTGGTATGTGATTCCAGCCGACCACAAGTGGTATCGAAATTGGGCCGTTGCCCAGCTGCTCACCGAGCACCTGCGAGCACTCGATCTGGACTGGCCCGCCGCTGATTACGACGTCGAGCAGGAGAAGGCGCGGGTCACCGCTAGCTGATGAGTCAGGCTCCGACGACCGACAGATGGCGTACCGGCGCCGGCTCGGCGTCAGTGGCCTCGACCTCGTGAAGATCAACGAGGTCCATCGCGGCGATCACGTAACGGATCAGGGCGACCTCAGCGATTTCGGCTTCGCCACCCATGGGAGCAGAAACCGCGACGGCGCCCGCCTGCCGAGCAAGTTCGGCCTGCCGGGTGTAGAGCAGGCCGGGTGCGAGGAACCAGCTGCCGACGGCGATGTGCCGTCGACCTTGGCCGCGCAGGGTGCGAATCGCTTCCGCTGTTGACGGTCCGGAGCCGGTGGCGAATGCCGTTACGCATGGGAGCCGGTGATGAGTCGCCCACTGCCTGGCCCGTCGCGCAACAAGCGCATTGCTCCGGATATCGCTGCTACCGGCGGCAGCGAACACCAGCCCATCGAGCTCTGAAACATGTCGGGCCCGGAGCGCATCACGAAGGCGCCGATCGATGATTGACAGCAGCTGCGCCTCGGGGCCAATGGGTCGCGAGGCGATGACGCGCAGTTCCGGGAAGATGGCTCGCACCTGACCAAGCAGTGCCGGTACGTCGGCGTGCACATTGAAGGCATCCGACAGCAACAGCGGCACGAAGACAATCTCCTTGATCCCTTGCCTGACCAGCTTCGTGACGATTTGCATGCCGCTGGGGGCGCAGTGATCAAGGAAGGCGACGTGGATGTCGAGCTCAGGTCGGATCGCAAGCAGACCGTCTCGAATCTGATGACTGGCTTGCGACACCTGAGGGTCGTGGCTTCCGTGGCCGAGGAGGATCAGTGAAGGAGCAGTCATGATGGCCCCCTTCCTTGTTGTGCTGGGTAGTGCTGGTCAGATTGTGTGGTGAATGCGGTCCGGGCGGTAAGCGGTGTTGAGCCGGCAAGCCCGGCTCCAAGGGTCCAGCCGTCGGCGTCATCGACGATGATGAACGCCCCGGTGGCACGATGCTCGCGGTAGGAGTCGATCGGTAGCGGGGAGGCCAGGGCCAGCCGGACCCGGCCGATGTCATTGAGTGTCAGGGTGGCGGTCGGCCGCCAGCAGGGCACGGTTCCGGACTCGAAGTCAAGATCGAGTACGCCCTCGATGGACTTCACAATGGCCTTGGTGATTGAGGTTCCATGCTGGACGAGGACGCGGGCCCCATTCGTGAGGTCGCGCTCGGCTAGCCAGCACACAGTCGCGGTGATATCGCGAATCGGTGCTGGCGGTGCGTCGGTAGCTGCCAGGACGTCGCCGCGAGAGACGTCGACGTCGCTGTTCAGCCGGATGATCACCGATTGGCCGGCGACGGCGAGATCGAGGGGACCGTCAGGCGTGTCGATCGCCTCGACCAGAGTGTGAGAGCCGCGTGGCAGCACGACGATCTCGTCGCCAGGTCGTACCCGGCCAGATTCGATCTTGCCCGCGTAGCCGCGGTAGTCCCCATTCACCTCGGGCGCCCGGGATGCCCACGGTGCCCGGGCAGCGGACTGCGGGCGTACCACATGCTGCACGGGGAATCGAAGCTCCGAGCCTACTGCGAGTCTGGTGTCATCGACGTTTTCCAGATAACCCAGCACGGTCGGTCCGTCGTACCAAGGGGTGCGGTGCGATCGGGTCACCACGTTGTCACCCTCGGTGGCCGAGACTGGGATGCAATGGGTGTCCAGTACGCCGAGGCTGCGCGCCAATAGGGCGAAGTCGGTTGCGATAGCGGTGAAGACGTCCTCGGAGTAGTCCACCAAGTCGATCTTGTTCACTACCAGTACGACATGCGGAACCCGGAGCAAGGAGGCGACGGCGAGATGGCGGCGGGTCTGTTCGATCACGCCCTTACGCGCATCGACGAGCAGCACAATGACATCCGCTGTGGAGGAGCCGGTCACCGTGTTCCGGGTGTACTGCACATGTCCCGGGCAATCGGCGAGGATGAACTTCCGCGCTGGTGTGGCGAAGTAGCGATACGCCACATCGATGGTGATGCCCTGCTCACGCTCGGCACGCAGGCCGTCGGTGAGCAGGGCAAGATCAGCTCGGTCGAGGCCCCTGCGCTTGCTCACCTGCTCGACATGATCAAGAGTGTCGGCGAGCACAGAGTTGGTGTCGAACAGCAGCCGACCGACTAGCGTCGACTTTCCGTCGTCAACCGATCCTGCCGTGGCAAGCCGCAGCAGCGTACGGCCACCGGTCAGGTTGGCATTGGGGGACAGGACCGAAGAACGCTGGGGCATTAGAAGTAGCCCTCCCGTTTTCGATCCTCCATGGCGGCTTCGGACAGCCGGTCGTCGGCGCGCGTCGCGCCACGCTCGGTGATCTTGCTGAGCCCCACTTCAGTGATCACATCATGTGCGGTGCTGGCGGCGGAGAGTACGGCGGCCGTGCAGGACATATCTCCAACGGTTCGGTAGCGGACCGAGTGCAGCTCAACAACTTCACCGGGGCGTGCCGGAGTGACCTCGGTGATCGCGATCCACATACCGTCCCGAAATGTCACGTGGCGTTCGTGGGCGTAATAGATCGTCGGCACGCTGATCTTCTCGGCGGCGATGTAATCCCAGACGTCCAGCTCGGTCCAGTTGGAGAGCGGGAAGATCCGCACATGCTCACCGGGAAGGTGGCGCCCGTTGTATAGCGACCACAGCTCGGGGCGCTGGTTCCGGGGATCCCATTGGCCGAACTCATCGCGCATGCTGAAGACCCGCTCTTTGGCGCGAGCTCGTTCCTCGTCGCGGCGGCCGCCACCGAAGACGGCATCGTGTCCACCTTTAGTGATCGCATCCAGCAGCGGCAGAGTCTGCAGTGGGTTACGAGTACCGTCCGGTCGTTCGCGGAGCCGACCATCCTCGATGTAATCCTGGACCGACGCGATCTTGAGGGGCGCGCCATAGAACTCGACGGCCTCATCGCGGAACTGCAGCACCTCCGGAAAGTTGTGACCGGTGTCCACGTGCAGCAGGCCAAAGGGAATGGGCGCTGGCCAGAACGCCTTTGCTGCCAAGTGCAGCATGACAACTGAGTCCTTGCCGCCAGAGAAAAGCATGATCGGCGAGCTGAAGGTGGCCGCCACCTCACGAATGATGTGGATGGACTCCGACTCGAGCGCCTGCAGCTCGGTCAGCGGTCGTAGTTGATCAGTCGTCACCCGAAATCCCTCTCGACGATCGCCGCGAGCAGGGCCTTCGACATCTGGACCGAGGTCTCAAGATCAACACTGGCTGTATCGACGACGAGCTCGGCCTGAGTTGGCACCTCATAGGGGTCATCGACGCCGGTCAGCCCCTGAAGGTCGCCGCTGCGGGCTCGTTCGTAGAGACCTTTGACGTCACGGGCCTCGGCGACCTCGAGCGGGGTGGCGACATGCACCTCGGCGAACGGGACGGCCAGCCGGCCATGATCATCTCGAACGGCGTCGCGGGCAGCGGCGTACGGGGCAATTACTGGGACCAGCACGATGACGCCATGCGAAGCCAGCATCCGCGCCACCCAGCCGATCCGGGTGACGTTGATATCACGATCTTCGCGACTGAAACCCAAACCGGCCGACAGGTGGGGCCGCACTTCATCGCCATCGAGGACCTGGACGCGTTCGCCTGCCGCATTGAGGTCTTGAGCCAGGGCGTGGGCGATGGTGGATTTTCCGGCCGAGGGAAGGCCGGTGAACCACAGCGTGGCGCCTCTCCTGGCGGGATGCACTGGGGTTCTCGCCACCCGCTCATGCCGGCTCACCCTGTCGGCAGTGGCGATCCGGCCGCTCATAAGTTGATCCCGCATTCGGTCTTAGCGAACCCGGCCCAACGACCAGCCCGCGGATCATTCTTGGATGCTTTGGCGGTGCACGGCTCGCAGCCGATGGAGGTGTAGCCGTCTTCGAGCAGCGGGTTGATCAGAAGGGAATTGATTTCGATGTAGCGAGCCACAGCTTCATCCGTCCACGCCGCTATGGGGGCGACTCTGATCAACTTCCGGTTCGCGTCCCACGACACCAGCGGAGTGCTCGCCCGGGCCGCGGAATCGGCGCGCCGCACTCCGGTAGCCCATGCGGCGTATGGCCGCAGTGCGTTGCTAAGCGGGATGACTTTGCGGAGCGTGCAGCAGCGGTCAGGGTCCCGCGCGAATAAATCCTTGCCCCAGGTTGCGTCTTGTTCGGCAACCGTCTGCTCAGGGGTCACATTGATCACGTTGACGTTGTGGACCAGCTTGACGGCATCCCGGGTGCCGATGGTTTCCACGAAGTGGTAGCCGGTGTCGAGGAAGATCACGTCGATCCCCGGAGCAACCTGCTCGGCGAGGTGAATCATCACCGTATCCGCCATAGAGGATGCCACCACAAGCTTCGAGCCGAATTCGTTGTGGGCCCAGGTCAAGATCTCCAACGCGGAAGCGCCTTGAAGGTCACGATTGGCCTGTTCGGCCAGGTCCGCCAGGTCCAGCGTCGTGCTCATGCGGACTTGCCTCTTGGGGCCAAGCCCAGGAAGGTCACCGAAAATGCTCGCCAGCAACTGCGGCACTCCCAGCCACCGCCTTCCAGCGGAAACAGGGTTTCCTCGGCGCAGTACGGGCAATACAGCACGGTCTGCCGGGTGGCGTGTGAGGTCTCGGCAGTCATGACAGCACCAGCTCATCGGCTCGCGCCACCCATTGGGCAAACCGCTCGCCATCGCGACGCTCGGCGACATAGTGCCGAGCCAGCCGCTCGACGTAGTCGGGCAGCTCCGCTGCAGTCACCTTGTGTCCTCGCAGCTTGCGACCGAATCCTGCATCGAGTCCGAGACCACCGCCAAGGTGAACCTGGTAGCCCTCTACCTGGTTGCCGTCCGGCCCGACCACAATCTGGCCCTTGAGACCGATATCGGCAACCTGGATGCGGGCACAGGAGTTGGGGCAGCCGTTGATGTGGACGGTGATGGGGGAGTCCAGCGCCCCCAGACGCCGCTCCAACTCGTCCACGACGCGGGCGGCTTGGGCCTTGGTCTCGACGATGGCGAGCTTGCAGAACTCGATGCCCGTGCAGGCCATGACAGTGCGACGCCAGGCATCGCGGCGTGCGGATAGACCGCATTCCTCAACAGCAGCTTTCAGTGGGTCGACCGATGATTCCTCAAGGTCGAGGACCAGCAGCTTCTGCAATGGTGTGGTGCGGATGCGATACGACCCGTGAGCCTCCGCGACCTCGGCAAGTCTTACTAGATCGCTCCCGCTGATCCGGCCGGCCACTGGCGAAAGCCCCACAAAGCGCTTGCCGTCCTTCTGGAGATGGACCCCGACATGATCGCCCGGCTCGGTCGGTACCGCAGGAGCCGGCCCATCGACGAGGGGCCGCTTCAGGTACTCGGTTTCAAGCACGTCGCGGAACTTCTCCGGGCCCCAGTCGGCAACCAGGAACTTGATGCGGGCCCGGCTCCGAAGCCGGCGATAGCCGTAGTCGCGGAACACGGCGACAACCCCAGCCCAGACTTCGGCTACCTCTTCGCGCGGCACCCAGGCGCCCAGGCGTACGGCGAGCATCGGGTTTGTGGAAAGGCCGCCACCTACCCAAAGGTCGAATCCGGGTCCAAATTCGGGATGCACGACGCCGACAAAAGCGACGTCATTGACCTCGGGTGCCACATCGTGCACTGGGTGGCCGGTCAGAGCAGTTTTGAACTTACGCGGCAGATTGGCGTACTCGGGGTCGCCGATGTAGCGGTCCACGATGTCGTGGATGGCGGGTGTGGGGTCGATGATCTCTTCGGCAGCGATGCCGGCGACTGGGGAGCCCAGAATGACCCGCGGGCAGTCACCGCAAGCCTCGGTGGTTTGGAGTCCGACCGCCTCCAGCCTTCGCCAGATCTCGGGAACGTCCTCGATGCGAATCCAGTGCAGCTGGACGTTTTGCCGGTCGGTGACATCGGCAGTGTCCCGAGCGAACTCAACCGATATCTGGCCGATCACCCGGAGTTGTTCGGTGGTTAGCGCACCGCCGTCGATCCGGATGCGCAGCATGAAGTACTCGTCGTCCAGCTCCCACGGCTCGAGGGTCGCCGTCTTGCCACCATCAATGCCGGGCCGGCGCTGGGTATAGAGCCCGTACCACCGGAAACGGCCACGCAGATCATTGGGATCGATGGATGCGAAGCCCTGCTTGGCGTAGATGTTCTCGATCCGAGCACGGACGTTCAGCGGGTGATCGTCTTTTTTCGACTGCTCGTTGGGGTTGAGAGGCTCTCGGTAACCGAGTGCCCACTGCCCCTCGCCCTTCTTGCGGCGCGGATTAGTTGCTTTCTGTCGCGGCGCAGTGGCAGCGCGGCCATTGCCGGTGGTCTTGGGGGCAGTCTCGGTGGTCATCGGGTCCTCGTCTGATAAGCAGCACGAGCCGGTCTGGCAGGGGCAATCGATTGTTGCCAGGCGGAATGCTGCGGGCCAGTTACGTTAGGCAGCGCAGCAGTGACACATCATCGACTTCGTCCGGCCAAGATCGACGAAGCGTCGCGCGGTCAGATCCAATGTCTGAGCTTGCGGGGCGATGCGCACGGACCAACACTCCGCTAGTCGTCGTGATCGAATCAAATCCATTCCCACGATGTGAGAACCGTGTCCGATTATTGAGATTTCACACGGCGGCCGCCCCGTCCTCCAGCAAGCGTACGACGCAGCTGGTTTTTCTCGGCGGGGAGCGGCTGGTCCGGCTGGGCAGCCTCATGGTTGATTCCGGAGAGCCGCGGGAAGAACTCGTCGAGACTGGAGTTGAAGGCAGCGCCGATCAGAACGGCGATGGAAATCACATAAAGCCAGATCAGGAAGGCAATAGGAGCCGCCAGTGGTCCATAGATCGTGGTGCCGCCGATGGATTTTGTCAGCACATAGCGCAACAGCACGCTGCCGGCGACCCACATGACCATAGTGACGGCAGCACCCGGGAGATCGGCCCGCCAGCGCGTACGGACAGGAACCGACAAGTGATAGAGCGTCGCCAGCATGCAGACCGAGCCGAGCAATACGACTGGCCAATAAAGATCCCCGATGATTTCCAGACTCGGCGGTAGCACTCGGTTCACCAAGGTTGGGCCGGCCAAGATCAGCGGAAGCAGAACGATCCCGGCGACCAGGAAAACCAGATAGAGCAAAAAGGAAAGGGCTCGGGTGCGCACAATGCCACGTTTGCCCGCCATCCCGTACATGATCGTGATCGTCTCGACGAAGACGTTGAGCGCGCGCGAACCAGCCCACAATGCGAGGATGAACCCGATCGAAATGACTGCGGCCTGGCCGCGCGAGAGTACGTCATCAAGTGTGGGCTCGATGACGCTGTGTACGACGTCGGGAGTCAGCGCGCGTGAGGAGAGGTTGATCAGCTGTTCGCGAAAGTTCGCGATAGTGCGGATATCCAAGGTGCTAGTGACGAAGCCAACAGCACCGACCAGTCCGAAGATCAGTGGCGGCAGCGAGAGGACGCCGAAGAAGGCCGCCTCAGCGGCGAGTCCAGTGACTCGATAGCGCACGCAGATTGCTGTTGTTTCCGCAATCACACGCCAGGTTCGGGCGGCCCAGGTGAGTGCTTGAGGGGCTGGCTCCGAGCGCTCGGCTGCGCCATCTGGATCGGCGCCGGCACTCACTCTCTCAGCCTAGAAGGCCTAGACACTAAGTAGTGAAGACGCGATGTGAAGATCGGCGCATGAAGGACCTCGTCCGTCTGGCGATGACATTGGTTGCAAAGCATCCCGCGGTAGAGGACATCAGACTTGCTGGGTCGCGGTCACGCGGCACCCACGAGGAGCTCTCAGACTGGGACTTCGCGGTGACGACCTCAGACTTCGCAGCACTAGCACTCGACATGTCGGCTCTCGTGGCGCCACTCAAGCCATTGGGCGAGCAATGGGAGCCCTTGGGCCACTTTCCTGTCTATCAAGTACTGCTAGCGGGCCCCACCAAGGTGGAATACCTGTTTCTCGACTATTCGCAGGAAGCAGCGCCATCCGTGGCGCCGAGCCCAGCGACGTTGCGCGCCATCGACAATCACTTCTGGGACTGGATCTGGTGGATTTCGACCAAGGCCAGCATCGGTCGCGTCGATCTCGTGGCCGATCATCTTCGGCAGCTACATGAACATGTTTTGCTTCCTATGGGTGTTGAAGCTGTGCCCGAGAGCATCGACACAGCAATTGATCAGTTCGCGGCACGCCGGGACGCATTACAGCAGGCCTACGGCGTCTCTGTTTCTCAAGCGTTAGAGAGGGAGGTGCGCGCGGGGATTCGCCGAACTCTTGGGCTCAACGTCTGATCATGGTGGAGATCCAAGGCGCGTCGATAACGCCCCATTTGACAGGATTGAGCAATGGCCCCAACTCGTCGGCCCTCGTAACGGGTGCGGCAGGAGATGTGGAGAAGTCAGTGAAGCTCTACCTGGACACCGCCGATCGTGGAGCGGCGGAATCATTGCTAGCGACCGGCCTGTTTCATGGCGTCACCACGAATCCAACGATCTTGCAGCGCGCCTCGATGAGCGTTGCTGATCTTCGGGACATCTATCGCTGGGCATTTGAAGCTGGGTCCCAGGAGATTTTCTTCCAGGCTTGGGGATCCGATGCCTCGACTCTGATCGAGCGCGGCCAGCAGCTGCGTGATCTTGGTCGTGAGGTGGTCGTCAAGTTCGTTGCCACCCGAGCCGGTTCGACCGCATGCGCAGCGCTGGCTGCCCGCGGCACACCGACTCTCCTCACCGCCATCTATGACCCAGGGCAGGCGATCATCGCCGCAGCTGCCGGCGCCACCTACATAGCTCCCTATCTGGGACGCATGAATGACGCCGGTCGGGAAGGGATTGCCGAGGTAATTGCCATGCACGAAGTGCTGGTCGCTACTGGCAGTACGACCAAGGTGTTGCTGGCGAGCATTCGAAGTGTTCCTGACATGGTTGCCCTGGCGCGCCATGGCGTCGACTGTTTCACCATGGCGCCAGCCGTCGCCGAACAGTTCTTCACCGATCCGACTACAGCTGAGGCGGCGCGTACCTTCGAGGACGCAGTCCGGGCAACCTCAGCATGACTCTCGAAGCGCCAGCCGTCGTTGTCGCGGGCGATGCGCTCATGGATCTCACACCACGACCACGGTCCGTGGCCATCTCGCGTACGAGCCTCATCCAGGCGGATCGTGTCTCAATGTTGCAGTCGGCTTAGGACGCCTCGGCGTACCGACGGCATTCCTGGCTCGGCTGTCCACCGATGCCTTTGGGCAGATGCTGCGCGATCACCTTGCCGCCTCGGGGGTGCAGCCCAGCTATTTCGTCGACACAGATGATCTGACGACGCTGGCTGCGGTTCATCTGCGTGACGGCCAGGCGACGTACTCCTTCCATGCGCAGCGTGCGGCCGATCGGGGATTGTTGCCGGAGCACCTCACACCGCTGCCACCCGGAGCTGCCCTGCACCTTGGCTCAATCGCTCTGGTGCTCGAGCCCGTGGCCTCCACGCTTGAATGGCTGCTGCGGCGTGAAGCCGGACGACGGGTCGTAAGCCTGGATCCCAACACTCGGCCGGGACTGATCTCCGATCGTGTTTCCTACCTAGACCGCTTTGAGGGATTGATGCGGTTGGTCGACATCCTGAAGGTAAGCCGGGAGGATCTGGCCTGGCTCTACCCACGCCTTACCGAGGATGAGGCCATATCGGTCTGGCACGCTGCTGGTATCCCCCTCGTCGTCGTGACGCACGGCGAGCATGGCGCTGTTGCCAGTACGCCCTTGGGATCGGCGATCGTCGAAGCTCCGAAGGTCGCCGTTGTGGATACCGTCGGCGCCGGTGATGCCTTTATGTCGGCTGCATTGGCTCATCTCTATGAACGAGAGCTGTTGAACCGGGATGCCGTGCGGTCGTTGGATGCCGAGCGCTTGGAGCAGATGTTGCAGGCGGCCTGCCTGGTCGCGGCGCATACCTGCACTCGAGCTGGTGCCGAGCCTCCTCGTCGGCGCGATGTCTATGCCGGTGCGCAGGGTGGGCCACAAGAGGTCACGCTGACTTTGGCGGACCTAGTTGAGCGTGCCCGAGCGTTGGCAATGTCCGGTCAGCGGCACATCCTCGGTATCACTGGCGCACCAGGTCTGGCAAAACCAAGGTCGCCAAGG
>Ga0307406_10001760_pt1 | contig 11860 bp, 10 predicted proteins | sample 322Cmetagenome_3_FD_203706 | JGI IMG/M metagenome (GOLD analysis project Ga0307406, IMG submission 203706) | Maize rhizosphere microbial communities from greenhouse at UC Davis, California, United States - 322HYB-C-2 | ecosystem: Host-associated > Plants > Roots > Rhizosphere > Soil | place... | reverse complement strand
GCCTGATCCACAGCCTGCCGGGGCAGTACGTGTGGGACTACGCGCGCTACAAGGAGCCGCGCGGCGAAACCGCGGTGGCGGCCCAGCCCGGGGAGCAGGCACGATGAGTCTCGGTTCCCGGCTCGGCATCGCCTTCATGCGCGCGATCGCGCCGCTGCCCCTGCCGCTGGTGCGCGGTTTCGGCGCGCTGCTCGGCCGGGTGCTGCACACCATCGCCCTGCCGCGGCGGCGCGTGGTCGACACCAACCTGGCCGTGTGCTTTCCCGGCAAATCCGAAGCCGAACGCCGCCGCATCGCGCGCGAGACCTTCGTCTACGTGGCGCAGTCCTGGCTCGACCGCAGCTGGCTCTGGCATGCGCCCGAAAAGGTGGTGGCCCGCCGGCTCAAGGTGGTCGGCGCAGCGGCGGAGATCCGCGAGATCGCCGATGGCGACGAGCCGATGATCCTGTTCGCGCCGCATTTCTACGGCCTCGACGCGGCGGCCACTGCGCTGACCATGCACACGGCGCGGCCCTCGGCCACCATCTACACGACCCAGCGCGATCCGATGGTCGACGAGTGGATTCGCGAAGGCCGCACGCGCTTCGGCAACGTGGCGGCGCTGAACCGCGTCGACGGCATCAAGCCGGTGCTCGGGGGCCTGCGCAAGGGCGGCCTCCTGTACCTGCTGCCCGACATGGACTTCGGCCGCGACCAGACGATCTTCGTGCCGTTCTACGGCGTGCAGGCGGCCACGGTGCCCTCGCTCTCGCGCTTCGCGCGGCTGGGCAAGGCGAAGGTGGTGCCGGTGATCGCGAAGCTCACGCCCGGCGGCTACGAAATCGACGTGCGGCCGGCCTGGCAGAACTTTCCGACCGACGACGTCGAAGCCGACACGGCGCTCATGAACCAGCGGCTGCAGGGCTACATCGACACGATGCCCTCGCAGTACTACTGGGTGCACCGCCGCTTCAAGACGCGGCCCGAAGGCGCGCCGCCGATCTACTGAAGCGGAGCCGCTTCAGCCCCTGGCAAGAAAGGCTTCGATCTCGCGCGCGACCAGCTGCGGCTGCTCGTGCACGATCCAGTGGGTGGCGTTGGGCACTTTCTTGATCTCGAGCTTCGGCACGTACTCCTCCAGGCCTTCGAGCAGGCCGGGCAGCAGCGCGGCATCGTCGAGCGCCCAGAAGACGAAGGTCGGCACGTCGATGGTGAGCCGCTCGCGCGGCAGCACCGGAATGCCGTCGATGCTCTGGCCCGGCAGCGGCGGCTTCATCGGCGTGACGCGATAGAGATTGCAGGCGCCCGTGAGGCCCGCGTTCCACACCTCGCGGTACTGCTGCTTCACGTCTTCGGTCAGCCAGCCGAAGCCGTCGGGCCCGGCCTTCATCAAGGTGAAGAAGGGCCACATGCGCTTGAAGTCGTCGGCCGAGAGCAGGGCTTCGGCATCGGGCCGCGCGAGAAAGTTCATGTAGGCGCTGGCTTGCTGCTGCGCCGGGCTGTGGCGCAGCTCGCGCGTGAAGGTGCCGGGGTGCGGCGAATTGATGATCACCAGCCGGCCGACCTGCTGCGGAAAAGCATTGGCATAGCCCCAGCCGAAAGCGCCGCCCCAGTCGTGCGCCACCAAGGCAGCGATGGTGCCGTCGGCGCTCTCGGTGGCCGCCAGCTGCTGGATGTCCTGGATCAGCAGGTGGGCCTTGTACGCGGCCACCTCGGTGGGCGCGCTCGATTTCTCGAAGCCGCGCAGATTGGGCGCAATACAGCGCCAGCCGCCGTGTTCAGGCTGGGCGAAATGTTCGAGCAGCTCGTCCCAGATGAACGCGGCCTCGGGAAAACCATGAAGGAACACCATCAGCGGTCGCCCGGGCGTGCCGGTGGCGCGGCAGCTCAGCGTGATTCCGTTGGGCAGGCTGCGCTGGAACGTCTCGATCATGCCTTGTCTCCTTCTTCCGTTGCTATTGTTCTGATAGCGGATCACGCGCATGGGACGGCAACGAGCCGGGTTTCCCTAGGCGTCTTCCGGCCCCACGGGCGGCTCGGCTTCTACCGGTGCTTCGCCGGGCGGATGTGCCCAGCGCCACAGCAGCTCGGCGGCTTCGCCCACACCTTGCTTCTTGAGGGCGGAGAACAGTTTGACCTCGCCGCCGCCGGCCTGCAGTCGCGTAATGGACAGCACCTTGGCACCCTCGCTGCGCGTGAGCTTGTCGGCCTTGGTCAGCAGCACGAGGAACTTGAGCCCCTGCTCCACGCGCGGACGGATCACGTCGAGCAGGATCTCGTCGAGCTCGGTCAGGCCGTGGCGCGGGTCGCACATCAGCACCACGCCGCGCAGGTTCTCGCGCGTCATCAGGTAGTTGCCCATGACGCGCTGCCAACGCAGCTTGGCTTCCCTGGGAACGGCGGCATAGCCGTAGCCGGGCAGGTCGGCCAGTACGGCGTCGTCGGCCTTCTGCTTGCCGACGCCGAACAGGTTGATGTGCTGCGTGCGGCCCGGCGTCTTGGAAGCGAAGGCCAGGCGCGTCTGCTGCGTGAGCGTGTTGATCGCGGTCGACTTGCCCGCGTTCGAGCGGCCGACGAAGGCGATCTCGGGCAGGTCGAGCGGGGGCAGATGCTCCAGCTGCGGGGCGCTGGTGAGGAAGTGCGCCGTGTGCAGCCAGCCGAGCGCGGTGCGCTCGCGCTCGGCGACAAGAGGGTCGACGGCGGGGGTCGCGCGGGAAGGGGGAGCAGCGTGCTTGCGCGACGGGGTGATCATCAATGAGCTTTCGGAACGGGCTGCCATTGTAGAATCGCGCGGTTTTGCGCCAATAAATCGAGCCCCCGATATGAAGTTGTTTGCCAATTTTCTGCTTGCAGCCCTCATGGGCGTCGCAGCCAGCGCGAGCCTTGCGGCTGACGATCCTGCCGCCGCACCGGCTGCAGCCGCCGCGGCCAAGCCGGCCAAGCCCGATCCCGCCAAGGGCGACGCGGTGTTCAATTCCGCCGCCCAGGCCTGTGCCTCCTGCCACAACGCCGACGGCAACTCGGCCATTGCGGCCAACCCCAAGCTGGCGCAGCAGCACCCCGAATACATCCTCAAGCAGCTGCAGGACTTCAAGTCCGGCAAGCGCAAGAGCCCCATCATGCAGCCCCTGGCCGCCAAGCTGTCCGACGAGGACATGCGCAACATTGCCTGGTTCGTGGGCTCGAAGAAGGTCAAGACCGGCTTCTCCAAGGAGAAGGACCTGGTCGCGCTGGGCGAGAAGATCTACCGCGGCGGCATTGCCGATCGCCAGATCCCGGCCTGCGCCGGCTGCCACAGCCCCAACGGCGCCGGCATGCCCGCGCAATACCCGCGCCTGGGCGGCCAGCACGCCGACTACACGGTGGCACAGCTTGTTGCTTTCCGGGACAACGTGCGCCAGAACAGCGCTCCCATGACCGGCGTGGCTGCAAAGCTCAACGACCGGGAAATCAAGGCTGTTGCAGACTACATCGCCGGCCTGCGCTGACACCACGCGCTTCAGCGTGAACTAACCGCCGATAAAAAACCCAAACAGAGGGCGGGCCGATCCAGCTGGATGGCCCGCCCTTTGCTTTTTCCCCTGTTCCTTTTTTCCCATCGACCGATGTCTGTCTCCACCCACGGCCTTCGCGTTCATCGCGGCCCGCAAGCGCTCCGCGCTGCGGTGGAACTGTTTTCGTCGATGCGCTTCGCGATTGCGCTGCTCACCGTCATCTGCATCGCATCGATCATCGGCACGGTGCTCAAGCAGCACGAGCCGATCAACAACTACATCAACCAGTTCGGGCCGTTCTGGGCCGAGCTGTTCCGCGCGGCCAAGCTCGATTCGGTCTACAGCGCCTGGTGGTTCCTGCTGATCCTGCTGTTCCTGGTGATCAGCACGACGCTGTGCATTGCGCGCAATACGCCGCGCATCTTCATCGACCTGAAGACCTTCAAGGAAGGCATCCGCGCGCAGAGCCTCAAGGCCTTCGGCCAGCGCGCCGAGAGCCGGCTCGACGAGGCGCCCGCCGCGGCGGCCAACCGCATCGGCCAGCTGCTGGTGAGCGGCGGATGGAAGGTCAAGCTCCAGCAGCGCGAAGCCGCGGGCGGCCATGCCGAAGCCGGCTGGATGGTGGCCGCGCGCGCGGGCGGCGCCCACAAGCTGGGCTACATCGCCGCCCACAGCGCGATCGTGCTGGTGTGCATCGGCGGCCTGCTCGATGGCGACCTGGTGGTGCGGGCCCAGACCTGGTTCAACGGCAAGAGCGTGTTCACCGGCGGCGGCATGATTGCCGACGTGCCGGCGCAGCACCGGCTGTCGCCGCGCAACCCGACCTTCCGCGGCAACATCCTGGTGCCCGAGGGCGCGCAGGGCAGCGTGGCCATCCTGCAGCAGTCCGACGGCGTGCTGCTGCAGGAGCTGCCGTTCTCGATCGAGCTCAAGAAGTTCATCGTCGACTACTACTCGACTGGCATGCCCAAGCTGTTCGCGAGCGAAGTGGTGCTGCATGACCGCGAGACCGGCGCCCAGGTGCCCGCGCGCATCGAGGTGAACCATCCGGCCAGCTACAAGGGCGTGGAAATCTACCAGTCGAGCTTCGACGACGGCGGCTCCAAGGTGAAGCTCAAGGCGGTGCCGATGGCGGCTGCGGCCAAGCCCTTCGAGGTCGAAGGCGTCATCGGCGGGCCGAGCACCGAAATCACCAACGGCCGCGAAAAGCTCACGCTCGAATATGCCGCGCTGCGCGTGATCAACGTCGAGAACTTTGCCGATGGCGGCGCCATGGGCAGCGGCGCCGACGTGCGCAAGGTCGACCTGCGCCACGACATCGAATCGCGTCTGGGCGCTGCCAACAAGACCAGCAAGCCGAAGGTGCTGCGCAACATCGGCCCGAGCATCGGCTACAAGCTGCGCGATGCCGCGGGGCAGGCGCGCGAATACCAGAACTACATGGTGCCGGTCGATACCGGCGACGGCCAGCCGGTGTTCCTGCTCGGCATGCGCGAGAAACCCGAAGAGCCGTTCCGCTACCTGCGCGTGCCGGCCGACGAGCAAGGCTCCATGGATGGCTTCGTGCGCATGCGCACCGCGCTGGCCGATGCCGACACCCGCAACCGCGCGGTCGAGCGCTACATCGCCAAGGCGGTCGATCCGAAGCGGCCCGAGATGGCCGAGCAGCTGCGCGTTTCGGCGGCGCGCGCGCTTGCGCTGTTTGCCGGCAGCGAGCGCGCCAAGGCCGACGCCACCACGCTCGGGGGCTGGCAGGCGATTGCGGAATTCATGGAAGCCAACGTGCCCGAGGCCGAGCGTGAACGTGCCGGTGCGGTGCTGGTGCGCATCCTCAACGATGTGCTGTTCGAGGCGCTCAACCTGAGCCGCGAGGGCGCCGGGCTCGCGGCATTGCCGAGCGACGAGAAGTCGCAGGCCTTCCTCACCCAGGCGGTGCTGGCCATCAGCGACGCGTACTTCTACCCGGCGCCGGTCGCCATGATGATGACCGACTTCACCCAGGTGCAGGCCAGCGTGTTCCAGGTGGCGCGCGCGCCCGGCAAGAACGTGGTCTATCTGGGCTGCCTGTTGCTGATCGTCGGGATTTTTGCCATGCTGTACGTGCGCGAGCGCCGGCTCTGGGTGTGGCTCACCCCCGATGGCGCGGGCTCCGGAGACAACACCACGGCCGCCACGATGGCCTTCTCGGTCAACCGCAAGACCATCGACAGCGATCGCGAGTTCGAGCACCTCAAGCACAAGTTGCTTGCCTTGAAGACAGAAGGACCGGCGTCACCATGAACACCACCACCCTCACGCTCCACGAAAGCTGGTTTTCGCGCCGCAATCTTTTCGACTGGATATTCGCTGCGCTGGTGCTGGCGGGCGGCCTGTTTGCCTTTGCCCGGTACGCGGGCGCGATGGACTCGTACGAAAAACCCATCCTCGCCGCCGCAATGGTGTCGGTCATTGCGATCGGCTGGTTCTGGCGTCCGCTGCGAGTGCTGGCCATCGTGGTGGCCGCGGCCTCGCTGCTGGCCATCAGTTCCTACCAGGGCGACCTGGCACGCGCGGACACGGTGTTCTGGCTCAAGTACTTCCTGTCGAGCCAGTCGGCCATTCTCTGGATGAGCGTGCTGTTCTTCATGAGCACGCTGTTCTACTGGCTCGGTTTCTTCGGCGGCAAGCAGGGCGACACCTTCGAGCTGATCGGCTCCCGCCTCACATGGGCCGCCATTGCCATGGCGCTGATCGGCACCATGGTGCGCTGGTACGAAAGCCACCTGATCGGGCCGGACATCGGGCACATCCCGGTCAGCAACCTGTACGAAGTGTTCGTGCTGTTCTGCTGGCTCACCGCGGCCTTCTACCTGTACTTCGAAGCGCGCTACGGTACCCGGGCGCTCGGCGCCTTCGTGATGCTGGTGGTGAGCGCGGCGGTCGGCTTCCTGCTCTGGTACACGCTGGTGCGCAATGCGCACGAGATCCAGCCGCTGGTGCCGGCGCTGCAGAGCTGGTGGATGAAGCTGCACGTGCCGGCCAACTTCATCGGCTACGGCACCTTCGCGCTCGCGGCCATGGTGGCCTTCGCCTATCTCATCAAGGAGCAGGCGCAGGAAACGCGCTGGTACAAGCTCACGCCGATCTGGCTTCTGGGCGTGGCGCTGTGCTTCGTGCCGGTGGCCTTCCGCCAGCGCGTGCAGGAGGCCGGCGGCAGCTACTGGGTGATCTATGCGGGCATCTCCGCGCTCATTGCCGCGGGCATTTTGCTCGGCCGCAAGCGCATTGCGGCGCGGCTGCCCGCCAACGAGGTGCTCGACGACGTGATGTACAAGTCGATCACGGTCGGCTTTGCGTTCTTCACCATTGCCACCGTGCTCGGCGCGCTGTGGGCGGCCGACGCCTGGGGCGGCTACTGGAGCTGGGACCCCAAGGAAACCTGGGCCCTGATCGTCTGGCTCAACTACGCGGCCTGGCTGCACATGCGGCTGGTCAAGGGCTTGCGCGGCACCGTCGCGGCCTGGTGGGCGCTGGGCGGCCTGGCGGTAACCACCTTCGCGTTCCTGGGCGTGAACATGTTCCTGAGCGGACTGCACAGCTACGGCACGCTGTAGGCAGGGCTGCCGGCCTTTTCGCGAAGAATTGAAACCACGCGCAGCGATCGCGCGTAACCGGACCAGGGAATTCCACGAACTACCCTGAGCACAACGATTCACGCGAAAGGCCATCACATGTCGTTCCATTTCCGTCCGCAGGGTCGCAGCAGCGGTTTCATCCACCCGCTCTCGAGCGAGATCACGCCGCGCACCGTCTATGAGGGCCGGCGGGACTTGCTCAAGCTGATGGCCGGCGGCGCGGCCGGTGCGGCGCTGGCGAGCTTTGCGGGACGCGAGGCTTTCGCCCAGGCCACGGGCCCGCACAAGCTGGCGCTGCTTCCGGGAGCGAAGTCCGCCGTGCCGGGCGCGCAAACGATGGAAAAGCTCACCGACTACAAGGACGCGACGAGCTACAACAACTTCTACGAGTTCGGCACCGACAAGGGCGATCCGGTCAAGAATGCCGGCACGCTCAAGACCCGCCCCTGGACCGTGGAGGTCGAGGGCCTGGTCAAGAAGCCCGGCAAGTACGGCATCGAAGACCTGCTCAAGCTCAGTGCGCAGGAAGAGCGCATCTACCGCCTGCGCTGTGTCGAGGGCTGGTCGATGGTCATTCCCTGGGTGGGCTATTCGCTGGCCGAGCTCATCAAGAAGGTCGAGCCGCAGGGCAATGCGAAGTACGTGGAGTTCGTGACCCTGGCCGATCCCAAGACCATGCCCTTCGTGGGCTCGCGCGTGCTCGACTGGCCCTACACCGAAGGCCTGCGCATGGACGAGGCCATGCACCCGCTCACGCTGCTGGCCTTCGGCATGTACGGCGAGGTGCTGCCCAACCAGAACGGCGCGCCGGTGCGGCTTGTGGTGCCATGGAAGTACGGCTTCAAGTCGGCCAAGTCGATCGTCAAGATCCGCTTCGTCGAGAAGGAGCCGAGCACGGCCTGGAACAAGGCGGCGGCGCAGGAATACGGCTTCTATTCGAACGTCAATCCGAACGTCGACCATCCGCGCTGGAGCCAGGCCACCGAGCGCCGCATCGGCGATGGCGGCGGGCTGTTCGCCAAGCGCCACAAGACGCTGATGTTCAACGGCTATGAAGCCCAGGTCGGCCAGCTCTATGCGGGCATGGACCTGAAGAAGAACTACTGAGCCGGCATCGCCGCGCGGCCCTTGCCCCATGAACAAGCTGCTCATGCATCCGGCGGCCAAGCCGGTCATCTTCCTGCTGTGCCTGCTGCCGTTCGCGCGGCTGGCCTACGGCGCGTTCACCGACGGGCTGGGCGCGAATCCGGCCGAGTTCCTGATCCGCGCCACCGGCGACTGGACCTTGCGCTTCATCTGCATCGTGCTGGCGGTGACGCCGCTGCGCGTGATGGCCAAGGCCAATGCGCTCGCGCGCTTTCGCCGCATGCTCGGACTGTTTGCGTATTTCTACGTGGTGCTGCACCTGCTGTGCTACAGCTGGTTCGACATGGGCTTCGAGTGGGCCGAGATCGCCAAGGACATTGCCAAGCGGCCGTTCATCCTGGTGGGGTTCTCGGCCTTCGTGCTGCTGACGCCGCTGGCGGCCACTTCGTTCAACCGCGCCATCAAGGCCATGGGTGCCAGGCGCTGGCAAATGCTGCACAAGCTGGTCTACCTGATTGCCGGCCTGGGCCTGCTGCACTTTTTCTGGATGCGCGCGGGCAAGAACGACTTTGCCGAGGTGTTCGTCTATGCCGCGATCATCGCGGTGCTGCTCGGGTGGCGCGTGTGGAACTACGCGAGCAAGCGCAGGCCGAAGCCGTCGGCCGGCGTGCGCGGCGGCAACAGCAGCGAGAAGTCGCTGCGCAGCAGCACCGGCTGACTGGCGCGGACCACGACGCGGATCAGCCCTCGATCCGCTCGCTGCGCAGTTGGTCTTCCATCGTCTCGCGGCGGCGGATCAGCGTGGCGCTCTGGCCGCTCACCAGCACTTCGGCGGCGCGGCCGCGCGTGTTGTAGTTGCTGGCCATGCTCATGCAGTACGCACCGGCCGACAGCACCGCCAGCAGGTCGCCGGCCACCACGTTGAGCGCGCGGTCGCGGCCGATCCAGTCGCCGCTTTCGCAGACCGGGCCGACCACGTCGTAGGTGGGCGCGTCGCCGGCGCGGATACGCAGCGGCACGATCCTCTGGAACGCCTGGTACATCGCGGGCCGCGGCAGGTCGTTCATGGCCGCGTCGACGATGCAGAAATTCTTGTCCTCGCCCGGCTTGGTGTAGAGCACTTCGGTCACGCACACGCCCGCATTGCCGACCAGCGAACGGCCGGGCTCGATGACGAGCTTGCGCTGTCCGAAGCCGCGCGCATCGAGCCGTGCGAGCAGCTGCTGCCACAGTGCATCGGCCTTGGGCGGCACTTCGCCGTTGTAGTCGATGCCCAGGCCGCCGCCGAAGTCGAGGTGGTGAATGGGCACGCCGGCCGCCTCGATGGCCTCGACCAGGTCGAGCACCCGGTCGCAGGCGTCCAGGTAGGGCGAGGCCTCGGTGATCTGCGAGCCGATGTGGCAGTCGATGCCCACCACCTCGAGCCCCGGCAGCCTGGCGGCGTGGCGATAGGCCTCGACCGCGCGGTCATGGGCAATGCCGAACTTGTTGCCCTTGAGGCCGGTGGAAATGTAGGGGTGCGTCTTCGGATCGACGTTCGGATTGATGCGGATGCTGATGGGCGCGCGGCGCCCTTCGGCCAGCGCCACTTCGTTGAGCACGTCGAGCTCGGCTTCGCTCTCGACGTTGAAGCAGGCGATGCCCGCGGCCAGCGCCTGGCGCATTTCGGCGCGGGTCTTGCCCACGCCCGAGAAGATGATCTTGGCCGGGTCGGCGCCTACGGCCAGCACGCGTGCCAGCTCTCCGCCCGAGACGATGTCGAAGCCGCAGCCGGCCTCCGCGAACACGCGCAGCACGCCGAGCGACGAATTCGCCTTCATCGCATAGCAGATCAGGGCGCTGCGGCCCTCGAAGCCGCGTTGGTAGGCGGCCAGCGCGTCGAGCATCCACTGCTTCGAATAGACGAACAGCGGGGTGCCATGCTCGCGCGCCAGCGTTTCCAGGCCGAGGCCTTCGACGTGGAGCGCGCCGTCGCGATGCGCGATGTGCGGATGGCCGGGAAGGGGCGGGGAAGCGTTCGTCACTTTTGCGTTCCGGTGCTGGGGGTGGCCGGAGCCGGGGCGCTGCTGGCCGCAGCGGGCTTGGGCGCGGCTTCTGCGTCCGAAGCGGCGCGCGGGCCACCGGGGGTCAGCAGCTGAGGCAGGGTGGCACGCTGGGCCGCCGCCGGATCGGTCGGCAGGAACAGCGGTCCGCGCTGGCCACAAGCAGACAAAGCGGCCGCCGCCGCGGCAAGACTGACCATGAGCACAGCGCGGGCGGGGGCGCTCACTAGAATTTGACGAACATTCAACATAACGAAATTGTAATGACCGACTCCGAATACATGGACCGCGCCGAAGCCGCACTCGCCGCCATCGAGCAGGGCTGCGATCGCATCAACGACGCGACCGACGCCGACATCGACAACCAGCGCGTGGGCGGCATGATCACGATTTCATTCAAGAACGGCAGCCAGCTGATCGTGAACCTGCAGAAACCCCTGCAGGAGATCTGGCTTGCCGCACGCTCCGGCGGCTATCACTACCGCTACGACGGCAGGGCCTGGGTCGACACCAAGACGGGCGAGGAATTCTTCGGCAATCTTTCCCGTGAGGCGAGCCTTCAGGCCGGGCAGCCGCTGGAGTTTGCGGCCGCCTGAACCGACGTCAGGCCTTCTTCAGTTCCTGAAAAGGTCGAGGATGCGATTGCGCTCCTCGGGCGGCGGGGGCGGGCTCACCGGAACGCCGCTCAGGGACTCGGCCGGCGGCGACGAAGGAGTGTCCACGCCGAGGCTGGACACGCCGCGGCCCGGCGCGTAGTCGTCGTAGTACCACTCGCCGCCCACACTCACGACGCCGGACGGCGGCGTGGCGGAAAGATCGGTCACGGGCACGCCCTTGATCGCCGTTTCCATGTAGTTGATCCAGATCGGCAGGCTCAGGCCGCCGCCGGTTTCGCGGTCGCCCAGGTTGCGCGGCGTGTCGTATCCGATCCAGGAGATGGCCGTCATCGTGGGCTGGAAGCCGGCGAACCAGGCATCGAGCGAGTCGTTGGTGGTGCCGGTCTTGCCGTAGAGGTCGGGCCGCTTGAGCATGGCCTGGGCCTTGGCGGCGGTGCCGGCGCGCGCCACCGATTGCAGCAGCGTGTCCATGATGAAGGCGTTGCGCTGGGGAATGGCGCGGATCGTTTCGTTGAGCAGCGGCGGCTGCTTGTCGACCAGCACCCTGTCCTTGTGGTCGGTGATGCGGGTCACCAGATAGGGATTGACGCGGTAGCCGCCATTGGCGAACACCGAATAGGCGGTGGCCATCTGCATCGGCGTGACCGCGCCAGCGCCCAGCGCCATCGGCAGGTAGGCCGGGTGCTTGTCCTTGTCGAAGCCGAAATTGGTGATCCATTCCTGGGCGTAGCGCGTGCCGATCGATTGCAGGATGCGGATCGAGACCAGGTTCTTCGACTTCATGAGCGCGGTGCGCATCGACATCGGGCCGTCGTAGCCCCCGCCGTAGTTCTTGGGCTCCCAGGGCTGGCCGCCGGTGGTGCCGGCATCGAAGAACAGGGGCCCGTCGTTGATGACCGTGGCCGGCGTGAAGCCCTTCTCGAGCGCGGCCGAGTAGATGAAGGGCTTGAAGCTCGAGCCCGGCTGGCGCCAGGCCTGCGTCACGTGGTTGAACTTGTTCTTGCCGAAGTCGAAGCCGCCCACCAGCG
>Ga0307406_10001758_pt1 | contig 11868 bp, 8 predicted proteins | sample 322Cmetagenome_3_FD_203706 | JGI IMG/M metagenome (GOLD analysis project Ga0307406, IMG submission 203706) | Maize rhizosphere microbial communities from greenhouse at UC Davis, California, United States - 322HYB-C-2 | ecosystem: Host-associated > Plants > Roots > Rhizosphere > Soil | place... | reverse complement strand
CCGCCTGCGCGCGCCCGCGCGACACCGCCAGTCGCCCCGGGTCGAACGTCAACGGCTCGGCCGACGGGAACCAGGCCGCCGGAACATTGAGGCTGAGGTAGGCCAGGAGCACGGCGACCACCGCGAACAGGAGCGCCGCCGCAGCGCGCGAAAGCGTGCGACGTAGCGACAGCGGCGGGGGTGGTGGCGTGGACACGGGGCGGGACGAGGCGGCAGCCGCGCATCGGCACGCGGCCGGCCGCTATTGTGACCGATGTCGCGAGCGACGCCCGGCACGCCGGCAGCGCCTCGCGCGACGAGCGCAACGCCACGCGGCCGCGCGCGGCCCGTCGTTATAATTGCGGCCCGATCCGGCGCGCGCTGCTTCGCGCCGGTTCCACCCTCCTGGGCGCCATGCGCATCCTTCACGTCACCGAGGCGTTCTGCGGCGGCGTCTTCACCTCGCTCACGCGGTTGTCCAGCGGCCTTGCCCGCCGCGGGCACGCCGTGCACCTCGCATTCGCGCGCCGGCCGGAAACACCCGCGGACGTCGCGGCGTACGTCGATCCATCCGTCGTGCTGCACGAGCTGCCGCTGGTTCGATCGATCTCGCCGGTCGCGGACCTTCGGGGCGTATTCGCCGTGCGCCGGCTGTTGAACGAGCTGCGCCCCGACATCGTCCACTTCCACTCGTCGAAGGCAGGCGTCCTGGGGCGCGCCGCCGCCTGGATCACGGGCGACTTGCGGCACGCCTATTATTCGCCGCGCGGCCTTGCGTTCCTGCAGGAGGACCACTCGCTCCGCGCGCGCGCGTTCTACCGGTTCGTCGAGCGGTCGGCGGCGCGGCTGGGCGGGACCGTCGTCGCCTGCTCCGCGAGCGAATACGCGCTGGTCAAAAGCGAGATCCGGCCGGTGCGCGCGGAGCTCGTCGAGAACGCGATCGACGTCGACGCCGTGCCGACGCGCGTCGAGCGCAACGACGGGCGCATCCGGATCGGCAGCGCCGGCCGCGCGACGTATCACAAGAATCCGGAGCTGTTCGCCGCGATGGCCACGCGGCTTGCGCGCGACGGCGTCGATTTCGTATGGATCGGCGGCGGCGACGGCGACGATGTCCGGCCGCTCGAGCAGGCGCGCGTCACGGTCACCGGCTGGCTATCGCGGCCCGACGCCCTTCGCGAAACGAGCGAGCTCGACATCTATCTTCATCCGTCGCGCTGGGAAGGCATGCCGATCGCCCTCATCGAGGCACAGGTGTGCGGCCTGCCGGCGGTCGCCAACGATGCGGTCGGCAATCGCGATGTCGTGCGCCACGGGATCACCGGCTTCGTGAGCCACGACGCCGACGACATGGCCGGATCGCTGGCGCGGCTGATCGATGACGCGGCGCTGCGGCGTGCGATGGGTGATCGCGCGCGCAGCGAGGCATTGCAGCGCTTCCGTCTCGAGCGGCTCGTCGACGACTTCGAGCGGCTCTACGCCGCCTCGTAGCCCGAACGTGCTGCTACCGCTCGATGAAGTCGCGTCGCGGCTGCGCTGTCCGCGCACCGGCGCGCCCGTCGCACCGTCGCACGACGACGCGAGCGTGTGGGCGACGACGGGCGGGGGAACGCGCATCGAATACCCGGTCGTCGCCGGCCGTCCCGCGATCGTCGACTTCGATCGTTCGATCCTCGATCGGCAGGCGCTGCTCCGGACGCGCGCCGAAAGCCTGATCGTGCGCCGACGGGGCGGCCTCGCCGCGACCATGCGACGCCTGCTCGCCGGGCGTAACGAGGTCGCGGCCGCGCACTGCCGCGACATGATCGATCGCCTCGTGGCCGAGGCGCCGGCCGGCGTGCGGCCGACGGTGCTGGTCGTCGGCGGCGGCACGCTCGGGTCGGGCGCCGAAGCGCTGTACGACGACGCGCGCGTCGGCATCATCGCGTTCGACATCTACGCGAGTCCGCTCGTGCAGTTCGTCGCCGACGCGCATGCGATCCCGCTCGCCGACGCGAGCGTCGACGGCATCTGGGTCCAGGCGGTGCTCGAGCACGTGCTGGACCCGTCCGATGTCGTCGGCCAGATGCGGCGCGTGCTGCGGCCGGGCGGCATCGTCTATGCCGAGACGCCGTTCATGCAGCAGGTGCACGAAGGTCCTTTCGACTTCCACCGCTTCTCGGCCGGCGCGCACCGCTGGCTCTTCCGCCAGTTCGAAGCGATCGACGCGGGAACGGTGGCCGGGCCGGGGACGGTGCTGCTGTGGTCGTGGCGCTATTTCGTCGCCGGCCTGATGCGAAGCCGGCTCGCCGGCGCGCTGGCCGCCGCACCGTTCTTCTGGCTGCGCCTGTTCGATCGCCTGATCGATGCGCGCCACGCGTCGGACGGCGCGAGTTGCGTGTTCTTCTACGGACGAAACGGCGCGCGGTCGCTGACGGCGCCCGAGCTGATCGCTTCGTATCCGGGCGCCCAGCGCTGAGCGCTCCGGGCGCGCTCCGAAGGCCACAACGTCTCCATCGCGACGAAGGCGAGCAAAGGCAGCAGCGTCGTCTGATGGCGCAGGAACGTGCCGTAGTCGGGTTCGAACGTCGACTGGGTCAACGTGAACGCGATGATCCACGACGACGCGAAGACGAGCCGCGCCGAGGCGTCGTCGCGACGCCAGGCACGCGACAGCAGGATCGCGAACGCGACGACGTTGACGAGCTCCCAGCCCGCGAACGCGAGATGCTGCAGCTTGCCCGACGCGAGCATCGTGTAGGGAACGAGCAGGCGTGCGAGCGCGAGCATCGCGTTCGCGAAGTCGGCCGCGAGACTCGTCGGCGGCAGCGCGTTCGCGAACGCGGTGTCGCTGAACAGGTCGAGGTCACGGCCCTCGGTGAGGATGTTCCGCCAGTCGGTCAGGTACTCGCCGGTCGCCAGGTGGTAGGCGACGAGCAGCGCGAAGAACGTCACGAGCATGGCGACGCCGCCAGGTACCGGCAGCGTGCGGCGATGGCGAAGCACGATGAACGCCGCGGACAGCGCCCCGACGATCGCCCAGTACTTGCGGAACAGCAGCGAATAGCCGACGACGACGAGCGCCATCACGACCACCCGGCGCGGCGAGAAGCGCTCGCCCGCGAGCACGAGCAGCAGCGTCATCGCCGGCATCGCGTGCACTTCCTTCGAGTGCATGCCGGTGAACACGACGAGGATCGTGTGCCAGACGAAGAACGGCACGACGAGCCAGAAGCGGCCGCCGCTGCCGGCGAGGTGCAATGCGACCAGCACGGCCAGCCACGCCGCCGCATAGGTGAAGTAGGCGCCTGCCAGCGGCGATGCGCCGATGCCGAGCAGCACGTACAGGTACGCGGTGTTGCCGAAACTGTCGCCGAGCGTGAACCCGGCGCCGTTCATGACCGCGATGTGCTCGCGAATGAACTGTGCGTCGAAAAGGTACTGCTCGGGCAGCACGCGCGGCAGCACGACGACGAGCGCGAGCCCGATCGGCAGCATCAGCCACCACAGGCCGATCGATTTGCGCATCCACAGCCCGCCCGTCGATCCGGCCGATCCCCGAGCGCGCACGCCGTGCATCTCGCCGGCGCCTCTAGCCGCGACTCTTCAGGAGTTCGTCGAAATACGCGATCGTCCTGCCCAGCCCTTCGCGAAGCTCGACCGTCGGCTGCCAGGCGAGCGCCTCGCGCGCGAGCGCGATGTCCGGCTGGCGCTGCAGCGGGTCGTCGCTGGGGAGAGGGGCGTGCACGAGCGTCGATTTCGAGCCGGTCAGCTCGATGATCGTGCGCGCGAGCGTTTCGATCGTGAACTCGCCGGGATTGCCGAGGTTCACCGGACCGGTGATGTCGTCGGCGGAGTTCATCAGCGCGACGAGCCCGCCGATCAGGTCGTCGACGTAGCAGAACGACCGCGTCTGGCTGCCGTCGCCGTAGAGGGTGATCGGTTCGCCGCGCAATGCCTGCACGATGAAATTCGACACGACGCGCCCGTCGGATGGATGCATGCGCGGGCCATAGGTGTTGAAGATGCGGGCGACCTTGATGCGCAGGCCGTGCTGGCGGTGATAGTCGAAGAACAGCGTTTCGGCGCAGCGCTTGCCTTCGTCGTAGCACGACCGCAGTCCGATCGGGTTGACGTTCCCCCAGTAGGCCTCGGTCTGCGGGTGGATCTTCGGGTCCCCGTAGACCTCGCTCGTCGACGCCTGCAGGATCTTGGCGCGCGTGCGCTTCGCGAGGCCCAGCATGTTGATCGCGCCATGCACGCTGGTCTTCGTCGTCTGCACCGGATCGAACTGGTAGTGCACGGGCGAGGCCGGGCACGCGAGGTTGTAGATCTGGTCGATCTCGATGTACAGCGGGAACGTGACGTCGTGGCGGATCAGCTCGAAATGCGGGTTGCCGAGCAGCGTCGCCACGTTGTCGCGCGTGCCGGTGAAGAAGTTGTCGACGCAGATGACGTCGTGCCCCTCGCGCAGCAGCCGTTCGCACAGGTGCGAGCCGAGGAAGCCGGCGCCGCCGGTGACGAGGATGCGTTGGCGGATCAGTTCGCGCATGCGTGTCCCGGGCGCTGGGCGGTCGCGGTCTCAGTACGCATGCGGGCTTCGCAGGCGGAAGATCGTCATCAGGATGATGTACAGGTCGAAGCCGAGCGACCAGTTCTCGATGTAGTAGAGGTCGTGCTGCACGCGCATCTCCATCTTCCACAGCTCGTCGGTCTCGCCGCGCCAGCCGCAGACCTGGGCCCAGCCGGTGATCCCGGGCTTGATCCAGCTTCGCAGCATGTAGCGCGGAATCTTGTCACGATGGAACTCGTTCAGCCACAGCGGATGCGGCCGCGGGCCGACGACCGACATGTCGCCGAGGAGCACGTTGATGAACTGCGGCAGCTCGTCGAGGCTCGTGCGCCGCAGGAACGCGCCGAACGGCGTGACGCGCGGGTCGTTGCGCTTCGCCTGCGGCACGTCGCCCACCGACTTCTCGTCGTGCACGCCCATCGTGCGGAATTTCCACACGACGATCTCGCGATTGTCGAGCCCGCCGCGACGCTGCTTGAAGATGACCGGGCCGGGAGACGAGAGCTTCACGCCGATCGCCACGACGACGAGCACCGGCCAGATCACCGCGAGCACGGCGACTGCGACGAGCTTGTCCTCGAGCCACTTGAGCGCGCCCTTGATGCCCGAGAGCGGCGACTCGGTGATGTTGATCACGGGAAAGCCGCATACCTCGGTGAACGAGTGATTGAGGAGCTGGAAGCCGAAGATGTCCGGCACGAAGCGGATCTTGACGTTGCGCGGCACCAGGTCGGCGAGAAGCGCGCGTACGCGGTCCTCGGCGCGCAGCGGCAGCGCGACCCACACCTGGTCGACCGCGACACCCTCGAGGAATGGCGTCAGCGCAGCGACGTTGCCGCGGACCGCGACGCCGCAGTAGGTCGCGCCGGCGTGCGCGGGATCGTCGTCGAAGAAGCCAACGACGCGAAAGCCGGCCTGCGGCGAGCGCGTGAATCGCTCGGCGATCTGCTGGCCGAGCGCACCGGCGCCGACGATCGCGACCCGACGGACGAGCAGGCCGCGCCGGTGCATCGCCTTCAGCAGGTGCACGGCGACGACACGCACCAGGAACATTCCGGCGAGTGCGGCGACTGCCCACACGCCCAGCCATTGACGCGAGAAGATGCGGCCCGTCTGCGTGGCGAACAGCAGCATCACCACGACCAGCACGACACCGATCCAGCTTCCGAACAGCCGGCGGATGCTACGCAGCACGCCTTCGTCGGGCCTCCACCGATACACGTCGAACGCGTTCAGCACGACGAGGGCCAGCACCAGTGCCGTCAGCAGCACCGTCACGTAATCGGGCGGCAGGTCGAGCGAGTCGAAGCGCGCGTAATAGCTCGCGACGCCGGTCAGCACGATGACCAGCGGGTCGATGATCTTGAGCAGGGTCGCGAACGTCGTCATGCGCTGGGTCGCTGCCGTGCGGGCGTCACGTCACGGCGTGCGCTCGTCGCTCCACGGCGTTCCGCGCGCGGCCGCTGCGGCGGCCGCGGTCCGGGCGCGCGAAAATACCGCTACAATTCGACGTGCCCACGGCGGGTCCTTCGGGGGTCGCCTCGTCAGCCGCTTCGCGCGCACCGGCGGCGCATCCGAATGGCGTCCGCAACGCGAGGCGGCGGGCGGCTCGAAAACGATGCGCATCATACCGCAACCCCTCGTTGCGCCGTGGTGCACGAACCCTCGCTCGCACCAGCCGACCACTCCGTCGATGCCTCCTGACCGATTCGATGTCTATGCGGTCGTGCAGACGCTGCGGCGAGCCTGGCCGCTGCTCGCCGGCGGCGCGGTCGCCGGTGCGCTTCTCGCGGCAGCGATCACCTGGTTCGCGCTGCCGTACATGAGCGAAGGCATGTACGGCCTCGGCGCGGTCGTGAACCGGGACCCGGTCCTGCCGAACCAGCCGACGCCGTGGCCGAAGATCCAGCAGTACGGCAAGGGACTGTCGTTGCCGGAATTGAAGACCGAGTATCCGCGGCTGGATGGCGACGGGTTCCGTCGCTTCCTCGCCTCGCGCAACGTGGCGTCCGACGCGACGCTCGAGCGTGTCGTGCGGCGGCTCGCCAATCCGGACACGCGGCCGGAGATCCTGCAACCCCAGTACGGCTCGACGCGCGCCGATCTTCGCGAGCTCGGCGAGCAGGCCAAGCCGATGGAGAACACGGCGCTCGGCATGCGGATCGCGGTCACGTCGCGCGACGCCGATGCCGCATTGCGTGCCGCGCGTCTGGTCGGCGAATTCGTCGGCCAGGCGGTCTTCGACTCCCAGGCGCGCGGCCTCGTCGCACGACGCCTCGAGCAATACGACAGCCAGAAGCTCGCGTTCGACAACGACCTGATCGTGCACCGGTTCAACATCACGACGACGAGCGAGAAGGTGGCGCGATTGCGCGCGCTGCAGCGGGAGTTCCCCGATGCCGCGGGCAACACCCGCCAGGTGGTCTCGGTCGCCGAAGGAGGCTCGCGTTATCTGACGCCTTCGGCGCAGGTTGTCGGTCTCGAGGCGACGGTGACCGACCTGCGGCAGCAGATCGCGACGACCGAGCGCTGGCGGCGCAAGGCCGACCTGCTCGCTGCGTACTACCGGAGCGCGCAGGCCGCGGTCGACGAGACAGCCGATTCGCGCGCGGTCCTGAAGGCGCTCGCCGGACTGCTCGACCGTTCCTTTCCCGAGAACAACAACAACAAGGACGACGACACGCTGCGCGAGGCGCGCAACGATGCCGCGCTCGACCTGTATGCGCTTCGCACGCTGCGCGAGCAGGGCTTGCGCTTCGTCTCCGGGCCGACGCCCGGATGGCGCGACGAGAGCCGGGTGTGGAAGACGGCGCTCGGCGGGGGAGTCGCGGGCATCGTGATCGTCGCGCTCTTCGTGCTCGCCGGCACCGCGCTCGGCACGGCAGCGCCGCGCGCGGAGACCGCGCTCCGCGACCGGCCGCTGTGACGTTTGCGGGTCGACGACCCGCGTCCACGCGCCGCTAGGCGACTTCGCGTCCCGCGTCCGCAGCCGCGGCTTGCGTCATTGCGCTCGAAACCGGAACGGCAGCCGTCTGGACGACCGGCCTTGCCGCACGTGCGTGTGCGAGCAACGCGGCGTACGCGATCGCGGCCGGCGCGATGTGCAGCAACGCGCGGTTCACCGTCGTGTAATCGACGACCCAGTCGCCGGCCTGCGTGAAGAAGAACGTCCAGGCGAGGAACGCGAATCCGCAGGCGAGCGCCACCGTCGTCGCCTTCAGCGCGAGGGCCTCGCGCCAGGCGAGCGCCACCGTGAGCGGAACGAGATACCAGGCGAGATTCCAGCTTCCGAACGCGTACAGGTGCTGCAGCAGCGACTCGACGATCCGGTACTGCGTCGCGGCGGCGTCGGGCGTCACTTTGCCGGACCCGAAATAGAAGCCGATCGCGACCGTCACCGCGAGCACCGCCGCGGCGAGCCCGCCCATGCGCCACGGCGTGGTGCCGAAGACGACGATGACCGTACCGAGCGCGAGCGTGCCGATCCACGCGATGCCTGGCAGCTTCAGCAGCGGGAGCAGCAAGGCGGCGCTCGCGAGCAGCACGAGCGCCCCGCGCGCACGCGTCGCCTCCCACTGTGCGAGCGCGAGGACCGCGAGCGCGTAGGCAGCGGCCACGTGCAGATCGGCATAGCCGGCCAATGCCACATGCGTATCGAGGAGCGGCAACGACAGCACGAGATAGGTCGCGACGATCGACCACGACGCTCCGGCGCCCAGTCGTCGCATCTGCCCGTAGAGGCCGGCGCCGAGCGCGACGAACGCGGCGAGCCAGGGGAGGTTCATCAGCGCGTCGTCCCAGCGGCCGAGCACGAGCGTCATCCACGTCTGCAGCAGCGGGATCGTCGCCGGATAGTTCGGCGCCGTGTCGGTGTAGCCCGGCCGCGTCCGGGCGAGCCACTCGTCGTATCCCATGAACGGCGCGATCTCGCGCAGGCTGCTCCACACCTTCGCTTTCGTTCCCCACTGCGACCAGGCATCCCAGGCGAACAGCGGGCGCAGCAGCACGTCGACGGCGAGCGTTCCGAGGCGGATGGCGATCAGCGCGAGCGCCACGGCTGCGATCCAGCGCAGGGCGAGCGGCTCGGGCGTCGTCTCTGGGCCGCGCACGTCGGTCGAGCTTCGGCGCGCTGCGTAGACGAGCCCGCCAACGGCGACGATCGCCATGACGATCGTCGCGGGCACCACCGCGAGCGGCATGCCGATCGCGTTCATGCATCGCATCACGAGCGTGACCAGCAGCACGCCGACGAAGTGACCGTACCCCACCTCGACCCAGGTGTCGCGATCGCGGTGCCACGCGAGCAGAGCGCGAACGACGGCGAAGCCGGCGAGCCACGGCACGGCGATTCCGAAGGCCAGCGGCGCGGCGTCGCTCATCGTCCGCCCTTCGGCCCGACGACGAACAGCCCGGCGCCACGCTGCACGAGCAGCGGCTTCGCGTCGAGGCGCCGGCCGTTCGCCCACAGCAGCTCCTCCTGCGCGGTGTCGAAGCGAACGTCCGCCTTCTGGTAGAGGAGCAGGTATTCGCCGGGGCGCAATTGCGACGGCTCGGCCCAGCTGTACGCAAGGACGTTGTGCGGGTAGAGGTGAAAGCCGGCGCGCCGGCGGAAATACTCGAGATCGGAATTGACGAAGATGCGCACCGGATCGGCCGGAAGCCTGGCGCGGGCGGCCTGGACGAAGCGGAACAGGTCCGCATCCTCCATCGACGCATGCTTCTGCTCCCACGTCTTGCCGCCGAACTCCGCGACCGTCGAGCGCGCCTGCTCGACGAGATTGAGCTGCCACCGAACGTCCAGCGCCAGCCAGCCGATGAGGAACGCGACGATGATCGGCGCGGGCCCGACACGCACGCGACGACGCCGCGCCACGACGACGACGGCGAGCGCCGCGATCGCCGACGCCGCGAAGGCGAGCGGAGGAAACCACGCGCGCTGTTCGTCACGGCCGCCGAACAGCACGTTGATCGAGCGCCCGTCCCAGCGCTCGAACGCCCGCCATCCGCGCACGATGTCGCCGATCACGCTGCCCGTGGTGATCGGCTGGAGGCTCACCGACCGCAGCATCCACGGTCGTTCCATCGGTCCCTTGACGCCGAGGGCCAGCAGCGTGACGTCGCCCGACCATGCCGCGTCGCGGTCGAGCAGCGCCGGCTCGAGCACGCCACGACTATCGGTTGGAATGCGCTGGTCGTGCGGCTTGCCCGGCTGGTCCAGCCGGATCCACAGCAATGCGACCTCGACGCCTGGAGGCAGCGGCTCCGCGTCGATGGCCAGGCGCCCGTAATCGGCGGTGCGCAGCGGTTGCTGGCTGATCGCGAGGATCGTGAGCGGCGCTTCGCGCCGGTTCGCGACGAGGATCGCGTCGCCCTGCGGTCGCGCGTTCGGATTGTTGGGCACCAGCTGGCGCCCGGTGCGTGTGAGCGGCGGGGCGTCGCCTGCACCCGGCGGCGGACCGGCGATCAACGCCGTGACGGCGAGCAGGACGGCGAAGGCCGCGATCCAGGCGAGGACGGCGATCGCTCGCAACGACGGCCGGCCGGTGCCGACTTCCGGGACGCTCATTGGAGCGGCAATCGTGCGCGCGGCATCGGTTGCGCCGAAACGGGAATTCAATCGCGCAAGTCTACACGCGAGGCGAGACGATCCTCGGCGCAGCGCGACGCGGGCTCGCTAGTCGTAGGCAGCGCGCCACGCCTGGAAACAGAGGATCGGCCACAGCTCGTCGTGCGCGTTGCGCGAACCGTCGAGATGCCCGCGCCAGCGCGCGCGGATGCGGCCGGCGTCGAACAGGCCCTGGCGGCGCAACGAGGCCTCGTCCAGCAGATCCTCGGCCCAGGCGCGCAGCGGCCCGCGCAACCACGCGGCCAGCGGCACCGCGAAGCCGCGCTTCGGACGTTCGATCAGCGCGGCAGGCAGAAGCTCCGCCAGCAGCGAACGCAGCAGGTGCTTGCCGCGTCCGTCGCGGAGCTTCAGCGACAGCGGCACCTGCCATGCATGCTCGACGAGCGTGTGATCGAGGAGCGGCACGCGCGTCTCGAGGCTGACCGCCATCGCCGCGCGATCGAGCTTCACCAGGATGTCGTCGGGCAGGTAGCCGTGCTGGTCGACGAGCATCATCCAGTGCTCGAACGGCAGCGACGGATCGACGTGCGCGCCGATGAAACCCGGCGACGCGGCATCGGCCGACGCGATCACGGGCAGCGATTCGCCCCGCCAGTGAGTGACCAGGCCCTCGTACATCCGGTGCGCATCGGTTTCGCCAAGGACGGGTGCGAGTTTGGCGAGCTTCTCGCCCGCGCGCACGAGCCGAAGCCGGCGAGGCAGCACGCGTCCCACGGCCGACGCGCCCGCTTCGAGCGTCGAAACGGGCATGCCGCGCAACACCGCTCCCGCGGCCATGCGCAGACCCGCCGGAACGCGCGCCACCTGCGCACCCCGCACGTAGCGCTCGTAGCCGGCGAACAGCTCGTCGCCCGCGTCGCCGGACAGGCTGACGGTCACCTGCGAGCGCGCCACGCGCGACACGAGGAACGTCGGGATCTGCGACGGGTCGGCGAACGGCTCGTCGTAGATCGAAGGCAGCGCGGGGACGACGGCGAGCGCGTCGTCGCCCGTGACGTAGACCTCGGTGTGGTGCGTGCCGAGATGATTCGCGACGGCGCGAGCGTACGGCGCTTCGTCGAACGCCGCATCGGCGAAGCCGATGGTGAACGTGCGCACCGGCGTCGACGACAGCCGCTGCATCAGCGCCACGACGAGCGACGAATCCACGCCGCCGGACAGGAACGCACCGACCGGAACGTCGGCCACCATGCGAAGCGCGATGGATGCTTCCAGCTTCTCCTGCAACAGTGCGCGCGCCTCGCGCTCATCCGCGGTGGACGGCTGGCGCAGTCCCGCGCGCGCGACCGCGTCCAGGTCCCAGTAGCGCAGCATCCGGATGTCGAAGCGGTCGCCGGAAGCTGCGCGGACTTCCGCGCGAGTGGCTGGCGCGAGCTTCGACACGCCGGCGATGATCGACCGCGGTGAAGGCACGTAGCCGAGCCGCACGTAGAGTGCGAGCGCTTCGCGGTCGACCTCGCCGCTGAAGCCGGGGACGCGCCGCAGCGCCTTCATCTCGGAGGCGAACGCAAGGCGTCCGTCGGCGAGGCCGTAGTAGAGCGGCTTCTCGCCCATGCGGTCGCGCGCGAGGTGGAGCGTCCGCGACGTGCGCTCCCACAGCGCGAAGGCGAACATGCCGTTGAATCGACCGAGGGCGCCGTCGATGCCCCACTGCTCGATCGCCGCGAGCATCACCTCGGTGTCCGAGTGACCGCGCCACGCGTGCACCGCC
>Ga0307406_10001757_pt1 | contig 11874 bp, 9 predicted proteins | sample 322Cmetagenome_3_FD_203706 | JGI IMG/M metagenome (GOLD analysis project Ga0307406, IMG submission 203706) | Maize rhizosphere microbial communities from greenhouse at UC Davis, California, United States - 322HYB-C-2 | ecosystem: Host-associated > Plants > Roots > Rhizosphere > Soil | place... | reverse complement strand
CGAGTGATGCTGGTGCTCGAAGCTGTGGTAGAGCGGCTCGGCCAGCATCCGCTCCTCCTCGCCGGCCAGGCGGGCCGGCTCGGCCTCGATGGCCTCCTCGAACGACAGCGTCTCGAAGCCGCGGGCGGCCTCGTGCTGGTAGTGGGAGTAGGCCCGGCCGACGGGGTCGCGGAGCAGGGCGATCAGCTTGACCTGGGGCAGGTGCTCGGCCACCCGGCCGGGGACCAGGGGGTGGAACAGGTAGTAGGGGCTGGCCTCGCCGGTGCGCAGCTCGACCCCGTGGCGGCGGGCCACGTACCAGGCGTAGGCCTTGGTCGGGAAGCGCGAGGCGTACCAGGACAGGCCGCGGCCGTAGCCGGTGTCGAAGAAGTGGACGCCCTTGGTCCGCAGCGTGGTCCGGACCCCGGGGTGTTGGACCAGGTAGCGGTGCAGGGAGGTGGTGCCGGCGCGCTGGGCGCCGATGATCAGGTAGTCGGGCAGCAGCCGGAGCCCGGCCGTTGGGCGCGCGTAGGCCTGCGCGCTCCAGCGGGCCGCTCTCCTGGCCAGCTTGGTGGCCCCGTTGGCGGTGCTCATGTGGTCGCTAGCGTCTCCTGGTCTCTGGTTCGGGATCGGCGCTCGGCGGCGGCGGCTTGAGCCGCCTCCCGGTCCCGCCAGGCCACCGCGGCCACCACCATCATCAGGTGCAGCTGGGTGGGCATCATGTCGTAGTACAGGAACTCGAGCACCCCGATCAGCAGCATCACGTGGCACCACAGGGGCGGCCCGGTGGCCGCCTTCCGGGACATCCACAGCACCCACCCCCACCAGCCACCGAAGAACACCAGGCCGGGGATCCCGTGGGAGAAGATGACCAGGTAGACCTGGCCGTGGGTGCCGATGTCGGGGGCGTTGGGGGTGTCGGCCGACTCCCGCGGTCCGCCGTAGCCGAGCAGGGGCCGCTCCAGGGCCCCGGCGACCGCCTGGTCGGCCAGGCTCTCGCGGCGCTCGTTGCTGTGCCCGTGGGCGAGCCGGTCGCTGAGGTAGCGGTCGAGCGGGGTGAGCAGGACCCCGGCACAGATCACGGCCATGAAGCCGACGATCGCCACCAGGGCCCGGGCGTTGCCGCGCATGGCCACCCGCACGGCCGCGTACACCAGCCCGGCGGCCAGGCCGACCCACAGGCCCCGGTTGGCCGAGACCACGATCGGGACCAGGGAGGCGACCAGCAGCAGGCGGATGGCGTTGCGGACCAGGTAGGAGCGGACCAGGCCAAGGGCGGCCAGGGCCATGGGGGTGAGCAGGCCGACCGCCCCGCCCCACTCGTTGGTGTAGGTGAACGGGGCCGCCGGCCGGGTCAGGGCGTAGCCGATGAAGGTCTGGACCTGGGCCAGCCGGGGGTTGAACAGCTCCTGGACATAGGTGCTGGCCTGGAGCTCGGCGGGCAGGACCATGGCCGCCGGGGTGGTCAGGCGGAAGTTCGGGAAGGCCAGGGCGGCGAACCCGAAGCCGATGACGGCGGCCCAGAACAGGGCCAGGGCGAGCACGATCCGCCGGGTCGGCATGGCCGAGCGGGGCAGGTTGTAGACGTAGACGAACATGACCGTCATCGACAGGTACAGCACGCCCCGGTAGGAGAAGGCGTACCAGCGGCGGGTGTCGTCCAGCTGGGTGGCCGACAGCAGCATCCAGAACAGGAAGGCCAGCCACCAGCCGAACCCCTTGGGCACCCGGGTCCGGCCCTTGAGCAGCAGCCAGACCAGCATGGGGGCGGCGAACAGGATGCAGATGACCGACGACAGCCCCAGCGCCCACCAGATCGGGAAGCCGCCGAACAGGGCCAGCACCGGCCAGCCCTCGGGCAGACCGGACCGGCGGCGCGCCGGGGCCGCCGCCGGGGTCGGAGTCAACTGGTCGATACGCTCGGGCACCCGAGCAGCATAAGCCGCCCGGGTGCCCGGCGGTACGTCAGTCGTGCCTACTGCAACCTAGTGCAGACGGTTGAGGAAGGGGTCACGCCCGATGTCGCGGTAGGCGGCCACCGACGCGCTCGAGCTGGTGATCCGCCAGTCGCAGGTGTGCAGGTTGTTGAAGTAGACCAGGGCCTTGATGCGGGTCCGGGTGGTCTTGAGCTGGACCAGGGAGTCGCGCAGCCACTCGGCCTTGCTGGGGGCGCCGGCGGGCTGCTCGCGCAGGCCGTACTCGGCCAGCATCAGCGGCTTGCCGGGGGCGTGGGCGGCCGTCCAGTCGTAGAACGGCTTGGTGATCTGGGCGAACGACCGGTACTTCTGGCCGGACTTGCAGCCGTACCAGTTGTAGGGGTCGTAGGCGATCCAGTCGACGTACTGGTCACCCGGGTAGAGGGTCGGGTAGATGTCGGCGTTGCCGCCCACATACCCCATCATGTTCCAGACGAACAGGACGTTGTCGGCCCCGACCCGGTTGAAGATGTCGACCACCCGGCGGAACGCCTTGGCGTAGTCGGCCGGCTGGCCCGCCCCGGGGATGTCGTTCTCGGGCTCGTGGTGGAAGGCCAGGAACATCCTGCGGCCGAAGCTCTTGAGCCGGTTGGCGGTCGCGGTGATCTGGGCGTCCTGGCTGCCGTTGGCCACCGCCGGCCAGGACCCGGGCGACTTCCAGTTGATCAGCAGCATCCGGCCATCGGCGGCCAGGGCGCGCTCGTCGGCGGTCGGGAAGGGCTGGCTCCACTGGTGGTAGAAGTGGACGATGTCGAACTTCCGCCCCATCTGGCCTTCCCAGCTCTTGTCGAACTTGCTGGTGCCCCACAGGGCGCCCGAGTTGGGGGCCATGGCGCTGGTGAACCCGGCCGGCCCGGGCGAGCCGCCGCCCGACCCGGGCGAGGTCGTCGGCGGGGTGGTCGAGCCCGGCGGCCTGGTGGTCGTGGTCGGCTTGGTGGTGGGGGTGGGCCGGCTGGTCGACGGCGGCAGCGGCGTGGTCTGGAAGTGGGGGTCGAGGGCCAGGCGGCGGAACCCGTCGACCGAGCGGGCCGAGGTCGCGACCCGGTAGTCGCAGGCCTTCTTGGCGTCGAAGTAGACCAGGGCCTGGACGTTGGGCATCTCGGTGGTCAGGTCGCGGGCGGCGGTGTCGAACCAGGCTGCCTTGCGGGCCGGGTCGGCCGGGTCCTCGACCGAGCCGGTCTCCCCGATCATCAGCGGCTTGCCGTGGGAGCTGCCCCAGAGGTAGAAGTCGCCGAAGATGTCTGACAGGTCTCGCCAGCTGCCCTGGGGTCGGCAGCCGGGGCCGTTGTAGCCGTCGGCGGCGACCCAGTCGACCTGGTCGTCGCCGGGGTAGAAGCGGTCGGCGGAGTCGCTGGCGAAGGCGGCCGCGGTCGGCGCCCACACGAACGACGCCGGCAGCCCGGCGAAGACCTCCCGGACGTGGCGCCAGGCGGCCTTGTAGGCCTCGGGCGAGCCGACCCAGCCGGCGTTGGCCTGGTCGTCCATGCGGTGGGCGTAGCGGATGAAGACGGGCTTGCCAAGGGCGCGCACGCCCTCGGCCAGCTGCCGCAGGTAGACATCGTGGCGCCCCTGGGCGATCTCGGTCGTGCCGGCCCCGTTGCCGATGGTCAGCAGCGGGATCCGGCCCATCTGGACGTCCCAGGCCGGCCGCCAGCCGAGCTGGGCGCCGAAGGGCACATAGGTGTGGTCGATGGCCAGGCGGCGGCCGATGCGCAGCTCCAGCTCCAGCACGGCCTGCTGCTGGGCGGCCTTGGAGAACGCGCCGGCGGGCTGGACCCAGGCGCCGAGCCAGGCCGCCCTGGGGGTCAGGGCCGGGTCGGCGGCCGGGCTGGAGGGCGGCAGGGCCCGGGCGGTCACCGTGAGGGCGGCGACCAGGCCGGCCAGCAGGAGCAGGGCGGTGACGACCCGGGAGGGGGGACGGCGGGCCGTGGGGCTGGTGTGGCGGGGGGCGGAACGGGAGGGGCGGGGAGCCGGACCGGAGACGTGACGGGGGACGTGACGCAACGCTTGCTCCTCCTTGGTGAGTACGTCACCAGGGTCGGAGGTTGGAGCTGGGGCCTGGGGGGAGGTCCCACCTTCCGGGGGGGCGGAAGGTCGGGGCATCTAACCAAGATCACGATTCGACGGTCAAATCGTTGCTTGATCGTGTCCTAGCCATTCCGGCGGGAATCGGCGCTAGATGCCCTTGCCGGCCACGTGGGCCATTCGCACCACCGTCTTGGCGCTGACCAGTCCCAGGCTGATGGCCAGGGCCAGATACGCCCGGCGCTCGCGCCGGTTCAGCGACAGGGTGCGGCGGGCCCAGCGCCGGGCCGGCTTGCGCTCCCCCAGGGCGGCGTGGGCGAAGGCGATCTGGCCGTAGATGCGGGCCAGTCCCGACGGCTCCTGCTGGAGGTCGCGGTGCTTGTCGACCAGGTAGGTGAGGGCCGAGATGATGGTCCGCCAGCGGTCGGCGAAGAACGACGACTGGTGCCAGTGGATGACCGCCAGGGGCTCGGGCACGGCCAGCACCGGCCCGTACCGGGAGGCCCGCAGCAGCCACTCGTAGTCCTCGGCGTAGCTGCCGGGGAGATCCTCGTCGACCAGGCCGATCTGGGACAGCATCCGGTCCCGGCGGGCCAGCACGGTCGAGGGGTGCAGCTCGGTCAGGCGCGACCGCAGCAGCTGGCGGTGGGTGACCAGGATGGTCGGGGCCAGCCGGGTGGTGGTGCGGTCCTGGTAGCGGACCAGGATCCCGGTGGTCGAGACGACCGCGCCGGGGGTGGCCATCAGCCGGGCCACCTGGCGGGCCAGCTTCTCGGGCAGCCACTCGTCGTCGTCGTCGCAGAAGGCGACCAGCTCGCCGGTGGACGCCAGGATGCCGGTGTTGCGGGCCCCGGCCAGGCCGGGGGTGCGGTCGTTGCGGCGGCGGACCAGGATGCGGCCGGGCGGCAGGTCGGGCCAGGGAAGCTCGGGGTCGCTCTGGTCGAACACGACCACGCACTCGATCGGGCCCTTGTAGGTCTGGCCGAGGATGGCCGTGACCGCCCGGCGCAGCAGCTCGGGCCGGTCCCGGGTGGGGACGACCACGCTGACCCGGGGCTGCTCAGCGGCCACGGCCGCCTCCGCCCAGGTACCCGTAGCGCAGCAGCAGGGGCCAGGTCGAGGCCAGGGTGAGCAGGCGGTGGCGGCGGCGCAGGTGGCCGCGCCACTCCTCGTCGACCCGGAGCGGCACCCGGCCGGAGCGGAACCGCATCGGGTTGCCGGCCAGGGCGTGGCTGGGGCCGAGCTCGACCCAGCCGTCGCCCACGAAGCCGAGCTCGCCGGCCGCCGCTGGCCGCCCGGCGAGCTCCAGGACCCGGGCCAGCTCCCCGGCCGGGTCGCGGACCAGCGACTCGTAGCGGAGCAGCAGCCCGCGGACCCCGAACGTCCGGAGCAGGTGGAACAGCAGGTTGTAGCCGAGGTAGCGGGCGCTCATCTTCAGCGGGGTGTCGGTGGCCATGAGGGCGTCGCCGGAGACGACCTCGGCCCGGCGCATCCGCTTGGTCCAGGAGAAGGCGACCCCGCGGCTGTCGCGGACCAGGTGGACCAGGCGCAGGTCGACCCCGCGCATGCGCCGGACCAGGAACGCCGCCGAGGCGTGCTTGCTGGCGTCGACGACCAGGGGCCGCCCGCTGACCTCGCGCACGGCCGCGTACAGCCGCTCCAGCAGGTCCAGGTAGCGGGCCAGGCGGGCCCGGTAGCCGGGGGCGAGGACGGGCAGGAGCATGAGGGGCACGTAGCGGTTGCGGTCCACCGACCCCTTGAGGGCCAGGACCTCGTCGACGTCCAGGCTGTCCCAGCCGCCGAAGGCGACCTCCCCGACCCGGCGCCAGAACGGGCAGTCGGCGAAGCAGCGGCCGCACCCGCAGCGGTTGTTCTCCTTGAGGCCCCGCTCCCAGAGGTGGACCAGCTCCCCCACCGACCAGACGTCGTCCAGGCGCCCCAGCATCCGGTCCAGCAGGGTGCTGCCGCTGCGCCCGAGCCCGCCGATGTACAGCACCCGCACCGGCCCGGTGGGGGCCGGCCGCTCCCCGGGCGTGCCCGGCTCGACCTCGGCGGTGGTCACCGGGCGCCCGCCCACCGCGAGGGCCGGTCGCCGACCAGGCCGTCGACCAGGCGGCCGAATTCGCGCACGGCGGTGGCGGTGGCCCGGTCCTCGGGCCCGGCGCGGAAGGCGGCCGGCTCGGCGGCCACCCGGTCCAGCAGCCGGTGCAGGTCGGCCTCGGTCTCGGCCAGGTGGATGCCGCCGCCCTCGGCGGCCAGGCGGCGCGAGAAGGCGACCTGGTGGTCGTCGACGTGCTCGCCCAGGCGGTGCTGGCGGGGCACGACGATCGGGACGGCGCCGTTGTGCCGGGCCCCCAGGATGGTCCCGGGACCGCCGTGGCAGACGACCGCGGCCGCCGAGGCCATCGCCCCCTGGAGGGCGTCGAACTCGAGGTAGGCCTGCCACTCGGCCGCCGCCGGGTCGGGCGGGGCCGAGGTGCCGGTCTGCATCAGGCAGCGCAGGGTCCCCGGGTGGGCGGCCACCCAGGCGCCGGCCCAGCGGACCAGCCGGTCGAAGGGGTGGTGGTCGGTGCCGACGGTGACCAGCAGCAGCGGGGCCTGGGTCACAGCAGGCTCCCGATGACTCGGCCCTTGGGGTAGTTGCGGCGCTGCTCCTCCCACTGGAGCAGGAACAGGTCGCTGAAGGGGTAGCAGAGCCGGCCGGTCATGGTCGGCGAGTCGATCCGGTCGTAGACCTCGACATACACCGTCCGCTTGCCGAGCAGCTTGGCCAGCAGGAAGAACGGGAAGGCGACCCCGGCCCCGCTGGAGACGACCACGTCCGGCCGGTAGCTGCGCAGCAGCTTCCAGGCCAGGCGGGTGTTACGGGCCAGGTTGAGCAGGTTGCGGGTCGTCGGGTGGTAGGCCCAGGCGACCTGCTCGCCGGCGAGCAGCGAGGTGCTGTCGAGCTTCTCGAAGGTCACCCATAGACGATCGTGCCGTTCCCACCATGGCTTGAGGTTGTGGAGCTGGATGAGGTGCCCGCCCGAGGAGCAGACGAGGAGCGCGCGCACGGCCGGCGCCTCAGTACGCGCCCCTGGTCGAGACCAGGAGCGGGACGGTCTTGGACAGGATGAACAGGTCGTAGGCGATCGACCAGTTCTCCACGTAGAACAGGTCCAGGCGGACGTAGTCCTCGAAGGACAGCTCGCTGCGCCCGCTGACCTGCCACAGGCCGGTGATGCCGGGCCGGACCTCGAGCCGGTCGTGCTGCCACTCCTCGTACAGGGCGACCTCGCCGGCCAGGGGCGGCCGGGGGCCGACCAGGCTCATCTCGCCCCGCAGGACGTTCCAGAGCTGGGGCAGCTCGTCGATCGAGTAGCGCCGCAGGACGGCCCCGACCCTGGTCACCCGCGGGTCCTGGCGGAGCTTGAACAGGGGCCCGTCGGCCTCGTTGCGGTCGCGCAGGTCCTCCAGCATCAGGTCGGCCCCGGTGCACATGGTGCGGAACTTCAGCAGGGTGAACGGCCGCCCGCGGAGCCCGATCCGCTCCTGGCGGAAGATCACCGGCCCGGGCGAGGTCGCCTTGATGGCCGCGGCCACCACCGCGAACAGGGGCAGCAGGGCGAGCAGGCCGAGGGCGGAGACGACCACGTCGCAGGCCCGCTTGGCCGCCGCCTGGGCCCGGGTGAGCTGCAGGACGTTGACCGACAGGGTCATGACCCCGCCGATGGTCTGGGGGGCGAGGCGGCTGGACAGGACCGTCGGCAGGTTGGCGGTGAAGCGGACCTCGACGTTCTCCTGCCGCCGGGCCTTCATGATCTGGACGACGTCCTCGGGGGTGACGGCGCTGGAGGCGACGAACAGGCAGTCGGCCCTGGTCTCGCGGACGAGCTCGCGGATGCGGGCCACCGGGCCGAGCACCCGGTCGTCGTCCAGGCGCAGGTCGTCCATGCCGCCGGCCACGAACCCGACCGGCTCGAAGCCGAGTTCCCTGGTCTGCATGGTGGCGGCCAGCCGCTCGGCCTCCAGGTTGGCCCCGACGATCAGGGTGCGGAAGGTGAGCTTGCCCTCCAGGCGGATGCGCCGGACCCGCCAGTGCCACAGCCGCCGCACGGTCAGGGCCAGGACCAGCCCAAGGCCCCAGGACAGCAGCATCCACATGCGCGAGAACGAGGCCTTGGACCAGAACGACACCATCACCGTGGCCGAGATGATCAGGCTGACGGCCACGATGATGCGGCGGAACTCCTCGGCGGTGGAGTACTGGTGGACCCGGTACAGCCGCATGGTCAGGTAGACCACCGGGGTGATCAGGGGCACGGTCAGCAGCAGCAGCCAGAAGTCGACGGTCGGCAGCAGCCGGTCGAAGCGCAGCTGGTAGGCCAGGACCATGGCGACGAACACCGCCAGGGTGTCGGTGATCCCCATGAGGACGTAGTGGCTGCGGTACTGGCGGCTGATGTCGGAGCGGGTGCCGGCCAGCCGGGGGGAGATCAGCAGGCTGCTGTGGAAGGGTGGCTCCAGCCCTACCGTCTCCGTCAAGGCCCGCCGCACGTCGCCCGTCCTTTCCGATGCCCCGTAGTCCGTTGGGATGGCCGAGCGGGTCGGAAGGCCGATCTGGAGATGTTGGTCTGGCGGCGGCGGCACCGGTCACGACTCCCGAGTCCAGCTCTGCTGGTGCATCAGCACCAGCGGCAGCATCTCTTGGGCGGGACCCGGGCACATCCGGTGGTTGAAGTAATCTCGTCACGCATCTGAAGTAGCCATGACGAGGGCTCAAACGGGTAGTGCGCCCCTCGCGGGGGCGCACTAGGTACCGATGGGCAGGGGAGCTGGCCTAGTCGTCCTGGACCTCGTAGTAGTAGGTGCTCTTGGTCGCCTGCTTGGAGCGGTTGAGCACGGCCCCGACGATCTTGCCGCCGACCTGCTCGACCTCCTCCTTGAGCCGGCTGACCTGCTCGCGGTCGCTCTCCTTGGCGTCGGCCACCACCAGGATGGCGTCGGCCAGGGGGGCCAGGGCCATGGCGTCGGCCACGACCAGGGCCGGCGGGCAGTCCAGGATGATGAAGTCGAACAGGTCGCGCTGCTCCTTCAGGAACTGGCGCATGGCGTCGGAGTCCATCAGCGCCGAGGGGTGCGGGGGCAGCGGCCCCGACAGGATCACCCACAGGTTGGGCGCCACCGACCACAGCTCGGAGGCCATCTGGCGGCCGTCGGCGACCGGGCCCTTGCGCTTGCCGGGCGGGGTGCCGTCGGTGAGCAGGTTAGACAGGCCGGTCTTGTTGGACAGGCCGAAGAACTGGTGGGCCCGGGGCCGGCGCAGGTCGGCGGAGACCAGCAGCACGTCCTTGCCGGTCTCGGCGAGCACGACGGCCAGGTTGGCCGCGGTGGTGCTCTTGCCCTCTCCCACCCCGGCCGAGACGATCATCACCGAGTTGATGTCGAGCTGGGCGGACAGGCGGGCCATGCGGGTGCGCAGGGTCCGGTAGGACTCGGCGGCCGGGCTGTTGGGCTGCTCCAGGGTGACCAGGCTGTTCCTGGAGCGGCGCTTCCAGCGCAGCAGCCTGCCCGGCTGGCGGACCCGCTTGGACAGCGGCGGGATGGTGGCCAGGACTGGCCGGTCGAGGCGCTCGGCCAGGTCCTCGCGACCCCGCAGCCGGTCGTCGGTGCGGTCGCGGACGAAGGCCAGCACGACCCCGAGGAACAGCCCGACGAGCAGGCCGATGCCGACGTCGAGGCGGTTGTTGGGGCTGGCCGGGGTGGAGGGCAGGCCGGCGGCGGCGATCACCGTGCCCGGGGTGAAGTCGAGCGACTGGAAGCCGCTGAGCTGGCTGAGCAGCTGGTCCAGGCGGTTGTTGGCCGCGGCCAGCTTGGCCTGGGCGGCCTGGCGGGTGGCGGAGTCGGCGTCGGGGTCGCCGATCACCTTCTCGGCCGCCGTGGCCTGCTTCTGGAAGCGGGTGATGTCGGACTGCAGGCTCTTCTGGCTGATGGTGGCCTGGGCCCGGGCGTCGGACTCGCGGGAGGTCAGGTAGGCCTTGGCGAAGGCGTCGGCCCCGCGCTGGGCGGTCAGGGGCACCGTGTCCTGGTAGCGGATGCGCAGGATCTGGGAGTTGGCCGGCACGTCGGCCTTGACGTGCTCCAGCAGCTGGGCCGGGGTGGCGGTGGTCTTGAGGGTCTTGGCGGCGAGCGCGGCCACCGGCTCGGACATGGCCAGCTGGCGCTGGTTGAACATGTTGAGCTGCTGGTCGACCCGGGATCCGGGGTCGAAGGCGTTGGTGGTGATCGCCCGGACCAGCACCGAGGCCGACGATTCGTAGACCGGGGTACGGCGGAAGGTGTAGGCGGCGGCCGCGGCCGCGCCCAGCAGGGTGATGGCGACGATCAGCGCCAGCTGGCGCTTGAACACCCGCAGGTAGTCGCGAAGCTCCACCGATCCCGTCGGCGTCGGCTCTGCACTCACGGCATCGACCGCCTTTTCTCCATAGCGTCGGGCCCCCCGGAGGTGGCTCGCCCTGGCTCGCGGCGGACGCTCGCCTCCCGCCGATCACGCTAGCGGGTGGCTGTCCACCTTTCCTCCGTCGGATTGAGCATCGTCACCCATCGCTAAGGACTAGATACGAGTACGTAATCGCTACGTCGTGAAGTGGGGTCGCAGGCGCCGGTAGGTCTCGCCCAGCAGCTCGGGCAGGACCTTGGTCCGGCCCACCACGGGCATGAAGTTGGTGTCCCCGCCCCACCGCGGCACCAGGTGCAGGTGCAGATGGTCGGCGATCCCGGCGCCGGCGACCTCCCCAAGGTTCATCCCCAGGTTGAACCCGTGGGGGCCGGAGTCCTCCCGCATGGCCCGGATCGCCCGGCCGGCGAAGGCGGTCATCTCGGCCAGCTCGTCGGTGGTCAGGTCCAGATAGTCGCCGATGTGGCGGTACGGCGCCGCCATCAGGTGGCCCGGGTTGTAGGGAAACGCGTTGAGCAGCACGAAGCTGAGGTCGCCGCGGGCCAGCAGATGGTTGGCCTCGTCCTGGTCCGGGTCGGCGGCCGGCAGGTCGCAGAAGACGCAGCCCTTGCCCTCGTCCCCGCGCTCCCCCCGGCGGATGTACTCCATCCGCCACGGCGACCAGAGGCGCTCAGGGTCGGGCACGGCGGCACTCCTGGGGGAGGGGTCGGCGGACCGACCGATGATAGAGCAGCCCCGAGGAGTCAGGTGGTGGACGGCGGCTCGGTGGTGGTGGTCGGGGGCTCGCTGGCCGGGGGGGCCTCCGCCGTGGTCGTCGGTGGCGCCGCGGTGGTCGTGGGCGGCTCGGTGGTGGTGGTCGGGGGCTCGGTGGTCGTGGTGGGCGGCTCGGTGGTGGTCGTGGGGGTCGTGGTCGTGGTCGTCGGCGAACCCGCCCTGGTCGTGGTCGTGGGGCGGGTGGTCGGCGGGGCCGGGGACGGCCGGGTGGTGGTGGTCGCCGGTGCGGTCGTCATCGGCGGCGGGGTCGGCGGGGTCGGGCTGGTCGGCGGCGGGGCCGTGGGCGGCGGGCCCGGCAGCCCGGGGGTGACGACCCCGGGCACGATCCGGGTGGCGCCGGCGAAGCTCTCGCGCCAGATGGAGGCGACCCGGACCACGTCGCCGGTGTGGGGGGCGTGGACCATGAGGCCGTTGCCGATGTAGATGCCGACGTGGTGGATGGTGGCCGGGTCGGCGGGGTTGTCGGCGTAGAAGACGAGGTCGCCGGGGAGCAGGTTGGCCACGGCGACGTGCGGGCCGGCGCCCCACTGGGCCCGCGACACCCGCGGGATGGCCACCCCGGCGGCCCGGTAGGCCGAGCTGGTCAGCCCCGAGCAGTCGAAGGTGTCGGGCCCGCCCGCCCCCCACCGGTAGGGGTCGCCGAGCTGGGCCAGCGCCCAGCGGACGGCCGCCCGGGCCACCGGC
>Ga0307406_10001756_pt1 | contig 11877 bp, 10 predicted proteins | sample 322Cmetagenome_3_FD_203706 | JGI IMG/M metagenome (GOLD analysis project Ga0307406, IMG submission 203706) | Maize rhizosphere microbial communities from greenhouse at UC Davis, California, United States - 322HYB-C-2 | ecosystem: Host-associated > Plants > Roots > Rhizosphere > Soil | place... | reverse complement strand
TGACCGCCGCCGTTTATCTGGATGCTGTAAGTCACACTGGTAACGGCTACCAAACTGATACCAGTGTGTTTGGTTAGTGTTGAAGGTTTAACAATTGCTTCTTGCGACCAACTTTCGCCCGACTTGGCAAACACATAGGCTGCGCCGGTATTGGCAAATTCAATATCTTGTGCGACATCGCCATTAATAGTTGTTGCTTTGCTCGCATCACCAGGTGCACCGATCACCAGGGTATTGCCATCGCCAGAAACATCCACGCTGGTGCCAAAGGCAGTGTACATATAAGTGCTGGCAGGTTTTAAGTAGGCTTCCTGATTCCACAAGTCTGCTGTGCGCTTAAAGACATAAGCTGCACCGTTATCAATTACGCCGCGCACTTGGTAGCGACCAGCTTCTTCGCACTCGGCGTCAATCACATAGGCGCCTTCGTTGAAGTAATAGCAAGAGTTCTTGGATTGATCGCCATTAACACCGGTTGCATTACTATCTTCACTGATTGCGCCAACCACCATGGTATTGCCATCGGTAGACAGGGCAATGCTCACACCAAAGGCGTCGTTTTGTTCCGCATTGGATGCTTTAACATGGGACTCTTCCTTCCAGCCATTCTCGCCTAAACGGAAGGTATAGATCGCACCTGAGGCTGAGCCACCGCGATAGCTGCTACCGGCGGAAGAGCTGCTTGAAGTAGTGCTGCTGCTTGAACTGCTGGTGCTGCTGGTAGATGAGCTGCTGGAGGGGTAAAACTCCAAACACGCCAGTGATGACATACTGCTTGAAGCGTTAAAGTTGAAAACGCCGCTTCTACTGATGAAGTCCTCAGACGTGCCCACCGCAAGGGTTTTACCATCACCGGAAAGTGCTAACGATTCTCCAAAACGTAGCGCAACCGCTGATTGGGCAAAGGCGTGAAGTGTAGAGAAAATCGGTTTTACATAAGCATCTTGTGTCCAGGTGCCTGCGCTGCGGGTAAAGATGTAGACCGCGCCAACATCAAGAGTTCTTGCTGCCAGCAAATTACCAGTACCGCCTGAGGAAGCGGCAGAGCTGATGACCTGTTCATAATTGTCCTGATTACAGTTGACGCCATAAGATGGGCTGTCTTCCAATAAGGCCGATACTGCCAAGGTATTGCCGTCGTCAGACAATGCCACACGGTAACCAAAACGATCATTCGGCAGCACGCGAAGGCCATTTAAATTAGGCTGCTCGGTATTGGACGCTTTGAGGTAAGCCTGCTGTACCCAAAGCCCATCCTCTTTCACAAACACATAAACTGCACCGGCATTTACTATTTCGTTGTTGGTTTGATCACCATTAATACCAACCGCTTTACTGTCCTCTGCAGGAGCGCCAATCGCCATGGTCATGCCATCGCTTGAGAGGGTAATACTCCAACCGAACCAGTCAAATGAGCCGGTATTGGATGCTTTGAAATAGCCGATGGCTTTGATCATTTCGGTGGCGGTAAATGTCATGTCCGAGCGCTGGCTGCAGTCGTCCGCAACACAGGCATCCACCCAATAACGGGTATTTACCCAGTCGTGAATGTGTACGCCAATTTCATCGCTGGCACTGGTGGTGGTGATGTTGTCAGCTAACAGCACTGCGCCGTTTTCAGCGTCTTGTTTGTAAAGTTTGTAGTGGGTTGCACCTTCTACCGCGCTCCACTGAAAAGTGAGTACTTTGGGGCTTTGTGCTTCCACTTTTACGCTGGGCCAAATGCCTGAGCCATTGGCGGGTACGGAGGCACTGCTAAAGCTGCTGCGCAGTGATGAGCTGCTGCTAATAGAAGAGCTGCTGGCTGATGATTTGTTGTCGCTTCCGCCGCCACAGGCAGTGAGCAAAAATGAACCGGCTGCGAGAGAGAGCAGCAGGGTGGTGCGCTGTAATAGCGGGGATAAACGATCAATATTCATTCAGCGTGTTCCTGAGGTTTAAAACTGGTCGGTGATTCTGTGTGTCGCGGCGCTTGGTGTCAATCAAATCGCCCGCATTTAGGCTTGGCTGCTTAATAAATAGAAGCCGCATAGAGACCGTGAAAACAGGCAATTGGTTCAGTGATTTTATGCGGTGTTAAATCTAACGAACTTGGGTGGGGTGAGTTGTTAGCAATTGTGCGAGTGAATGGCGCCCTGTGAGTGTGCGGGCGCCATGTAGCGGGAGGGCAGGTTAAAGCGTTTTCAGGTATTCAACCAGTGCCAAACGCTGTGCATGGTTGATAGGGTTTAGCTGGCGCATTTTGGGTTTGCCTTGTGCATCCTTCAATGGGCGCCCCTGTGCATCCAGAATAAATACCGGCGTCACGCCAGCGGCATATTCATGACCTTTATTGGAGTTGCTAGGCAGGCTGGTATCAAACACAAACAAGTCGGGGTATTGCGCCGGGTCACGCCCTACCATACCTACTTTTACTGGGTCCAGTTCGCGCACCCCTATCGTAAATTTGTTGGGGCGACAGGTTTTGCCACTGATGATTTCAGCATCACTGCAGCTGGGCATAAACAGTTCATACAAGCTGGGCACTGAGCCGTTGTGTAAATAAGGTGCTGTAGCCCAAATGCCATTGAGCGGGCGCGCTTTGTAAGCAGCGAGTGTGGCGGGGTTGTTTTTGTTGACGATTTCAAAGTCCAGATGCCGCTCGGTTTTTTTAATCGGGTTATCGCCGATGGAAGTCACCAAGTCATAGAGTTTCTCCGCCCAGCGGCGGATAAACGTTTTATCGTGATCCGGCTCCAGCAAAACTCCCTCAACTGCTGCACTCAGGGCGGGTAAGACCGGTGTGTTCGCTTTAAAACGCGGCGAGCGGGGATCGAGCGGTTTGATTTTGTCGCCTTCAAAGTAGCCGCTTTTGCCAGTGTAGTTGAGTGCATTCATCGCCATGTATGGATCAGTACCGATGGTTTGCAGGCTGGCAAATTGAGATATCACACGTCGTTTGGGGTCGGTGCGGTCAATGGCTTCATGACAGGTGTGGCACTGGTATTCAATAAATATCTCCCTGCCTTGCTCGGCCAAATGCTGGTTAATGGCAGGCAATACATTTTGCTCGGCCAATTGTTGCCAGCTGGGCGACCACAGACTTTCAAGGTGACGCTCCATACGTGTCAGGTTGCGCACTACTACTGAGGAGCGGTAGCCCAGATCACCTGGCTTTTTATCCAGATCAAACTGTGCAAAGACACCGAGTGCTTCGCCCGTATTGCGCCCCAATGGCCCTGCTAATTCGTTATCGCCCACACCGTTCCACTGCACAAAGTCGTGCTGTGGGGTATCCCATAAATAGGGATAGCTCACTGGTGCACTGGCGGGATTGAAGTTGGGTTCTTTGGGGGTGAGGTGGGCGAGAATACGGTTGTAAATGCGCCCAAAGGCATCGAGGCGCCCGTAACCATAAGCGACGCTTTGATTGCCGTGGCGCGGCTCATTGATCTGGTTGTAATGGGCGATTTGCGCGGCGACCTCGCTCAGCTCCACACGAAAGGCTTCTTGATCGGCGGGATATCGTGCTTTTAATACGTTTTTCGCAAGCCGCTCAAATTTGGCTGGCTCGTCGAGGCTGGTATTCAGCGCGGCAGACAAACTCTTTAGCATCTTTTCCATATCTGCCAGCGTTGACCCACCGTCAATGCGTATGGCTGCACCTTGATAATTGATCTGGCTGGTATGGCAAGCTGCGCAAGTCAGGCCAATATAATTTTTGCCGAGATGTTCATCTTTTACCCAGCCCACCGGCAGTCCATCCGGGTTGGCGAGTGAGGCCGATTGGGGCAGGTAACGCAGGCGATTCATATGCTCATCGCTGCGGAATAATTGTTCGCTGTCAGATACTTCCAGATGCAGGAAAATATCGTAGGGAATCAGGTTGGAGCCTTGGGTGACATTGTAAAACCACAGGCTTTGGGCTGCGCTCCAGTTTTGTTCGGGGTAAACCACCTGCTCGGCGCTATCACCAAAGCTATCTGTTGTAGTCGCTTTGGCGTAGCGGTCGCCATCAACCAAAACCCCTTGCGATAAATAACTACAACCTTGAAGCAGTGTGAATAAAGCGAGGGTTGCCCCCCATAACAGTCGTGCAGAAGCACTGGTGAAGGTCGTGATCATTCCTTTCAAATCCTGATGATAGTTGTGAACTGTAGTTGTGTACTGTCGTTGTGGAAAAACGTGCAGTAAAAAGTGAATGGGTAAGAGCAAAAAACACACGCAAAAGAATCGCTAAAAAGGCCTTGTGGTTAAGGAACTATTCAGTATTCCAGCAGCCTTAGCTAAGAACTTTATCAGATTGTACCCAGACGGGCGAAAGCGGTGAGGTGAATTTGTCACTGCTGCTACCAAGAATCTGGCAATAAAGTAACAAAATCTTTGCGGGTGTGAACGGGGTGGTGTGACAGCAAGCTTTTGCTTGAACTGTAACAAATTGTGCGTAGACTGCCGCCTCGCCGCGTAGAGGGACGCTTTTATTAGAACCGGGTGGCGAATAATCAACCAGTTTTCGGCCAATGTCGTTGTGGCGGAAAACCATAAGAACGCAGCGGGATCTTTTATGGTGATGAACTCTTTTTTTGTCGATACAGTGTTAAATAACCGCCTTGGGCAACCGGTAAGTCTGAGCGTTTGTCATCTGCAATTTCAAGGCCGCGATTACGTAATGGTGGCCGCGCCTACCCAACATGCTTCCAGTTTCGTCGGAAAAAATGCTGAACCCTTTGCGTTTCAATTGCGCGAGCGTTTTGAGTTGGATGCGCGCCGTTTTGAATTAGTGGAAGTGCGTGAAACAGCGGATGGCCTTCATTTGTATCGCTGGCGTTTTGAGTGGGTGGGTAATTCACCGCTTTCAGCGCGCAGTGAAGAAATTGTCTCACCGGTACTGCGTGCTGCTTTATTGGACATTATTGAGCCTGCTCCCGCTGCGATCGCTTGAGCAGGTTGTTTGGAAGCTACGCTTAAGTATCAATGGTTATCGGCGTCTCTTTGCGCCACAAGCGTTGGCGCGGCAGCTGGGTTAGTTGCGCCAACAACGTCTGCTTGTGCTCCTCGTTAGTAAACCAGTAATAGTCCTGACTACTTTTAGGTTTAAACCAGCCACGCATTTCGCCCATATATTCAAGGGTTAATGTGGGCATACCCATCTTGCGATCAAAATTAAAACTGTGGTTCCAGTGCACTAATAAATCGCGCTTAGCGATGGCCAGCGCTAACGCCGGAGTCTCTGCACTGATAGGTTTGCAACTGATAAAACCAATCACTGGTTCAGCATTGTCGTTATCAATGCGTGAAGCATTTTCAAAAAAAATATCTTCGCCGGAAAGTACAACTTTGTAGTAGGTCATGATCAACTAATTTAACTCAATCCAATTCTGCATCGGTATTTTGGTGAATAGGTGTTGCCGAGGGTAGTTGTTGAAACAATTTATTAAAGTGCTGTTGCACGCGCGCAATATTCATCTCTGACATGCTGCTCGAAAACCCAAACCAAACATACAGCCCGTTCAGGTTTTTAAACATCGGTGGCAAATGTTTTGGAGCGACAATCACCCCATCCAAATAGCGTTCATAGAGCAGCGGTAAATCATCCAGTGTGACTTTGCCGACAAACAGCATTGGGATAATTTCCGGTACGCCGGATTGAATCGCGCTGCGAATAAAGTTTACGTTTTCAACAAATCCTTTTACGTAGGAAATATCTTTGGTGAACACCGAGCCGCCGGTTAAGGTGCCGCCGCGAAACACGCGTTGGGTGACGCGATAGCTGTCGTGCTCACTAATGCCGCGCTCTAAAAAGTAGCGATAGACTTCGCAAAAATCGGCGCCTTGCTCGGCTAAATCCACCGCGACAACCCGGTCGCTAATGCGTCGTGCACGCTGCGGAAAAGAGCTGAATGTCAGCGTTTCCAGCAGTACAGCCATGCCTTCCTGAATTGCAGTAATTCGCGGCGATCCAACACTTAGCCAGGTTGCCCAAGGCTGTTCACGGCCGTTCAGGGTGGTGCCGATGTGCACCCAACCTTCATGCACTTCCAGCACCTGGATATCCAGCTCGGAAAACAGCGAGCGGCGATTAATTTTAATGCAGTCGCCACCGGCAGACGCGTCGGAAACTATGTCATCGCTTATCTGCACTCGCACTTCACCGGCGCCGAAATAATCACGCATGCGCCCGCTGAGCATAGTGACTGCATCTTCAGCATTGATGTGATTGGTGTAAGGGCGGTTTAGGTGCTCGACGGCTGGCAGCGAAAAAATATGGCACAAACGCTCACCCATTTGGCGCAGGGTTTTGCGATCGCCGCGAATATTGTCACTCGCCGAACCGTAGAGTTGTTTGCTGAAATGGCCGAACTGTTGGGTGCCGCGCGCGCCCAACAGCTCAATCACAATTTGGTATTGATCAATGGTGGCCTGCAGGATTTTGCCCAGCGCATCATGGTGCCCCAATTGGCGACGCACATCGCTTTTCAATTCTTTCAGTAGTTGACTGACATTGCGTGGATCAAATGCCAGTGCTTGGCGCTGATAAAAATCCGCCTCCAATCCAGGCAGTTCTCTACCTTGTTCGGCACGAAAACGCTGTTCGATTCCTGCTGGCCACTTGATGGCATCGAGGATACGAATGGGTTTTTGCAGGGAGACCAGGCGCGTTGAAAGTTGTTTCAATCGCTCCAGATAAAGTGAATCGGTCATAGTCGGAATGCCACAAAAGGGGGCAGCCAGGTGCCGGGCGCAGACGGCTTTGGAACGGCGCGCATTCTAGCCGTTTGCAGGTGATTTGTGGCGAGTATTTATACCTCGCCACGACACCTCTGGCATAGCGGTGGATAAATCGCCAAAATGCACAGGGTTTAACGTTGGTTAGCTAACAGAGGAATGGGTTTATGCCGTTTGTGGCGCTGGAAAAATTACATCAGCTTTACGATGGTTACCGCAAAGCCTTTACACTGGATGGCCAGTCGCTACTGTTACTGCAGGAGAACGGCAAAACCCTGTTGATCAAAAATAGCTGCCCCCATGCTGGTGCTGCGCTCACCTATGCAACGTGTACTGGCAATGCGATCCGCTGCCCCCTGCATGGCATGGAGTTTGATTTGAGTAGCGGGCGCTCCGCTAATCCCGCGTGCAGTCAGCGATTGCAATTTATCCCGCTAATTTATGAAGGGAACATGCTTGGGGTTGAAGCAAGTTCTTACTGAGTTTTTAAGCAACAATGAATTATTAACCACAAAACAATGAGTTATTCACTACAAGGAAAGCTATGGCGCGTTTAATTATGAAATCCCTGGTGGTGCTGGTATTGATGATCGGCATTGGCAATTATTTGGTTTATCTCAAAACCGGGCAGATGCCGCTGCGCGATATGCATGCGCGTATGGGCGATGATTGGCTAGTTGATCTGCGTGAGTTGTTCTCCGATAAATTGTCACCGAATCAGTTGGCAGCCGATGCCAAAGAAGCCATGGAAAGCGTGTCTGACAAGGTATCTAAGCCGGAAACACCTGCGCCCACCAAAGTCTATAAATGGACGGATGCAAACGGCCAAGTACATTTTGGTGATAAACCCCTCGCCAGTGACGCCGAGCAAATTGAAGTCGATACGCGCAATGCCATTTCTGCGCCCGAGTCTTCCGGTTGGTCTAAGCCCGAACCCACATCCGAACAAGTGGCTACCGATACCTCATCGCCGCTGGAAAAAGCTCGCGCTGCGGCCGAAGCAATGAAACAGCGCGTACAACAACAGGAGCAGGCGCAATAGCCCGCGATGAAAATATTCTGGCGCACCACTTGGCGAGTTCTCAAATGGCTAATGTTATTGGTGTTGGCCTATCAGTTATGGTTTTTCGCCCATATTCTGGTGTGGAAATGGGTGAATCCGGGTGCGACGAGTTTTATGTCTATTCGGCTGGATGAGCTGCGCGAGCAAAATTCCAAGGCAGAGTTGAAACATCAATGGGTAGATTATTCGCACATATCCTCCCATCTCAAACGCGCTGTAGTGGCCGCAGAAGATGACCGTTTTATGCAGCATCAAGGTTTTGATTTGCGCGGGATAGAGCAGGCGCTGAAAAAGAATCAACGCAAAGGCAAATCCGTCGCCGGGGGGTCATCCATTACCCAGCAGCTGGCTAAAAACTTGTTTTTATCACCGTCTCGCTCTTACCTGCGCAAAGGGCAGGAGGCGGTTATCGCACTCATGATTGAGCTGCTGTGGGACAAACGCCGCATTTTGGAGGTGTATTTAAATGTGGTGGAGTGGGGCAATGGAGTGTTTGGTGCCGAAGCAGCCGCGCGCCATTATTACCGTGTCCCGGCATCGCAGATAGGTCCATCGGCAGCGGCGCGCATGGCGGTTATGTTGCCCAATCCCCGTCAATATGAAAAAGCCATGCCCGCCTGGGTGATCCGGCATGCCTCTCGCGTGCAGGCGCGGATGCGTAATTCGCAGATTCCCTAAGCGGCCCCCTTTAAAATCGTACACCCGCAACCATATTTGCCGGCGCGCGGTTCTTGCGCCGTTCTTGTATGGCGCGGTTCTCGCCGCACGGGTTTTGCGTTACAATCGCGACCCTTTTGGGGTCTTGGTATCCTGTTTAGCTAATTGTTGTAACTATCTTGTTGTAACCGAGGTGATAGACGTGCCTATTTATGAATACCAATGTGAATCTTGCAGCCATAACCTTGAAGCCCTGCAAAAGTTGAGTGATGCCCCCTTGGTGGATTGTCCCGCCTGCGGCAAATCCAGCCTCAAAAAACAAATTTCAGCCGCCGGGTTCCGCTTGTCGGGTGGCGGTTGGTACGAGACCGATTTTAAATCGGGCAAGAAAAAGAATATCGCTGGCGAAACCAGCAGCTCCGGTTCAGCTTCAAGCGCTGGAAGCAGCACGGCCAGTTAACTCTGGCCAATCCCATTATTAGATTATCTCGATTTTCGTAATTCATACTTACTTATAAACATCAGGAACTCGCTATGCGCAGCCAATACTGTGGCGCTTTAAATGCCTCGTTTATCGATCAAGAAGTGACCCTCTGCGGATGGGTTGATCGTCGTCGTGATCACGGTGGTGTGATCTTTATCGACCTGCGCGACCGCGAAGGTATTGTGCAAGTGGTGTTCGATCCGGATGCAAAAGAGAATTTTGCCTTGGCGGACAAAGTGCGCGGCGAATACGTATTGCAGTTGACCGGTAAAGTGCGTGCCCGTGCGCCGTCCACCGTTAACCCGAATATGGCGACTGGTGAGATCGAAGTTTACGGCACCGCGCTGACGATTCTGAACGAAGCGGAAACCATGCCGTTCCCCTTGGATGCCTACTCCAACGTGGGCGAAGAGACGCGTTTGAAATACCGCTTCCTCGATTTGCGCCGCACCGAAATGCAGAAAAACCTGCGCTTCCGCAGCAAAGTGACCAGCGTGATCCGCAATTATCTGGATCGCAACGGTTTCCTCGATGTTGAAACCCCAATCCTGACTCGCGCTACGCCAGAAGGTGCGCGCGATTACCTGGTGCCATCACGTACTCACGACGGTAAATTCTTTGCGCTGCCGCAATCGCCCCAGTTGTTCAAGCAGCTGTTGATGGTGGCTGGTTATGACCGCTACTACCAAATCGCCAAGTGCTTTCGCGACGAAGACTTGCGCGCTGACCGTCAGCCGGAATTCACTCAGATCGACATCGAAACTTCATTTATGTCGCAAGAACAAATCATGGAAATTACCGAAGGTATGTTCCGCGAATTGTTTAAAGATTTGCTCGGGGTTGAGTTTGCTGAAATCAACCACATGCCGTTCTCGGAAGCAATTGCCAAATACGGTTCAGACAAGCCGGATATGCGTATCCCGCTGGAATTGGTTGATATCAAAGACCTGGTTACCGAGGTGGATTTCAAGGTGTTCGCTGGTCCTGCCAACGATCCAAAATCCCGCGTTACTGCATTGAAAGTACCTGGTGGTAACGAGAAATTGACCCGTAAACAAATCGACGACTACACCAAGTTCGTTGGTATCTACGGCGCAAAAGGTTTGGCGTACATCAAGGTCAACGACAAGTCTGATCTGGAAGAAGGCTTGCAATCGCCGATCGTGAAAAACTTGCCTGTGCCCGTGCGTGCGGCAATTTTGGAGCGCGTTGGTGCTGAAAATGGCGACCTGATTTTCTTCGGTGCGGACAAACACAAAGTCGTTACTGAGGCCTTGGGCGCATTGCGTTGCAAACTGGGCGCTGACCTTGAGTTGTACACCTGCCAGTGGGCGCCGCTCTGGGTTGTTGATTTCCCGATGTTTGAAGAGGATGACAAAGGCGGCTGGACATCCATTCACCACCCGTTCACTTCACCCAGCTGTACTCCAGAAGAGTTGGTTGCAAACCCAGGCGCGGCCTTGTCCCGTGCTTACGATTTGGTACTGAACGGTACTGAATTGGGCGGTGGTTCGGTGCGTATCCACTCATCGACTATGCAACAAGCGGTATTTAAAATCCTCGGTATTTCGCCGGAAGAGCAACGCGAGAAGTTTGGCTTCCTGCTCGACGCACTTGCCTACGGCGCACCACCACACGGCGGTTTGGCGTTCGGTTTGGATCGTCTGATTATGCTGATGGTGGGCGCAAGCTCAATCCGCGACGTTATCGCTTTCCCCAAAACTCAAAGCGCTGCCTGTGTGATGACAGATGCACCTGGCACGGTAGACGAACTGCAATTGCGCGATCTGCACATCCGCTTGCGCAAGAAAGAAAAAGCAGTAGTTGCCGAAGACGCGCCCGAATACGGCATGTAACTTTTGTTGATCTGAAAGGGGTGGGCATTGCCCGCCCTTTTTTATTCCCCCACGTTAATAATCTGCAAGTTGGAGCTGTGCAATGGCTGGACATTCCAAATGGGCAAACATGAAACACCGCAAGGCGCGTCAGGACGCCAAGCGTACAAAAATATTCACCAAAATTATCCGCGAATTAACCGTCGCTGCCAAAGGTGGAGCGAATCCCGCCGACAACCCGCGCCTGCGCGCTGCGGTTGAAAAAGCTTACCTAAACAATCTCAAAAAAGACGTGGTCGAACGCGCTATAGCCCGCGGTGCCGGCACCAACGAATCCGATGCTTACGAAGAGCTGACTTATGAAGGCTACGGTGTAAACGGTGTCGCCTTTATCGTTGAGTGCATGACTGATAATCGCAACCGTACCGCAGGTGATGTTCGTCATGCGTTTGACAAAAAGGGCGGCAATCTCGGCACTAGCGGTTCTGTTGCCTACCTATTTGCGCGCAAAGGCCAAATCAGTTTTGAGCCTGGTATCAACGAAGACGCTTTGATGGAAGCTGCACTCGAAGCGGGTGCTGATGATGTGGTGATTAATGATGACGGCTCGGCCGATGTGATGACCGCCTTCGAGGATTTTTTCCGCGTAAAAGATGCGCTCGCCAGCGCCGGGTTAACCCCGGCTTCTGCTGAAATTACCCAAATTCCCTCGCTCACAGTCAATTTGGATAAGGACGCCGCCGAAAAAATTCTTGCCTTGATTGACGCACTCGAAGATTTGGATGATGTGCAAAACGTCTATACCAATGCGGATATTGCCGAAGAAATTATGGAGCAGATTGGTTAACTCGTATCTCCTTGGTGCACAAAGTCGCCATGTCGTATTACTGTCGTATACAAAACGATAGATATAGCGAAATCTGGTGGCTTTTAATCAAAGCGAGGTAAGTGTCATGGATATGAAAATCAATCATAAGTTACTCCGTCGGCAGCGCGAACAGCGTGCCTGGACTCAAAATCAGCTCGCCGAAGTTGCCAGCTTGAGTATGCGTACAGTGCAACGTATAGAGCGCAATGGTATTGCAGCCAAAGAGTCTGCCATGGCGTTGGCGAGTGCATTGGATATGGACTTG
>Ga0307406_10001753_pt1 | contig 11895 bp, 7 predicted proteins | sample 322Cmetagenome_3_FD_203706 | JGI IMG/M metagenome (GOLD analysis project Ga0307406, IMG submission 203706) | Maize rhizosphere microbial communities from greenhouse at UC Davis, California, United States - 322HYB-C-2 | ecosystem: Host-associated > Plants > Roots > Rhizosphere > Soil | place... | reverse complement strand
CTGGTGCAGTTCGCGTTCCAGGCGGCCAAGGTCAAGCAGCAGTACTGGGAGCAGACCGACAAGGGCGGCAAGGGCGCCGAGACGGTGCTGGCCTGGAACATCAAGGAAAACCGGGAATCCTGATTTTCCCCTTTTGCTTGTTCCCGACCGGTCCGCGCATGCCGCGGACCGGTCGCCTGCAGATAGTTGTCGACGGCCCCGGGCCGTGCGCGAGTCAATGAGGAAGTTTCATGGGCGATGGGTTTGCAGTGCTGGGCGAGCGCTCCGTGGCCGAACACACCGAATGGGTACAGCGGCAGATTCGCGCGAGTCCACAGAATGCCAGCCTGCGGCTTGCCCTGTGCCACTTTCTTGCGCTGCGGGGCGACTGGCAGCGGGCTGAAGACCAGCTCAAGCTGGCCGCGAAGATCGATCCTTCCTTCGCTCCCGCCAGTGCCACCTGCGCAATGGCGCTGGCCGCCGAGCGGCATCGAACCGAATTCTGGAATGGCGGCCGCGCGCCGGCCGTCATTGCCGGCCAGGCCGACTGGGTCGCGGGGCTGATTGCCGCCGCGGGTCTGCCGGCCGAACGCGCCGCCGAAGCGGCCGAACTGCGCGAAGCCGCGCGGCAGGATGCGCCCGCGTTGCAGGGCACGCTGAGCTGCGTCGACCGGTCGGACGCGCGCGCCGTGCAGGCCATCGACGGCGAGCCCGTGGAAAGCAGCGAGTTCGCGTGGCTCTGCGACGGCGACGTGCGCATCGGCGCCGTGCTCGAACTCCTCACGCCTTCGGGCTATGCGTGGCTGCCGCTGCCGGCCGTGCGCCGCCTCAAGTTCTCCCGTCCGCAGCACCTGGTCGACCTGCTCTGGACGCCGGCCGAGATCGTGCTGCATGACGGCCGCGGACTCAACGGCCTGGTGCCGGTGCGCTATCCCGGCGCGCTCGATGCGCTGGACGACGAAACAACCCTGGGCCGCCGCACCGACTGGCTGCCGCTGCCCGGCGAAGACCAGTACGCCGGCGTCGGCCAGCGCACGCTGATCAGCGAAGCTGGCGACCATTCGCTGCTCGATATCCGGCTTGTCGAGTTCGCGCCTGCCGAGAGTGCTGCACAGTGAGTTCCGTCCTGCCAGCCAGCCGTGCGGCCATGGAGGCCGATGGCGACCAGCAAGAAAGCGTTGCACGCGACCGCCTGCAGCCGGTGCTGCTCGACCGCCTGACCGACAAGCAGCCCCAAAGCCGACAGGAGCGCGCGGGTGCGTTCCTCATGAGCGGCAAGCTGCTGCGCGACTCGGTGCTGCGCGATCTGCAGTGGCTGCTCAACACCACCAATTTCGGCGCGGACCACACCATCAACGCCATGCCGCGCGCGCGGCGCTCGGTCGTGAACTACGGCGTGCGCGGCTGGGCCGGCGGCCGCATGTCGGAGGTCGACTTCGCGGACGTCGAGGCCGCCATCCGCGCCGCGATCATCGACTTCGAGCCGCGCATCATGAAAGACAGCATCGACGTGCGCTGCGTCACCGACGCCACCGATCTGGAGCACCACAACCTGCTCGCGCTCGAGATCCGCGGCACCCTGTGGTCGGTGCCCTACCCGATCGAATTCATCCTGCGCTCCGAGCTCGACCTCGAGAGCGGCCACATGGTCCTGCGTCCGACGGGAGGCCTCTGAATGGACGCAAGGCTGCTCGACTACTACAACCGCGAGCTCACCTACATGCACGAGCTCGGTGCCGAGTTCGCGCAGCGCTACCCGAAGATCGCCGGCCGGCTGGGCATGCGCGGCATCGAGGTCAGCGACCCCTACGTGGAGCGCCTGCTCGAGGGCTTCAGCTTCCTCACGGCGCGCATCCAGCTCAAGATGGATGCGGAGTTCCCGCGCTTCTCGCAGCGGCTGCTCGAGGTGGTGTATCCCAACTTCCTCGCACCGCTGCCGGCCATGGCCGTGGTGCAGATCGACGGCAACCTCAACGAGGGCTCGCTGAAGGCCGGCTACGAACTGCCGCGCCACACGATCATGCGCGGGCGCATGATCAAGGGCGAGCAGACGGCCTGCGAATTCCGAACCGGCCATGAGGTCACGCTGTGGCCCATCAGGATCGCGGATGCGGGCATCGGTCCCGTGCCCGCGGAAATCGCGCATGCGATGCCCGCGGTGGCCCAGCGGGCCAAGAGCGCGATCACCATCAAACTCGAAGCGGTGGGCGGCACCACCTTCGCCGAGCTGCCGATCGACCGGCTCGAGTTCTTTCTTTCGGGCGCGGAGCTGCACGCGCTGCGCGTGCTCGAACTCGCCGTGCACCACAGCATCGGCACCGTATGCCGCAGCGGTACGGGCAGCAAGGCGCGGATCGTTCCGCTCGGCGACGAAGCCATTCGCCACGAGGGCTTCGATCCCGAGCAGGCGCTGCTGCCTTATGACGCGCGCTCGTTCCAGGGCTACCGGCTGCTGCACGAGTACTTCGCCTTCCCCGACCGCTACCTGTTCTTCAGCGTGAAGAACCTGCGCGCGGCGGCCTCCGCCATGGGCGGCACCACGATGGAAATCGTGATCCTGCTCGACCGCGCCGATGGCGACCTGGAGCGGGTGGTCGACGCCAAGCACTTCTCGCTGTTCTGCACGCCCATCATCAACCTGGTGCCGCGCCGCAGCGACCGCATTCCGGTGGGGCCCGGGCAGCACGAGCACCATGCGGTGATCGACCGCACGCGTCCGCGCGACTTCGAGATATTCACGGTGGAGCGCGTCACGGGCCACATGGCGAGCGGCTCGGAGGAGCGCGAGTTCAGGCCCTTCCTGGGCTCGTTCGCGGCCGACGACGGCGACTTCGGCGCGTACTTCTCGCTGCGCCGCGAGCCGCGCCTGGTGTCCGACCGCGCACGCGCGCAGGGCACGCGCACCAGCTACACCGGCAGCGAGGTGTACGTGTCGCTGGTCGACCAGCACGACGCGCCATTTCCGCACAGCCTGCGGCACATCACGATCGACGCGCTGTGCACCAACCGCGACCTGCCGCTGCTGCTGCCGACCGGGCTCGAGTCGGACTTCTCGCTGCGCGTGTCGGCGCCGGTGCGCGGCATCCGCATCCTGCGCGGGCCGTCGCGGCCCTATCCCGCGCTGGCGGAAGGCGCGCTGACCTGGCGCCTGATCAGCCACCTGGGCCTCAACTACCTGAGCCTGACCGACGTCGACGCCACGCAGGGCGCGGCCGCACTGCGCGAGATGCTCGACCTCTACGGCAACCTGGCCGATCCCGCGGTGCGCCGCCAGATCCAGGGCGTGCGATCGATGGCGCTGGCACCGGTGTTCCGCCGCCTGCCCGAGCCGGGGCCGATCGTCTTCGGCCGCGGGGTGGAAATCGCGCTGAAGATCGACGAGGTGGCCTTCTCGGGCGCGAGCCCCTATCTTTTCGGCGCCGTGCTGGAGCAGTTCTTCAGCCGGCACGTGTCGCTCAATGCGTTCACCGAGTTCGCGCTCTCCAGCCTGCAGCGCGGCGAGATCGCGCGCTGGACGCCGCGCATCGGACGCCGTCCCGCCGTATGAACATGAGCTCCCGCCCGGCCGCTCCGAAGGGAGCTCGCACCGCAGCGCGTAGCGCGGAGCTTGCCTTGTGAACACGGCCGACCTCGCCGACGATCCGCAGCAGGCGCAGCCGATCGCGCCCGAGGATGCGGAGGCACGCGCGCGGCGCGGCGCGGCTGAAGCCGATCCGGTCCTGTGGGCCGGCCTGGTCGACCAGCCTTTCGAGCACGACCTCTTCATGCTGCTGCGCCGCCTCGATGCGCACGGCAGCCACCCCCTGCTGGGCCGCGCGCCGCGCCCGCTCGACGAGCCGCTGCGGCTGGGCCAGGAGCCCTCGATGGCCTTTGCGCCCTCGAACGTCTCGGGCGTCGATGTCGATGGCGACGGCCCGCCGCGCATCTCGATCTACGGCTTCGGCCTGTTCGGTCCCAACGGGCCGCTGCCGCTGCACCTGACGGAGTACGCGCGCGAACGCAAGCGCCACCACAGCGACAACACGCTCAGCGCCTTCGCCGACCTGTTCCACCACCGGCTCATCCTGCTGTTCTACCGTGCCTGGGCCGATGCGCAGTCGGTCAACAGCCTGGACCGCCCCGATGGCCACCGCTTCGTCGACTACGTGGCGAGCCTCATGAACATGGGGCAGCCGGGGCTCAAGGAGCGCGACCGCATCGCCGACCACGCGCGCACCTTCATGGCCGGGCACCTCGTGCGCCAGACGCGCAACCCCGAGGGACTGATCCAGATCCTCCGGCTGTACTTCGACGTGCCGGTGCGCATCGAGGAGTTCGTGAGCGACTGGGTGATGCTCGACGAGCGCGAGGTCAGCCGCATCGGCACTTCCGGGCGCAACCAGAAACTGGGCGCCGGCGCCACCATCGGGCTGGCGGTGCGCGATGCGCAGGGCAAGTTCCGCCTCGAACTCGGGCCGCTCTCGCAAAGCGAGTTCCGCGACTTCCTGCCGGGCAGCAGGCGCCTGCAGCAGGTGGTCGACTGGGTGCGCCAGTACGTGGGCATCGAGTTCGCCTGGGAGTTGCGGCTCGTGCTCAAGAAGCAGGAAGCCCTCGGCATGCAGCTGGGCAGCGACCAGCGCCTGGGCTGGGGCAGCTGGCTCGGCACGCGCCTCTCGCCCACCGATGCCGGCGACATGCTGTTCCAGCCCGAAGCCCTGTATTCCCGTTCCGCATCGGCTGCTTCCACGGCGGCCGAAGCTTCTTCCATGGCCTTATGACCGATATCCGCCGCGTCTCCCTCTTCTCCAAACTCAACCCGATGCTCTACAAGGCATTGGAGACCGCCACCGCGTTCGCCAAGCTGCGCGGCAATGCCTACGTGGAACTGGTGCACTGGCTGCACCAGATACTGCAACTGCAGGACAGCGACCTGCTGCGCATCGTCAAGCGCGCGGGCCTCAACCTCGATGCGGTCGAGCAGGACCTCGTGCGTGCGCTCGACCGCCTGCCGCATGGCGCCACCTCGATCAGCGACATCTCCGAGCACGTCGACAACGCCGTCGAGCGCGCATGGGTCTATGCGAGCCTGCGCTTCGAGGCCACATCGATCCGCGGTGCCTACCTGCTCGCGGGCATCGTCAAGACGCCGGGGCTGCGGCAGGTGCTCTCGGGCATTTCGCGCGAATTCGACAAGATCGTGCCCGATGTGCTCATCGCCCAGCTTCCCGCATGGACCGAGGGCTCGCCCGAGGACGACTTCGACGCAGCGGCCGCGCCGGGACAAACCACCGCGGCGGTGCCCCACCAAGGCGATGGCGCTGCCGCGGGCGGCTCTGCGCTCGCCAAGTACGCGAGCGACCTCACGGCCAAGGCGCGCGCGGGCGAGCTCGATCCGGTCTACGGCCGCGACGACGAGATCCGCCAGATCATCGACATCCTCATGCGCCGGCGGCAGAACAATCCGCTGCTCACGGGCGAAGCGGGCGTGGGCAAGACGGCGGTGGTCGAAGGGCTGGCGTCGCGCCTCGCGGCGGGCGACGTGCCGCCCTCGCTCAAGGACGTGTCGCTGTGGGTGCTCGACCCCACGCTGCTGCAGGCCGGCGCGGGCGTGAAGGGCGAGTTCGAGCAGCGGCTGCGCCAGGTGATCGACGAGGTCGAGAAAAGCCCCAGGCCCATCGTGCTGTTCGTCGACGAGGTGCACACGCTGGTCGGTGCGGGCGGAACGGCCGGCACCGGCGACGCGGCCAACCTGCTGAAGCCGGCGCTCGCGCGCGGGCGGCTGCGCACCATCGGCGCCACCACCTGGTCCGAGTACAAGAAGTACATCGAGAAGGACCCGGCGCTCACGCGGCGCTTCCAGACCATCCAGGTGCACGAGCCCACCGAGTCCAAGGCCGTCGTCATGCTGCGCGGCATTTCGGCCGAGCTCGAGAAGCACCACGGCGTGCTCATTCTCGATGCCGCGCTCGAAGCGGCCGTGAGCCTGTCGCACCGCTACATTCCCGCGCGCCAGCTGCCCGACAAGGCCGTGAGCCTGCTCGACACGGCCTGCGCGCGCGTGGCCTTGAGCCAGCATGCGCTGCCCGCCGCGATCGAAGACCTGCAGCGCCGCATCGAGGTGCTGGGCATCGAGTCGGGCATTGCCGGGCGCGAGGCCGCGATCGGCGTCGGCGAGCACCAGCGCGTGGCGGACATCGCGGCCCAGGTGGCCGCGGCGCAGGCCGAGCTTGACCTGCTCGAAAAGCGGCGTGTGGAAGAGGCCGCGCTGGTCGACCGCATCGTCGCGCTGCGCAAGCAGCTCGCGCCCGCGGCCGTGCCGGTGCAGGCCGAGGTTGCAGAAGGTGACGAGGCCAGAGAGAGCGATGAGGCTGTTGCCGAAGAAACTTCGTCGCCATCGACCGCCGAGCCCGAACGCACGCCCGAGCAGCTGCGCGCCGAACTCGACGAGGCGCAGGAGAAGCTCGCGCGGCTGCAGGGCGAATCGCCGCTCATCCTGGCGGCCGTCGACGCGCAGGCCATTGCCACCGTGGTGGCCGACTGGACCGGCATTCCGATCGGCCGCATGGTGCGCGACGACGCGCAGTCGGTGCTGCGCCTCGGCGAAATCCTCTCGGCCCGCGTGGTGGCCCAGCCCGATGCGCTGGAGACCATCTCGCGGCGCATCCGCACCGCGCGCGCTCGGCTGGACAATCCGAACAAGCCGGTGGGCGTGTTCCTGCTGTGCGGCCCCTCGGGCGTGGGCAAGACCGAGACCGCGCTCGCGCTGTCGGAGGCGCTCTACGGCGGCGAGCAGAACCTCGTCACCATCAACATGAGCGAGTTCCAGGAGTCGCACACCGTTTCCACGCTCAAGGGCGCGCCGCCCGGCTACGTGGGCTACGGCGAAGGCGGCGTGCTGACCGAGGCCGTGCGCCGGCGTCCGTACAGCGTGGTGCTGCTCGACGAGATCGAGAAGGCCCACCCCGACGTGCACGAGATCTTCTTCCAGGTCTTCGACAAGGGCTGGATGGAAGACGGCGAGGGCCGCCACATCGATTTCCGCAACACCGTGATCATCATGACCTCCAACGTCGGCACCGACCTGGTCATGCAGCTGTGCGAAGACCCGACCCTGCGCCCCGACCCCGAGCCGCTCGCAGCCGCCTTGCGCGAACCGCTGCTCAAGGTGTTCGCGCCGGCGCTGCTCGGGCGGCTGGTCGTGGTGCCGTACTACCCATTGCAAGCCGATGCATTGCATCGCATCATTCGCCTTCAGCTCGACCGCATTGCCGCCCGCCTCGATGCGAACCATGGCATTGCGCTGGACTACGACGACAGCGCCGTCGAACTGGTGGCGCGCCGTTGCACCGCCATCGAGTCTGGCGGACGGATGATCGATGCAATCCTCACGCACACCATCCTTCCGAGATTGAGCGAGGAAGTCATCGGCGCCACGGTCAGTGCGCGCAAGCTCGCCGGCGTGCGGCTCGGCGCGGCGAACGACGATTTCCACTACGAATTTTCTGAACGCTGAGCGAAGAAAGGCAGGAAGCCATGCCCAACAGAGTCGTCAAGGCCCACACGCCGCTGGGAGAAGACCAGCTTCTCTTCCGTTCGATGCATGGCACCGAGGGGTTGTCGCAGCTGTTCGAGTTCGAGGTGGACCTGCTCAGCCCGAGCACATCCATCGACATGAAGGCGGTGCTGGGCAAGCCGCTGGCGCTCGAAATCCAGACCGCCGGAGCACCCCGTTTCCTGAACGGGCAGGTCGTGCGCTTTTCGATGATAGGACGCGAGGGCGGGACGTCCCGCTACACCATCTACAGGGCCACCGTCAGGCCCTGGCTCTGGTATCTCACGCGGTCGAGCGACAACAAGATCTTCCAGAACAAGACGGTTGTCGAGGTCCTCGAGGAGGTGTTCGGCGACTACAACTTTACCTTCGAGAAGAAGCTCAGTGCCTCGTATCGGCAGTGGGAACACTGCGTGCAATACAACGAGACAGACTTTGCCTTTGTGAGCCGGCTCATGGAGCTGGAGGGCATCTACTACTACTTCAAGCACGAGAAAAACCAGCATACGCTGGTGCTCGCAGACGACGTCGGCGCGCATGCCCCGGTGCCCGACTACGAAACCATCAACTACTTCGCAGCCGATCGCGAGCTGACTGAGGACATGGAGGTCATCGACCACTGGGAGGTTGTCGAGGAGATTCGTTCCGGCGGCTACGTGATCGACGACTTCGACTTTTCCAAGCCCAAGGCCGACCTGAGCAACGTGCGCAGCCAGCCGCTGTCGAACGATCACGCGGACTACGAAATGTACGAGTGGCTCGGCGACTACACCGATCCCGGCCAAGGCGAACATTACGCGCGCGTACGCCTCGAGGAGGCCCAGTCGATGGCGCAGCGCAGTTCGGGCCACGCCACGGTGCGAGGCATGGCGCCGGGCTATCGATTCACCATGCAGAACTCTCCGCGGGGAGACGACAACCAGGAATACCTGACGGTGGCCGTTTCGTATGCGTTGCGCGAGGGCGGCTACGCGACCGGCGCTGCCGACAGCAGCTATGGATTCAGCTTCGTGGTCCAGCCCGCGTCGGTGCCGTTCCGGCCTGCGCGCACCACGCCCATGCCGCGCACCAGCGGACCGCAAACGGCCACGGTCGTCGGTCCGGCGGGAGAGGAAATCTGGACCGACCAGTACGGGCGAGTCAAGGTGCAGTTCCATTGGGACCGCTATGGCCAGCGCAATGAAAACAGCTCGCGCTTCGTGCGCGTGTCGCATGTCATTGCGGGCGACGGCTTCGGCGCGGTCTTCACGCCGCGCATCGGCCAGGAGGTGGTCGTCGACTTCATCTCGGGGCGTCCCGACCGGCCGATCATCGTCGGACGTGTCTACAACGCCGACCAGATGCCGCCCTTCAGCCTGCCGGGCGAGGCGACCAAGAGCGGCTTCGTGACCCGTTCGACACCAGGGGGATCACCTGCCACTGCCAACTCCCTGGTCTTCGAGGACAAGATGGGATCGGAGTTCGTGGCGCTGCATGCCGAGCGCGAGCTGAACGTCTCGGTCGAAGCCGACGAAACGCACGACACGGGCGGATCGAGGACCACGGTCATCGAAGGCCCCGACATCCTGACCGACAACACCCTGCGCGACACCACCGTCAACGGACCCGATACCCTGCTGGTCAACGGACCCCAGACCGTCACCATCAACGGGCCCGAGACCTTCACGGTGAACGGCATCGAGACCACGACGATCAACGGCCCGCGCTTCGACACTGTGACGGGCGGCGAGGTCAACACCGTGCTGGTCCAGCGCACCACGACCGTCGTGGGACCCGACACGCTCACTGTCAATGGCGGACCACGCACCGAGAACATCCATGGAGCCCAGACAACGACGGTGGACAACCACTACAAGGAAACCTCGGGCAGCAAGGAGGTGATCGTGAAAGGGGTCGAGACCTATACGGTTGCCGCCGGCAGCACGCGGACCGTCACGGGCACCGAGCAGATCGAGGCCACCGACCAGCTGAACCTGTTCTCCCAGGGCAGCACCGAGATCAAGGCCACCAACGACATCAACATCAACGCCAAGAAGGTCACCATCAAGGGAACGGACGAGATCGTGCAGGACACGCCGAAGCTCACACGCCTGGGCGCGAGCTTCTTCGACTTCAGGAGCTCGGTCTATGCGTTCCAGTGGTTCAGCGGCTCGACGAGCGCGGTCGCAATGTTCAACAACGGCGTGACGATGTCGAACGCGCTGGTCAAGATCGACTACTGCGCGCTCAACCTCAAGAACATCCCGATCAAGATGGAGTTCTGCGACTACCTGTCGTATTGGACCGGTCTTGCCATGGAGGGTGCCGGCCTGAAGGTCGAATGGTAGCTGCGACCGCGATGCCGTCGTTTGCGCGCTACCTGGTTGCGCTGGTGCTGCTCGGCGGCGGCGCGCTCCTTTGGTATCTGGCGGAGACGCGGCACAGCGAACTCCTCTTCGTGCTGGGAGCGTTCGCGCTGTGCTTCGGTTTCGTGGCCATGGCCTTCGGCGGCATGATCTCCGGGGTGATCGCCTCGGTACGCGCCACGCGCTTCGAAGGCATCCGCGCGACGGGCCGGGTCGTGTCGTCGCGCTCGACGGGTGTCTTCGTCAACAACCATCCGATGCTGAGCATCACCATTGCCTTCGAGACGCGGGAAGGTGTGCGGCACGAGTCCGTCGCGCGCTGCGTGGTGCCGCTGCACCAGCTCTCCAGGGTCGAACCCGGGCGCGACGTGGTGCTCAAGTACAACCCCGCCAACATCGCGCAGATCGCTCTGCTCGAAGTCGTCAAGCGCGAGGCGCGCACCCCGGCTCCCTGATTCATGCGCACCGTCAAGCCATTTCGCCTGGGTTCGCTGACGCGGCCCTACAAGCACCGCGGGCAGTGCCAGCTCGGCATTGCAAGCCTTGCAATGGTGTCGATGGAGGAGTCCAGCCAGCGCCTCCTGCCCGAGTCCGCGCTCTGGAAGCTGTTCGCGCAGGCGGCCGGTCCGTCGGCAATCCTGGATGCCGCCATTCCCAAGCTCGGCGGCGAGTTCCTGGTCTCGGGGCTGGCCTTTCCACGCGATGGCTCGGACCGTACGCACTCGGCCGTCTCGGTGAATCTTGCCGGCAGGGAGAAGCGGCTGAGCATCTTCGGCGACCGCTACTGGATGTCCGGCAGCGCGAGCCGCCCGCTGCCTTTCGATGCAATGCCGATCGACGCGGCACACGCCTTTGGCGGTGCAGCGGACATGCGCAATCCGCAAGGCAAGGGGCTGGATCCCGTCGACGTGAACGGCTTGCGCCTGGTGCCTCTGCCCAACATCGAGACACCGGGCCGTCAGGTTGCCAAGCCGGGAGATCGCCCGGAGCCCGCCGGCTTCGGTCCTGTCGACATCATGGATCCCTCGCGCGCGCGGCGCGCCGGTACTTACGACGACCGCTGGCGCGAGTTCGATTTTCCGGGCTTTGCCGAAGACGTCGACTGGCACTACTTCAACATCGCACCCGGCGACCAATGGCTCGACGTGCTGGCCGCCGATGCGCCTTTCGAACTGGTGGGCCTGCATCCCTCCAGGCCGGTCATCCGCGGCCGCCTGCCCGACCTGCATGCGCGTTGTTTCGTACGCCGCCGCGGCAGCGAGGCACTGGACGAAGTGGCAATGCGGCTGACGACCGCCTGGTTCATTCCGCACCTGGAGCGGTTGATCCTCGTGTATCACGGCGCGGCCGACATCGCGTACGACGATGGCGGCGACGTGACGGACCTGATGCACGCGATCGAACGCACCGGCGAGCCGCGTCCCGCGGCCCACTACGCCGAAGTCCTGCGCCTGCGCACGGCGCCGCGCACCGGCGGCCTGGCCATGCTGAAGGAGTCGGATCTGGTTCCGGCGGGACTCTATGTCGACGAGCCGGAATGGGGGCTCGCCGCCAATCCGAAACGTTCGCCCCAGCTCGAGGAAGCGAGGCTGCGCCACCAGGTCGAGATGACGCATCTCGACGAGAAGCTCGGGCCCTACAAGGCCGATGCCGACACCCCCGCCGCTGCGCGCCGGCCGCCCCGCCTTCCGGAAACCTTCGACCAGCTGCATGACTTCTACCTGGCGCACAAGGCGGATGCGGAACTCGGCGCGGATGGCTCGAAAACTTCGCTGATCAAGCGGTCGCGCGAGTTGCGCGATGCGCTGTCGAAGGTCAAGCAGGCCGGCCACATGCCAGGGTCGCGCCTCGAAGGCGGACCGCCGCGCATCGATCCGCCGCCCCCGGAGGCTCAGGCGCTGTATGCCGGCGGCAGGCCGGCGCCCGACATGCAGTCGCTTGCGATGAGCGGCTATCTGCAGACGGCCCACCTGCGCGCGGCAGCGCCGCGCCAGGCGAACGGAAAGCGCGAGCAGGTGCTGGAGGCGATTCGCGCCGGCA
>Ga0307406_10001752_pt1 | contig 11899 bp, 12 predicted proteins | sample 322Cmetagenome_3_FD_203706 | JGI IMG/M metagenome (GOLD analysis project Ga0307406, IMG submission 203706) | Maize rhizosphere microbial communities from greenhouse at UC Davis, California, United States - 322HYB-C-2 | ecosystem: Host-associated > Plants > Roots > Rhizosphere > Soil | place... | reverse complement strand
GCAGGGCCAGGCCGACGGCGAACCAGATGGACGCCTGGCCGGCCGTCTGCATGGCGTCGATGCCCTTGCCCTTCATCACGGTGGCGGTGACGACGCCGCAGCCGACACCGGCTGCGAGGAAGAACAAGGCGGCGACCACCCGGCCGGGCCCTGGACGGCGCAGACGATGGCGACGCGAGGACGAGACGGCGCGGGACGAGACGGCCGAGCGGGGTGGGGCGGAACAGGCGCGGCGGGCGGCCAGCAGGGCACCGAACAGCGAGCCGGCGGCGGTCACCCCGAAGCCCATCCCCAGGGCCGCCGAGCCGAAGACATAGCCCACCGACTCCGCCACCTGGCCGGTGTCCTGCAGCAGGCCCAGCAGCACACGGCCGAGAAGCAACGCGATCGGCACGGCCACCGCGGCGGCGACCAGCGCGACCGCCACCGACTCGCCGGCGACCATCCGGCGCAACTGCCCGGGCGTGGCGCCGGCGTTGCGCAGGACGCCCATCTCGATCTCCCGCTGGCGTACCGACAGGGTCATCGTGGAACTGACCGCGAAGACCACGATCAGCAGGCACCAGCCGCCCGCCACCGAGGCCATCGTGATCAGGCTTTCCGAGCTGGCAGCGTCCACCTCGGCGCCGCCGGCGGTGTCGATCATGGACGCGAAGGTCATCAGGATGGCGGCACCCAGCGCCGCCGACAGGAAGGTGGCGACGAACGCGCCGGTGCGGTGACGCAGGCCGCTGAGCGCCAGCCGGGTCATCGTCATGCCGCACCCGCCACCAGGCGCGGCGTGTCCGCCAGGTGGGCGAGGCGCTGGGCCACGGCGTCGGCGGTGGGCCGGTCCATCCGGCCGGCGATGCGGCCGTCGGCCAGGAACAGCACGGCATCGGCGTACGCGGCGGCCACTGGGTCGTGAGTGACCATGACGACCGTACGCCCGAAGTCGCGCACCGCCGCGCGCAACCGGTCGAGCACGTCCCGGGCGCTGTGCGTGTCCAGGGCGCCGGTCGGCTCGTCGGCGAAGATCACCGCCGGGTCGGTGATCAGCGCCCGGGCGATCGCGACGCGCTGGCGCTGGCCGCCGGACAGCTGGGCCGGGCGGTGCCCGAGCCGGTCCGTCAGGCCGAGCGTGCCGAGGACCTCCCGGGTGCGCGCGGGATCCGCCCGGCGGCCGGCCAGGCGCAGCGGCAGCAGCACGTTCTGCTCGACGGTCAGTGCCGGCATCAGGTTGAAGTCCTGGAACACGAAACCGACCCGGCGGCGGCGGAACCTGGTCATCACCGCCTCGCGGGTGGCGGTCAGTTCCGTACCGTCGATGAACACCCGGCCCGACGTGGGCCGATCCAGTCCCGCCGCGCACTGCAGCAGTGTGCTCTTGCCGGAGCCGGACGGGCCCATCACCGCGGTGAATGTGCCGGGCCCGAAACCGGCCGTCACCCCGTCGAGGGCCGTGACGGCGCTGCCGGTCTCGTCGTACACCCTGCGGAGCGCCTCCAGTCGTACCGCGTCTGCCATGGTCGTGCCTTTCTCGACTCGTTGGTGAATACACCGTACGCAGGTGCATCACCGTCGAGGAGTGGTGTTAGCACCACTGTTTCGGCGGGCTGCCATAGTGCACTATGGGTCAGGTGCACTAGTTCGAGGAGGGCGCGTGGAACCGCCGTACCGCAGGATCGCCGAGGAGATCGCCGACCGGATCGCCGCCGGCGAGTTCGCGCCGGGCGAGCGCGTGCCGTCGACCCGGCAGATCGTCGAGCGGTACGGCGTCGCCATGGCCACCGCCACCAAGGCGCTCACCGAACTGCGGACGCAGGGACTCGTCCGCGCCGAGCCGGGGGTCGGCACGGTGGTCGCCGCCCCGCCCGCCCGGCGCGCCCGCCCGCAGCCCGCCCGGTCGTCCATGCGGGACCAGATGGTGGAGGCGGCGATCCGGGTCGCCGACGCCGAGGGGCTGCCCGGACTGTCCATGCGGCGGCTCGGCGCCGAGCTGGGCGTACCGACGATGTCGCTGTACCGGCACGTGACCGGCAAGGAAGAGCTGCTGCTGCTGATGCTCGACCGGGTGTTCGCGGCGAACCCGCCGCCGCACCCGGCGCCGGACGGCTGGCGGGCGCGGGCCGAGGCGGTGTCCCGGCTGCAGTGGTCGATGTACCGGCGGCACCCGTGGCTGGCGCAGGCGGTGTCGTTCACCCGGCCGCTGCTCGCACCGCACGCGATGGCGCACACCGAGTGGACGATGCGGGCGCTGGACGGGCACGGGCTGGACGACCACCCGCTGTTCATGGCGGCGGTGATGCTGGCCAACTACGTACGCGGCACCGCGCTCAACCTGGAGGCCGAGGCGCAGGCCGAGCAGGAGACCGGCCTCACCGACGAGGAGTGGTTCGACGCCCGGCAGGACCGGTTCGCCGAGCTGCTGAACGGCGGGGACCTGCCGTTGATCGCCCGCTTCGCGAACCGGCCGGACGCCGCGATGACCCTGGACGACCTGCTCGAGTTCGGGCTGCAGCGCCTGCTGGACGGGCTGGCGCGGCTGCTGTCAGCGGACCCGGCCGACGGTCAGTAGGTGGCTGCTCGCCCCGGCCAGGCTGGGCTCCTCCTCGACGCGGCGCAGCATGGTCAGGGTGAGCTCGGTCAGCTCCGGATCGGCGACGAAGGCCGGCAGGTGCGAGGTCATCCAGGCCGGCCCTTCGACGGCGAGGGTGCGTACGCCGGTCAGGCCCGCCTCGGCCGCCTCCGCCGCCGGCTCGGCCGGGTGGTGGAAGTAGGCGCTGGTGAACCACCGGGGATGTGCGTCCGGGTTGCGGTGCACGCCGTCGGCCAGCGCGCCGGCCACGATGCCGGCGAACCCCGGCTCGGCGAAGAAGCCCTTGGCGAAACCGTCGCACAGCGAGGCGAACCGGCTGATCACCGCGCCGGCCACGACACCGCCGGGGCGGGCCACGCGGACCGCCTCCCGCCACGCCCGCAGGCGGTCGTCCCGGCCGGTCAGGTGATAGAGCGGACCCATCATCAGTACGCCGTCCGCCCCCGAGTCGGGCAACGGCAGCGCCCGGGCATCGCCTTGCACGGCGGTCACCCCGGGCAGCGCCCCGGCCGCGGCGACGTGTTCCGGCACCGGGTCCACCACGGTCACGTCGTAGCCGGCGGCGGCGAGCGGACCGGCGTACACCCCGGTCGCTCCCCCGACGTCGACGATCCGGGCCGGTGCGGGCGGCAGCACCCGGGTCAGGATGTCCCAGGTGCGCAGGAACTCCAGGCGGCCGGTGCCGGCGCTGAGCCGGTCGGCCTCCAGGCCGCGCCGGTAGAAGTCCAGGATCTCGGGGCTGAGCATGCGTTCCAGCCTCGGCCGTCGGCCGCCGGACGGACAAGCGGATTACCGGGTCATCGCCAGAAGACCGCCACGGCCGCGTTCGCCAGCGTCAGCGCGATGATGGTCATGAAGTGGCCGCGGTTGACCTCGGCGCGCTTGCGGGAGAAGAACACCATCACGAAGATCAGCACGCCGATCACCGCCTTGACGATGAGCTTGGCCGTGTCCGGCTCGGCGTCGCCACCCCCGCGCAGCGGTGCGGACAGGCCGATGCCGGACAGCACCTGGATGATCGCGCCCCAGAGCATCGCCGCATTGATCCGCAATGAGCCGGACAGGAACTGGGTGATGGACCCGCCGAGCAGCAGCGCGAAGCCGACCAGATGGATGAACAGAAGGATCAACCGGAGTGCTTCCACGGCCCGGTAGCTTGCCAGTCCTCGCCTGTGCAGACGCTGAGGGGGTCCCCCGGCGTGTCGCCGTCACGCCACACGTCCGGTAGGGCATCCTAGGAACCTAGGGTTTGGAGGGACGCGATGACCATCAATCCGGGCGCCGCCGAGTTCCCGCACCGGCAGATCGCCAGCCAGCTGCGCGAGCGGATCCGCCGCGGCGACTGGCAGCCGGGCGAGCGGCTGCCGTCCATCCCGGCGATGGCCGAGATGTTCGGGGTGGCCAAGCAGACCGTCCAGCGCACCGTCGACCAGCTGCGGGTCGAGGGCATCCTGATCACCAAGCCGGGCAGCGGTACGTACGTCCGCGGCACCCGCCGCCGGCTCAACCGGCTGTCCCGGGGCCGGTACGGGTCGCACCGCGGCTACCACGCCGACCTCGCCGCCCGGTACCGCCAGCAGCTGGCCGGGGTGGGCCGGGAGCCCGCTCCCCCGGAGGTGGCCGACGCGTTCGGCGTCCGCGACGGCACCGAGATGCTGGTCCGCCGGCACATCGTGCGCACCGACGAGGCCACCGTCGAGGTCGGCGCCTCCTGGTTCCGGGTGAAGGACGCCACCGGCACGTCGCTGGAGCGGATGGCGGCGTTCGGCCGCCCGCTCTACCAGGAGGCCGAAGAGGTGCTGGGCCGCCGGTACGCCTCGGCCACCGACACGATCACCGCGCGGCAGCCGACCCGGGAGGAGGCGGAGATCCTGCAGATCCGCCCGGACACCCCGGTGCTGCACCTGCTGCACGTCGCGTTCGACGAGACCCGCAAGCCGATCGAGGTGGCCCAGGCGACCTGGCCGGGGCCGATGACGACGCTGACCGAGGACTACCGCATCCCGGCGCCGGCGCCCGAGCCGGATCCCGACCCCGGGCTGGCGCTGGCCTGAGGACGGCGGCCGCCCGGCCCGCGGCCGGCCGGGCACCGGACGCGCGGAGCCGCGGGGCTCCGAGCGGCGCGCCGACCGTCGGGGACGCCACGGGTGAAGACCCACGTGGCCCGCGTGCCGATGAAGCCGGGCTGGCGACCAGTGCCGGCTGGGGTGTACGCCTACGAGTCCGGCCCGGTCCGCGCCGGCCGGCTCACAGCCGGATGCCGAGCAGGGCGTCCACCGTGCGGCTCATCAGCGCCGGCGCCGCGGTGTCGGTGCCCGCGCCGGCCAGGGTGGCCTCCGCCCAGGCGTCCACGACGGCCAGCGCGGCGGGTGTGTCGAGGTCGTCGGACAGCGCCTCGCGGACCGCGGCCAGCAGGCCCTCGCCGGACGGGCCGGCGCCGGCCGCGGCCGCCGTACGCCAGCGGGACAGCCGCTCCTGGCCGGCCTTGAGCACGTCGTCGGTCCAGTCACGGTCGGCGCGGTAGTGCCCGGTCAGCAGGCCCAGCCGGACCGCCATCGGGTCGACGCGATCGCCGCGCAGGCGGGAGACGAACACCAGGTTGCCCTTGGACTTGGACATCTTCTCGCCGGCCAGGCCGATCATGCCGGCGTGCACGTAGTGCGCGGCGAACGGCCGGGAGCCGGTGAGCACCTCGGCGTGCGCGGCGGAGCATTCGTGGTGCGGATACAGCAGGTCGTTGCCGCCACCCTGCACGGTGATCCGGTCGCCGAGCAGGCCCAGCGCGATGGTGGCGCACTCGATGTGCCAGCCGGGGCGGCCGGGGCCGAGGTCGCCGCCGTCCCAGGCCGGCTCGCCGTCGCGGGCGCCGCGCCAGAGCAGCGGGTCGAGCGGGTCGCGCTTGCCGGCCCGGTCCGGGTCGCCGCCGCGTTCGGCGGACAGCCTGACCATGTCGTCGCGGGACAGGTGCGACTCGTACCCGAAGTCAGGCGCCGCCGCGATCGCGAAGTAGACGTCGCCGGTGCCGTCGTCGAGGGTGTACGCGGCGCCGGCGGCGAGCAGCTCCCGCACGTGCCCGGCGATCTGCGGGATGGACTCGACCGCGCCCACGTAGTGCGCCGGCGGGATGATCCGCAGCGCCTCCATGTCCTCCCGGAACAGGGCGGTCTCGCGCATGCCGAGGACCATCCAGTCCTCGCCGTCGCGGTTCGCCCGCTCCAGCAGCGGGTCGTCGATGTCGGTGACGTTCTGCACGTAGGCGACGTCCAGCCCGGCGTCGCGCCAGACCCGCTGCAGCACGTCGAAGGTGATCATGGTGGCGGCGTGGCCCAGGTGGGTGGCGTCGTACGGGGTGATGCCGCAGACGTACATCGTCGCCGTCCCGGCTGTGCTGCTGCCGGCGCCTGGTCCTCCGGACGGCGCGGAGAACCCGGGCTCCGGCGGGACGCAGGGCTCGGCCGAGCGCCGGGCCGAGTCGTAGAGCCGCAGCGGCGGCGGCGAACCCGGCAGTGACGGCACCTCGTGACCCACCCAAGCGTCCATGGTCACCGAGCCTATCCAGGCGGTACGGCGAAATCCGCCGGAGGTGAGCTAGGCCATCAGACCGGTGGCCACGGCACGGCCGGCCAGTCCTGCGGCGGCTTGGGGAAGCGGCCGGCCCGCAGCAACCGCTTGACCCGCAACCGGACGTGCTGCACCTCGGAGATGGTCAGGTGCTCCTCGAGCGTCGCACCGAGCGACCCCTCGAGGTCGCGGCCCAGCGCGGCCAGCGTCTCCAGCGACTCGGCCGGGATCGGCTTGCCGGTCCAGCCCCATAGCACCGTCCGCAGCTTGTTCTCGATGTGGAACGTGACACCGTGGTCGACGCCGTAGATGTGGTCGCCCGGGGCGTACAGCACGTGGCCGCCCTTGCGGTCGGCGTTGTTGATCACCGCGTCCAGCACCGCCAGCCGGGACAGCCGGGGGTCGTCGGCGTGCGCCAGGGCGTACGCGTCGCCGCCCTCGTCGCGGGCCGAGGCGACCGCGAACCACCCGGGCGGGACCTCGTACGCCGGCACGAAGCCGATCAGCGCGTCCGCGTCGTCCGGCTCGTCGATCCACAACTGGCAGGCGCCCACGCCGAGCGGCCCGTCCCGCAGCACGGTGGGCGGCACCAGGTCCCAGCCGGTGGCCTGGGACACCAGGTACGCCGACACCTCGCGGCCGGCCAGCGTGCCGTCCGGGAAGTCCCACAGCGGCCGCTCGCCGCGTACCGGCTTGTAGACGCACCGGCGGGTCAGGCCGTCCAGGGTGATCTCGGCGCGCAGCGTGGTGTTGGAGGCCTCGACCAGGCGGCCCTCCAGTTCCATCCGGCCGCGGGTGAGCAGCTCGAGGGCGTCGTCCTCGGTCAGCACCGAAACGGTCACCGGTGGTAGCCGTTGTGCCGGGGGCAGAGGTGGCCGGCCGGGTCGAGCGGCTGGCCGCACAGCGGGCACGGCGGCCGGCCGGCCGCGACCACGCGCCGGGCCCGGTCGATGAACTCCCGGGTGGCCTCGGGGGTCAGTCGCACCCGCAGCCGGTCCAGGTCGTCGTCGGGCTCGTCCTCGTCGTCGTCATCGTCCGGGTCGTCCTCGGCGCCGAGGTCGACCTCGGCGTCCCCCTCGCCGGCCTCGATCGCCTCGATCACCACCGTGGTGCTGTCGACGTCGAAGGCCAGGCCGAGCGTGCCGACCCGGAACTCCTCGTCGACCGGGGTGTCCAGCGGCTCGTTGTCGTGCACCGCGAGCACCGGCGCGTCCGGCAACTCCACGCCGAACCGCCGGCTGGCCTCGGTGAGCAGTTCCTCGAGCTTCTCCGCGAGCAGCGACACCTGGACCTTCTCCAGCGCGACGCTGACCACCCGGCCGCCGCCGCGGGCCTGGAGGAAGAACGTCCGGTCCCCCGGCTCGCCCACCGTGCCGGCGACGAACCGCTCCGGCGGCTCGAAGGCATGTACCTGGTGGGTCATGAGAAAACCCTATCGGGCCGTACGCCGGGTCGCCCGTCGCACCGGCCGGGTTCGCCGAGGGCGCAACCGGACATAACCGTACGTCATTGAGTTGCTACGCCGCGCCACCGGAGCCGGCACCGCCGCCCACCGCCGCGTCCGACGACGGGTTCGCCGCCCGGCGCCGCCGGCGCTTCGGCGGGACCAGCCCGGACAGGTCGGCGGTGTCGTTCAGCCGCACCACGAACGGCCGGGTGGGCGTGTACCGGATCACGCTCACCGACGCCGGATCGGCCACGATCCGCTGGAACTGGTCCAGGTGCAGGCCGAGCGCATCGGCCACGATGGCCTTGATCACGTCGCCGTGGCTGCAGGCCAGCCAGAGCGCCTCCGGGCCGTGCTCGGCGGTCACCTTGGCGTCCCAGGCGCGCACCGCGCCGACCGCCCGCGCCGACATCGCGGCCATCGCCTCGCCGCCGGGAAACACCGCGGCGCTGGGATGCTGCTGCACCACCGGCCAGAGCGGGTCCTTGGCCAGGTTCTTCAGCGGCTGGCCCTCCCAGTCGCCGTACCCGCACTCGGTCAGGCCCTCGTCCTCGACCGGCTTGGCGTCCGGCAGGGCCAGCTCCAGCGTCTGCCGGCAGCGGATCAGCGGGCTGGTGACCACCGCGGCCAGCGGCAGTACCCGCAGCCGGTCGCCGGCCCGTTCGGCCTGGCCCCGGCCGGTGTCGTCCAGCTCGACCGGCTGCCGCCCGGCCAGCCCGCCGGACGCGTTGGCGGTGGTGCGCCCGTGGCGCAGCAACAGCACGGTGGCCACTAGGACGCCACCCCGGCCTCGTCGAACGCCTCGGCCACCGTGCGCAGCGTGGCGATGCCGCTGTCCACGTCGCCGGCGTACGGGCTGATCGACAGCGTGCCGACCCCGGCCGCGGCGTACTGGCGGATCCGCTCGGTGATCTGCCGGCGGTTGCCGATCAACGAGGTGCGCTCGATGAACTCCCGCGGCACGGCCGCGGCCGCCTCCTGGACCTTGCGATCCAGGTACAGGTCCTGCACGGTCCGGGCGGCGTCGGCATAGCCCATCCGGACGGCCAGCTGGTTGTAGAAGTTCTGCTCGCGCGAGCCCATCCCGCCGACGTACAGCGCGGCGTACGGCCGGATCACGTCGGCCGCCCCGTCCAGGTGGTCGCTGATCACCACCGGAACACTGGGGGCCACGTCGAAGCCGGTCAGGCCCTGCCCCGACTTGGACCGGCCGCGCTCGATGTGCTGCAGGTACTCCCCGGCCGCGTCCGGCGCGAAGAAGACCGCCAGCCAGCCGTCGGCGATCTCGCCGGCCAGTTCCAGGTTCTTCGGGCCGACCGCCGCCAGGTAGATCGGGATCCGGTCGCGCGGTGGATGGAAGCCCAGCCGCAGCGGCTTGCCCGCGCCGCCGGGCAGCGGAAGACGGTAGTGCTCACCGTCGTAGGCCACCGGCTCCCGGGCGATCGCCTTGCGGACGATCGCCACGTACTCGCGGGTGCGGGCCAGCGGCTTGGCGAACGGGACACCGTGCCAGCCCTCGGAGACCTGCGGGCCGGACACGCCCAGCCCGAGCCGGAACCGGCCGCCGGACAGCGCATCGATGGTCGCGGCGGTCATCGCGGTGGTCGCCGGGCTGCGCGCCGGGATCTGCATCACCGCGGCGCCCAGGCCGATCCGCTCGGTCTGCCCGGCGATCCAGGCCAGCATCGACGGCGAGTCGGAGCCGTACGCCTCGGCCGCCCAGACCACGTCGTAGCCCAGCCGGTCGGCCTCGCGGGCCAGCGCCAGGTGGCCGGCGGGGGTGGTCCACGCCGCCTGGTAACCGAGGTTGAGTCCGAGCCGCACGTGACCCTCCGAGACGTCCGGTGGAGACCAGATCTTGACACCCGATCAGGAGAGCCTATCGATCCCCGGAACGAATAAGGTTCACCCCATGCAACAGCGACCGCTCGGCCGAAGCGGGCTGGCGGTCTCCCGGCTCGCTCTCGGCACCATGACCTGGGGGCGGGACACCGACCCGGACGACGCGGCCGCGCAGCTGAAGTTCTATCTGGACGCCGGCGGCACCCTGCTGGACACCGCGGACGTGTACGGCGACGGCGACGCCGAGTCGGTGATCGGCTCGCTGCTGGACCAGCTGGTGCCCCGCGACGAAGTGCTGATCGGCACCAAGGCGGGTCTCACGCCGGGCGGCTGGCGGCGCCGGGACGGCTCGCGGGGGCATCTGCTCCGCACGCTGGACGCGTCGCTGCGCCGGCTCGGCACCGACTACGTCGACCTGTGGCTGGTGCACGGGTACGACCCGCAGACCCCGGTCGAGGAGACCCTCGCCGCGCTGGATCACGCGGTGACCACCGGCCGGGTCCGGTACGTCGGGGTCTCGAACTTCGCCGGCTGGCAGACCGCCCGGGCGGCCGCGTGGCAGTCCGCGTACCCCGGACGGGCCCCGATCGTCGCCGCCCAGATGGAGTATTCGCTGCTGGAGCGCGGCATCGAGCGGGAACTGATGCCGGCCGCCGCGGCGCTGGGCATCGGCGTGCTGCCGTGGTCGCCGCTGGGCCGCGGGGTGCTCACCGGTAAGTACCGGGACGGCCGGCCGCTGGACTCGCGAGCGGCCTCCGAGCACCTGGCCGGGTTCGTCCAGCCGTACCTGGAGCCACGCAGCTCCAGCATCGTCGAGTCGGTGGCCACCGCGGCGCGCGGGCTGGGCGTCTCGCCGGTCGAGGTGGCGCTGGCCTGGGTGCGGGACCGGCCCGGGGTGACCGCGCCGATCCTGGGCGCCCGCACCGCTGGACAGTTGCAGAGCGCCCTGCGCAGCGAGGACCTGGTGCTGCCGGCCGAGATCGCCGGCGCGCTGGACGACGTGTCGGCGATCCCGGTCGGCTATCCCGAGCGGATGAGATGAGGGGTGCACTGCGGCCGCTGGTGCGCGCCGGAACGTACCGGCGAGCGGTGTTCCTGCTGCTCGGCGCGGTGATCCTGCTGCCCTACCTGCTGCTGGCGGTGCTGCTCGGCCGGATGCTGGTGGAGACGCCGGCGAACCGGGCGGCGGTGCTGCTGATCGCCGTCGCGGCCGGGGCCATCGCGGCCGTGCCACCGTTCCTGAGCGGCACCCGAGAGCTGGAGATCGCCGCCGTCCGCGCGCTGCTGCGGGTGGATCTGCCGGAGCAGGCCGGCCCGCCGGCGCTGGAGACCCGGCTGCGGGCGGCGCTGTGGTTCGGCGTGCACCTGGCGGTCGGCGCGGTGGTCGGTACGGCGCTGCTGATCGCCGTACCGATGGCCCTGATCGCCCTGACCGAACGGCTGGGCCTGACCTCGGGGGCGCTGGCCGGCCTCACCATCGGGCCGCTGGGCGAGCACGACCTGTGGGCCTGGACGGCCGTCGGGGTGCTGCTGCTGGCCGGCACGGTGTATGCGGTGGCCGGCCTGGGCGCCCTGGCCGCGACCATGGCGCCGGTGCTGCTCGGCCCGTCACCGGCCGAGCGGATGGCCGCCGTGGAGGCGCGCGAGCGGCGGCTGGCCGAACGCAACCGGCTGGCCCGCGAGCTGCACGACTCGGTCGGCCACGCGCTGACCGCGACCACCCTGCAGGCCGGCGCCGCCCGGGCGGTGTTCGACCGCAACCCGGAGTTCGTGCGGCGGGCGCTGGCGGCCATCGAGGAGGTGGGCCGGACCGCGGTGGCCGACCTGGACCGGGTGCTCGGCGTGCTGCGGTCCGGGGCGGACCATCCGATCGACGGGCAGACGCTGGAGCACCTGGACCGGCTGATCGAGGACGTGCGCCGGGGCGGCGTCGCGCTCGACGCGCGGGTGCGGGTGCGGCCGGTGCCCGCTGCGGTGTCGCGGGAGGCGTACCGAATCGTCCAGGAGAGCCTGACCAATGCGGCCAAGCACGGCGACGGCGCGGCCGAGCTGCTGGTCAGCACCGGCCCGGAGGAGATCCTCATCGAGGTGGTGAACCCGGTGGCCGGTACGCCGGCGCGGCCCGGCGGCGGCCGCGGCCTGGCCGGCATCCGGGAACGGGTGCGGCTGCTCGGTGGCAGCGTGGACGCCGGGCCGGCCGGCGGCCGGTGGCGGCTGGTCGCGCGGATCCCGGTGGGCCGGCCGTGACCCGGGTGCTGATCGTCGACGACGACGAGCTGATCCGGGCCGGGCTGCGGGCGATCCTGGACGCCGAGCCCGACCTCGAGGTGGTCGGCGAGGCCGCCGACGGCGCCGAGGTGGTGCCGGCCGCGATCCGGCTGCGCCCGGACGTGGTGCTGATGGACGTACGGATGCCCGCGCTGGACGGCATCCAGGCCACCCGGCTGCTGCTGGACCGGCTGGACGTCCCA
>Ga0307406_10001749_pt1 | contig 11905 bp, 22 predicted proteins | sample 322Cmetagenome_3_FD_203706 | JGI IMG/M metagenome (GOLD analysis project Ga0307406, IMG submission 203706) | Maize rhizosphere microbial communities from greenhouse at UC Davis, California, United States - 322HYB-C-2 | ecosystem: Host-associated > Plants > Roots > Rhizosphere > Soil | place... | reverse complement strand
AACGCGGAGGCAAAGCAGGAGGGGCGGCCACCGGGTCACGCCCGGGAAACAGTCGTCCTCATCGTCCTTTCAATCACGGCGGTGTTGACAGCGTGGTGCGGCTTCGAGTCGTCGCAATGGGGTGGCGAGATGTCCATCGCTTTCAGCGACGCGTCCAGCGCTAGGATCCAGGCCGCCCGCCAGTCTGGCGTCGCCAATGCCGCCCGTCAGGCCGACCTCAGCATCTGGGGCGTGTACGTGCAAGCGCGTGCTAAGGGCGATACCGCACTCGCGAGGTATGTGGAGCAGCGCTTCACCGACCATTTTCGGGTGGCCTACAGGGCCTGGATTGCTCAAGGTGAGCCAACGGACGGTCCGTTCAAGATGAAGGAATACATCCCGCCTGGAACGGCCGAGGCCGCAGCCGCAGACGAGCGCGCCGACAGCCGCTTCGCAGATGCGCTTATGTCTAACCAGCGCGGAGACAACTACGCACTCCTCACCGTGCTCTTCGCTTTGGTTCTGTTCTTCGCCGCTGCATCTACTCGGTTGGGCAGTGAACGCGCTCAACGGGTCATGCTCGGAGCGGCGATCGTATTTCTGATGTTGGGGACAGTGATCCTCGCAACCTTGCCGATCGATATCTGATGCGCCACAAGGTGACTCGCCGACGCCAGTTTGTAAGTCCTGGCGCTAGCGAACAGGTCTCGGTTCGTCAACGGGTGCCTGAGCCAGAACGACCTGACGCTTACTGCTTACAGCGCCTAGAGTGCACCGTACGAGATCACCTAGTACCGCAACCGAGCGAGCGCGGACGCCTTAGATCCTGGGAGGTCAAGGGATATGACACCTGGTGGGCCCGTGCTAACTGCCCGTCGATGGCGCAGTCGGCGGTCGGCAGCCGTTGCCGGGATCATCTTCGCAGTGCTCCTCCTGGCGGCCTTGACGATGATGCGTATTGCATTGTCGGAGGACAGCCTTCAGGCACTCCAAACTGATGCACAGCGACGAAGCCTCATCAAGTTGAGCCTCCAGCTGGTCCCGTTCGTCGGAATTGCCTTCCTGTGGTTTATCGGCGTCGTCCGCGAGCAACTCGGCGACGTGGAAGATCGCCTATTCTCCACGGTCTTTCTGGGCAGCGGACTGCTCTTCCTGGCGATGCTCTTCATAGGCGCGGTCACCTCGAGCAGCCTGCTGGCGATGCTCGATGGATCCGACCCCAACGCCGAGCTCTTCGCGTTTGGGCGTAGCACCACCCAGACGCTGATTTCGGTCTATGCCATGCGGATGGCCGCAGTGTTCACACTGTCGGTGAGCACAGTGGGAATCCGTACTTCGGGGCTGCCCCGCTGGGTCTCCTACCTCGGCTATCTGGTCGCCCTTACTCTGCTGCTGGCAGCGGGAGAGCACAAATGGTTCCAGCTCCTGTTTCCCGCATGGGTCCTGTTGGTCAGCTTGGTGATTCTCTTGGTACGCCCCCCAACCAGGACAGCAATTCCAGGCGGCGCCCCGTAGTGGAGCCGCATCGGCAGGCTGGCCGTTCCACCATGCCGGATCGACACGCGTAGCTGCTGTACCGCCACATGGCGGCAATCTTGAACGTCCGTGCGATGCCCTTTGGAGAAAAGACCACATCCGGTGACAGCGTCCCGGCATTCACGCTGACAAAGTCGTCCATCGCCGCCGGACTGCCGGAAATGGCGGCAAGCAATTGCTGCGTCTCCGGTGGCGGCGGCTTGAGGGTGGCTGCGTTATCTAGCGGCTGGTTCGGCTGCCTGGGCGACTGCCAGATGGCAGCGTCAGTGTGGCGACGACTTCATTTCCAGTGTCGGTGATCTGATGTCACCGCCGAGGGTCTTCATGCGGTCGGTCAGGTCGAGGAGGTCCCTTGGGTGTCCATTGGCAGTCACGCGCGTGCTCAGCTGGCCTCCGTCGTCGTTGATCACGACGGAGGTCGGCCCTGCGGCGCTTATCCGAGCAACGAAAAGGTAGACGCTGGACTCTGTCGCGTCCGGGTACCGACGTCCCGGTGCGGCTTGCACGATGACCGGACGCTCCTCACCGAGCGCGCGGAGCGCCAGCCGTAAGCCGGCCTCCTTGAGCAGCACGGGATAGACGCCGTGCGCGATACGCCGGAAGTCTGCGATGGCTTGGCGCAGTCGCTGTTCGGGGCGTCTAGGTCGGGTGCGTCGCCCATCAGGTTCGGTGCGGAATTGCGGGACGGACGGCCGGTCGTTTGAAGCTCGCGATCGCTCCGGCCGGCGCCCGCAAGACCACAACCATGCGCGCCCTCGCCCTCGGGTCGGGTCAGGTGATATCGATGCCCGGGATATGAAAGCCCAGGAGGCGGCAGAGGGCTGCGCCGAGTATGAACGGCCACAGAAGTACCGCCAGTATCGATAAAAGGACACCTGAGAGGCTGGAGAGGTGGATGTTGTTGGTGAGCAGCGCCACGATGATGCCAACAACTATGTACCCCGAGGGCCAATACCAGTGCCTACGGAACCACATACGATCAAGCGCCTTTCGGACCAGGACTAGGGACGGTCTCACTAATACTGGCTTGAGCGACCGATCTATATGTATGTATTGCCGAAAGTTTTGGCTGCCCGGTGGAGCGAGTACTTCTCAGCATGGATGGGGACTTCCCCGCGCCGTGGCCACCGGCCTCCCATACTGTGACCATCAAGAGTGCAGCGTGGAAGGGCGTCATGACAGCGACATTGACCGTTGATTTCGCGGCAGACGCTGCGTATCTCACGCTGTCAGACCATAAGGTTGTCGAAACTTGCGAGGTCAGCACCGACGTGCTTGTGGATCTCGACGATCTGCGGATGGTGGTCGGCGTCGAAGTTCTCAGGTGCGGCCGTGCCGCATTCAACCGCTGATTACGCTTTTCCTGGCACCTCCAGCAGTCTCCCGATCCGAGCGCCGGTCAGTCCACAGCGCTGGGCGGGATGTACGCCGACGCGGTGGGCCAGGCCCGGACCCGGCAGCCTCATCGAGATCCGCACACTGCAGGCGCCGGCGCTCCTGGCCAGCGGTAACAAGCCCGGCGCAGTCACCGCCCTGGTCGAGGCGGTCTCCCTCGCCGGCTCCCAGTGCGATGTCCGCTTCTTCGCTAACGAGGGAGCACCGATGGCTGCACTGCTGGGCGAGCTAGTTGCGGCACAACGACGCTCGCCGAGCGCGGCCAATGCCATCCCACTCCCGTACCTCGGACGACTGGTACGCGCAGTAGAGCCTGACGCCACAATCGCCGCTCGGCGCACCTCTCCTAGCGCCCCAGCCCGCGACCCTCGTCCATCGTTGACAAGCCGACCACCAGGGCGGTTGGTAACATCGACCTCTCTCATGGCCTGTTGACTGTGCGGAGGCAGACGACCCCGGCCGTGATGGCCTGGTCACCTGTTGGCGAACGCGGTCACCGCGTACAACAGCACAACGTCGAGGGCTGTGACCGACCCTGCTGATAGCCTGCACGGGATTACACGCTCGCGCCGGGAGGGCCTGTCGGTGCCGGAAAGCTCCAACATCGAGATCGCACACAAGCTAGCCGAGCATCGGGATGCGGAAGCACCGAAGGAGTCCTGGCAAGACCTCGTCGTCGAGATCCTGGAAGCTGTCCTTCTGGGGGTCGTCGCAGTCGCGACCGCATGGAGCGCATACAACGCCGCGAAGTGGGACGGGCACGAGGCGGAGCTCTATGGTCGGGCTTCGACACTCAGGATCGAGGCCAATGAACTCACGACCTTGGGAGGCCAGCAGCGTCTCCTCGATGTCTCGACGTTCAACACATGGATCCAGGCCAGGAACGAGGGCAAGGATGAGTTGGCTGCGCTGTACGTGCGCAGGTTCAGCAACGAATTCAAGGTTGCCTTCTACGCCTGGCTGAAGACCAACCCCTTCTCGAATCCAGCTGCGCCGCCCGGCCCAAGCTTCATGCCCGAATACCGCAATCCGCAAATCTTGCAAGGCCTCGCCGCGAATCAGGAGGCGAGCCGTATCTTCGACGAGGGCACGGCCGCCCGCAAGCAGTCCGAGGAGTACACCGGGACGACCGTGGTGCTCGCCACTGTCCTGTTCCTGGTCGCGCTTTCACCGCGCTTCCGCTCGCGCCGAGTGCGATTTGTCCTGCTCCTCCTGACAGGGGGCCTCGCGGTCTACGCGCTCATCACCATCCTCGGGTTCCCTCGCCTCTAAGGGCTGCCACCGGCAGCATCGATGACACGCGTCAGCCTGGAAACCGTCCATGCGCCAACGGCTGCAGCTGTATGGGACGCCTCGAACCTCCGATAGCCGGTGCGCCGAGGCTCAAAAACCACCATTGGACGATGATCTTCCCATTCCTCAAAGATGGTTAGTTCATCGTCCTCAACGTATTCGTGCGCGGTGAGAAACAGCCGGACCCGGAGCATCCGGACCCAAATCTCATCATCGTCCCTGTTTTAGTGCCGCTGGTCGATAAGCAGACCGGGAAGATTGACTACGTGTGCCGCACCTGCCGGAGCTCGTCAGGCGGCTGGACGCCATGACACCGGTGAGCGGCTGGCGACGAAACAACAACGCTGCCATTCGGCCAGAAAGGCTCCCAGGAGCCGCGAACGCGATCGAGTACGTTCGGGGTCTTCTGTGTTGCTTCGTGGCCTCAGAGGGCGCTGAGCAACAGCTTGCGCAGCAGCTCTTTCCGCTTGCCTAAAGCTCGTTCAGGATTCGAGTTCTCTGCTGTTTGTACTCGTCTGGCGTAATCTTCCCGTTGGCGAGCAGCCGATCGACGGCCGCCAGTCGCTCCTCCACGGACTGCATTGGCTCGGGCAGATCTTCGATCTGAGCATGCGCGCCGAACTTCTGCCTGAACTTCTGCACAGCCGCCGCTATGTCGTGGATGTTTCCGGTCGCTGATAGAACCACCGCGACAATTGCGGCTGCCTCAGTCATATCCCGGGTCTCCCGCGGCATCGTGTACTGAACCGAGACCCCCTGCTCTTCCAGCATTTGCACAAGCATGCTGACGCCCCGTACGCCTCCCTGATATGTCAGCCGAACGGTGTCAGATTCCATGCGACTAGCCAAGCACAATGGGGCGCCGAGACGACAAGAGCGGCCTGTAGTTGCGACAGCAATCATGATCACAATTTCGCAGACCCATAGCAGTGTACGAGGCGCCATCTTGTTTGACCTCGACTCGGGCGACTGCCACGCGCTCAGTGAGCCCAGGTCCAAACCGATCACAGTGATCAGCGAGATGAACCGCACCGAGTCGATCATCTGGAAGGAGAACAAGCTGGGCCAGGAAGTCTGGCAGGTGATCGACAAGGCGGTCAGCGCCAGCGAACGCTAGCTGCAACACAAGATCGTTTTAAAGCTGAACCTGGCGCAATTGGCAACAGCAGCGGTGCCGTCTCGCGGTGTCGTTGCCGGCCCCGCCGAATGGGATGGGCCCACCTCGCGATGAGGGCTACAGCATCCCGCGCCGGAATATACGGCCAGGGCAGGTGGCTGCGCCCCCGTTGTACGGCGGCTTCGGCTGTGGTGGCATGGGCACCAGAGCCCGGTTCCGGGGCGTCTCAGCCCATTTGGACGGGATCATCCGGCCGGCGCGCGCTGTCTCGTCGATGGCGTTCGTCGGCCCACGGTCCGGGGACGTGCTATCGCCGGCCAGAGGGTACCACCGCGTCAACGGATGCCGGCTGCGCTCCGACTATTGTCGGCCCGGCAGGAGGTTAAACAGTGCTTAATGACACTTGGTACTCACGAGATCTTCCGGTGCTGACAGCGATAGCAGAAAAGCTTGAGCGGGGTAGCGCTCCTGTGGACACCGAGCAGTTGATCGACGAGCTCGGGCTGACCCGGCAGGATCTCATGGCGGCCCTCCGCGCTTTGGATGTGGAATATCTGATCGTGAGGTGGCCCGAGCGGATCACGTACCGCCGCAGCGACCCTTCGACTTTCGTGGAGAGGATCACCTCGAGAGCTCGTGAGGCGGTTGGTTTGTGGCCCTCAGCTGAGGCCCGTCAGACTGCCCAGCCGCGGCGAGGTCATGATCAAAAATGAAGACCGCGCACGGTCCGATTCGTGACGTTCAGCCCCGGGTGGGTTCCACGACCCGACGCCGCCGAGGTGCTCGAGCGTGATCTTGGTGACGTACCCCGGCGGGGGATCGGGCATCCCCGGGAAGATGACGTCGGGCCCAAGATAGGTGTGGGCGAGGCGCTGGCGCCGCTTGCGTGCGTGCGTCGCTGCGGGGAATACGAGTTTGGTCGCTGAAGGAGGTAGTTATGGGGAAGCAGATGATGAACAGGTGCCCGACTCGCGGCCCAGGTGCGCACGGAACGTCGTCGTGAGCTACCGGAGCTTGACCGGCGCGCCTGGAGAAGCTGGCGGTCGAGGTGCTGACCGTGCCCGGCGAACAGATGCCACGATCACCTCCGAGGACTGGACCGGAGAAAATAGTCACCAATTCCGAACCGGTGCGCGGGAAGATGCTCGATGGTCACCTGGTCGCTGATTAAGCGAAGATCCTCGCCGAGCACGGCCCGGGCTGTCGTGCGTAAGGAGAGAGCACCCGCCTCGATCAGACTGATGACGACCAACGCAGTGAAGCCCTTGACTCCGCACGCAATGGCGAACTGGGTGTCAGGGTCGTTGGGAATTCCGTGCCTCCGGTCGGCTAATCCAAGTGCCGCCGACCACGAGTCCGCCCTCGCCGATCCACCCGGATCACGCTGGAGAATCCCGACTCCACAGCGAGTTCGGACACCGAGTCCGCGACATTAGCCATTAGCCGAACCTCCCGACTGTGGTGCGCTTCACAACCATCACTCCGCTGACATGGGTTGAGGTGGCTGCGCCACACTGAGGCCCATGTCGCAGACAGATCCTTGGGCCGCCCTGGCCCGGGCCACAGGCGCGGCCGGGCTCGCCGGCATTGTCTTACTTTCGTACCAATCATCGCAATAACCACTTTGGGCGAGCCGAGTTCGACGCAACACGTGACCTGACTTATGCCAATTAGTGCGCTGCCTCGGCAGCGCCGAGGCGAGTGATTGCTAGCTGTGCGTCGCTGGGGAGAGGGTCGGCGGCGGTGACGGTCTGGTCGCCGGCTCGGATGGTGACGGTGTGGTAGCGCCGTAGGGTCTTGACGAACCGGGCGATGCTCCACTCGGTGGAGCGTTCGATCAGCCGGCTGACCGCCAGCGCGGCGAGCACGATGGTGAGGTGGGCTTCGATCGAGTCGCGTTTGTGATGGTAGATCGGCCGGGCCCGCAGATCATTCTTGGACATACGGAAGCTCTTCTCGATCTGCCACAGCTGGTGATAGGCAGCCATCACATACTCGGGGGTTGGGGCTTCCAGGTTGGTGATGTAGCCCTTTAACCCGGCCAGCGCCCGAGCTTTGGCCTCAAGATTACGGTTGACGGCCTTGGTGCCGCCGGTGAGCTGGACGAACCGATTCCGCTTCACCGCCGCCTGTCCGGCAACAGCTTTCTCCGCCTTGGCGATCTGCTGATCAATCCCCTTCAAGGTGCGGCGGGCGCGGTCGGCCCGGTACTGGTAGAAGATCATCCGCCTGCGAGGGTCGGTCTTGGTGCCCATCACCCAGGGCTGGGTGAAGATCTGCCCGTCGGGGATCGGTTCACCGGGATGGTGCCGCTGCCACCGGCGCACCTGGTAGGGGATGTCGGGGATCCGGGCCCCGACAATGAACCGCAGCCCGGCGTCCTCGATTGCGGCCAGGTTAGCCTCCGACAGCATGCCGGCATCGGCGACCACGGTCACCTCCGGCAGCTGGTGCACGGCGGCGAAGGCCTCGATCACCGGCAGCATGGTCTTGGTCTCGGCTTTGTTGCCCTCGAAGGCGTGGACCATCAACGGGAACCCCCGCACATCGGTCAACAATCCGACGGTGATCTGCGGTTCCAGCCGGCGCTCCTTGGAGAACCCGGGCTCGCGGAACCCGTCGCCCTGGTCGGTTTCGAAGTACAGCGTGGTGACGTCATAGATCACCAAGGTGGCCGGACCCAGCCCGACATGCGCCGCGCACGCCGCCGCCAGCCGCTGCCGCCACTCATCGGTTGCATAGATCGGCAGCCGCCGCAGGATCGTGCGATAGCCGGGCGAGACGACCCCGATCTCGTCAAGGACCCGGATGGTGTCCAGTTTGCTGACCGGCTCGACCACCCGGGCCAGCACCAACGTCCGGAACACCTCATCAGCCCCCGCAGGCAGTGTCGAACCCCAGCCTGGCGTAGGCCAGGCACAACGCGTCCCACAGATGCTTGGACTGCGTCGAGGTGATCGGCAGCGCCTCACCCTGGGGCCGGCCGTCACCGAAGTCAAAGGTGTCTTGGTTGATGTGCAGGCGGTGCCGGGCGGCAGCCCGCAACACCTCCACCTCATCCGGGGTGTGCGCCGAGCCGATGTGCTCGATGTCTCGCGAGCCGCGGCGGTTGGAGTGCACGATCTGGACCGCGACCGCCCCGCTCGCTGTCTTCACCGTCCGGATGTACGCCACACCGACAGGCTAAAGAACCCCGGATTAGTGCACATCCCACCGACCAAATCACCTAGCCAACCCGCACTTCCGCCCGAGAATCAGCACAAGTGGCACAAGTCAGGCCGGCATTGTCTTACTTTCGTACCAATCATCGCAATAACCACTTTGGGCGAGCCGAGTTCGACGCAACACGTGAGGAGGTAGCGGCCTTCTTCCGCAATACGGCCGAGTCCTCCTGGGTCGACGTCGCAAACACCGTGGCCGTGTTTAGACTCGTCGCGCTGACATGGTTCATGGTCGGCCTCTGCCTGCTGCTCCGCCGCGCCGAGGGCGATCCGCCCTGGCGTTCCACCGTGGCGCTCGTGTTCGGGGCACTGTTCGCGGCTTATCTCTTCACAAACGCGAGCCTGCAGGACACGGGCAACCGCGGCGCCGACATCGACCCGGGTCTGGCTCACTTTGCTTTCGACATGGAACATCGGGTTTGCCAACGCCTGGGTCAGCCTGGGTACCTTCGCCGCGTTCTGCGGCTGGGCCGTTCTCACGACAGGGATCTTCCGGCCGTCGTTGGGCTGGCTGATGGTGGCCAGCGGCATCGGGTTGGCACTGAGTCGGTTTGTTTGGACAACGAATACCTGGCTGCTGCCGTACGCACTCTTCTGGGGTTTGGTCATCGCGGTGTGCATCCGACTCCTCAGAAGACCAGCATGACGATCCTGCCTTCCCTGGTGCTAGCAGCCGGACGCGGAGTGGTTACCCGGCAACTGGGTCCCAGCGGCGTAAGTGCCTGACCGACTGGCGGTACTCCCACTCGATGGCGTCTTTGAGCAGGTGGGTTAGCCGCCCCCGGTGGTGATGCCGGCAACTCCACCAAGGCGGTAGAACTGCTCTTGGCACATTCCAGCACCGTGGCGCGAGGGGTGGTCCAGGGCGTTGGGCAGATCCTGCTCCGCCACACCGACGAAGACGGCGCGAGCCGGCGCTACACCATCAACGGCGGCACCGCGAAGGACGCCAGAGACAAGGCCGGCGCCATCAGGAAACGGCACAGGCCAATCTCCCAGCCAGGGATCGCAAGATAACCCTTGGGGAGCTCGCCGTCGAGCGGGTCGAGTCGACCCTGCAGGCTTCAGCGACCACCAAAGCGATGTACGCCACGATCACACGAAAGCACATCGTCGGTGCCAAGATCGGCACTAAGCCGCTCGACAAGCTTCGGCCGTCGCATGTCGACGCGTGGAAAGTCGAGCTGCAAGGTCGCGGGCTCTCCGAGTCAACTATCCGGACCGCGTACACGATCCTCCGCGCACTGCTCGACCGCGCCGTACGGGACAGAGCGTTGCCGCAGAATCCGCTGAATGCGGTGCGGCGTCCGAAGCTGACGGCCAAGGAAGCGGCCTACCTGAAACCCGAGCAGGTGCGCTCGCTGCTCGCTGCGGCAGAGGGAAGCAGATACGCCCCACTGTTGGCGCTGCTGGTCAACACCGGCTTGAGGAGAGGCGAAGCGCTCGCCCTCCATTGGTCCGATGTGGACCTTGACGAGAAGCTGCTGCGGGTGCGCGGAGCGCTCGCGCGTGTGGACGGGTCAGTTTCCTGCGCTCCGCTGGTCTAGTCTTTCGAGACCGATTGACGGAAGGCATGGCGCTATGCGGAAACTGCTCTACGGCATGAACCTGACCCTGGACGGCTACATCGCCGCGCCCGGCGACGACCTCGGCTGGAGTGGGCCGAGTGACGAGTTGTTCCAGTGGTGGCTCGACCAGGAGCGGGCGATCGGGCTGTTGTTGTACGGGCGCAAGCTGTGGGAGGCCATGAGTTCCCACTGGCCGACCGGCGACCAGCAGCCCAACGCCACCCCGGCGGAGATCGAGTTCGCGCGGAACTGGCGGGACACACCGAAGGTGGTGTTCTCTTCGACGATCGACAAGGTCGACTGGAACACTCGCCTGGTCACCGGCGACGCGATCGCCGAGATCACCCGGCTCAAGGCCGAGGACGGTGGGCCGATGAGGGTCGGTGGCGCAACGCTCGCCGGAGCGGTCATGCGGGCCGGGCTGATCGACGAGTACGAGATCGTCACCCATCCGGTCCTCGTGGGCGGCGGTACGCCGTTCTTCACCGCGCTGGACAGCTGGGTGAACCTGAACCTGCTGGAGACGCGGACGTTCCCCGGCGGCGTTGTCTTGACCAGGTACGAGACGAGGCGCTGAGCGCGATTCCTTTTTCGATCTCTCGATCGTTGTCGCCTTCGTGCTCCTGCGTCGGCCTGAGCATCCGGAGCGACTAGGTCAGCCGCCACAGCACACGAAGCGCCCACTCGACCTCGGCCATGTGGTCAGCGTCGAGGTCGGTAAGAAGGTCCTCCAGCCGGTTCTCCGAGATCGTCATGATCTGCCAAAGCAGCACCTGGCAGACCTCGCCAGTGACCGTTTTGGGCAGGGTGACGGCCAGCATCGACGGCTTCACTTTCGTGGTGAGTGCGAGCACTGTGCAGACGTGGAACTCGCGGTGAAGGCGTCCGCCGATATGACAAGACCGGGTCGGGTTCCGGCTTGCTCTGAGCCGCGATGTGGCGACCAGTCGATCCAGTAGATCTCGCCGCGAAGGGGAGAGCGCATGCGTCAGCTGAGGCTCATTCAGGCAGGGTTTCGCCCGCAGCCTCGCTGACTTCCTCTACCCACTCGCGAGTCTCAGCCCCCCACGTCGCAGCTTCGGCTGCCCAATCGATTCCGATCCTCTCCAGCTGGTGGCATTGGATGCTGTACACCTCCGCCTCACGCTCGGGAGTCGGCAGGCCGGTCGACGATGCGTTCGGGCTGCTCGTCAGCGTCGGCATCTCTTCAGTCCCGGTCAGCTTCAGCTGTGCCTGAGCCCTCGGGAGCGATCATTCCGCATAACGCTGCTAGTTCTCCCGGAGAGCGTCAATTAGCTGACTGACCAGGAGCGGCGAAAGTGACACTCTTGAGACCACGATCCCCGTCGGCGGCTGTTGACCAAAGTCTAGGCGCACGAAATCGAGGGTGAACTCGTACGGGCTATGGAAACGCGGGCAAAGTTCGCCCAGACCCCAGCCATTTGATCCGGGTCGATGACGTTCAAGGGCGGCTGCTCAGGCTCGGGTTCCACGCGAGAAGGCTATAGCCGCCCCAGCGTTCCGGCCCCGACGTTGCTGAGCATCGCTTCCACAGAACTCGCCGAGCGTTTCCCGTAGTCAGGGGCACATTGAACGTAGCGATCTCGTACAGCGTTTCGCCTAGGCAGAGGCACATTGCCGACTCGCGCCACATGGGAGCCGTCGCTAGCGCCCGCTTCGCCAAGACGGCCTCGTACGCCGCAACGTCGCTGCTGCGGTGAAGCGGCCGAGCATCGAACGCCTTGATGCCCACTACCTCACCGCCGCCGAGGCCGGCCAACTTCTCGCCGCTGCGC
>Ga0307406_10001747_pt1 | contig 11912 bp, 13 predicted proteins | sample 322Cmetagenome_3_FD_203706 | JGI IMG/M metagenome (GOLD analysis project Ga0307406, IMG submission 203706) | Maize rhizosphere microbial communities from greenhouse at UC Davis, California, United States - 322HYB-C-2 | ecosystem: Host-associated > Plants > Roots > Rhizosphere > Soil | place... | reverse complement strand
CGCGGCTGAACCTGCGCCACGTCGACGGGCCGGTGTTCGCTCCGGGCGGAGAGGAGGACCTGCTGGCGGCCACCCTGACCTGCGACGACGTGGAGGGGCTGTATGGGGCGTATGACGCGGCGGGAGTCGTCTTTCACCAGCGCCTCCGGACCGAGCCCTGGGGCGCCCGGACCTTCATCGTCGCCGACCCGGACGGAAACCTGATCCTGTTCGCGGGTTAGCGCCGCTTGCCCTTGCGGACGCCCTTCAGGCCGCCCGAGGGCTTCTTGCCGTCGCGGGGTTTGCCGCCAGGGCCGGAGCGCTTGGGATAGCCGCCGTCCTTGGCGCCCCGGGCGCGCATGCCCAGCCGCGCCGCGGGGGCGTTGGGGTCGCGCGGCCCGGGCTCGCTGAGCATTTCGAACAGCAGGCCGCCGGTGACCGGGGTCGCCTCCTTCAGCTTGACCTCGACCTTGCGGCCCAGGACCCAGCGCAGGCCGGAGCGTTCGCCGACGAGGGCGTGGCTGCGGTCGTCGTGGGTGAAATACTCATTGCCCAGCGTCGAGACGGGCACCAGGCCGTCGGCGCCGGTCTCGTCCAGCCGGATGAACAGGCCGAAGCGGGTGACGCCGGTGATACGGCCCGTGAAGCTGGCGCCGACGCGGTCTTCCAGGAAGGCGGCGATGTAGCGGTCCATGGCGTCGCGCTCGGCGGCCATGGAGCGGCGCTCGGTCATCACCACATGTTCGGCGATGGACGGCAGTTCGGCGATCTCCCGGTCCGTCAGCCCGTCCTTGCCCAAGCCCAGGGCGCGGATCAGGCCGCGGTGGACGATCAGGTCGGAGTAGCGCCGGATCGGCGAGGTGAAGTGGGCGTAGCGGTCCAGGTTCAGGCCGAAGTGGCCGACGTTCTCGGCGCTGTAGATGGCCTGCATCTGGGTGCGCAGGACAACCTCGTTGACGACCTCGGCGTGCTCGCCCTCGCGGGTCTCGTCCAGCAGCTTGTTGAAGCGCTTGGTCGTGGCCGGTTCGCCCTTGGTCCACGGCTTGCCGATGGTCGACAGGAAGTCGCCGAGGTTGAACAGCTTCTCCTGGCTGGGCGCGTCGTGGACGCGGTACAGCAGGGGCGTCTTCTTCTGTTCCAGAGTCTCGGCGGCGCAGACGTTGGCCTGGATCATCATCTCCTCGATCAGCCGGTGGGCTTCGAGGGAGACGCGGGCCTCGATCGAGGTGATCTGGCCTTCCGCGTTCATGCGGATGCGGCGCTCGGCGCTCTCGATCTGCAGGGGCGCGCGCTTCAGCCGGCCCTTGAGCATGGCGCGGTAGGCGTTCCACAGCGGATAGAGGATGGCCTCCATGATCGGGCCGGTGGTGTCGTCGGGCGCGCCGTCGATGGCCGCCTGGGCCTGCTCGTAGGAGAGCTTGGCGTGCGAGCGCATCAGGCCGCGCACGAACTTGTGGCCGGTCTTTCGGCCATCCTTGTCGAAGACCATGCGCACGGCCATGCAGGCGCGGTTGTCGCCCTCAGTCAGGCTGCACAGGCCGTTGGACAGGCGTTCGGGCAGCATCGGCTCGACGCGGTCGGGGAAGTAGGTCGAGTTGCCCTTGTCGCGGGCCTCGCGGTCCAGGTTGGTTCCGGGACGGACGTAGGCGGCGACATCGGCGATGGCGACCCAGACGATCCAGCCGTCCGCGTTCTTCGGATCCTCGTCGCGCATGGCGTAGACGGCGTCGTCATGGTCGCGGGCGTCGGCGGGATCGATGGTGATCAGGGGCAGGTCGCGCAGGTCCTCGCGGCCCTTCAGCGACGGCAGTTCCTGATGCTCGGCCTCCTGTTCGACGGCCTCGGAGAAGCCGGTCGGGACGCCGTGGCTGTGGATGGCGATCAGGGAGGCGGCGCGGGCGTCGTCCTCGCGGCCGATGGTCTCCAGGATCTTGCCGCGCTTGGGGCCGTAGCGCTGGTCGCCCTTCTCGATGGCGGCCAGGACCAGGTCGCCGTCCTTCAGGCCCTCGGCCTGGGCGTGGGGGACCAGCAGCACGTCCTTGGAGCGGCGGTCGACGGGCTCGACCCGGACCTCGCGGTTGGACTTGCGGATGACGCCGAGGACGCGGGTGCGTTCGCTGTCCAGCTTCTTGACCAGCCGGGCTTCCCAGCCTTCAGCGCCGCGGCTGAATTTGACCAGCAGGCGGTCGCCCATGCCGGGGGCGGGGCCGGTGCGGCCGGTGTTGTCGGGCACCAGCATGGCTTGCGGGGCGTCCGGCGAGGCCTCGACCAGGCGGACGTACATTTCGCCGTCCACGTCGCGCTCGACCACGTCGACGACGCCGACGGGGGGCAGGGCGCCGGAGGGCGAGAAGCCTTTCCTGCCGCGCTTGCCCAGGGCGCCTTCGGCTTCGAGTTCGCGGATCATTTCGCGCAGGGCGCGGCGGTCGCCGCCCTTCAGCCCGAAGTGGCGGGCGATGTCGGTCTTCTCGGCCGATCCGGCGTCACGCAGGAAGGCGAGCAGGGTGGGTTTGTCGGGAAGGCCGGCGGGCGGCCTCTTGGGAGTGTTTGTCATTTGAATCCTTTGATACCGCGCTTCGGCGCTCTTCGAGAGGCGAAATCTTGCGCGGCTTGTGGTGAGTGAGGGGCGCGCCTAGTTCTTGGCGCGAACGTCCCCTGGAGCTTCCGATGTCTCTCGCCCCCACCCCGGTCCTGTCCGGTCCTACCGGCTCGTTGCTGGACCTGATCGGCAAGACGCCGATGGTGGAGGTGACGAAGATCGATACCGGCAAATGCCGTCTGTTCCTGAAGCTGGAGGCGCAGAACCCGGGGGGATCGATCAAGGACCGCATCGCCCTGTCGATGATCGACGCGGCGGAGCGGGAGGGGTTCCTGAAACCCGGCGGCGTCATCGTCGAAGCGACGGCCGGCAACACGGGTTTGGCGCTGACCCTGGTGGGGCAGGCCAAGGGATATAAGGTGCTTCTGGTCATCCCGGACAAGATGTCCAAGGAAAAAATCCAGCATTTGAGGGCGATGGGCGCCGATGTTCGCCTGACGCGATCGGACGTGCCGCACGGGCATCCCGAATACTACACCGACATGGCCGAGCGGCTGGCGCAGCAGATCCCGGGCGGATTCTACGTCAACCAGTTCGCCAACGACGCCAACTCCGAGGCCCATTTCAAGACCACCGGCCCCGAGATCTGGGATCAGCTGGACGGCGAGATCGACGCCTTCGTGGCCGGCATCGGCTCGGGCGGGACGATCACCGGCACGGCCCGGTTCCTGAAGAGCGTCGGTTCGAACGCCGAGATCATCCTGGCCGACCCGGTCGGCTCGACCCTGGCGGGGATCGTCAACGAGGGCGTGCCCGGGCCGGAGGGCAGCTACACCGTCGAGGGCATCGGCCAGAATTTCGTGCCGGACACCGCCGATATCGACCTGATCGACAAGGCCTATTCGATCCCCGACGCCGAGGCGATCGCCACCGTGCGCGAGCTGCTGCTGAAGGAAGGCGTGCTGGCCGGGTCGTCGTCGGGCACGCTGATCGCCGCCGCCCTGCGCTGGTGCCGCGAGCAGACCGAGCCGAAGCGGGTGGTGACCTTCGTCTGCGACACGGGCGCCAAATACCTGTCCAAGGTCTACAACGACGCCTGGCTGGCCGATCAGGGTCTGGGCGAGCGCGAGCTGCACGGCGACCTGTCGGACCTGATCTCGCGCAAATACGCCAATGGCGACGTGGTCGTGGCCGGGCCGGACGACACCCTGGACACCGCCTTCAAGCGGATGAAGGGCGCCGACGTCTCCCAGCTGCCGATCATCCAGGACGGCCGTCTGGTCGGCATCCTGGACGAGAGCGATCTGGTCCATGTGATGAACACCGACGAGATCACCCGCAAGGAGCGTTTCGCCCGGTCGGTGTCGTCGGCCATGACGCGTGATCTGGATACGGTGCAGGTCTCCGAGCCGCTGGACGCCCTGATCCCCCTGTTCGACCGGGACCGGGTGGCCATCGTGCTGGACGGGGAGGCCTTCGTCGGCCTGATCACCCGCACCGACCTGATCAATCACCTGAGCCTGAACCGATAGGGCGCCGGCCGCGCAGGGAACGGAAATTCGTCCAAGGACCCGACGCCCCGGATTTACAGGTCGGGCGATCCGGGCGTTGATCTCGTCAAACGCCATTACGGGAGCGACGATGAGCAGTGCGGAGATGAAGCGGCGCGGTTTCCTGGCCGGGATCGCCGGCCTGGGCGCCGCGGGCTCCGTCCGGGCCCAGGAGGCGGCGCCCGAACCCACTGCGCCGACCCCCACCTACGAGGGCCTGACCTTCGACAGCCACGGCAAGCCGATCCGGGCCATCCACTACAGCCCGGTGGGCGAGGGGCGGCGGGCGGCGATCGTGATGATGCACGGGTCCGGCGCGCGGATCACCAACCAGGGGCCGTGGCATCAGCTGGCCATGCGGTTCGCCGGCGACGGCTATCAGGTCCTGACCCCGCTGTTCACCGACGCCTTCGCCGATGACGGCGTCCGGCCCGAGCGGATGATGAACGCCTGGCGTCATGTGGGGGAGGACGCCATCGACTGGTTCATCGCGCGCGGGATCGACCGCCGGCGCACGGCCATGTTCGGCTATTCGCTGGGCTCCTACGTCGCCGTGGACGGGGCCCTGGGCAACAGCCGGGCCGCGGCGGCGATCGGGCTGGCGGGCGGCGTGGACGTCTATGCGCCCCGCACGCCCCGGCGGCGGATCCCGGTGATGATGCTCCGCGCCGAGAACGACACCCATGTTTTGCCCCGGAACACCGCGTCGTGGATCACCTTCTTGCGTGACAAGGGCGTCAGCGTCCGCGAGGAAGTACTGCCGGGCGCGGACCATCTGTTCACGGCCCCGCAGTGGCTCGAGATCTTCGAGCGCTCTGCGGCGTTTTACGGCGGCAACATCGGCCGCATCGACCAGGACGCTTCATGAGTTCGCTTAAGAACAGCCAGGGTTTCTCGACCCGCGCCATCCACGCCGGGCAGCGCCCCGACCCGACGACCGGGGCGGTGATGACGCCGATCTACGCCACCTCGACCTACGCCCAGGAAAGCCCGGGCGTGAACAAGGGCTATGAGTACGCCCGCGGCAAGAACCCGACGCGCGAGGCCTTCGAGGCCTGCCTGGCGGACCTGGAGGGCGGCGTGCAGGGCTTCGGCTTCGCCTCGGGCATGGCGGCGACCTCGACCGCGCTGGAGCTGCTGGACGCCGGATCGCACATCGTCACCGGCGACGACCTGTACGGCGGCTCCTGGCGGCTGTTCGAGCGGGTGCGGCGCCGGTCGATGGGGCTGGACTTCAGCTACGTCGACTTCAGCGATCTGAACGCGGTCGAGGCGTCGATCACGCCCAAGACGAAGATGATCTGGGCAGAGACGCCCACCAATCCGCTGATGAAGCTGACGGACATCGCGGGCCTGTCGAAGATCGCCAAGGCGCACGGCCTGCTGCTGGTGGTCGACAACACCTTCGCCACGCCGTGGAGCCAGCAGCCGCTGAAGCTGGGCGCCGACGTGGTCATGCATTCGGCCACCAAATACCTGAACGGCCACTCCGACATCATCGGCGGGGCGCTGGTGACGGCCGACCTCGATCTGGCCAAGGAAATCAAGTTCCTGCAAAACTCCGTGGGCGGAGTGATGGGGCCGTTCGACGCCTTCCTGGCCAACCGCGGCCTCAAGACCCTGGGCCTGCGTATGAAGGCGCACAATGAGAACGCCCTGGCCGTCGCCCGCTGGCTGGAGGCCCGCAAGGGCGTGGCCAAGGTGATTTATCCGGGCCTGATCAGCCATCCTCAGCACGACCTGGCGTCACGCCAGATGAACGGCCGCTACGGCGGCATGGTCACGGCGATCATCGACGGCGACCTGTCGCGCACCAAACAGGTGCTGGAGCGGGTGCAGGTGTTCACGCTGGCGGAGTCGCTGGGCGGAGTCGAAAGCTTGGTGAACCACCCGGCCATCATGACCCACGCCAGCGTGCCGAAGGAGGTGCGCGAGGCCGGCGGCGTCACCGACAACCTGATCCGCCTGTCGGTCGGGGTCGAGGACCTGGACGACCTGATCGGCGACCTGGATCAGGCGCTGGGGTAGGAGATGGATGCGCAGCTTCGGAAGGAGGCGGCTACGCTTAGATCCATGGGATCTGCGCAAGCTGCGGACTATCTATTGGAGCATTGTCCTCGCGGAAGCCGCCGCGTAGGCGACGCGATCGTTCTCGTCCAGCATCTGTCATGGAAGCCCGCTGACCAGATGCGATTGGCCCGCCACTACCTCGCGGGCCAGCCCCACGCCCAGTCCCGGTACCTCGACGCTTTCGCGTCCTTCATGTCTTTGAAAAATTTTACGAAAGTGGTGCTCGAAGTCTGGCCTTCGGGCGAGTCGAATGAGGGGCTGTTCCGCTACAATCTCTCGGGTGTGATGCGGAAGTACGAGACGTCTGATGAGAACAAGCGGCTTATCGAACTGCTCTTCAGCAGCCCGCATCAAGTCTAGTCCATTCCAAAACGGCTGACGCCTCAGTTCGCCGGCAGGGCCACGGTCCAGCCGGCGTCGGGCTCGATCCACAGGACGGTGCTTTCGAACTCGGGGCGGACGACGCCGTTGACGGTGACCGCCGCCTTCAGCGTGCCGTCGGCGTTCGGGACAAAGGTGCTGCAGAACTCGCCGTCGCCCAGCACGGCCGAGATGTTGGCGGCGATCTGCTGGCGCACGCCCTCGAACTGGGCGCCTTCCAGACGGGTCCCGTCGACCTCTATGCCGGTGATTTCCTCGGCCCGGTTCTCGGAGCGGGCGCACTCGGCGCCGTCCTTCATATAAACCTTGCTGGCGCCGTGCAGGATGATGACAGGGGCGGCGCTGATCTGGCTGCGGGCGTCGTTCCAGATCGTCCCATCCGCCTCGAAGCGGTAGGCGCCGATGGCGGTGCAGGTCTTGGCCGCGACATCGGGGCCGTAGCATTGCAGCTTGCCGGAACGGCCGGGCTCCAGCGGTCCTGCGTCCTGGAGGGCGCCGGCCAGCGCCAGCAGGGCCATAAGCAGCATGATCTCACCCTTGGGATGTCACCCGCCGGACCGGTTTCCGGCGGGACATCATCGCACAACGCCGAAGACGGGAAAAAGGCTTAGGCGGCTTTGGACGGAAGGGCGGTCTGGTGGCCGGTGGCGGGCGGGGCCTTCTTCTTGGCCGGCGCGCGGGGCTTCTTCACCGCGGTCGAAGGCAGGGCGGCGCGGCGGGCCGTCTCGGCGTCGATCAGCGGAAGGATGTCGGCGGCGGTCGCGGCCTGGACCGGCGAACCGCTGGCGGACAGGCGTTCGGCGTTGGCGCGCAGGGCCTTGAGGTCGGGATCGCTCATGGCGGGGATCATGTCGGCGAGCGGGGTCATGGGACTCTCCTGATGCTCTGAAAGGCAAAAGGGCCGGCGCTTTTCAGCAGCCGGCCCCCCGATAGGTCTGAAAGCCTATTCGGCAGCCTTCAGGCGACCGGCGGATTCCTTGCCCGAGCGCTGGTCGCGCTCGATCTCGTAGGAGATCTTCTGGTTTTCGCTGAGGATGCCCAGGTCCGAGACCTCGACGGCCGAGGCGTGAACGAACACGTCCTTGCCGCCGTCATCGGGAGCGATGAAACCATAACCCTTGGTGGAGTTGTACCATTTTACAGTGCCGGTAGCCATTTTCAGGACCTCCGCTAGCAGTTCGCCGCCGGAAGAGTTTCCGGATCGGCCTGTCGGGTCTGATTGGGATCGGCTTGGGACCTCGGTGCGCGATGCAAAGGGCAGCAGCGTTTCGCAGAGAGATCGACCCGCCCTAGATGGGCGCTTTGAGGAGAAAGAGCAAGGATTTATTCCTCAGCGCCACGGTCGGGGAAAGATTTTTGCTCGCGAACCGCGCCGGAAACGAAAAAGGCGGCGGGGTCCGAGACCACCGCCGCCTTCGAAATCACGCGTCGGAAACCGACGCGGGAACTCAGCCTTCGGTCTTCAGCTGACCAGCCGATTCCTTGCCCGAGCGACGGTCGCGCTCGAGTTCGTAGGAAACCTTCTGGTTTTCATCCAGGCCGCGCAGGCCGGCGGCCTCGACGGCCGAGATGTGGACGAAGACGTCCTTGCCGCCGTCGTCCGGCTGGATGAAGCCGTAGCCTTTGGTCGGGTTGAACCACTTAACGGTGCCGGTAGCCATTTGAGACCTCCTTTTGGCGTTGGCCTCAGGCAAGAGCGCCTAGAGGCCTGTCGGGTCTGAAAGGAGCGGCTAGACCTCGGGCGAAAGCAGAGGGTGGCGTTTCGCAGAGAGATCGACGTCTGCCCTTTTGAACCGGACGGAGGGCGAAAGCAAGGCGTGCGCGTCAGCCTTCGGCGGTCTCGTCAGGCGGGGCGACGTAGTTCGCCTGGCACAGCTTGCGCAGGTCGGCGCTCAGGGTGGGGCCGTACAGGGAGTCCTGGATGCGGTCGAAACCTTCGGCGGAAAGGGCTTGCTTGATGTCGCTGACGGTGCGGCACCGGCCCTCCCGCGCCAGTTCATAGGCGCGTTCCAGGGTGGTCGGTCGGTGGGAGCTCATGACCCCGATATGGGGCCTGCGGGCCGGAATTCCTAGAAGGAGAAGCTCAGACCGGCCACGACGGCGTCGGCGTACTGCGGATTGGCCGGGTCGGCGTCGGTGTCATAGTACCGGACCTCGGCCTCGATATTGCGCGTCAGGGCGTAGGCGAAGCCCGCGTTCCAGCCGGTGTAGTCGATGCTGGCGTCCTGCTCGCGGCGGCCGATCTCGGCGGTGGCGGTCAGCTTGTCGTTGAAGTCCCAGCCGCCCCGCAGCGCGACCCAGGTCCAGGCCTCGGTCGAGCCCATGCCGTCCGGCGAGTGCTGCAGGCGCACGCGGGCGCTGGCCGGGCCGATGGAGCGTTTGACGTCGGCGGTCAGCTCCCAGGCGGTATTGTCCGCACCCGGATCGGCGTCGATCTGGTATTTGTAGGTGGCGTTGAGATCCAGGTCGAAGCCCGCGATCTCGGGCCGCATGCCGGCGCCGGCCTCAAGCTCCAGCTCCGAACCGGTCGAGCTCTTGACGGTCTCGAAGCCGGGACCCGCGTAGAACAGGCCGGACGCGCTTTCCCATTCGGCCGCGCCCCAGGCGTAGGCGTCGCCGCGCGACTTGGAGGCGTCCTTGGACCGGTTGTCGGTCGCCGCCCCGAAGGAGAAGGACCAGCTTCCGGCGCCCTGAGACGGCGTCTCGGGCGCGCTCTGGGCTTGGGCCGTCCCGGCGAGAACGAGGAAGGTGAGGGCGGCGAACGTCGCTGTACGGATCATGGAACTCCCTGACGCGCGAAGGCGCGGGAGGTTCCTAGACGAATGCGGTCTTCTTGGCGAACCGTTCAGTGGCCTGAGTGAATTCTTGTCGCAGGCGTCCGACCAATTCTCCGGCGGGCAGGATGTCGTGGATGGCGCCGGCGCCCTGACCGGCGGACCAGACGGTCTTCCATGCCTTGGCCTCGTCGGCCATGTCCAGCTTGTGCTCAGGCAGGTGCTTGGGATCGATGCCGTTCTCGATCAGCGACTTGGTCATGAAGTTGGCCGGAATGCCCGACACCGCCGGGGTGTGGACGATGTCGGCCGAGCCGGACTCGATGATCATGTCCTTGTACTCGGACTGGGCCATGCTCTCGGTCGTGTTGATGAAGCGGGTGCCCATGTAGGCGAAGTCGGCGCCCATCATCAGGGCGGCGGCGACATCGGAACCGGTGGACAGGCAGCCGGACAGGATGATGGTCCCGTCAAAGAAGCCGCGCACCTCCTCGACCAGGGCGAAGGGGTTCACGACGCCCGCGTGGCCGCCGGCGCCGTTGGCGACCAGGATCAGGCCGTCGACGCCCGCTTGCGCCGCCTTGCGGGCGTGGCGGACGTTGGCGATGTCGTGGAAGACCACCCCGCCGTAGCCGTGCACGGCCTCGACCACGTCGCGGACGGCGCCCAGGGAGGTGATGATCAGCGGCACCTTCTCCTCCACCGAGACCATCATGTCGGCCATCAGGCGGGGGTTGGTCGGGTGGACGATATGATTGACGCCGAAGGCCGCCGCGTCGGGGTTCAGCCGGCCCTTGATCTCATGCAGCCACTCCCGATAGCCCTCGGTGGTGCGCTGGTTCAGCGACGGGAAGGTACCGATCGCCCCGGCGTTGCAGGTCTCGACCACCAGATCCGGTCCGGAGACCAGGAACATGGGCGCCGCGATCACCGGCAGCTTGAGACCCTTTTGCAGCGAAGCCGGAATGGCCATGGCGTTTCCCCGAGTTGTCTTTCGCTACGGATAGCGGGCTGTCCCCGGGTAAGGCAAACCGGAAAAACAGGGTGCGAACAGTGCGAAGCGTCCGGAGGGACGAACGCGTATCCTAGCGCGCGCGTGCGTCAGAACCGGACGTGGGGGCGAGGGTTATGGCCGCCCCCTGCGCGGCTGAGGAGACGGCGCGGGCTCAACCACCACCGGGGCGGCGAAGCGGGTGGTGAATTGCACCCTGGCGCCCGTGGCGGCGCCGTCCACGGTGCGGGGCGACAGACGCGCCCGCGCGGCCGCCGCGATGACGGATGCCGCGAACCCCTGGCCCGCCGGCGTCTCCTCGATGATCTCGCAGCCGGAGAGCGCCCCGTCGGGAAGCGCCAGGCACCGCAAGGTGACGCGGCCAGCGATGATCCCGTTGGCGAGGGCCATCGTCGGGTATTCGGGCATGGGCTGTCGCGCCCACGACGGGTTGGTGATGAGCGAAGGGTTCACTCGCGCGGGCGGTGGTCCGGGCCGCGGCGGATCCGGCACGATGACGGGCGGCGCTGTCTGCGTCGCCCCGGGCTTGGGCTTCGGTCCGGTCTGTTGCGCCGGTGCGGGACCGGCGATGATCAGCGACAGGGCCGCGACGGAAAGGGCGCATCGGCCCCACCGCCTTTGAAAACGTCCGCCCATGTCTCTATGTCCCCGACAGATCCTCCCTGCTTCATGCCCCGGCGCGTCGGGGACAGGCAAGCCGTTCCGTTCCTCGCGAGACCGCCCATGAATCCGCCGCCGATCACCCTGCAGGAACGCCGTCAGCGGCTGGCCCGGCTGGAGGCCGCGATGGAGGCGCAAGGGGTCGCGGCGGTGCTGATCGATGCGACGACCAGCCTGCGCTATTTCACCGGCCTGGTGTGGCGGCGGTCCGAGCGGATGATCGCGGCGCTGGTGCGGCCCGGAAAGCCGCTGACCTACATCTGCCCGGCCTTTGAACTGGACAAGGTCGGCGGCTCGATCGGCGTGCCGGGCGAGTTCCTGACCTGGGAAGAGCACGAAAGTCCCTACGCCCTGGTGGCCGAGGCGGTCCCGACCGGGATCCTGGCGGTCGATGAACAGGCGCCGGTGTTCGCCTGGCTGGGGCTGGCCGAGGTGTTCGGCGTGGACCGGCTGCGCGGCGCCGGGCCGCTGATCACGCCGCTGCGGGCGCGCAAGTCGGAGGCCGAGATCGCCCTGATGACGCGGGCCAAGGCGCTGACGCTGGAGGCGCAACGGCGGGCGCACGGGAGCCTGCGGGCCGGAATGCGGGGCTCGGAGGTCGCGGCCTTCATCGACCGCCAGCACCGGGCGCTGGGCGCCGACGGCGGCAACACCTTCTGCATCGTCTCGTTCGGGGCCGACACGTCGCTGCCGCATGGCGGGGAGGGGGATCCGGAGCTGCGCGAGGGCGACGTCGTCCTGATCGACACCGGCTGCGCGCTGGACGGCTACAACGCCGACATCACCCGGACCTATGTGTTCGGCGAGCCGACGCCGGAGGTGCGGCGCATCTGGGACCTGGAGCATGCGGCGCAGGCGGCGGCCTTCGCGGCGGCGCGGCTGGGCGAGCCGTGCGAGGCGGTGGACGCGGCCGTGCGCGCCTTCCTGAAGGCCGAGGGCCTGGGACC
>Ga0307406_10001746_pt1 | contig 11913 bp, 12 predicted proteins | sample 322Cmetagenome_3_FD_203706 | JGI IMG/M metagenome (GOLD analysis project Ga0307406, IMG submission 203706) | Maize rhizosphere microbial communities from greenhouse at UC Davis, California, United States - 322HYB-C-2 | ecosystem: Host-associated > Plants > Roots > Rhizosphere > Soil | place... | reverse complement strand
AGACCGTCGCCGAATGCGGTCAGGCGGCGGGCGCGGCCGTCGATGCGCAGGCTCAGTTCGGTGCCGTCGAGGCGCGCGCCCTGGACCTGGTGTTGAACGTCGGCGAGCGCGGGAATCTCGATGCGGTAATCGCCGCCGCTGCCGTGCGCCTGCAACTCCAGGCGCTCGTCGCGCTGGACGAAGGCCAGGCTGCGGCGGCCGCCGTGGCCGAGGCGCCAGCCGTCGGCGATCGCCCACGGCGAATCCAGGTCATTGGAGGCGGCGGCGTTATCGCGGCTGCGGCGTTCCTGTGCCAGCAACTGGACCACGGTCGCGCCGATCAGTAGGTCGCGGTCGCCGGCGGCGTCGACCTGCGCCGAGGGCATGAATTCTTCGAGATGACGGTCGAGATAACCGGTGTCGATGCGGCCTTCGACCACTGCGGGATGGCGGACGAGGCGTTCGAGGAATTCGATGTTCGACTTCGGCCCGGCGATCTCGCATTGGGCGAGCGCGCCGCGCAGGCGCGCCAGCGCACGCGGACGGTCCTGGTCGAACACGATCAGCTTGGCGATCATCGGGTCGTAGAAGATCGTCACCGTGTCGCCTTCGATCACGCCCGAATCCAGGCGCACATGGGCGTCGGCGGCCGGCAGGCGCAAGCGTTCCAGCTTGCCCGAGCCCGGCAGGAAGCCGGCTTCGGGGTCTTCGGCATACAAACGCACTTCGATCGCGTGGCCGTGCTGGCCGATGCTGTCCTGCGCGCGCGGCAGGGCTTCGCCGGCGGCGACGCGCAACTGCCACTCGACCAGGTCCAGGCCGGTGACGAGCTCGGTGACCGGGTGCTCGACCTGCAGGCGGGTGTTGATTTCCATGAAATAGAAACCGCCCGGCTGTCCATCGGCATCCTGACCGACGATGAACTCGACGGTGCCGGCGTTGACGTAGTCGATCGCTTGCCCGGCCAGCACCGCCGCCGCGCCCATCGTCGCGCGCAGTTCGGCGCTGAGGAACGGCGACGGCGATTCTTCCAGCACCTTCTGGTAGCGGCGCTGGGCCGAGCACTCGCGCTCGTTGAGGTGGATCACCTGGCCGTGGCGGTCGCCGAAAATCTGGATCTCGATGTGGCGCGGGCGCTCGACGTAGCGTTCGAGCAGCACACGGTCGCGGCCGAAAGCGTTGCGCGCCTCGCGCTGGCAGCTTTCCAGCAGGGCCGGGAACTCCTCGCTCGCGCGCACGATGCGCATGCCCTTGCCGCCGCCGCCGTGCGCGGCCTTGATCATCAGCGGATAGCCGATGCGGTCGGCTTCGCCGTGCAGCAGGGCCGGGTCCTGGTTCTCGCCGGTGTAGCCCGGCACCACCGGCACGCCGGCGGCCTGCATCAGCTCTTTGGCGCCGGCCTTGCTGCCCATCTTGCGCATCGAGGCGGCCTTGGGGCCGATGAAGGCGATGCCCGCGGCCTCGACCGCGTCGGCGAAGTCGGCGTTCTCGCTGAGGAAGCCGTAGCCGGGGTGGATCGCCTGGGCGCCGCAGCGCAGCGCCACCTCGATGATGGCGTCGCCGCGCAGATAGCTGTCGGCCGGGCGCGGGCCGCCGATCGGATAGGCCTCGTCGGCCTGGCGCACGTGTTGGGCGTCGGCGTCGGCCTCGGAATACACCGCGACGGTGCGGATGCCGAGGCTGCGGCAAGTGCGGATGACGCGACAGGCGATCTCGCCGCGGTTGGCGATCAGGATTTTTTCAAACATGAAGGAGCACGCCGATCGGGCGCCGCAGCGCAGGGTGGAAGGAGGCCGCGCTGCGAACGGGTCGCGCGCGGTCTCGGTATTTTCGCCTAAGCATCGGCGCGGTGGGGCGGTTGGGATATCTGTGCCACGGCGCCGCTCGCGGCACGCCGTCGCAATACCGCGATGCGGTGCTGCGCGGTCGCCATCAGGCGGCCGGTGCGTGGCACACGGCCTCGACGTTGTTGCCGTCGGGGTCGATCACGTAGGCGCCGTAGTAGTCGGGGTGGTAGTGCGCACGCACGCCCGGCGCGCCGTTGTCGGTGGCGCCGGCGGCCAGGGCCTCGGCGTGGAAGGCGTCGACCTGGGCCCGACTGCCGGCGCTGAAGGCCACGTGGGTATCGCCGGACGGCTTGCTGCCCTTGCTGATCCAGAACCCGGGACGCTGCGGCGGGCCGAAACCGAAGACCTCATCGCCGCCGGTGATTTCCTTGCCGATCGTCGTTACCAGGCCGTAGCCCAGCGGAGCCAGCGCGCGCAAATAGAAGTCGCGGCTGCGCAGGTGGTCGGCGGCGGATAAACCGAGATGGTCGAGCATGGGACGCTCCTTGGGGGACGGGCCCTTACGGGCACCAGTGGGCTTTGCGCTTGTCGAGAAAGGCCGACAGACCTTCCTGGCCCTCGGACGATACGCGCAGCGCCGCGATGAGCGCGGCATTGTCGGCGTCCAGGCGGGCGCCGTCGCGTTCGCCGGCGACGCGGCGGACCAGGGTCTTGGCCTGGGCGGCGGCGTGCGGGCCGGCCTTGAGCAGCAGCGCGATCTGCTGCGCGACCGCGGCGTCGAGGGCGTCCTCGGCGACCACCTCGTGGAGCAGGCCGATGCGCAGGGCGGTGGCGGCGTCGAAGATTTCCGCGGTCGTGAACCAGCGCCGCGACTCGCGCGCGCCGATCGCCTCGATCACGTACGGCGAGATCACCGCCGGCAGCAGGCCCAGCTTGCTTTCGGTCAGGCCGAACTTGGCCGCCGGGGCGGCGAGGGCGATGTCGCAGCAGGCGACCAGCCCGACGCCGCCACCGAAGGCGGCGCCATGGACCCGGGCGATGGTCGGCTTGGGCAATTCGTTGAGGGTGCGCATCAAGCGCGCCAGGGCCAGGGCGTCCTCGCGGTTGGCCGCTTCGCTGGCCGCGGCCATGCCGCGCATCCAGTTGAGGTCGGCGCCGGCCGAGAACGAAGCGCCTTCGCCCTCGATCACCACCACGCGCACCTCGTCGTCGCCGGCGACGGCTTCCAACGCACCGGTCAGCGCCGCGATCAGGATGGCGTCGAAGGCGTTGTGCAGCTCCGGACGATTCAGGCGCAGGCGGGCGACGGGGCCCTCGCGCAGGCTCAGCAGCGGATGCGACATAGGGGATGGGGAGTTTGTAGGAGTTGGCGAATGATACCGTTCAGCTTGCCGCGTCCGCTCCTGTACGGTCGGCGGTGATAGAATGAGAACAATTCCCATTTGGGACGCCACCGTTCGTGGAAGCCACCCTTTGAAGCTGTCCGAACTGCCGCGCCGCACCGCGGCCACGGTCGAGTCCGTCGATGACCAGATTGCCAACGACACCATCGCAAGACGCCTGCGCGAACTCGGTTTCGTCAGCGGCGAGCGGGTCGAAGTAGTGGCCGCCGGCCCGCTCTCGGCCGAGCCGCTGCTGGTGCAGGTCGGCTATACGCGCTTCGCCCTGCGCCGCAGCGAAGCCGCGCGCGTGCAGGTGAAGTTGCTGGACGCGGAGCCGCGCTCATGAACGCCGCCGTCGCCGAACCCCTGCGCGTGGCCCTGGTCGGCAACCCGAATTGCGGGAAGACCGCGTTGTTCAACCTGCTGACCGGCAGCCGCCAGAAAGTCGCCAACTACGCCGGCGTCACCGTCGAGCGCAAAGAAGGCCGGCTGCGTGCGCCTTCGGGCCGCACCTACGCCGTGCTCGATCTGCCCGGCGCCTACAGCCTGCAGGCGGCGAGCCTGGACGAGGCGGTCACTCGCGACCTGCTGCGCGGTTTCTATCCCGGCGAGCGCGCACCCGATGTCCTGCTGTGCGTGGTCGATGCGACCAACCTGCGCCTGCACCTGCGTTTCGCCCTGGAGCTGCGCGAACTCGGCCGGCCGATGGTGGTGGCGATCAATATGATGGACGCGGCCAAGCGCCGCGGCATCGAGATCGACCTGGCCGCGCTCGAGCGCGAGCTCGGCGTGCCGGTGGTGCCGACGGTCGCGGTCAAGCGCGACGGCGCCCATGCGCTGGTCGCCATGCTCGATCGCATCGCGGTCGAGCCGCGCGAACCGCACGAGCCGCGCGTGCGCCTCGGCGAAGGCGCCGACCTGCATGCCGAAACCCGCCGTCTGCTTGCCTTGACGGTGACCATGCCCACCCGCACCGCCAAGGTCGACGACGTGCTCGACCGCTGGCTGCTGCATCCGGTGCTGGGCCTGCTGACCCTGGCGGTGGTGATGTTCCTGATCTTCCAGGCGGTGTATGCCTGGGCGACGCCGTTGATGGACGGCATCGAGGCGGTCACCGCCTGGGTCGGCGAATGGGTCAAGGCGGCCCTGCCGGAAGGGCCTCTGCGCAGCCTGTTGGTCGAGGGCATCATCGCCGGCCTCGGCGGGGTGATCGTGTTCCTGCCGCAGATCCTGATCCTGTTCGCCTTCATCCTGGCGCTGGAGGAGTCGGGCTATCTGCCGCGCGCGGCGTTCCTGCTCGACCGCATGATGGCCAGCGCCGGTCTGTCAGGGCGCTCGTTCATCCCCTTGTTGTCGAGCTTCGCCTGCGCCATCCCCGGCATCATGGCGACGCGGTCGATCCAGGACCCGCGCGACCGCCTCGCGACGATCCTGGTCGCGCCCTTGATGACCTGTTCGGCGCGCCTGCCGGTGTACGCCTTGCTGATCGGTGCGTTCATTCCGCAGCGCGAGGTCTGGGGCATGTTGAACCTGCAGGGGCTGGTGCTGTTCGGCCTGTACATGGCCGGCATCCTCAGCGCGCTGATGGTGTCGTGGGTGATGAAGAAGTGGCGCCGCGACAAGAGCGAACACGCCTTGTTGCTGGAGCTGCCCTCGTACCGCATACCGCATCCGCGCGATTTGTTGATCGGCCTGTGGGAGCGCGCCTGGATCTTCCTGCGCCGGGTCGGCGGCATCATTCTGTCGCTGACCATCCTGCTGTGGTTCCTGCTGTCGTTCCCGGGCGCGCCCGAAGGCGCGACCATGCCGGCCATCGACTACAGCTTCGCCGGCCGCATCGGCCACGCCATGACCGCGGTGTTCGCGCCGATCGGTTTCAACTGGCAGATCTGCATCGCTCTGATCCCGGGCATGGCCGCACGCGAAGTCGCGGTAGCCTCGCTGGCGACGGTGTACGCCTTGTCGGCGGCCGACGACGAAGCCGCGGCGCAGGCGCTGAGCCCGATCATCACCGACACCTGGTCGTTGGCCACCGCGCTGTCCTTGCTGGTGTGGTTCATCTACGCACCGCAGTGCCTGTCGACCCTGGCGACGATCCGCCGCGAGACCAACTCGTGGAAGCAGGTGGCGATCAGCGCCGGCTATCTGTTCGCGCTGGCCTACTTGGCCTCGTTGTTGACCTATCAGGTCGCCGTTGCCTTGGGAGCGGGCTGAGCCATGGACGCCGGGCTGTTCGCGCAGTACGTGGTGATCGCGATCGCGGTGCTCGCCAGCGCCGTGGTCGTTGCGCGCAAACAATTTCCCGGCGGCGTGCGCCGCCTGCGCGTGGCCTGCGCCTTGCCGCTGGTGCGCGACGGCCGGCCGCCGTGGCTGCGCCGGATCGGCAAGGCGATCGCGCCGGCGCCGCGCGCAGCCGGGCCGAATTGCGCCGGTTGCGACAGCTGCGGGCCGTCGGACTGAGCCCGCAATACCCGCCTGCATCAAACGCAACGAAGCCCCGCCGTGAGCGGGGCTTCGTTGTTTACGCCGATCGGAACCCGAGGCCGCTCAGCGTTTCGAACGCGGCAATTGCGGCGGTTCCTGCCCGGGCGCGGCCTGCTGCTGTTGCTGCTGTTGTCTCTGCGCCTGCGCGACTTCCTGCACCTGCGGCGGGTGCTTGCCGTCGGCGCCGGACCTGTAGGAGACGTCGATCTCCGGCCGTGCCACGTCCTTCATCGACTGGGCGAAATCGATCGCCGGCGTCAGCGAGTGGTCGTGCATGACGCAGTTCGGGCCGGAGACGTGCTGCCATCAATTGCTGCGGCTGCGCAGGTAAGCCTGCACTTCCTGCAGATAGGTTGCGGCTTCCTCACGGTGCGCCGGCGCCAGTTCGCTGCCGAAGCGGCTTTTGCCGTCGCGCAATTGCAGGTAGGCGGCAACGCTGCCGTCGTCGCGCAGGAAGTCGAAGATCGCGATGAAGTCGTTGGCCGCCGGCTCGTTGAAGGCGCCGGCGGCGCGCAAGGGACTGAGGATGCGCAGCCGCTCGGTGAGGTTTTCCGACACCCGCAGCATCGCGATGTGCAGGGTGCGGTTGATCTCGTCGTACTCGACCGGCGGAGTGCCGGTCCATTCGTCCTGGCGCCAGGCCTTGATCAGGTCGGCCACCGTCGGCGCATCCAGGTCGGCGAGCATTTCGGCCGCGGCCTTGCCGACGCCGCGGACGGCGTGACGGTCGAACCAGGATTGCCAATCGTCGAACGATACCGGGCGCGCCGGCGTGGAATTCATGAAAGCTTCGTACTGCTCGTGGCTCAGCGTGAATCTCGCATACAGCGAAGCGGGTTGCGACATCGAAAGGGGTCCTTTCCTGTTACCGACGCGCAGACGCCTCAGCGTCGCAGGCGCCCTTTGTTCGCGGCCTTGTAGCCGACCGCTTCGAACGCTTCGACCGCCAGGGTGAAAGTACGTTCCTCGCCGGGGAGCAGGGCGCCGACGCCGACGACCTGGCGGGTGATCTCTTCGCCGCGGTCGTTGCGGATCGACAGCACCATGGAGTACTCCCACGCGCCATCGCTCGGCGGGTGCCGAATCGTGCCCTCGACATGCAGCGGCGAGAATCTCGCCGCTGTCTGTTGCGATGCGTCCGAATCGAAGCGCAAGTGGTGCCGGCACGCCGGACAGACGCTCGCGCTTTCGAGGATCGTCGCCTTGCAATGCGGACAAATGCGCGTCGCCCCGGGCAGGCCCTGGCGGACGGCGCTCATGAGTCGGCGCCGGTCTCCGTCTTGGCGGCGCCGTTCTTGTCGCTCTTGCCGCCTTCGTTGCGCCCGCTCTCGTTGCGGGCGGCGGGCTTGGCGGCGTCCTTGTCGTCCCAGCCGAACTCGACCTGGCCGCGCATGCGCGAACCGGCCGCGACCGTCATCACCGCCGCCTTGACGTCGCCGATCATCGCGCCGCTGTCGAGCAGTTCGACGCGCTGCGCCGATTCGATGTTGCCTTCGAGCTCGCCGGCGATCACGACCTTGCGAGCGCGCACGCCGCCGTTGAGCTTGGCGCCGAGTTCGACGGTGAGGTCGCCGTCGACCTGGACGTCGCCCTTGAAGCGGCCGGCGATGCGGATGTGGCCGGAGCCCTGGATCTTGCCTTCGATCGACAGATCGGAGGCGATCAGCGATTCCTTGACCGTTTCGCGTTCGACCGCGCGCGGGGCCGGAGCGGGCGCCGGCGTCGGCGCGGCCGCGTAGGGAGCGGGCGTGGGCGAAGCTTGTCCAAACGAGAATTCGGTGGCCGCGTCGGGTTCTTTCTTGAGCGCGGTTTCCGGCTGCAACGGCGGTACCGGATTGTCGCGCTTGGGCGGAGCAGGCTGATTGAAGATGGCCATGACGCGGTGTTCCTCAGGTCGGGGGATCAGGTGATGACACGCGTGAACTTCGGAGCCTAACACGCTGATACGACGCGCCCACTGTGATGAATCTCACCAATCGGAGTTGCAGGAAACGGCGACTCGGGTTCAGTTTTCGCAAGCGTTTGCGCAAATGCGAAACGACTCGGAAGCGCGCGCATTCAGCGAAACGGGCGGCGTCGCCGATGGCAAAAATAGTTCAGAAATCTTTCAGGCCGATGAACAGGCCAGCGGTAGCGCTCAAGCCGACAACACGCCCCGCACGATCAGCAGCAGCGCGGCGACCAGCAGCAAAGGGCGCAGCCAGCTCGCCTGCTCGCGCGCCGTCCGCAGGTCGGTGCGATGCAGGCTCGCGTAGTGCAGGTCCTGCAGGATCGGCGTCGCCACGCCGGCCAGCAGGTACAGCGGCAGCCATGCGTCCGGCGGCCTGCGCAGTTGTTCGGCCGGCGTGCCGAACAGGATCGCGAAACAGTCCGGCAGGCATACCGCGACGACGAGCCCGGCGAACACGGCCCAGACCGTGCGATAGATGCGGCCGACGCCGCGCGCGATCATCCAGATCGCGGCCATGCCGATGAGGCACAAGGCGGTCAGGTCGGTCGTGAGCGGCGCCAGGAACATGGCGACGATGCCGAGGGCAGTGACCGCCATCAAGGGACGGTCGCGATAGGACAGCACACCGGGATCGCCGTCCTTGGGCAACAGTGGCAGCAACATGCGCAGGTAGGCGAGCAGCGACCAGGTCGCGCCGCCGATGAACCAAATTCTCGGCAGATCCCCGAGCAGGGAATTGCGCGGGCCGAAGGCGGCGAAGAGGCCGAGCAGCAACAGCGGATACAGCACGATGCGCGCCGCCGCGAGCAGCGCGCGCCGTACATCGATGCGTTGACGGTCGGTCGCCCGAACCCAGAAGTCGACGCTGCCCGGGTCGAGCCGCGCCGTCGCCAGTTGCGGATCGATCTGTTGCAGGCTCGACCACAGGCTCATCAAGCGCGTCGGCAACAGCGCGACCAGCGCAATGAGCACGCGGCGCCACGGCACGAAGGGGCCGAGCAGTTCGCGCATCAACATGCGATCCACCGGCCGGACCCGCGGCGACTGCATCAGCGCGACGGTCTGCTCGAACTCGTCGGCGGCCTCGGCGCGGCGCAGCGCTTGGTGCACTCGTTCCTGCAGCCAGTCGTCCTGCGGGCCGACGCTGTCGAGGGCGAGGAAGGCGGCGATCGTCCGCACCGATTCGGACGACAGCGGCGGGTCGGCCACGGCCAGCGCATGCGCCACCGGCGCGCGCAGGGCGTGTTTGAGGTCGAGCGAATACAGCGGCTCGAGCTCCGATAGCCAGCGCTCCAAGGCGGCCGGGCTTTGGCTGCTCGCGCGCTCGAGCAACTCGTCGAGGAAGGCGCGGCCGTCGAAGGCCTCGTGTTCGCATGCGCCGTCGTCGGGCAGCGGTGACGATGGAGCGCGCTGGCGATCCTCTACGGACGAGCCCGGGCGCTCTGATTGCGGGTCGGCCGGATTCCCGCCATCGGCCGCAAGCGGCGCATCGATCTGGCCGCTCTCATCGGGGTCGTATTGGTAATCCGGCTCGTACCCTGGGTGGTCTTCGTCCTCGCCGACGCAGCGCCGATGCTCGGCATAGGCCAGGCAGTGCTGGTAGGCATCGTGCAAGTCCTGGAACCCGACCGGGTCCTCGTCCGGACGGGTGCGGCGCAGTTCGCGCGCATAGGCGCGCTTGATCTCGCGCTCGTCGGCGGTGGCGGCGATGCCCAAGCGCTCGAACGGATTCATGCGCTATTGGCCGCCTTGATCACGCGCGCGATCGCTGCGAGCAGCATCAACAGGAAGAACCACATGCTCGGCGACAGAGCAAGCGGGTGCCGGCCGCGCTTGCCGGGACGAGGGTCGGGGTCGAACTGCAGCCCGCGGAAGTCCGCGCCGCGCGCCTGCGAGTAAGCGCGCAGGTCGGCGACCGCGGGCTGCAGCGAGGCGGTACGCGGATGCACGGTGTCTAGATCGAAGAACGCCAGCACGATGTCGAGCTGGGCGATGTACAGCGAGGGTTCGTCTTGCAGGCGCGCGATCAGGAGCGGAGCGAGCGCCTGCTTGCGTTCGACCGAATACAGGTCCGGGTGCTCGCGCAGCCAGCGCTGGAGTTCCTGCGAAGTGTTCTCGCGCGCGATCCGCAGCAACTGGCCGAGGAAGGCGCCGCTGTCGAAGACCGCGCTGTCGAAGGCCCTGCCGGTAACGGTCGCGCCATCGAAGACGGGCGTCGCCGTCGCGGCATCGTCGGCACGTACGCGCAGCGAGGGCAGGGCATCGTCGCCGAGCAGTTCGTCGAGATCCTCGAACACCGCGGTCGCCGCCCCGGCCCGCGACCGGCGCACCCACTCCAGGCACTGCGCATAGGCCTCGTGCAATCGTTGGAACGCGACCGGATCTTCGTCCGGCCGGGTCTTGCGCAGTTCGCGCGCATAGGCGCGCTTGACCTGGCTTTCGTCCGCGTCGTGGCTCAAACCCAGGCGGGCGAACGGCGTCATGCTCAGGACTGGGCTTCGACCGCGTCGAGGTAGCGCGCGAACTCGGCCCGGTGATGGGCGATGAGCTCGGGGTCCTGCATATCGAGCGCACCGCGGAACTGCACCAGCGCGTCCTGCAATTGCTCGCGCGCCCACAGCAATTCTTCGTACAGGCGTTCGGCGCGCGCGATCAGCGCGATGTTCTCCTGCTGCTCGCGCGGGTGCACCTTGATCGCCGCCAACGCGGCCAGGCGCTCGCGGATCTCGTCTTGGCTGAGCACGCCGGGGTTCTTCTCCAGCACCACTTCGCGCTTGAGTCCGGTCGACAGGGCGACCGCTTCGACCTGCAACAGGCCGTTGATGTCGTAGGTGAAGCGCACGTCGATCGGGTTCTCGTCGCGGCGCTTGGGCGGCAGCTCGATCGAGACCATGCCGAGGCGGACGTTGTGCTCGACCCGCGGGCTTTCGCCCTGGTAGATCTCGATCTCGACCGCGCGTTGCTCGTCGTAGGTCGGGAAATAGCGCTCCACCCGGCTCACCGGCACGGTGCTGTTGCGGTGGATGATCGGTGAGAAGATGCCGCTGGTGTAGCGGCCATGGGTTTCGCGGCTGGTGCTGACGCCGAGCGTGTGCGGGCACACGTCGGTGAGGATGATTTCCTCGAGCGATTCGTCGCGCGCCTTCATGCCGGCGGCGACGCAGGCGCCCAGGCCGATGGCCTCGTCCGGGTTGACGTGGCGCAGCGGCAAGCGGCCGAACATGCGCGAGACCAGGCGCGCGCTCAGCGGCATGCGCGAGGCGCCGCCGACCAGGACGATCTCGTCGAGCTGGCTGGGGCTGAGCTTGGCGTCGCGCATCGCCCGTTCCAGCGGCGCGCGCAGGCGCTGCACCAGCGGCTCGCAGATGCGTGCGAAGGCGGCCTCGTCGACGCGCCAGGCGCGCGGCTGGCCGGCCAGGCTAAGTTCGAATGCGACTTCGCTGCCGCGGGCTAGCTCGTGTTTGAGCGCTTCGATGCGGCGTTCGAGGATCGCCAGCTCGGTCAACGCCAACTGGCTCGCAGCCAGGCCGTGTTCGCTGAGGAAGGCGTCGAGCAGGGCCTGGGAGAAGTCCTCGCCGCCGAGGAAGTTGTCGCCGGCGCTGGCGTGCACTTCCATGATCCCGTCGAACAGCTCCAGGATCGAGACGTCGAAGGTGCCGCCGCCGAGGTCGAACACCAGGTAGCGGCCGCCGCCGTCGCGCTGCTGCAGGCCGTAGGCCAGGGCCGCCGCGGTGGGTTCGTTGATCAGGCGTTCGACCTTGATCCCGGCCAGTTCGCCGGCGATGCGCGTGGCCTTGCGCTGGCTGTCGGAGAAATAGGCCGGGACGCTGATCACCGCCTCTTCGACGCGATGACCGAGGTCGGCCTCGGCATCGGCGATCAGCGACTTCAGGATCAGCGCCGACAACTCTTCGGGGCGAAAACGGTGCTTGCCGAGCGCGGTGACGCGGTCGGTGCCCATCCAGCGCTTGAATGCGGCGACGCTGCGCTGCGGGTGCGAGACCAGGCGTTCGCGCGCGGCGCGGCCGACGATGACCTCGTTGTGGTCGCCGACGCTGACCACCGAGGGGGTCAGCAGTGAGCCCAATGCGTTGGCGATCAGGCGGGGGCCGTCGGGCCCGTAGACGCCGATCAGCGAATGGGTGGTGCCGAGGTCGATGCCGACGATCATGCCTAGCAGTCCTTTGCAGCGCGATTACATGCGGAACACGCCGAAGCGGGTGCGGTCCTCGATCGGCGCGTTGAGGCTGGCCGACAGCGCCAGGCCCAGCACCCGGCGGGTGTCGGCGGGATCGATGATGCCGTCGTCCCACAGCCGCGCGCTGGCGTA
>Ga0307406_10001745_pt1 | contig 11915 bp, 10 predicted proteins | sample 322Cmetagenome_3_FD_203706 | JGI IMG/M metagenome (GOLD analysis project Ga0307406, IMG submission 203706) | Maize rhizosphere microbial communities from greenhouse at UC Davis, California, United States - 322HYB-C-2 | ecosystem: Host-associated > Plants > Roots > Rhizosphere > Soil | place... | reverse complement strand
AACGGTATTTCATTCGGATGTCTTCACCGCCGTCTGTTTCGTCTTCAATCGTAAACGGAGGCGTCAGTGCAGCATTTAAGATGGTCAGTTCTGAAACTAAAATTTCAATATCGCCAGTTGCCATATTTTTATTTTTGGATTCCCGTTCAATAACGGTTCCTTTTACCTGGATGACGAACTCGCGGCCTAATGTCTTAGCCATTTCAAAAACAGCAGTATCTGTTCTTTCAGAATCAAAAATCAGTTGTGTAATTCCATAACGGTCACGCAGGTCTACCCAAATCATGAAACCTTTATCACGTGATTTTTGAACCCATCCGGCGAGAGTAACTTCTGTAGCAATATGTGAAGCGTTTAATGCGCCACAATTATGACTTCTATACATTATTAAAATTTTAGATGGCAAATTTAGTGATAATTGTCAATTATGAATTATGAATTTTAAATTATAAAGAGGAGATTTTTTATTCTTTTTTAGAATTATTGTTATTTATGACCCGACTTTAATTTTGAATGGTTTTAAAACGACTTTTGTAAATAGCCAATGTTTACAGGGTTTCCAACAATTCCAATGTTAAGTTTTTGCTTAATGTTACCAAATTGTTAAGCTAAAGTTTTTTTATTGTAAACTAATATTTATATTTGTTAGAGAATTGTAAATAACTAAAAAGACAGATTATGAAAAAGTTTATGATTATGGCAGTTATGCTAGTTTCTGGAGTTGTTTTTGCACAAGATGTGAACCATAAATATGAAGTTGTAGATAATATGGTAAAAGCCACTTATTTTTATGATAATGGGAAGGTGATGCAAGAAGGATTCTATAAAGATGGGAAAGTCCACGGAAAATGGGTTTCTTATGATGTTGAAGGAAACAAAAAATCTCTTGGAGAATATAACAACGGTGCAAAAACCGGGAAATGGTTTTTTTGGACAGATAATAATTTAAGTGAAGTTGATTATTCTGATAGCAGAGTCGCTTTGGTAAAAAACTGGAAGCAAGATGCTCTTGCAAACAGAAATTAAATCTGATTATCTTTCAAAAGAAAAATCCATTAGAATCTTCTAATGGATTTTTTTTATTTCTATTTTTTGCTTCTGTCGCTTTTTCTTCCCGAACCGATTTCCTTAAACGAATAAATAATCTTGTACATCGGCTCATTAAATTTTTCCTTGCTTCCTTTTAAGGTCCAGATTACGACTTGGTAAAAAGTTTCTTTTCCTTCGATATATGCAATGTCATAAAAAATCGGGAGGTTGTCTATCTCTCCTGTGAAGGAAAATGTTTTAGCTTTCAGTCCATTAATCTGTATGTCTTTTGTCGGAGTAAACTGGGTATCGCTAATAGATTCTTCAAGACTGTTTTTTAAGATTTGATAATATCCGTTGAGGTCGGGAGTAAAGTCGGTTGTTGTATTCGCGACATCATAAAACTCTTGTTTCGGCTCATCGATAACGACCACGTAAAATTCTTTAAAAGCATTTTGATATTGCAGTGAAGCATCATTATGCAGGTCTCTTGCTTTTGAAAGAAAGGAAGGGAGTTCCAAAGAAAACTTATTCTTAACAGTCACGGTTTCTACTTTATTTGAATCACAAGAAAGCAAAAAAGCAAAAAGGCAGAGTACGATTATCTTCTTCATAAGATTGAATTTTACTGCAATATAAAAAATACGTTCAAGATAGGGCAGAAAGATTTTCCAATAAAGCAAAAAAAATCCCGACTGATAGATTCAATCGGGAAATTTTCCAAGGGTCAACTTGTTCTTTGAGACAATTTTTTAAGAGTGCTTTGCGGTAAAGCCATCGTCGCTCAATTCTTTGTGCTCATAATCAGCAACCATTAATTCTTCATATTTTGTAACTTCTTTGCCTTTGTTGAAGCGGGCAATTAAGCTGTCAAAAATAGCATACACCACAGGAACGATAATCAAGGTCAGGAATAACGAACTGATCAATCCTCCGATAATTACCCAAGCCAAACCATTGTTCATTTCGGCAGCAGCTCCTGAAGCTAGGGCAATAGGCACCATCCCGAAAACCATCGCAATGGTTGTCATCAAGATTGGACGAAGCCTAGCATGGTTCGCTTGAATCAACGCCATATAAGTCGTTTCACCTTCGGCTTTCCTGTGATTCGCGAAATCCACCAGAAGGATCGCATTTTTACATACCAGACCAATAAGCATGATAACCCCCAAAATTGTAAAGATGTTCAGTGAGTTATTCGTCAATGCCAAGGCTAATAATGCCCCGATGAACGATAGCGGTATCGAGAACAATACCACGAACGGATATATAAAACTGTTATACAATGCTACCATTACTAAGTATACTAAGATAATAGCGGCCAACAAGGCAATTCCTAATGTACCAAAACCTTCTTCTTGGTTTTCCATATCTCCTCCCCAAACATAGCCTACGCCAGTTGGTTTTTTTAGTTGTGAAAACTGAGCTTCCCATTCTGCCGCAACGTCTCCAGAAGGTCTACCGATGGTTTGTGCTTTAATAGAAACTGAAGTTGCTTTGTCACGACGTTCCAATAAACTCGGGCCAGAACTTTCTTTTACGCTTGCAAATTGCGAAAGTTTGATTTGCTGTCCAGCATCATTGATGAATACCAAGTCGCTTACGTTGTTGATATTAGAACGGTCGTATTCGTTGAAACGCACGTTAATATCATATTCATATTCTCCTGCACGGAATTTGGCGTCTGTATTTCCGTTGAAGGCTGTCTGCATCGTCATTCCGACAGTTTGCAAGGTCAAGCCAAGTGCGGCCATCTTGTCTCTGTCTACCTGAACGGCAATTTCTGGACTTCCTTCTTCTACAGATAATTTGATTTCTGTTGCACCTTTGATTTTCATCAATTGTGCTTCTGCTTTTTTAGCAAACGCTGTTGCGCTTTCTAAGTCAGGACCTGTAACGGTCAAGAAAATCGGTGCTTCGTCGGCACCACCCATGATGCTTACTGGAACGGTCTTGATTTTAGCACCTACTAGAATCTTTTCTAATTCTCGTTTCATTTTCGCCGCATAGATGTACGTTCCGTCTTCGCGAAGCGATTTGTCAATCAACTTCACGTCGATTTCAGCTTTGTAGACGGTAGCCTGCGTCGATCCAAAACCTTCGCTGGTTTGTCCAACGGTTGTTACGATTTCTTCGATTTCTTTTTTGTCTCGAAGGTATTTCTCTGCTTTTTGGGCTATAAAATTCGATTGCTCGATAGAAGCATCTTTCGGCAATTCAATTTGTACCAAGAACTGTCCACGGTCAATTTTCGGGAAAAATTCTCCTCCAATAAACCCAGCACCTACTAATGCAATTGAACTAAAGAATAATACGACAACAATTAAAAGTGTTGATTTTTTGTATTTCAAAGACCATTTTAAGATATCGGTTACTTTGTGCGTAAATTTATCAAGTCCTCTTTCAAAGCTCAAGATGATTCTTCCAAATAGATTTTTGTTTGTCACGTGCTCTAGTTTTCCATATCGAGAAGAAAGCCAAGGCACAATAGTAAATGACGATAGTAAGGAAAGCAACGTAGCAATAATTACGGTAACACAGAATTGCGTAATTATATTCGCTACCAATCCTGTACTCATCGCAATCGGCAAGAACACGACCACGATAACCAAGGTAATCGCTGTTACTGTAAATCCGATTTCTGCGGTTCCGTCAAAGGCAGCACGAACTTTGTTTTTGCCCATTTCCATGTGACGGTAAATGTTTTCCAATACAACGATTGCATCATCGACCAAGATACCAACCACGAGTGAAAGACCTAGCAAACTCATCAAGTTTAGGGTATAACCCATAAGATAGATTCCAATAAAGGTCGCAATCAACGAAGCTGGAATCGAAACCATTACGATGAACGCGTTTCGGATACTGTGCAGGAAGAAAAGCATTACGAATGCTACTAAGAATACCGCCAAGAATAAATCGTGGATTACCGAATCGGCCGCAGCCAAAGTAAATTCAGAACTATCGTTCGCAACTTTTAGCTTCAGTCCTTGTGCAGCATAATCTTTTTCGATTTTGGCAATTGCAGCATAGGTTTCTTCACTTACTGTTACGGCATTCGCGTCTGTCTGTTTGATAACTTGCAATACGATTGCATTGTTAGAGTTGACACGGGCAATTTTCTCTACTTCTTTTTGTGAATCCTGAACATCGGCAACATCACCAAGACGAACTTGGATTCCGTTTTTAGAGGAAATTACCAAATTCCTCATTTCTTCAACGTTTTTATATTTTCCGGCAAGACGAACTAGCATCGTAGTTTCTCTCGTCTGGATGTTTCCGGTAGGAAAATCCAAGTTGGAAGATAAAATCATTTGTTGTACTTGAGGAACAGATAATCCGTAGCCTTTTAGTTTATTCTGGTCAAGGCTTACTTGAATTTCTCTTTCTTCACCACCGACTAAGTTTACTTGTGCTACACCTTTTACACGCGAAAGAATCGGCTGGATTTTTTTATCCAACAAGTCATAAAAGGCAACCTCGTCCATTTTTGCGGTAGCTCCAATTGTGATTACCGGCAAATCGCTCAAAGAGAATTTGGTTAAAGATGGCGGATCGACATCTTCTGGTAAATCTTTTTCGATAGCGTTGATTTTTCTTTGGGCATCGTTAAGAGAGTAATCGGCATCGGCTTCTGGTTCCAAAGTTACCATTACGATTGACAAGCTTTCGATGGATTTCGATTCTACTTTCTTTACGTTTTCCAGAGAAGAAACGGCGTCTTCGATTTTCTTGGTTACCGTATTTTCCACCTCTCCTGGAGAAGCTCCCGGATAGACTGTAGAAATCGTTACCACGTTTATTTCAAACTTTGGGATCAATTCATAGCTCAATTGGCTGTAACTGAAGAGCCCGCCGAGCGTTAGAATGATAAACAACACAATCACTAGGGTTGGTCGTTTGATTGATATTTCTGCTATTTTCATTTTTTAAGTTTAAAGTCTTGAAGTTTTAAGGTCTAAAGTCAAAAGCTACTAACAATCGACTATCAACTGTAAACTAAGAACTATTTAATAGGATTTACTTTTGTTCCGTTAGTCAAGTTGATCTGGCCGCTCGTAACAACGATTTCGCCGTCATTCAAGCCCTCCAAAACTTCTACTTTTTCTCCGAATACTCGTCCTGCAACGATTTTTTTCAATTTCGCAACATTGTCTTGGATTACAAAAACTTGATTGCTGCTGACACTTCCTACAAAAGCATTCCTTGGAATGATTCGCAATGGTTTTTGCTGTGTTGCTTTTGAAGCAAATTCTGCAGTTCCATACATTCCCGCCTTAATTTCATTAGCAGGATTATTTGTGATTTCGATTTCGACAGGGAAGTTCAATGATTCATCTGCTTTTGGAGCGATAAAAGTAATTTTTCCAGAGAATTCTTTATCAGGAAAAACGCTGGCTTTTACTTTTACGACTGAACCTACTTTCAGGTCAGGAATTTGGTTTTCGCTTACGGCAACTTTCAGTTTTAATTTTGAAACATTAACCAATTCAAATAATTCTGTTCCTGGAGCAACTACAGAACCGGGCTCTATGCTTTTCTTGTTTACGATTCCGTTAATAGACGATTTGATAGTCGCATCTCCATACGTAATCTTGGCTTGATCCAATTTTGCTTTTGCATTTACAAGACTCAGTTTTGCTTGATCTAACTGTTGTTGCGTTACGCCTCCAGTTTTGTATGCATTTTCATAACGTCTGCTGTCGGTCAAAGCATTTTGATAAGCTGCGTTTGCATTTTGTACATCTATAGAAAGCTGGTCACCTTTGATGATTGCTAAAGTCTGTCCGATTCTTACGGTACTTCCTTCTTCCACCAAAACTTTGATTACTCTTCCAGAGTTTTCTGCTGAGAATTTCAATTCTTGCGACGGAATGAAATTTCCGTTCGCAACGAAATCAGACTTTATAGCTTCTGTTTTTACTGTATCAATTCGTACCGCAACTGCGCTGTTTTTTTCTGAAACGATTGCTGTTTCTGCTTCGTTCTTCTTCTTGTTGTTCATTAATGTGAATCCTATCAGTCCTAGGACTCCTATTCCGATACCTATATATATTAATTTTTTCATTTTTGTATGATTGATTTTTTAATTGATTAATGTTCTTAATTCTCCTTTAGCTTTGATCAGCTGAATTTCTGCCAATTTGTAATCCAATAGGGCAGAAGTGTAATTGTTTTGTGCTTCAACAAGTGAGTTTTCTGCATCCAGCAAATCAGTTAATGAGGCCAATCCGTTGTAATAATTGTTTTTAGTATCGCTCAACACTTCTTGAGCCAGCCTAACATTCTCTTTTTGATCATTGATCGTAATGATGCTATTGTTGATTTGTGTTTTAGAATTTTCGAAATCCAAATCAAGAGAAAGTTTCTTTTCTATCATATCTTCTTTCAGTTGTCGTATTTCAACATCTGCCTGACGAACTTTTGCTCTTGTTCCAAAACCGGTGAAGATTGGGACTTTCAGATTCAATCCGATAGTTGAATAATCGGACCAGTACACTTGATCTCTAGATTTCGCAAACAATGGCATTTCAGGACCTTGTCCGATATAATTATAGCTGCCAACTAAAGATAATTTTGGGTAATATTCTGCGATAACAGATTTCTTTTGGTAGTACAAAAGCTCTTCTTGTTTTTTCAGCAAAAGATAATCGGTTCTTTGGGTTGCATCTGGAGTTTCTGAAATTGCTTGCGGACTTACTGCAAATTCTGTTTGAGGAATGTAGATTGAAGTCTGAATTGGCATTCCCATATAGAATTTCAAAGAATTTTCCTGTAGTTGTACCTCGTTAATTAATTGCTGACGTTGTGTATTGATGTTATACAATTTTACCGTGATACGATCCAAATCGATTTTTTTAGCCAAACCATTGTCGAATTGACCTTTGATGACATCCTTAACTTTAGAAGTATTCACATAATTGCTGTCGACTACGGCAAGCTTTTGTCTTTTGACGAAAACCTGATAATAATTGTTAGCTACTCTTTCAATAACCTGCTCTTCGGTAAGTTGTTGATTGATTTGGTAGAATTCTCTTGTTGATCTGGCCGCTTTTAAACCTGTAAAAACAGCTTGGTCAAAAATATTTTGTGTCAAAGTAACACCTCCAGTAGCGCTCCATTTTTGTCCCAAAGGCGCTAAGACTGTAGTTCCTGGAGATCCAAAGAAGTCACCAGGTAATGCATTTAGCTGTAAAATAGGATTGTGAGTTAGATTTCCATCGGCGCTGATTTGTGGCAATGCTCTGGAGCGAACTTCTTGAATCTGATATTCGCTGTTTTCTACTTGGAGCTTGGCTTTTTTAGCGTCTGCTTTATTTTCCAAGGCATATTGGATGGCATCTTTCAGCGTAAGCGTCTTCGTTTGTGCCAAAGCGCTTTGTGAAAAAATGAATCCAATCAGTAGGATTGCGAGTCCCTTGACTTTCGCAAGGCTATAAATACTCTTCATTTGATATAATTATTTATTATTGATTGATTTTGATTTTATTTTCCAAATAAGGTGTTCATGATGATTTCTTTCCTGTCGTCCAGAATCTTTTCATATTCTGCGTCTGTCAGGCGCATGGTTCTCTGAAAGAGCGGACGCATAGAAATAGGGAAGGAGATAAGCGAAACCATATTGATTATAAATTGTATCGGCTCCATTTTTTCGATTGTTCCTTTGCTCATCTCGATGTTTAATTCTTCATAAAATTTTTTGAGCATCCGTTCCATTCCTTCTTCATCTTTAAAATAGCAACCTTGGTTGAATTGGGTTACCAAATAGATTTCCATGTAAGGATATTCTTTCGCCATGACAAAAGAATCGTCTATAAACTCTTCAATTTTTGCTTTAAAAGGTAATTCAGAGAAAATAATTGACTCGGTTCTTTGCTGCTCTTTATCCTGTGCATCGCTAAAAACAATTTCAAATAATTTGTCTCTAGAGCGGAAATAATAATTTATCAATGTTCTGTTAACTCCCGCCGCATCAGCAATCTCTTGAGTCGTCGCATTAAATTTACCTTCTCCAAAGAATAATCTCTTTGCGGTATTTTTAATCAATTCCTCAGTTGCTTCATCTTTATTTTTGATATACATAGTGTTTAACATTTTTGTTAAACAAAATTATTAAATAATTTATTTTGACAAATTTGTCAAATATATCTTAACATTAATTTAACAAATAACGTTTTAGAAGGAGATGAAAAATTTTAAAAAAGGAAAGTTTCTGTTGGTAAGAATACTGTAAATTAGCCAAAATTATTTTTATGCATTCCATTAGCGAATACCAACAAAGTTTTCTGAACTATTTAGAAAGCCAGACGATTATTAAAGAACCCAAATCACTTTACGAACCTGTTCATTATATTTTATCGCTTGGAGGAAAAAGAATCCGTCCGGTACTGACATTAATGGCGGCCGAAATTTTTAACCAAGAGTATAAAAAAGCCTTGCCGGCTGCCTTGGCGGTTGAAGTCTTTCATAATTTTTCGCTTGTGCATGATGATATAATGGATGATGCGCCGCTGCGTAGAGGAAAGGAAACGGTTCATGAAAAGTGGAATATTAACACGGGAATCCTTTCTGGCGATGCGATGTTGATTTTAGCCTATCAGTATTTTGAAAAATACGAACCGGTAATTTTCCAATCGTTGGCTAAATTATTCAGCAAAACGGCTCTTGAAGTTTGCGAAGGCCAGCAATGGGATGTGGATTTTGAAAACCGCGACGATGTGGCCATTTCAGAATACTTGAAAATGATCGAATATAAGACGGCGGTGCTGGTTGCTGCGGCAATGAAAATGGGGGCGATAATTGCAGAAACTTCTGCCGAAAATTGCGACTCGATTTATGATTTCGGACTAAACCTTGGAATTGCTTTCCAGCTTCAAGATGATTATTTAGATGCCTTTGGAGATCCTGAAACTTTCGGAAAACAGGTTGGTGGCGATATTATAGAAAATAAAAAGACCTATCTTTATTTGAAAGCGCTTGAGTTTTCAACATCGGACGAAAAAGAGCAATTGCTCCATTTGTATTCTATCCAGCCTACTGATAATTCGGAAAAAATAAATTCTGTAAAAGATATCTTTACTGCTACAGGCGCTTCAAAAGCAACTCAAGAAGCGATTAAGGAATATACTTTTAAAGCTTTTGAGACCTTAGAAAAACTGCACATTGAAGACGATAAGAAAGCAATATTAAAAGCTTTTGGTGAGAATTTGATGGGAAGGAAAGTATAAAGTAATAATTATCTAACAATCCGACAGGGTTTAAAACCCTGTCATGGTCAAAAGAACACTATGAATTTTATCGCGCCAATAAATACAGACAATTTACTTTCTGAAGCAGAAAAAGAAAATCTATACTTGAAACTGCTAGAGCAAATCAATAAGGACTTTAATTTTGCAAACGAACCGATCGATTTTCCATTAAGCACAAAGCCTGTGGAATTAAAAATCCAGCTGCATGAAAAAATCTACCGCTTGATTCAGCACAAGTTTGCCGAATATTTAAACCTGCTTTATATTATTGATGTGCCCGAAGCAGAAGTCAAAAAATTGGACGGTTCTGATTTGGTCGAACTTTCTGAACAAGTCGCTTTTTTGATTTTAAAAAGAGAATGGCAAAAAGTTTGGTTTCGTAATAAGTTTTAATAGGGCAACTGTTTAATTAGAACAGACGAATGTTCAAGTTGAAATTGCTAATGTTCAGGTTTTAATCACGTATGTTTAAGTTGTATAGGCGTATGTTCGAGTTGGAATAGCTAATGTTTAAGTTGAAAAGGCTAATGTTCTAGTTGGAATATCTATTGTTAGGTTGAATAAGGCTAATGTTCGAGCTGAAATCACTTATGTATAAGTTGAATAGGCTTTTGTTCAAGTTAAAATCTCTCTTGTTAAGTTGGACAGGGGTAATGTTCGAGTTGAAGCAGCCCATGTTTAAGTTAAAATTACTCATGTTCAGGTTTTAATCACTTATGTTTAAGTTGAAATTGCTCTTGTTCAACTTGGATAGGTAGATTCTCTACAATTATGATCTTATAATGCTGCTACGGCTCTAAAGTATCTTCTTTTATCGCTACAAATTCTTTTTCGCTTTTAGAAATCACGATAGTAGCCACTCCATTTCCAATAAAATTAGTAATAGCCCTGGCTTCGCTCATGAATTTATCTACACCCAATAAAAAAGCCAATCCTTCTAGCGGAATTTTGTGTATGGCTGTTAATGTTGAAGCCAAGACAATAAAACCGCTCCCAGTAACTCCTGCAGCACCTTTTGAGGTAATCATTAATAGGCCAATTACAGTCAGAATCTCTCCAAAAGTTAGATGGACATTATACAACTGTGCCAAAAAGATTATCGCCATAGAAAGATAGATGGAGGTTCCATCAAGATTAAACGAATATCCTGTTGGAACGACTAATCCCACTACGGATTTGCTGCATCCCATGTTCTCTAGCTTTTTCATCAAGTTTGGCAATGCGGCTTCTGATGATGAAGTTCCTAATACGATCAGCAATTCTGCCTTGATGTATTTTATAAACGACCAGATGCTGACCTTGAAATATCTCAAGATGCTTCCTAAGATGAGAAAGATAAAAATAAACATGGTGACATACACTGTAAGCATCAGTTTTCCTAATGGCATTAAAGTATTAAGTCCAAATTTTCCAACGGTGTAGGCCATTCCTCCAAAAGCGCCCAGCGGTGCCAGATACATGACAAATTTTAATGCCTTGAAAACGATATTCGAGCATTTGTAAAGTACGGCTACTACTTCTTCTCTTTTAGAATAATAGTTAAGCAGGATTCCCACAATTATTGCTACCAGCAAAACTTGAAGCGTAAGGTTTTCCATGAAAAAATGAAGCCAGTTGAATTCTTTTTGCGGCGCATTTGTATATTGGCTTGCATCTTGAATATTGAGTCCTGTCTTGTCAATTTTTCCTGGCTGTATCAGGTAGGCAACGATAACACCAATGGCGAGCGCAAAAGTGGTGACGATCTCAAAATAGACCAAGGATTTTATTCCGATGCGTCCCACTTTTTTCAAATCTCCCATCCCGCTGATACCCAAGACTATCGTCAAGAAAATAATTGGCGCTATAAAAACTTTGATGATGCTGATGAACGTATCGCCAACAATCTTCATTTTTACGCCAGTGTCAGGAGTATAGTGTCCAACGAGCACACCAACAACAATGGCGATTAATACCCAAAAAGTAAGATTGGTTATGATTTTAAGGAATAGGCTTTTTTCGTTTAGGGTAGTGTTCATTAGTGTTGTATTGATTTGTATCTGAATTTTTTAGAAAACTACTTGAACCAGCAATTGTGCCGAAAAAGTGTTTCCAGTTGCCGCTTGCAATGATGAAAAAGCAGATTGGATTTTTAGATTATTCCCTTTAAAATATTTGGTTAGTCCAATAGTATACGCTTCTTGTTCTGATAGTAATGAAAGCGCAGTCAGATAATATTGCCTGGATTGATACTGACAATTATCTCGGGACTGATAATTACTGTTATGATGTATTATTGGAGAAGTTATGTTTTTGGAGTTTAGGTTTTAGAAATAAACTCTGACAAACGGCATAAGTGCGTCGTTATACACATTTTTATCACTGTCGTGCAATACGTTATATCGAGCTCCGATTGTGACATTTTCCATACGATATCCAGCGCCTAGAAATAACGCGGTATTCCAAAAGTTGTCTGAACCGCCACCAAATTCATCATCATATTCTAAATTTACTCTCAACTGTTCCAGTTCCGCAGAAAGCTGGATTTCTGGAATTGGATTTCCTAATAATATCAAGCTAGGACCGTAAATATACGATTCATAAAAATCTTTATCCCTAACGTAGCTTCCCTGCAATCCGAGTCCTGCAGAAAAATAA
>Ga0307406_10001743_pt1 | contig 11923 bp, 4 predicted proteins | sample 322Cmetagenome_3_FD_203706 | JGI IMG/M metagenome (GOLD analysis project Ga0307406, IMG submission 203706) | Maize rhizosphere microbial communities from greenhouse at UC Davis, California, United States - 322HYB-C-2 | ecosystem: Host-associated > Plants > Roots > Rhizosphere > Soil | place... | reverse complement strand
ACACGATGGTTGCAGCAAACACATCCCCCTCCGTTGTGCGGTTTGAGGATTTCTTGCGAACTGACTCCATCGGCCTAGATGCGGCAGAATTGTCGACGGCTTTTCCGTCATCGACCCGCCGGAGCCAAGCCTCTTTCCAAAAGAGCAGGCAGGCAGCCTTGCAGCCCCCAAATGTCACCCCGTCACACCGGAGCTGGTCTAGATGAACCGTGTCCGGAAGGAGCCGCCCTCCTGACTTATTAACCGTGTCACAGGTCTTATGCGCAGACTTGACTACCTGGAAGCGCTGGCCACAGAAGTCAAACATTTGCGGCATAAACGGAAGGCCGTCGAACCGGCCCTTTTCGTCTAAGCTTTCGAGAATTTCGTCTTTACTTCGGATCTGGACCCAATCACCAGCCTTTAGACCAAGTGAAGCACCCAACGCCGCCTCCTCAGATTTCCGTTCCCTGCCCCGGTGGACACTACATGACAACAGGCTCGTCGGGGCCCAAACCAATGCAATCGCACACCAAGCTGATTTCGCGGTGGGTGGATGCACTTACGAGTGCTCAGGACGCCGGAGCTATCTGGCTAGGAAGACCGAGGCAGACGGCGTCACCACGAGCTGGCGACTTGGCGCCGGACGGACCTGCTGCATCGGCAGTTGGGTCGGGATGCAGCGCCCTTTCAAGGTCGAACTTGGGGTGAGTCCACAGCCTGCCCGTCGAACCCAAGTCGCAATGGCGTCTCGAGCAAGGAACACCCGTGAAATGTCGTTCCCCACGGGACGTGTTCAAATCCGGACGATCGCTGAGCAGGTCAGCGAGATTACCGGTGAACCTTGTACTTTGGCCGATGGGCGTGGCCGGACATTCGAACTAAGAAGTTGACATTGTCAAGATTCGTGCCAGGGTGCCAGGCTCAGGGTACGTCCCAGGAAGAGGAGGTCTGAGGTGCGTGTACTCGCGGTTTGACGACCAAACGCTTCGGTGCAGGGATCCGGACTTGTAGGCCCGAGGCGGCTTAACATGCGTGAATTTAAGAATGCGACTGCTGTTTAGGATGACTGATCAGATGAGCCTCTTGCGCGTGAATATTGCATGGAACTGGAGTCGCCATGATCTGAATGGGACGCTTCTGGTGCTACGAGCGCTAACTCATGCGGCGGCGAGAATGAAAACGGCGAAATGATTAAGAAATCTCAGTTTTGGTAAAGAACTGGGCAATGCATCCGCAACTAAGCAGAACTGTTACGAACCCAACCGCCGCCGAAGATAACGATTCGATCCGCCCTTAAATGCTGCAGATGACCGGCCGATTCTTAGCTGAATCCTTTCCATGAAGACGCGACCTAGTGGGCGGTCCAGCCTCCCGCGGACGGTGGCGCTGCAAAGGGGTAGTGCTGCCACAGCAAATCGATTTTTACCTAAACAGCGTGTCGTCCAACGGTTGATAGGTATTTGGCGGCCCGAGATAGCCGTCGCACTTGACGATATCATGGGCCAGAAATCCCGAAATGTGTCGGCACGAGCTCTGCGAGGTCGAGATGATCCTGGTGTGCATCGAATCGTTAGGCGCCGTAGCCGTCCGTCCCGCAGCTTGAGCACACCCTTGTGCGCAGGTCCGCACTGGGACAGAAGGCGGCAGGCGCGGATTTCTTCTCGTCCCCCGGGGGTTGTACCGCCAGAGAGCACAAGCACATCGCCAGTAGCGTAAGATTAGTGACCGAGGGGCCAGGGAAGTGCTCGATGGTAGTGGCCGTCCTCCAGAATCATCTTGGGTTTTTGATCGGGGGTTTTGGCATGTTTGACCGTCAACGGGTACTTGTGACAGGGGGAGCCGGGTTCATTGGGTCGCACCTATGCGATCGACTACTTGAGTTGGGTAACGAGGTACTGTGCGTCGATAACTTCTATTCCTCAACGAGGTCCAACGTTGAGCAGCTGCTCAAGCATCCACGATTCGAGTTGATTCGGCACGATGTGACATTTCCGTTGTATGTCGAGGTCGATGAGATCTACCACTTGGCCTGCCCAGCCTCGCCGGTCCACTATCAACGCGACCCGGTCCAGACGACAAAGACTGCCGTGCATGGGTCGATCAACATGCTCGGTTTGGCTAAGCGGAATAAGGCCCGGATTCTGCTTACCTCGACTTCGGAGGTGTACGGCGATCCCGAGGTTCACCCGCAACGAGAGGACTATTGGGGTCATGTCAACCCGATCGGGCCCCGGGCGTGCTATGACGAGGGCAAGCGGGCCGCAGAGACGCTCTTTTTTGATTACTGGCGCCAGCACGACCTGAGCATCAAAGTTGTCCGTCTGTTCAACACGTACGGTCCGCGAATGCATCCCCGAGATGGCCGGGTGGTCTCAAACTTCGTGATGTCGGGACTGCTTGGCGAGCCGCTAACGATTTACGGGGACGGTACCCAGACACGGTCCTTCTGTTATGTCGATGACCTTGTTGATGGTCTGTTGCGGATGATGGATACGCCGCACGCCGTTACGGGTCCGGTCAATCTCGGCAACCCTGGCGAATTTACGATCGCGGAGCTTGCGGATCTGGTTATCGAGCTGACCGGCATTAGTTCCTCCGTTGAGCGGTTGCCGCTGCCGGCGGACGACCCGGTGCGCCGTCGACCTGACATCACGTTGGCGAAGGAGATCCTGGGCTGGGAGCCCACGGTGCAGCTACGAAAGGGACTCCAGCGCACGATCGATTACTTCCAAACTTCAGACAACGCATTCGTGCAGCCCGGGATCGCAACCGCCAGGCTCGACTGATCCACCCGCGTCCCGGTCGCCGTTACCACCGCGGCCAGCAGTGGGTGTGATTCCCTCTGTGGCTGCTTCCGTTCGAACAGTGTGTCTATATGAGCGCGAGCGTTGCCGAGGTGGTGACGGTTGTCGCAGGCGTCTCGTCGACTGAGGCTCAGCCTTCAATTCCCGCCGCTCCGTCCCGGCGGCGAAAAGCCTGGTGATCTCAGCGCTGAAAAGATCCGTCGCGATTTTTCTCTACATGCAAGGCCTCAGCGTACCTCACCCTGCACTCCGATACCGCAGATGCCTGCCAGTCCAAGAAAGCCTCACGGTTGTACCACGGACGGTGTCGCTGCCAAGGTAATGCTGCCGCAGCAAGTCGATATTTGACTCGAGCAGCGTGTCGTCCAAGTGTTGCTAGACGCATGGCTGTCTACGCTCGCTTCCACTTGACGATCTCGTAACCCACGAAAATGGTCGCGAAATGCGGTCCGCAGATGGAGCCGTTGAACGCTCCTGTGGTCATCCTGCACTGAAGAGCAGCTCGGCGGCGGACGGGCGGGGTCATAACGTGCCCGCTCGTGGCTGTACTGCTGGAGGCTGAGTATGACATCGAGCGGATTTGTCGGATATCGACTCGCCGCACGATCGCGCGTGGTGGTGGCCTCAGCATCGATGGCGTCGGGTCGGCTTGCACCAACCGCTCGGGACCCCGTTGATCAGCCTCAGCATCGCGTGCGCAATCATTGCGCCGGCGCCATGGCTGTCGCGCATAAGTGCGGCGAACAAGCGTCATAGGCATTATCGCGTATCAGGACTGCTAGTCACCCCACCTCCGGGCTCTTCATTTGTACCCGTGCTCTCATTTGTACCGCTGTCGGAATTTGTGCCTGTATCCCTGCTGTTGTCTGTGTCGGTTTGGGTTCTGCCAATGCCGCTTGCTTCGGTCCTTTCGCTCGCGATGGTCTCTTGACTATTGGCGCCTTCATTGCCACTGTCGGTTTCCTGCTCAGTTCCCTTGGTTTCCTCGCCTGCGGGAGAGTCCCCGGTGCCAGCCTGATTCGTCGTGGCCGATTCCGTCGGACTGGCCGACTCCTCGCTGATGGTGGCGCTATCTGCGATAGAACTAACCGATTGTGTCGGGGGCGTGACGGGGGCGTTCATGTCGGCCTGGATCTGAACTGCACTTCGTGCGGTGTTGTAGAGGCGAACGTCATCGATGCGGCCGGCGAAGTACTGGTTGTAGATCGTGTCGCCGCCGATGTTGAGCGGGTTGCTCGACGTGGCAAGCGTGCCGGTCTGGGACCTGGTAGCAACCTGAGCCCCATTAACGTAGAGGCGAAGCGTCGTGCCATCGTACGTCGCGGCGAGATGTGTCCATCTGTTCGAGGTCAGCGCGCTCGGACCGTTGAGGTAGGCATTGGTACCCGAGAAATTGCCTCCGACGGCGGGGCGGGAGGACACATGGGTGCTCGACATGAGGAAGTAGTCGTCGCCCTTGAAGATCACATCACGCCAGACTGTCGACCTCTTCGTGGGAAATACCCAGGCCTCGAGGGTCATCGCATTGGTGAGGCGGAGTGACGGGGCGTCGGGGACGGTGACCCGCGCGCTGGTGCCGTTGAAGCTGAGCGCATTGCCGTTCTTGCCCAGGGTCGACCAGGTCGCTGTCCCGATCGCGCCTCCGTTCCCCGTCCCCGACGCGTCCGCGACGGTCGTCCCTGTTCCCTCGTCGAAGGAGTAAGCAGCAACGAGGCCAGCTGGAGGCGCGGTCGGCGTCGTAGCGTTGGCGATGGGGCTGTAGGGGCCGAGGTTGCCGGCGGCGTCGGTGGCGCGAACGCGGTAGCGATAGGTGGTGTTGGCATCGACAGTGGTGTCGTTGTACGTAGTGCCGGTGCCGGTGGCGGCGATCTGAGAGAAGGTGGTGCAGGTGGCGTCCTGGCAGCGCTCGACGCGGTAGCCGGTGACAGCGATGTTATCGGCTGCGGCCGCCCAGGAAAGGTTGACCTGGCTCGAGCTGGCCGGGGTCGCCGTCAGGCTCGCCGGCGCCGTCGGCACCGTCGTGTCTGAGGCCGCGGGCGTCGTGGCGCTGGCGATGGGGCTGTAGGGGCCGAGGTTGCCGGCGGCGTCGGTGGCGCGAACGCGGTAGCGGTAGGTGGTGTTGGCATCGACAGTGGTGTCGTTGTACGTAGTGCCGGTGCCGGTGGCGGCGATCTGAGAGAAGGTCGTGCAGGTGGCGTCCTGGCAGCGCTCGACGCGGTAGCCGGTGACAGCGATGTTATCGGCTGCGGCCGCCCAGGAAAGGTTGACCTGGCTCGAGCTGGCCGGGGTCGCCGTCAGGCTCGCCGGCGCCGTCGGCACCGTCGTGTCGGCGGGCGGTGCGCTGACCGGCGTGTTCATATCGGCCTGAATCTTGGCTTGTGAGACGGCGACGTTATACACCCGAAGCTCGTCGATCCGGCCCTGGAAGTAAAAACCACCGGACGACCGTCGTCCGATCATCACGTTCTGGACCGGGTCGAATTGCGACGCCGGGATCGGCCCACCACCAAGGACGCTGCTGTCCAGGACCCCGTTCACGTAGATGTCAAGCTTCTGCGCGGTGGCGTCGTACACCCCGGCGACGTGGTACCAGGTGTTCAGCGCGCGCGTCGTCGTGCTGTATCGCTGTGTTGTGGTGGTGCCTGTACCCGAGACGCCGACAGCAAACGTATGGGGCCCCGTATCCGGGCTCGTCTTGAACTGCCAGCCGAGGGTCCCGGAGCTGGTTCCTGACTTCGAGATGATCTGCCCGTCGTCAGTAGGCGTCCCAGTCGCGAAGACCCATGCACTCCACGTCATGCTCCCCGTGATCCGCAGCGGCACAGGATTACCGAGGTTGACGAAATCGCTTGTCCCGTTGAACGACAAGGCGCTGCCATATTGGCCCGCCGTGGTCCACGTCGCGCCATTGATGGCACCGTTGTTTGTACCCGCGGAATCGACCAACGTTGTCCCTGACCCCTGCTCGAAGCCGTACGCCGCAACCGGGGACGGGCCGCCGGTGGCCTGGAACGTCGCGACGTAGCTCTGGTTCGAGTTCGGGGTGACGATGGTGTGGCTTTGGGTCCCGCCGTCCGACCACGATCCGAACGCGTACAGTGTCCCGCCGGATGTCTGCGATGGCGCGTTGAGCGTGTGTTGGAAGCCCTTGACCTCCTCAATGGAGAATGGTGTCGTCTTGGAGATTCCGTCGATTTCCAGCGTTAGCCCGCTCGGGACAGTGTCGAACGTCTGGGTCACTTTGTCTGGGAAGACGAAAACCGACGATCGGTGCGTCAGCCCGTCTGAGTCCGTGACCGTAAGGATGATCTCGTACCGGGTAAAGCCAGAGAAGTCGTGGCCGGAGGTCGGGATATCGAACGTGAGGTTTTTCACGCCGTTGATGGGTCCGACCGCGGGATGCTGATGGCCTTCGTGGTGGAATACCACCGACCACGAGTACGCGCTCGCCGGAAGCGTGCCGTCTTCCGTGTCTGTTCCGCTACCGGAGATCGGAATGTGATCGCCGGCAACAAACAGGGCGCCGTCGGTTGGCGTAACGATCTGACCCACGGGCGGGCTACCGACGACAACAGTCAGATTCGCGAAAGAGGAGTTGGTCCCGTCGGAGACCGTGAGCGTCACGGCGTAGCGACCGCGTGCAGTGTAGCTGTGGGACGGGTTAGGCGCGGTGGAACTCGCGCCATCACCGAAGTCCCAGGCGTAGGTGAGGGAATCGCCGTCCGGATCACTCGTGCCCGCGCTCGAGAAACTTACGTTGAGCGGCGGCTGGCCCTCGAGCGGATTCCCGTTCGCAACGACCATCGGTGGTTGGTTGCTTGTCCCGAGGTAGCGCATACGTCGGAGTGTTCCGTCGTTGAACGCTCCCTGCTGTTCAGCGAAACTGAGATCGAGGTAGTACAGGGAACCGTCGGGGCCTTCGCCGAGCCAGACGGGATCACCGACCGCGGCGGTGTCGAGCGCCGAGGTCGCCGGCTCGAAGTTGAAGACGCCAGTGACGACCTTCCCAGTGGCGTCGAGCGTAAGTCGCCTAATCCAGTTCTGTGCGTAATCGGCGAAAAAGTAGTTGCCACGATACGAGGCCGGGTATGCGTCACCCCTGTACACGAACCCGCCCATGATCGCCGCGTCCCGCCCAGCGTGCGGGTAGCTGTACATCGGGCCTGTTACACCTGTGATCGAGCATGGTCCCTCACACAGGGGCCAGCCGTAGTTCTTTCCCCGTTCGATGACGTTGATCTCTTCGTACGCAGTCGAGTTGTCGTTGCCGCCGACATCACCGACGTAGTGCACCCCGGTGGTGAAGTCGAAGGACATGCGGTACGGGTTCCGAAGCCCGTATGCCCAGATCTGGTCCTTGTTGCCTCCAGTCCCGTCGACGAACGGGTTGTCGCTCGGGATGGTTCCGTCAGGATTGAACCGGAGGATCTTGCCGTGGTAGTTCGTCAGCGACTGGGCGTCGGCAGGAGAGCCGTTGTCCCCCATCGAGAGATAGAGCTTCCCGTCCGGACCGAAGGCGATCGAGGCGCCGTGATGGGCGCCGGTCGTCGAGCTCGCGTCGTCCTGCCAGAGCACCAACTCACTGCCGGCAACGGTGCTCGTCCACCCGGGTGCTGCGGTGAAGCGCGAGAGCCGGTCGCGGTAGGACGACCCTTGCGTATGGGCGTAGTGCACGTAGTAGAACCCATTGGTCGCGAAGTTCGGATCGAGGGCGATGTCATGTAGCCCGGCATCCGCGTCGGCCACGGCACCGTCGATGACGTTGAACGGCGTCGCACTCGGGGCGTTCGCGCCGACCGGGATGATCCTGAGCGTGCCCCCGATCTGCCCGACGAGCTTCTTCCCGTCAGGTAGGAACCTCATCGTCGTGACGAAGTCCAGGCTCGTAGCGACCGTGTCGTTGGCGAAGCCTGCGGTGCCGGTCGCCATCGCGCTGGCGATGTTCGAGTACGGCCCAAGGTTGCCGGAACCGTCCGCAGCCCGGACCCGATAGCGATAGGTGGTGCCGCCGGTCACGGTCGTATCGCTGTACTGGGTCGACCCTGCCGCAGCCATCTCGGTGAATGATGTACACCCCGACCCCTGGCACCGCTCGACGCGGTAATTCGTGACCGCGACGTTGTCGGTCGCGGCGCCCCAGCTCAAATTGACGCTCGAGGAGCCCGACGCGGTCGCCGTGAGGGTGCCCGGGGCTGAAGGCGGAGTCGAGTCCGGCGGCCCGCTGGGGCCGACGGGATCGTTCATGTCGCTTTGGATCTCAACGGCGGTGAGGGCGGTGTTGTAGACGCGAACGTCGTCGATGCGGCCGGCGAAGTATTGGTTGTAGAAGGTGTCGCCACCGATGTTGAGCGGGTTCGCGCTAGTGGCGAGCGTCCCGGTCTGGGCCCTGCTCGCAACCTGAGCCCCATTGACGTAGAGGCGAAGCGTCGTGCCGTCGTACGTCGCACTGAGGTGGGTCCACGTGTTGGCGGGGAGCGCCGACGCCCCGAACGTCTCGCCATAGGTGCCCGAAAAGATGCCGCCCGCCCCAGGTGCTGATGCGATCGGCGTTGTGGCCATCAGGTAGTAGTTGTCGTCGCCCTTGAAGACCACGTCGCGCCACGTGCTGTTGACGCTGGTGGGGAAGACCCAGGCCTCGAGGGTCATCGCATCGGCGAGGCGGAGTGAGGGGGCATCGGGGATGGTGACCCGGGCGCTGGTGCCGTTGAAGCTGAGCGAGTTGCCGTTTTTGCCCAGCGTCGACCACGTCGCCGTCCCGATCGTGCCGCCGTTCCCCGTCCCCGACGCGTCCGCGACGGTCGTCCCTGTTCCCTCGTCGAAGGAGTACGCCGCGACAAGTCCTGGGGAGAGGCTCTGCGCATGGGCCGTCGATTCCGGCTGGGTCAGGAGAAGCGCGCCCAGTACGAGCGCCCCACACAGGCCGGAAGTGAGGGGCCGCACGGCCCTCGACGACCGCTGTCGTATGCAGCCGAACATATCCCTTGGCCCAACCCTCCCCGCGGCGAGGCAACCCCGTCCCCGCTCCACGCCAGACACCTTCCCCCGCGGGGCAGGCCATTTGACATAAAGGGAAGCCGCCATGGGCGGTTTCCCAGCGCTCGGCATCATCATCGTCGTTTCCTTGGCTTCTCGAGGCAGTTACTCGAAACCGGGTTAATCCCTCGTCCGACGAATTCGATTGCTGCTCGGCACGCCGGACGGGGCCTAGGCAAGACAAGGGAGACGCGGAGAAGCTGGAACGGTGGAGGGCAGCGTCACTACAGGCGCCGGTACGACGTCACCGCGGGAACCAAGGCCACTAGCTTCGTAAGTGGTGGCAAACTCCGGCCTTGATGGCGAACGGGCTTGGCCAGTGCACGTGCAAGTCGACAACCGTTTCCGATGAAGGCGGCGGGTCTGCTACCGGAACCATCTGGAACTCAACTGGCCAGTCTTTGCGGCTGCCGTCTGTCCTAAGATCGCTTCACCGGCTGCGCAGCGGTGTCGAGCGGCAGATGCCCAAATCTTCACGCTGAGTGCATCGACTGTTGTTGGTGAAGCGATCGGTGTGGCTCTTTTCACCCAGAGTCGTACCGCAATTTCAGCCTGCTAGTCCAACCGCTTTAACGCGTCAGTACTTTCCTATGTTGGTCGCCAAGAACGCCTTTTCCTAGCCCGCTTCTGGCCGTAGACCGTGGGGTTGGAGCTACTCGCCCAGATGTCCGGATTGTCCTGACCATGAGGTTTGGCAGAGTCGAATACGCCATCGATCGGATTCAGCCAGGGCGACAATCTGTCACACAAGCCACGACCATTGAACTCCTAGAGGAGGGCCACGAATGTCACTTGCGGATTACCGAAGGCGTCCTTTTTATCTTTGAACTGATTAACGCCATCCTGTATTGCTAGGTTGAGCTTTACAGGCTCATCATTTACCCAAGAGCACATCCTCGGATGATATATATACGTCGTCGGTGGAGGTTAGGGGAGTTGCTTAGTGTAGATCACTCTTCGCCGATGTGGCTCACAGCTTCACCCGCACACCCTCCGAGAACCCGAAGACGCCAGCATTCAGCAGCAAGTAGTCAGGCTTGGCCTTCTTCGGGACATCGAACGGCACAGTGGTCTTCAGTGCATTGCCCGGGTTGATTTCGGTGATATCAACGTCTTCGTCGACGTATTGCCAGGCATCATCATCAGGTGAATAATTACGGCCTTTGCTGTCGACCATGGCCTGATTTTCGCTGGAGAAAGTGATCGGGTCCTTGCCGACGTTCTTCACGCGCAGGTTCACCAAGCAGAACTGGCCCGCCGCCTCCTCACCCATGTATTGGTCACCGACCCGTCGCACACCGCAGCTAACGCTGGTGACGGTGAACTGATAACCGTCGTGGGTCACTTTCTCGCCGACCTTGTACGTCGGTACTGCCTCGCTCGCATCCGACCTTGGCTTGTCGCTCGGCGCCTGGCTGCCCCCAGCTGCCGGCGGTGCTGCCGTGTCCTCACCGCCGCCGAACATTGCTGCGATGATCAACAGCGCGATGATGACTCCGACGATGATCAGAATCCATTTCAAGACGCCGCGGTTCTTCTTCGGCTCCTGCGGCTGCTGCGCAGCGGGATAGTTGGTTTGGGTCATGTTGGTTCCCTTTTGGGTTGGTTGGCTGGTTTGGTGGTTGGCGGCGCAGCAGATTCCAGACCGCATCCGGATTCTGCCTTATCGGCGCCAAGTGCGCGGCCAGTTGAGCGGCAATCTCGTCCATCTCGGGCTCGCGGGCGACCTGTTCGGCGTACGCGGCGCGGGCCTCGGCCGACGCTTCGGCGCCGCTCATCTGCCGCGCCTTAAGCCCAGCGACCACACGTGAGCCCATGCGAACAGTTGCGCGATCGCGTCGAATGACAAGGTCTGAAAAAGACGTTTGTCTCTTCCTTCGAGGATGCCAGCTGGCATCCTCACGACGGCGTGCGATGTCGCAGGTCATCGCGATTGGTGCCGGTTTTTTGTCGTCACGGTCTGGCTCGGCTTGATTATGGCGTGTTGTGCCTGGCCGTGTCGTGGAAGTTGGATCATCGGTAGGACCACGGACTGCCGGCCTGCGGTTTCGCTCCTTTCACGCCCGGCCGGTGAAGCAAGAACCCCGAGCTGTTGGTCATGCAGCGTTCGGGGTTCTTGTATGTGACGGTGCTCGTGGCACCGCTAGACCATCACAACAGGTCGTGGAACTGTCTCAGGCTGTGCGTGGCGTGGCTGGGGCTGTGGCTTCTAGTCCTCCAGGATTGCCAGCGCACCGAGTCCGGGTCTCGGCTCTGCGCATGCCTATATATACGGACAGCATGGCGCTCGCCGACCTTCATACTGGTCCTGTACAGCTCTGCTTTCGGGCAGACTTGCTCTGCCTCCTGGAGTAGCTCGGCGGCGATCAACTTCACCACGGCGGCCATGGTCATTTCCCGTCCACCTTCATCGCAGCCAAGGTCACGGTGCTTTCAGCCAGAAGCCTCATGACCATCGCTGCGGTGCTCGGGTACTAACTGCATCCACGATGGTGGGGCGAACGGGCCAAATTATTTGGATGAGAGCTGGGCGACCGTAGCCGGGGTTATGTGCACGATCTGCAACAGGTCGTGGCCGCCGATCAGGGCTCGCCCGTGGTGAAGTAAAGCTCGCCGTCGTTGCCAAAGGCAATCGCCCCGCCGTGATGCTCGGCGTTGGCGGCCTGCGGGTGCTGATACAGCACCCGCTCACTGCGAGCGACCGCAGCGGTGTTTCGCTGCGTTGGCTGTGAATCGGGCGAGCCTATCCCGATTTGGGAAGCCGAGCGTGTAGAAGACAATAGTGGTTGGAGGAGGAGTTGGGATCCAAGGCGATGTCGTAGACCCCCTGCTGAACGCCGGCTGAGCCGACGTTTGTGAGTTGCAAGAACGGTATGGCATCGGCCTGTGTGTAGGGACCAGGCAGGACGACTATTCTGCCCACAAGCTCGACCAGCAGCAGAGGTGTGATCCGCCGAGTGTTGGCTTCGAAAAGCGGCGTGATGACGATGCCAGGTAGAGCTCAGGCCGTATGAACAACGGATCCCAGCTCAGCCTCCCGAAAGATCCACTGCGATCTTGCTTACGTGGAACGCCTCCGCGTATCTGACGCCGCATTCGATACC
>Ga0307406_10001742_pt1 | contig 11928 bp, 8 predicted proteins | sample 322Cmetagenome_3_FD_203706 | JGI IMG/M metagenome (GOLD analysis project Ga0307406, IMG submission 203706) | Maize rhizosphere microbial communities from greenhouse at UC Davis, California, United States - 322HYB-C-2 | ecosystem: Host-associated > Plants > Roots > Rhizosphere > Soil | place... | reverse complement strand
CCCATGACATTCCACGGAACGACCAGAGTCCGGCATGCGGTCGAAGAGCTTCTTTTCGGAGCCGCGGTCCTGCTCGTCCTCGTCCTGGCTCCCGTGGCGGAGCTCGTCCGGATCGTATTAGGTGCGCTCTTCCGAGCGCCCTGAGAGGGCGTTGGGGCCTGGTGCCGACCGGATGCCCGGCCGCTTGGGTGACCGCCAGCCCGGGCGGTCTGCCACAGCGCGGGCAAACCGTTGTTCGCTCCGGGGTGTCTCAGCCTGGTAGCACGGCGCGACGCGCGTGCGTGGCCGGCATCGAACGGTCCGGCCATCCCACGGACCAATTGGCGCGGCGCGGCCGCCCGGACGCCCCAACCGCATGCCCGTGCCCGACGCCCACTCCGCGGCGCCCACCCCGATTGACGAGCGGCGCTGGCTGCAGCGGGCGCTCGGCGGCCACTTCGAGCTCGTGCGACTGCTCGGCCGGGGGGCGACCGGCACCGTGTACCTCGCGCTCGATCGAACGCTGCAGCGCTGGGTCGCGATCAAGGCGCTGCTCCCCGAGTTCAGCGGCAGCGTCGAGCGCCGGGAGCAGTTCAAGCGCGAGGCCCTGGCCAACGCCAGGCTCGCGCACCCGAGCATCGTGCCGATCTACAGCTTCGGCGAGACGCACGGTGTGGCCTACTCGGTAATGCGCTACGTGCCCGGCCAGTCGCTCGCCTACATGCTCTGGCGGCGGCAGCCACTTCCGGTTGCCGATGCCTGCCAGATCCTCGCCGACCTGGCGGGCGCCCTGGACTATGCACACCGCCAGCGGGTGGTACACCGGGACATCAAGCCCGAGAACGTCCTCCTCGACCGCGACACCGGGCGTCCGATGCTCACCGACTTCGGCATCGCCCGCAGCGTGTCGCTCGACGCAATGCGCGCGGACGAGATCCGGGCGGAGCGCGGCGTGGTGCGCGGCACGGCGCACTTCATCTCGCCCGAGCAGGCGGCCGGCGACCACGACATCGATGGCCGGAGCGATCTGTACTCGCTCGGGGTCCTCGGCTATGCCCTCCTGAGCGGGACGCTCCCGTTCGAGGGCACGAGCTTCCTCGAAGTCGCGGCGCAGCACGCCACGGCGCCGCCGCCCCCGCTCGGCCAGCGGGCGCCGAACACCCCCGAGGCGGTGGTGCGCATCATCATGCGCTGCCTGGCCAAGAACCCCCAGGAACGGTGGGCGGACGGGCGCACCCTGCGCGAGGCACTGCTTCGGGAAGGGCTTGCCGTCGAGGGGCTGCGCTCGCCATTCGCGAAGGTGGTTGAATTCGTGATCCGCGCCCTGCGCCCCTCACCGTGAGAGAACCTGGTCCCCGGTCTCTGGTCCCTGGGTCTGATCCCTGTCCCGGGCGGATGCTCCGGGAGCATGCCCCCGCACGAGGGACCAGGGCCGGCAACCAGGGACCGGGGACCAGACCGGCGGCGCGCTCCTGTTGACAATCTACAAGGACGTCGATACTGTCGGCTCCGCGCTCGACCTGTCGACATTCTAGGAAAGCGAAGGCCCGAGTGAACCAACCGACGTCCGACCTGCTTCAAGGCACGCTGGACCTGCTCATCCTCAAGACGCTGAGCCTGGGCCCGCAGCACGGATGGGGCGTGGCGCAACGCATCCAGCAGATGTCGCGCGAGGTCCTGCAGGTCAACCAGGGCTCGCTCTACCCCGCGCTGCACCGGCTCGAGGACCAAGGGTGGGTCGAGGCCGAGTGGGGGACGTCCGACAACAATCGCCGGGCGAAGTTCTACCGGCTCACCGCTGCCGGCCGCAAGCAGCTCGCGCGCGAGACGCAGAGCTGGGAGCAGTTCACCAGAGCGGTCCACTGGATTCTGCAGACCGCGTGAGCAGAGTGGGGAGCGACTGCGCCGAGGCCGCTCCACTCCTCGCTCTCCGATCGACACTCCGCGCGATTCGCCTCTTGGCTTGAGGGCGCCTATGCCATCGCTCCGCAGGTTCGCCCGCCGCCTCCGCGTTCTGCTCGGCCGCCGTTCGTTCGAGCGCGACCTGGACGACGAGCTGCGGTTCCACATCGAGATGCAGGCCGCGAAGCACGTCGAGCGCGGGATGTCGCCCGCGGCCGCACGAGCGCTCGCCGAGCGGGAGTTCGGCCGCATGCCCCGCTACAAGGACGAGGTGCGCGACGCCCGCGGCGTCACGTTCGCCGACGACGTTGCTCGCGACGTCCGGTTCGCGGCGCGCGCGTTACGCCGGAGCGCGGGCTTCACCGCGGTCGCGGTCGTGACGCTCGCGCTCGGGATCGGCGCGACCACGGCGATCTTTACAGTCGTGAACGCGGTCCTGCTGCGCCCCCTGCCCTACCCCGCACCCGCCCGCCTCGTAGCGCTCTGGCAGGCGAGCGAGCGCTCCCCGCGCGCGCCAGTGTCGGTGCCGAACTTCCGCGACTGGCGGGTCGGAAGTCGGAGCTTCGCGGCCATGGCCACCTACCGGGGCGGCACCACGACGGTGCTCGGCGGCGCGGAGCCGACGCGGGTCGACGCGTACCTGGTGAGCGGCGACTTCTTCCGCGTGTTCGGCGTCCGGGCCCTCCGCGGCCGCACCTTCCTTGCGGAAGACGCGCGGACGGGCGCCGGCCCGGTGGCGGTGGTGAGCGAGGGCTTCTGGCGGCGCAGCCTCGGGGCCGACCCGAACCTCACCGCCCGGCGGCTTCAACTCCACGGCATGACGTTCACCCTCGTGGGAGTGATGCCGTCCCGGTTTCGCTTCCCCGAGGGCGCTGACGTGTGGGTGCCGCGCGAGCTCTTCGACGCCGGCGAAAGCCGCACCGCGCTCAACGAATCGGTCGTCGCCCGCCTTGCCGACGGCGTCACACTCGCCCAGGCGCAGGGGGAGATGAGCGCGATCGCGGCGCGACTCGCGGCGGAGTACCCGAAGGACAGCATGGCGCCGGGCGCGACCGTGGTCGCGCTGCACGAGGAACTCGTGGGGAACGTGCGCACGTACCTGCGGCTGCTCCTTGGGGCCGTCTCGCTCGTGCTGCTGATCGCCTGCGTGAACCTCGCCAGCGCGAACCTCGCCCGCGCGGCCGTCCGCAGCCGTGAGATGGCGATCCGCACGAGTCTGGGTGCGAGCCGGCGTCGGCTCGTGCAGCAACTGCTGACCGAGAACGTGATCCTGGCGCTGGCCGGAGGCGCGGCCGGTGTGGTGCTCGCGGTGTGGCTCGTGCGAGGAGTACTCGCCGTCGGGCCGCGGTCGCTACCACGCGCCGCCGAGGTAGGCGTGAGCACGGAGGTGCTGGCGTTCGCGCTCGGCGTGTCGCTGCTGGCGGGCTTCCTGATCGGCGTACTCCCCGCCCTGCAGGTCTCGGCGAGCGACCTCCGTGCGGAGATGATGCAAGGCGGGCGCGGGACCGTGGGCCGAGGGCGACGCGGCGCGCGCGGGGCGCTGCTCGCCGTCGAGGTCGCACTGGCGCTCGTGCTCCTCGTGGGTGCGGGGCTGCTCATCAGGAGCTTCCAGCGCCTGCTCTCACAGTCACCCGGGTTCGACGCGAGCGGCATGCTCACGGCGGAGCTGTCGCTGCCGGGCACGAAGTACGGTGACGGCGGGCGACGCGCGGCCTACTACGACCGAGTCCTCCCAGAGCTGTCCTCGCTTCCCGGGGTCGAGGCAGTAGGCGCCATCAGCAGCCTGCCGCTCTCATGGGGCCCGAGCGGCAGCTTCGAAGTCGCCGGCCGCGCCGACACTCCGGACGCCAATTACCGGGTGGTGGGAGGCGACTACTTCGCGGCCATGCGCATCCCGCTGCTCAGGGGCCGCCTCTTCACGGCCCCCGACGACTCCATGGCGCCGCACGTGACCGTCGTCAACCAGCGCCTGGCCGCGCAGCTCTGGCCCGGCCAGGACCCGATCGGGAAGCGCATTCGCCCCCTGGGCATGGACGCGCACCCGAATCAATGGCTGACGGTGGTGGGCGTGGTGGGCGACGTGCGCCAGCAGCAGCTGAGCCGCGCGCCGCGCCCGGAGCACTACGTGTTCTACCGGCAGCGGCCGGAGCGATCGGACTACATGGCGGTCGCGGTTCGAGCGCGGGAAGCGCCGGCACAGTTGGCGGCTGCGGTGCGCGCCACCCTCCGCCGCGCCGACCCCGACGTGCCGGTGGAGATCTCCACGATGGAGCAGCGGCTCGCCGAGTCGGTCAGCGAGCGGCGTTTCAGCATGCTCGTGCTCACCGGCTTCGGCGGGGTCGCGCTCCTGCTGGCGGCCGTCGGGATCTACGGCGTGCTGTCGTACGCGGTCGTGCGGCGGACGTCGGAGATCGGCGTCCGCATGGCGCTCGGGGCCGGCCGGGGCCGCGTGCTGGCGATGGTGCTGCGCGACTCGATGGCGCCGGTGGTCGTGGGCACCGCGGCCGGCGTGGTCGGCGCCGCGGCATTGACGCGCCTCATGTCCGGCATGCTCTACGAGGTGAGCGCGACCGACCCTGCGACGATCGGGGCGGTGGTCGCACTGCTCACAGGCGTGGCGCTCGCACCCAGCTACATCCCGGCGCGCCGCGCGGCACGCGTCGACCCGATGGTCGCACTGCGCGCCGAGTAGCGGGCTTGCGTGGCACCCCCACTGGCTCCGTGACCCAGTCCCGCGAGTCCCTTCGATGACTACCGTTCGCCAGTTCGCCCGCCGCATGCGCCTCCTCCTCGGGCGGCGCGCCTTCGAGCGGGACCTCGAGGACGAGATGCGTTTCCACGTCGAGATGCAGGCCGCCAAGCACGTCGAGCGCGGCATGTCGCCCGGCGAGGCGCGCGCGGTGGCGGAGCGGGAGTTCGGAGCGTTCACGCCGCACAAGGAGTACGTGCGCGACGCCCGGGGCCTCACCTGGGTCGACGACCTGGCGCGCGACACGCGCTTCTCACTGCGCACGCTCAGGCGTGCGCCCGGCTTCGTCACGGTCGCGGTGCTCTGCCTCGGTCTGGGCATCGGCGCGAACGCCGCGATCTTCAGCGCCGTCAACGCCGTGCTCCTCAAGCCGCTGCCGTACGCCGATCCCGACCGGCTGGTGGAGTTGCACGAGACATTCACGTTCGGCGGCGGGCATTCGGCGGCGACTCCGCGCTCGTGGGTCGCACCGTCACGCTCGACGGGGCGCCGTACACGGTCATCGGGGTGATGCCGAAATGGTTCTACTACCCGGCTCGCTGGTCGACCGACGTCTGGGTGCCCCTGGCGATCGATTCGGCGCGGGCGGCCGTGCAATCGGTGGCGGCCGACTTGCCGGTGTTCGGCGTGCGCACGATGGACGAGATCCTGTCCATCTCGCTGTCGGGCCACCGGCTGAACCTCCTGCTCCTCGGCATCTTCGCCGCCGTGGCCCTCGTGCTCTCGATGGTGGGGCTCTACGGGGTGATCTCGTTCCTGGTCACGCAGCGCAGGCGCGAGATGGGAATCAGGATGGCACTCGGCGCGCAGGCGCGGGACGTCGTGAGGCTCGTGATGCGCCAGGGAGCCACGCTCACCGCCGCGGGGGTGGGGCTCGGCCTCCTCGGCGCGTTCGCGTTCACGCGCCTCCTCCAGAGCTTCTTGTACGGCGTGAGCGCGCGCGACCCGTTCACGTTCGCCGTAGTGGCCGCGGTGCTCGCCGCGGTGGCCCTGCTCGCCGCGTACGTTCCCGCCCGGCGGGCTTCCCGGGCGGGTCCGATGCTGGCGATTCGGAACGAATGACCGGAACGGGCACGGCCGGGCCGGGCGACGCGCACAACCAGGGTCGGGCGGTGTACTGCCATCGCCGGTACGGTGCTCGAGGCGCTCACCGGCCCGCGAGGGGACATCCTCGCGCGCATCATGGCCCCGTCCGGCGGACGCGCCCGTCGCGCGCGGCCGGCGGGCCTCCGACCCTGGAAGCAAAGCAATGTCGACTTTCGATCGTACGCGCCGTGTGGCCTGGCGCTCGGGCGCAGTTGCCGCCGGGCTGTGGAGCGCCACCGGCTGCAATGCCATCCGCTCGCGCTTCGCCAGCCACGAGGACGTGTTCCCACCGATCCCGCTGACGATCGGCGAGGTGCGGGTGACCGGAACGGACACGGCTTACACGCTCTCGGGACGGGGCTACGAGATCGTCGCCCCCGCGCGCGACCTGCTGCCGGACGCGCAGCAGGCCCTCGACGACGCCGCACGGGGGTTCCAGCGCTACTTGTCGGCCGAGCCGCCGCGCGTCGTCGTGGATCTGCGAGTGCGCCGCGACTCGGCCAACGCACGCGCCGCGCAGCCGCGTGGGCGCGCACTCGGCGACACGGTGGCCGTCGCCCTCCCCCGCTCGCGCGAGGACCGGCGGGCTCCACGCGAAGTGCCGCCACGGGTTGGCGGCTTCGTCACGGTCCCGGTGGTGCGCGCCTGGCTCACGTCGTACGCGGCGGCGAGTGCGCGACCCCCGGCGCCCAGCGGCGCCGCTCCCGCTGACCCTGCGGAGGAGCCGTGGGGACGTGACCCACGCGTTCCCGATTGGATCGAGGTCGCGCTCCCGCCGCTGGTCGCGGGGGCCCCGATCGCCGACTTCGCCGCGGTGCAGCTCCGGCGGCAGACGGACGCGCTCATCCCGCTCCGCGCCTTGTTCGACTCGGCGCACGCGGGGCGCGGAGGCGGCGTCCCCGACGCCGCCGAGGACGCGCCCATTCGGCGCGCAGCGCCCGGGGCAGCGCCCGAGGCACCGCCGGCGGGCAGACGCCGGCGGGCCGGAAAGGTCGACCAGGCGATGCTCTTCGACGTGCAGTCGATCGCGGTGGCCCGATTCCTCGCCGAGCGCGCGGGCCCGACGATCCTCGGTGACGTCGTTCGGACCGCCATGCGTGGCGGCCGGATCGACGATGTCCTCCGCTCCGCGGCGGGCGTGCCCCAGAATGTCGACGCGCTCGACGCGACCTGGCGCGCGTGGCTTCAGGAGCAGCGGGCAGGGCGCCGCGGCGGCATGTAGCCGCCGCCGCAGGTAGCCGGCGGCGCCCCCGCCTCACTGTGAACGATCGGCGGGCGTCGGGGTGGCCGGGGCGACGGGAGTCGGGAGCGGCCCCGCCGCCGGGGGCGCCGTTGCCGGGGGCGGTTCGAGCACGCGCTCGCGGCCGGCCACGAACGACCGGATCAAGAGGGCCACGAGTAGCCCGACGAGCAGGACGACCGCCACGAGCGGCCAGGGCGCGATTCGGCGGTGCGCGGGGTGAAACGGCATCGGGAGGGTTCTGATAAGCAGGCGCCGCGGCTCGAACCGCGGACGTGCTGACTACGCACGTTTTGTACGCGCTGGCGAATCGGTCGCGTAGCCGTCGCGGTGAAGGAGTGAGCGCCGGCCCCCGTCAGCGAAGGCGCGACAAGGCGAACTGCACGGCAAGATCCGTCGTGCTCCAGAGTTGCACGTCCGAGCCACTCCCGTACCGCACGGGCACGGGCCGGCCGTTCCGAAACTCGTAGCTCCAGAGCTCACTCCGGAACCCCGAGGCCTCGACCGCGGCGACGACTTGCTGCAGCGCCGCGCGCAGCTCCCGGGCGTACGCCGCGTCGGTCGAATCGCCCCGGGCGGTGGCGGTGCGGCCGGCGAGGTCGCCGGTGGACGCAATGCGGCCCGCGGTCCCGAGCAAGAAGAGATTCACTTCGCGCCCCCACACCACGCGCGGGCTGTGGTAGCGGTCGCGGTCGAACGCCCGCCAGACCGCGCGCCGCGCGTACGCATCGTTCGCCACGACAGGTCCCACCCGCTCGACGAACAATCCCGCCGGGTAGGGCCGCACGAAGAGTCGCACGTCGCGCAGCACGTCGCGCCGGTCGCCAGCGGCGGCTGCGTCGGGCGTACCGCGCTCGTCACCGCCGCGCGCGCCGAGGAAGAGCTGCGTGGCCGGGTCGGTGTTGGCGACGCCGATGGGCTTTCCCTGCGCGTCGAGCGCGAGGGCGAGGAAGCTGAGCGAATCCCGGTCCGCGCCCGAGGTGGCAAGGAGGCGCGTCCAGTAGCGCCGCTCTTCGGCCGGCATCGCCGCGAGCCGCGCCGCGATGTGCGAGCGGACCTCGGCCGGGCCGAGCCGCACCAGGAAGTGGCGCGAGGCGCCCCACCACGTGTCGATCGCCCCCCGCAGTGCCGCCGAGTCGCTCGCGTACCGGCCGAACGCCGAGTCGGCCATCAGGTCGGGCACGACTTGGCGGAGCGAGTCGGCGGATATTCCGAGCGCCCGCAGCGCGGCAAGGATGCGAGCCATCGACTCGAGCGCGTGCGGTGCCCAGATCGCGTTGACGTCCATCGCGTAGCGCCCGCCGGCGTACCCGGCTCGGCTATCGCGCCAGCTCGTCGAGGCCCACTGCCCCGAGTCGCGGGCTGGGAACGAAATGAGGTTGGCCGGGCTCGGCTCGCCCGCGTAGGGCGCAGTCATCCGGGCGACGAGCGCCAGCTCGCGGAGGAGACGCGAAAGTCGCGGTCCGCCGCCGTCCGAGGTGTCGGAGAGGAAGGCCCGCTTGCGGGTCGCGGGGACGTCGGGGTCGCCGAGCCAGCGGGCCGCCAGCACGGGAAGCTGGAGCTCGTCGTCGATCATGTGATAGTTCTCGCGCACACGTCCCGCGTCGCGGAGCACGTCGTGGGCGCGGGCGAGCAGGCTGTCGGCCTTGGCGCGGTCCCCGCCGCGAGCCGCCCGAACGTGGTCGTCCACCAGCGTGGCGTATTCGGCCGCCGCCTCACGGACCGCCTGTCCGCCCAGCGCCTCCTCGTGGCTCACCTGACCGGAAGGGGAGAGCTTGCGGAGCACGCTCGCGACGACGAGCTCGGACATTTCGTCGCGCCAGATCGGCCGCATCATCAGGGCGCTCACCAGCATGTCGCGGCCGAAGTACGTGGCGTAGGTGGGGAGCCCCGCCATGAGCTTTTCGCGCGAGGCGAGCAACTCGACGCCGCGGGCCTGGCGCTCCAGCCACCGGGCCCTGATGGTGGCGCTGTCCGGCCGGCCGGCAGCCGCGACGTCGGCGCCGGACGCGCCCGTGCGCGCGGCGCCGAGGAACTCGAGGAACTCCGGAGTGAAGATCTCCTCGCGCGTCAGGGGGGTCAGGGGCTCGCCGGTCGTCGCGATCCGGACCACGAACGGAACCTGACTGCCGGATCGCGCGCGCAGCGAGATCGAGTCGCCCGCGCGCGCCGCCACCACCCGTCGCGGGTCGGCACGCAGCTCCAACGCAAGCGTGTCGCGTCCGTCGAGCGACGGCTGGACGATCCGCGCCACCCAGCTAGACTCCGTCCGACTCGTGGTGATCGTTGGGCGCAGCCGTGCGCGTACCGCGCCGACGTCAGTCGCGCCGAGCAGCGTGAGGTGCCGCCCGCGCTCCGCCGCGTCGAGCCGCCCGAGGGCGGCGAGGAGGCGATCGATCTCCGGAAGCGCGAAGGGTCGCCCGCCGAACGGCTCGCGGTGCCGCTTGGCGTACTGAAAGTCGCGCTCGACGCGCATCGAGCCGAGCAGGAACCACCCGAGGTGGACCTGGGCGGCGTCGGCGATCAGCGCGTACTCGAGCGAGCGCATCCCCGCGGGGCCGGACACCTCCGCGCCCTCGCCACCCCAGCGGAGCGGCACCGGGCGCCCGCGCACCGTGCGCGCCGTGAAACCCAGGCTCTCGTTCTCCGCGTCCGCCCAGAGATGCACGACGCGACCTTCGCGCCGATCGAGGTAGATCTGCACCGTGTTGCCCGCAGCGTCGCGAAAGAGGCGCGTCTCGTACCCCTGGTACGCGGCGCTGTCGTCGAGGCCGGGCTCGGGAAACGCGAGCACGGGAAGCGTCTGCCGGCCCGCGCTGGAGAGACGCCCGGGGACCGGCGAAGCCGGCGCGCGACCCCGCTCCTGCGCGGAGAGCGCCAGCGCCACGCCGTTGGTCCAGCCGAACCCGTCCTGGTTCGGATACTCGCCGCCGCCGGCGCGCCGGCTCAAGTCGGCGACGTCGTACTTCTCCGTCATCTTCCCCGTCGACCGGTACGTGCGCCGGTTCAGGGCGAGCCAGCGGGCGCGAGCGGTATCAGCCAAATCAGCGCGGCCGTAGCGCCGAACGCCCTCGATCGTGAGCCACTCGAGGGGTGGCCATCCGTTCGGGGCGTCCCACTGCTGTCCGGAGGCGATTAGAGTCGTCACGAACCCGCCGGGCTTCAAGAAGTCACGCCCGAGCCGGGCGGCGACCGCGCGTCCCTGCTCGGGCGTGGCGAGCCCGAAGTAGAGCGGGGCGGCGGCGGCCAGCGTGGGGCGGTCGCGCACGCGCTCGCCGTTCCGCCACCGGACGTCGTAGAAGTACGCGCTGTCGGGGTCGAACGCCGCCGCGAGTAGCACGCGGCGACGCTCCTCCGCGGCGCTCGCGAAGCGCCGAGCGACGTCCGCGTCGCCGGGACGCCCGCGGAGGGTGCGCAGCGCGGCGATCGTGCGCTCGGCGTGATAGAGCAGGCTGTTGAGGTCCACGGGGGCGAGGTCCGTCGTCTCCAACGTCCGGAGGTCCGACGGGTCGCGCATCCAACGACTGGAGAAATCCCAACCACTTTCGGCGGTGGCTCGAGCGTTTCGGTAAAACGCCTCGCGCTGCGCGCCGGGGAGCGGCTGACCGAGCTCGTAGTCCGGACGGTAGGCCTCCGGCCGGGGGTCTGCCCGGTCGTCCCAGTATCGGTTGAGAAGCGCGCCGTTCGGCAGCTTCACGACGCGGCGGTACGCCGCGCCTGACGCGACGCGGTCCGCGCCGTCCATCCAGAACGCGTGCTCGGCCTCCAGTGCGTCGAGGTACCGGAGCGCCTGTGTCGTGTCGGTCGCGCGGGCGTACAGCCCGACCATGGCCGCGAAGTACGGGGGCTGGCTCCGGCTGAGATAGTAGGTCCGGTTCCCGTTGGGAATGTGCCCGACTGTCGCGACGAGGTGGGCGAAGTTGTCGAGCATGCTCCGGACGAGATCCGTTCGGCCGCTCTCGACGAGCCCGAGCATCGTGAAGTACGAGTCCCAGTAGTACACCTCGCGGAAGCGGCCGCCGGGTACCACGTAGGCGTTCGGGAGCGGGAGCAGCGACGAGCGCGTGTCGGCGGTGTCGGGCGTGCGGGTGAGGTGGGGCCACAGCTCGCGGATGTGCTGCTCCATCGTGCGCGACGTGTCCGTCTGGAAGCCCTCGCCCGCCGGCCGCGGCAGCGAGAAGTGCTGCTCCACGAACGCCCGCAGGTCGAACGGCGGGGAGGCCTTGGCCGCGGCGTAGCGCGTGGCGATCTCCGAAGGCGCGAAGAGCGGCCGGGCGTCCACGAACGTCTTCGAGTCGGGGAATAGCGGCGCGAGCTGCACGTCGTGGAAGAGCGGGCCCAGGCTGCGCGAGGGATCGTAGCGCGCCGCGAGCGCGGGCCGCTCGATGACCGCGGGCGTTCCGGCGGCTGTTCCGGTGGGCGTAGCGGTCCGACATCCGGTCGCCAGCGCGAGGGCGCATGTGACGCCGACGAGGGACGCCGAGAGGCTGCGGGAAGAACGAAGCATCGGTCGGGCGGTGTTATCGGGATCGCGGCGGAGCTACCCTCCGCCCTGGCGGGACACGGGTCCCGGCTAGTATACGGAAACGCTCCGAGCTATCCAGGCTGCGAGACCGGACCGGCTCCAGGAGCGGCAAGCTCGCCTCGTGGGCGCCGAGGTACGTGTAGTTCGGGCTCATGTTGCTCTGCTGCAGCCCGAAGCTGCACTGAATGCCGAAGAACCCGAAGTTCATGTTCAGGATCTGCCCGAACGAGAGCTGCGGCCTCGGTGGCGTCAGGGTCGTGGGCGGTGGCGGCTCCTGTACCAGCGTCATGGCCTGGGTATCTTGGCTTGGGATGAATCAGCCGCCGACCGCGAGCTACCGAACTACGGAGCCGTGTTCGCGCGCGATGCCGTGATGGTGGGCGTGGCGGCCCTCCTGATCGAGGACCAGTCCATTCCGTTTGATCGCCGCTGATCGACGGCGTCCGA
>Ga0307406_10001740_pt1 | contig 11929 bp, 10 predicted proteins | sample 322Cmetagenome_3_FD_203706 | JGI IMG/M metagenome (GOLD analysis project Ga0307406, IMG submission 203706) | Maize rhizosphere microbial communities from greenhouse at UC Davis, California, United States - 322HYB-C-2 | ecosystem: Host-associated > Plants > Roots > Rhizosphere > Soil | place... | reverse complement strand
GGGCCCTGGCCGAGGCCGGGGCCGGCGGCCACCTGCGCGCCTACGCCCCCGACCCGGCCCTGGCCCGGCTGCTGGCCCGCCACCACCTCGACGGCGCTCCCGCGGTCACCGCGCCCTGACCGCCGCCGCCCACCAGCGCGGTTGACAGCCCTCGGAGCGTCTTCGCTACGGTGGACCGGAACGACCGCTCTCCCGCTCCCCCAAAAGGTGATCGTCTGCTCAACGGTGCTTGGCTGCTCGACCTCGCCATGCCGCTCGCCACGGCCGTGGCCGTCCTGGCCGGCGCCTGGGTGGCCAACCGGCTGGTCCGCCGGGCCATCCGGCGGATGGTCGACCACATGACCGACGACGGCGCCCTTGGCGCCCTGCGCGCCCCCACCGCCCTGGCCCGCACCGGGGAGATCCCCAGCCTGCGCCGGGTCCAGCGCGCCGAGACGGTCGGGGCCCTGCTCAAGAGCGTGGCCTCCTTCGGGATCTGGACCCTGGCCGGGCTGATGGCCCTGGGCACGCTCGGCCTCGACCTCGGCCCGCTGATCGCCGGGGCCGGGATCGTCGGGGTGGCCGTCGGGTTCGGCTCCCAGAACCTGGTCCGCGACTTCATCTCCGGCATCTTCATGCTGATGGAGGACCAGTACGGGGTCGGGGACGTGGTCGACGCCGGCCCGGCCACCGGCACCGTTGAGGGGGTGGGGCTGCGCACCACCCGCCTGCGGGACGTCAGCGGCACCCTCTGGCACATCCCCAACGGCGAGATCCGCCGGGTCGGCAACCGCTCCCAGGGCTGGGCCAGGGCCCTGGTCGACGTCGAGGTCGCCTACACGACCGACCTCGACGACGCCACCCGGACCATCGAGCGGGTCGCCCACGAGCTGTACGTGGACGAGCGGTGGGCGTCCAAGATCCTCGAGCAGCCCGAGGTCTGGGGGGTCGAGGAGCTCGGCCCCGACGGCATCCGGGTCCGGCTGGTCGCCAAGACCCGCCCGCTGGAGCAGTGGACGGTGGCCCGCGAGCTCCGGGCCCGGCTCAAGGTCGCCTTCGACCAGGCCGGCATCGAGGTCTCGGCCCAGAAGGTGACCACCACCTCCACCGGCCAGGACCAGGGCCAGCCGGCCGCCTGACCCGCGGCACCACCCGCGGCGTTCGTCTGCTTCAATCGTGGCCATGAGGGCGCGACTGCTCGAGCGCGACGCCGAGCTCCGCCGCCTCCGCGACGCCCTCGGCCGGGCCGGCCGGGGCCGCGGCTCGGTGGTGCTGGTCTCGGGCGAGGCCGGCATCGGCAAGACCGCCCTGGTCCGCGCCTTCGCCGACGCCGCCAGGGCCAGGGCCCGGGTGCTCGCCGGGGTCTGCGACGACCTGGCCACGCCCCGCACCCTTGGGCCGTTCCGGGACATGGCCCGGGCCGGCGGCGGCCCCCTGGTCGCGGCCGCCGGCGCCGGGGCCGAGCGCGACGCCGTGTTCGAGGCCGTCCACCGGGAGCTGGCCGACCGGCCGACGGTGATGATCGTCGAGGACCTCCACTGGGCCGACGACGCCACCCTGGACGTGGTCCGCTGGCTGGCCTGGCGCATCGCCGGGCTGCCCAGCCTGCTGGTGGTCACCTACCGCGACGACGAGCTCGGCCCCGACGCCCCCATGTGGCGGGTCCTCGGTGTCCTGGCCCGCCAGGACGCCCTGCGCCTTGAGCCGGCGCCGCTGTCGGCGGCCGCGGTCCGGGAGCTGTCGGGCGCCGCCGGGGCCGACCCGGGGGCGGTGCTCGGGGCCACCGGCGGCAACCCCTTCTTCGTCACCGAGGTCCTGAGCAACCCCGAGGTGGCCGTGCCGGCCACGGTCCGCGACGCCGTGCTGGCCCGCCTGGGCGGCCTCGGCGGCGCCACCCGCCGGTCGCTGGAGCTGCTGTCGGTCGTGCCCGGCCGGGCCGAGCGCTGGCTGGCCGAGGGGCTGCTCGGCGACGCCACCGCCGCCCTCGACGAGGCCGAGCGGCGCGGGGTCCTGGAGGCCGACCCGGCCGCCGTCTGGTTCCGCCACGAGCTGGCCCGCCGGGCCATCGAGCAGGAGCTGTCGGCCACCACCCGGGTGGCCTGCCACCGGCGGGTCCTGGCCGTCCTGGCCGAGCGGCCCGGGGTCGAGCTGTCGCGCCTGGCCCACCACGCCGCCCAGGCCGGCGACCCCGAGGCGGTGGGCCGCCACGGGCTGGCCGCCGCCTGCGAGGCCGCCGCCGCCGGCGCCTTCTCCGAGGCCCTGGCCCACTACGACCTCGTCCTCGGCCGGTCGGGCCCGCTGGAGGGAGGGCAGCGGGCCACCGTGCTCGAGGAGAGCGTCTGGGTGCTCTACAACCTGTCGCGGTTCAGCGCCGCGGTGACAAGGGCCCGGGAGGTGGTGCGGCTGCGGGAGCGGACCGGCGACCCGGCCCTGCTCGGCCAGGCCCTCACCACCCTGTCGCGGATGCTCTACATGGTCAACGACCCCGGCGGCTCCGGGGAGGCCGTGGGCCGGGCGGTGGCCCTGCTGGAGCCGCTCGGCGACCGGGACCGCCTGGCCCGCGCGGCCACCTACCAGGCGGCCATCCTCAAGCTGACCGACCGGCCGGAGGAGGCGATCGCCCGGGCCATCGAGGCCCTGACCCTTGGCGAGGCCACCGGCCAGCCCGGCGTGGTCGCCCATTCCCTCAACTACCTCGGCTAGGCCATGCTCGACCTGGGGGACGCGGCCGGGGCCGGGCACCTGCGGCGGTCGGTGGAGGTGGCCCGGGCCGCCCACCACTACGAGTACCGCCAGCGCGGCTACACCAACCTGGTCGAGGGGCTGTACCGGCTGGGCCGCTTCGACGAGCTGGACGAGCCGATCGCCGAGGGCCTGGCCCACGCCCGCTCCTACGGGTTCGCCTCCCACGAGTACAACCTGGAGGCGCACCGCTGCATGCTGCTCACCCTGCGGGGCCGCTTCACCGAGGCCGAGGCCGGGCTGCGGCGGCTGCTGGCCGGCGAGGACCCGGGGGTGCTGGCCAGCTTCGGCCTGTCGGCCCTGGGGCGGCTGCTGGCCCGCCGGGGCGACCCGGACGCCGCCACCGTGCTCGGCCGGGCCTGGGAGGCGGCCACCCGGACCGGCTCGGTCCAGGCGATCGCCCTGGCCGGCACGGCCCGGGTCGAGGCCGCCTGGCTGGCCGGCGACCCCGGGGGCGCGGCCGACCTGGCCCGCCTCCCGCTGGAGCGGGCCGCCGCCAGGGGCACCGAGCGCTACCGGGGCGAGCTGCTGCGGTGGCTGGCCCGCTGCGGCCGGCCGGCCCGGGCCTTCGAGGGCTGCCCGCCCGAGTACGCCCTCGGCATCGAGGGCGACTGGCGCGGCGCCGCCGACGCCTGGGGGACGCTGGGCGCCCCCTACGAGCAGGCCCTGGAGCTGGCCGACTCGGGGCGGCCGCCGGAGATGCTGGCCGGGTTGGGGACCCTGGAGGGGCTGGGGGCCACCGCCGCCGCCGACCTTGTCCGGGGCCGGCTCCGGCGCCTGGGGGTGACCCGGCTCCCCCGCCGGCCCCGGCCCGAGACCCGGGCCAACCCCGGCGGGCTCACCGGCCGCCAGCTCGAGGTGCTGGCCCTGCTGGCCGACGGCCTGACCAACGCCGAGATCGCCGACCGGCTGGTCGTCTCGGTGCGCACGGTCGACCACCACGTGGCCGCCATCCTGGCCAAGCTGGGGGTCGGCTCCCGCCGGGAGGCGGCCCGGGCCTTCGCCGCCTCCGGCGGATAGGTAGTGGTTGCCGATGTGGCCGCCCCCGAGGCCGCCTAGGGTGGGGTCGCCAGGCCATCTCGTCGTGCCCCCGGGGGAGTGCCCGACCCATGCCCCAGCTCAGCCTGTCCGGCGTCGCCGTGCGCGTCCGGGAGGCCCACCGGTCCGACCGCCGGGCCGTCCGCGGCGTCCTGCTGGCCGCCTACCGCGAGTACGCGGCCGTGCTCCCGCCGGCCGTGTTCGGCCCCTACCTGGCCGACATCCTCGACCTGGACGCCCGCGTCGGGGGGCCCGGGGGGCTCATGGAGCGAAGCGGTAGCCCCCCGGTCGTTCCCGGCCGGCTGCTGGTGGCCGAGCACGCCGGCCGAGTCGTGGGCGCGGTCACCTTCTACGAGGACGCGGCCGGCGAGGGGCTGGGCTGGCCGGCGGGCTGGGCCGGGCTGCGCGCCCTGGGCGTCGACCCGGCCGTGCGCGGCCACGGCGTCGGCCGGGCCCTGATGGACGCCTGCCGGGAGCGGGCCGTGGCCGCCCGGGCGCCGGTGCTGTGCCTGCACACGGCCGCCTTCATGGCGGCCGCGGTGGCCATGTACGAGGCCATGGGGTTCCGCCGGGCGCCGTCGTTCGACTTCGAGGCGGCCAGCCACCTCCACCTCCAGGCCGCCCCGCCCGTCCAGATCCTCGCCTACCGCCTCGACCTTCCCGACGACCAGCAGTGACCGGAGGAACCATGCAGTACGAGGACGTCCGCAGGGAGCTCCTGCGGCAGTGGAAGTACACCGGCGGCCCCAACGAGGACAAGGCGTCCGAGCTGTACCACGACGACGCGGTGCTGGAGTTCCCCCAGTCGGGCGAGCGCTTCGCCGGCAAGGCCAACATCCAGGGCTGGCGTCAGCGCTACCCGGCCCGGCTCGACTTCGAGCCCCGCGAGATCCGCGGCCAGGGCGACATCTGGGTCGCCGAGACGGGCCTGCGCTACGACGGCGGCGAGCCCCTCCACGTGGTCAAGATCCTCCAGTTCCGCGGGGACAAGGTCGAGCGCGAGACCCTCTACTTCGCCGAGGCGTTCGCGGCCCCCGAGTGGCGCCGGCCCTGGGCCGACGGCGGCATCCCCGAGCGCCGCGGCGACCTCCCGGCCTCCATCCGCGGCGGAAGCTGACCGCTGGCCGCACCTACCCTGTCGTAGGCCGCCGGGACGCCAGACCATCCAGCAGAGCAGGCACATCGTTGCTGGCGATGGTCCAGACCTGATCGGGGTCGACGCGATGGTAGTGATGCGCCAGGACCGTGCGTAGGCCGATGACCTCGGCCCAGGGTACGGCCGGATACCGTGCCCGACCCGCCTCGGTCATGGCTCGCGCCGACTCGCCGATGATCTCCAGGAGGCGCTCGACCGCCAGCTGCCGCACGCGATCACTTCGCCAGGCCTCCCTGCCAACGGCCACGATGGCCACGATCTCCGAAGCCGCTTCGACGATGTCATCAATCCGTTCGCCGTCGGAGCGGCTCACAGATCGATCGCCTCCTCGAGGATGCCTCGGTCGCGTGGCTTGAGACCGCCGCGAGACACTACGTCGACCGGGCGACGCAGCAACGCCTCGAGTTCCCTGGTGAGGCGGAGAAGGTCGAACAGGGAGCTGCCCGGGAGGAAGTCGACCAGCAGGTCGATGTCGCTGTCCTTGTCTTCCTCCCCGCGAGCAACTGAGCCGAACAGCCGGACGCGACCGCCGTTGTGGCGGGCTGCCAGTGCCTTGATGGCATCGCGATGCTGCTCGACCAGGGCCCGCAGCGAGGCCTCACCAGCTCCTCTGCCATGCGTGATCGTCGCCATGACCCCAGGGTACCGTGACAGACTGACCGCGGGCGCCCGCCATCCAACGACGCAATCTCCCGACAAATCAGGCATTTGACCATTCGCCTATGATCGGCGAGATGTTGTCAGTCTCCGGCCTTGCCGCGCACGGCGCTCCTTCGGCCCTTATGGACATATGGGCCAACCACGTCCGCGACCTGACAGACATCCAGGAGCGAGCAGTCCGGTCCGGTGCGCTGGATGCCGCGAGCAACTTGCTTGTCGTGGCACCGACCAGCTCCGGAAAGACCTTCGTCGGGGAGATGGCGGCGACGGCTTCTGCGTTCGCCCGGCGACGGCACGCCATCTTCATCATGCCGTTCAAAGCCGTCGCCGAAGAGCACTTCCTGCTATTCCGGGAACGTTATGGCGATCTGCTGTCGGTCGTCATCTCGACCGGAGACTGGTCGGAGTATGACGCGGACATCCGCGCGGGCAGCTTCAACCTGGCCGTGATGACCTACGAGAAGCTGATGGGCTTCCTTGTCCACCAGCCAGACCTGCTGGCCAACTGCACCACGCTGGTCGTCGACGAGGTGCAGTCCATCGGCGCCGACGACCGCGGAGCCAGGCTGGAGATGCTGCTCACCCAGGTGTTGGTGAGCACCGACCCTCCACAGATGATCGCTCTGTCGGCGTCGCTTGACGAGCTGAATGAGCTCGACCACTGGCTCAAGGCACGCCTTGTCATGTCGACCGAGCGGCCGGTCCCGCTCACCCAAGCCGTGTGCGACCCGACAGGTCACGCCACGGTCATCGGCTCCAAGGGGCAGCGTTCCGATCGACAGATGGTCCCGCCACAGGTCGACCGGCAGAATCTCCTGCTCGCGCTCTGCGAGCAGCTTGTCGGCGAGGGCTCCCAGGTGCTGGTGTTCCGGTCAGCGATCAGGGACACAGTCGAGACGGCCCGGCAGCTTCGGGAGCGATTCCCGGCCCACGGGCTTCCCCGTCACATCGCTGAGCGCATCAATCAGCTCGATGACTCGGATGCCGTCGCTGACCTTCGGCTGGACTTGGCCTCCGGTGTCGCCTATCACAACGGTGATCTGACTCATCCGGAGCGGCAGCTTGTCGAGGCGACGTTCCGTGCCGGCGACGCGCGGGTTCTCGTCTCGACCACGACGCTTGCCATGGGCGTGAACCTTCCCAGCGACGTGGTGATCGTGGCTGACTCCCGCCGCTTCATCCCGCTTCGTGGAGGCTGGGGCCAGGCGCAGACGAGCGCCGCCGAGTACCGAAACGCGGCCGGTCGCGCGGGACGACTGGGCCAACGCACCGCGGGGATGGCTATCCTCCTCGCCGACACGGTCGTCGAGCACCATCAGCTTGTCAACGCCTACCTCCTCGGGCACGTCGAACCGGTCCGATCGCAGATCGCGCGGCGACCATTCGCCGAGGTTGTGTTCAGCGTCCTCAGCGCCGGGCTCGCAGATGACGAGTCTGGGGTGGCGGAGTTCGTCACCGCCACCCTGGCCTACCGGACCTTCTACGAGCGGACCGGCGGCGGCCTGCCGGCCGTCCAGCAGGGGGTGACACAGGCAGTCACCCAATGCCTCGACACCGGGCTGATCGTCCGCGAGGACGGCCGTCTGCGCCCTACGCAGGTCGGCAAGGTATTCGCCGGCGCGGGAGTACCGCTGACGGCCGCGACACGCCTCGCCGGCCTGCTGGAGCCGGCCGGGCGGGCACGGCCGTCACGGCAGGACCTCCTGTTCGAGGTGGCCTGGGGTGACGAGACCGGCGACCGCCCTTGGCCCCGGCGGCAAGGTGGCCACGAGCTCGACCCTCGCCCTGGCCTTGTTCCAGATGGCACCGGATGCTCCCCGGGCTCCCGGCTCGTGGCCACACTGGCCAAGTCAACGCTGACCTCATTGGAAGCCAGAGCGTTGCTCAAGAGCAGGTGTCTGATGGAGTGGATCAGCGGCACGTCCCTGCGCGAGATCTCGCGGCAGTTCGCCGGTCACGCGGCTGCACCGCCACGAGTTCAGGCCCTTGGCAAGAACGCTGCCTGGCTGCTAGACACGCTCGCCAGTGCCGCCGAAGTCCGCGGCCTCGGTGCCGACATGGTGGCGGAGATCCGGGAGTTCGCCGATGAGGCCCGCTACGGGTTGCCCGCGGTGCTCGCGCCACTTGCTCGTCTTCACGTCCCCGGGGTCCCCCGCGACGCACTCCTACGCCTGTACCGGAACGACCACGGCGTCGAGCTGTACAACCCCGAGGTGATCCTCGACACCGCGGCCGAGGCGTTCGACGGCCTTCTGACCCCACTGCAGGTCGCGAGGATCAAGCAGGCCATCCTCGATGAGGTTGAGGAGTCGTTGCGGCGTCGTCGCGCCGGTCAGGTCGCCAGGGCCGAACAGACTGCACTTCCGGTGCGCTTGATCGAGAACCTCTACACGGCCTCCGGCGGCGGCCTTGAGCAGGCGGTCACCGACGCGCTCAACCATGTTGGCCTGTCAGCCACGCGGTTGGTGCGCCAGCCGTTCGGCGAAGAGGACATCCAGCTCGCCCACCCGGACGGCACGGTGGTCATCTCGGTCACGGCCTCACAGGATGATGTTCGTCCTGTGAGGTGGAGCAAGGTGCGGGAGGTACTGGGAACAGGCGCTGGACTCAATCCCATCAATTTCGTGTGTGTGGCACGGCCTGGGTTCGAGTCGTTGGCTGAGCGGAAGGCCGGCGAGATCGCGCGCGAGAGCGGGTCCCGCCGCTTACTGCTGGCGCCGATCCCGATGCTGGCCGAGGCCTTGGTGCGTTGTGGTGAAGGGCGCATGAGCGCTGAAGCCCTCGGCGACCTTCTCGCCGGGGCCAGGGGCATCCTCAGCGACGAGGATCTCCAGCTCAGTGCCCAGCCCATTCCTCATGCGTAGAGGGGCAGACGGGCAAGGCTGGACTTGGGTATGGTTGGCACATGGCCAACCCGGATGTGTTCACCATCGTCCTCGCCGGGGGCGAGGGGAAGCGGCTGGCGCCGTTGACCGCGGACCGGGCCAAGCCGGCGGTGCCCTTCGGGGGCGACTACCGGCTGGTCGACTTCGTGCTGTCGAACCTGGTCAACGGCGACTACACGCGGATCGCGGTCCTGACCCAGTACAAGAGCCACAGCCTGGACCGGCACATCACCACCACCTGGCGGCTGTCGCCGCTGCTGGGCGGCTACGTCACCCCGGTCCCGGCCCAGATGCGGCGGGGGCCGCGCTGGTTCGCCGGGTCGGCCGACGCCATCTTCCAGAGCCTCAACCTGGTCTACGACGAGCGGCCCGACTACGTGATCGTGTTCGGGGCCGACCACGTGTACCGGATGGACCCCCGCCAGATGGTCCAGCAGCACATCGACTCCGGCGCCGGGGTGACGGTGGCCGGGATCCGGGTGCCGATCTCCGACGCCAACCAGTTCGGGGTCATCGAGACCGCCCCCGACGGCCGGGCCATCGCCGCCTTCCGGGAGAAGCCGAGCGACCCGGTTGGCCTGCCCGACGCGCCCGACCAGGTGTTCGCGTCCATGGGCAACTACGTGTTCCGGGCCGACACCCTCATCGAGGCCGTCTCCCTGGACGCCAGGGACGAGGACTCCAAGCACGACCTGGGCGGCAACATCATCCCCATGCTGGTCGGGCGCAACGAGGCCGAGGTCTACGACTTCGCCGATAACGACGTGCCCGGGACCACCGACCGGGACCGCGGCTACTGGCGCGACGTCGGCACCCTGGACGCCTACTACGACGCCCACATGGACCTGATCTCGGTCAACCCGGTGTTCAACCTCTACAACCGCAGGTGGCCCATCCTGACCTGGCACCAGCCCCTGCCGCCGGCCAAGTTCGTGTTCGAGGAGCGCGACGGCCGCACCGGCCACGCCCTCGACTCGATGGTCTCGGCCGGGGTGGTGGTGTCGGGGGGCACCGTGCGGCGCTCGATCCTCTCCCCCGGGATCCGGGTCCACAGCCGCTCCCTGGTCGAGGGGTCGGTGCTGATGCACGACGTCGACGTCGGCCGCGGGGCGGTGGTCCGCAACGCCATCGTGGACAAGAACGTGGCCATCCCCGAGGGCGCCCAGATCGGCGTCGACCTCGAGCGGGACCGGGAGCGGTTCGTGGTCTCGGACGGCGGCGTGGTCATCATCGGGAAGGGTCAGAAGATCGACGCCTGACCGCCGGGTCGGCCAGCCGCGCCAGGTCCTCGCGCAGCCCCGGGCGGTCGCCCAGCTCCTCCCGGGTGGTGGCGGTGAGCGCCCTGGGGGCGGCGGCGGCCAGGGCGGCGGCCAGCGGCCCGGGGCCCACGGTGGCGACCGCGCCGGCCAGGGCCCGCTCGGCCCCCAGGCGGACGGCCAGGCTGACCGCCAGCTCGACCAGGTCGGCCTGGCGCAGCCGCTCGGAGGCGACGGCGGCGGCGTGGTCGAAGTCGACCAGCCAGGGCTGCCCGGCCTCGTCCACGACCACGCTGTTGCGGGCGAGGTCGCCGTGGGCCATGCCGGCCCGATGGAGCTTGGCCACCTCCTCCCAGAGCGCCTCCAGGGTGGCGTCGGTCACCTCGGCCGGGCCCAGCTCCTCCAGCGACCGGCCACCGACCAGCTCCTGGACGAGCAGCCCCGACCCGTTGCCGTACGGGCCGGCCAGCACCACCCGGGGGGTGCGGACCCCGGCGGTGGCCGCCAGCAGGCCCAGGAACGCCTCCCGCTCGACCTGCTCGGCGGGCGGGCCGCTCCCCCGCCGGCCCGGCTCGGCCCGGCGCCGGAACAGCATCCGCCAGAGCCGGTAGAGGAGGTCCTCGTCGCGCCGCTCCCTGGGGATGACCTTGGCGAACAGCCGCTCGCCGTCGGGGCCGACGGCCTGGAAGCGGGCCGAGCGGCGGGCGTCGCGGCCGCCCAGCGGGGTCACCTCGGTCACCTCGAGGCCCTGCTGGCGCAGGGCCTTGGCCGCCCGTTCGGGCGACGGCCGCCCGCCGGGGGCGCCCAGCAGCAGGTGGACCAGGGACCCGGCCGCCCAGCCGAGGGCGGCCCCGCCGATGACGTCGAAGGGCAGGTGGGCGCCGACGTACAGCCGCGACACGCCGACCAGGGCGGCCACCAGCCAGGCCACCCAGCGCACCCGCCGGTCCAGGTAGGGGATGATCATGGTGGCGATGGCCACGGCCACGGCCGCGTGCCCGGACACGAACCCGAGGCCGTTGTCGTGGGGGCCGCGCAGGTTGACGCCGTCCAGCAGGTCGGCCGGCCGCTCCCGGCCCACCTGGTACTTGATCCAGCGGGCGGCCAGCCACACCCCGATGCCGGTGATGGCCAGGTTGGCGGCCAGCCAGAACCGCCGGGTGGCCGCCACCACCACCGACGCCACCCCGACGGCGAGCACGTTGCCGGCCTGCATGACCACCCAGAACCCGGGATAGAGGGCGTCCGGGAGGTCGTTGACCAGCCGGAACAGGTCCTCCTCGAGGACCCCGACCTCGTGCGGCCGGACCGTGGCCGTGCAGGCGAGCAGGATGGCCAGCCCGGCGACCAGCCGCAGGGCGTCGCCGGGGTGGCGGGGCAGGGTCAGGACCTTGTTCACGGGGTGGCCGCCGAGGGCGGGTCCAGCTGGAGCCGGCCGTGGGTGTAGTCGGACACCGTCTGGCGCACCTCGTCGCGGCTGATGAAGCCGAGGGCCAGGCTCACCTCGGACAGCGGCCGGGCCTGCTCGTCGCTGCGGAAGTCGAGCCGGTAGGTGACGCAGCCGCCCGGGAACAGGTAGTAGACGGCGCCCCGGTAGCGCTTGCCCGGCTCGATGGAGATGACCTCCTGGTAGCGGCGGGTGCCCGGATGGTCGGAGGGCACCCTGGTGACGTTGCCGAGGGTACAGAACCGTTCCAGGACCACCTGGACGGCGCGGTTCCCGACCCGGTCGGAGTCGAGCGAGAACCGCGCCCGGCCGTTGCGGACGAAGATGTCGCTGACGCTCCAGCCGGCCGGCAGCAGCGCGACGCAGGGCAGCTGGCTGGCCGTTGGCACCGCCTGGGCCATCAGCACGACCATGGTCGTCGCCTGCCGGCCCTGGTAGCGGCAGACCGGCTGCCTGGGGTTCAGGAACCCCCCGGTCACCGGCTCGCCGCAGCCGGCCAGGACCAGGCAGACCACGGCGACCAGCAGCAGCCGCCTCACAGCAGCCCCGCCGACGAGAAGCTGTTCAGGGCCGCGGCCAGGGCCAGCAGGGCGAGCAGGACGACCCCGATCATCAGCCCGACCCGGCGGAGGCTCCAGCGCTGGATGGCCACCGGCGGGTACCACTCGGGCAGCAGCGCCAGGAACTCGGTGTGGAGGTCGCGACCCTGGTCGCGCATGGTCTTGCGGAGCTGGGAGGGCATGGTGATGCCGCTGGTGGCGGCGAA